>Ga0070666_10002982_pt1 | contig 10259 bp, 8 predicted proteins | sample KBSS23metaG_FD_64677 | JGI IMG/M metagenome (GOLD analysis project Ga0070666, IMG submission 64677) | Switchgrass rhizosphere microbial communities from Kellogg Biological Station, Michigan, USA - KBS S2-3 metaG | ecosystem: Host-associated > Plants > Roots > Rhizosphere > Soil ... | reverse complement strand
CGCGGAATCCTCGCTGCGACCAACGCCGGGATCGATTCGATCGAGCACGGCACCTTCCTCGACGAGGCCGGCGCCAAGGCGATGAAGGCGCACGGCACTTATTATTCGGCGACGCTGATGGCGTTCAGCGGCATCCAGCGGCTGCTCGGCACCGGCAAGATGTCGCCGGCGTCCGAGATCAAGACCCGGCAGACGCTCGCCGCGTGGGGCCGCGGCCTCAACCTCGCCTACCGCACCGGGGTCAAGATCGCGCTCGGCACCGACAGCGCGGTCGCGCCGCACAGCGAGGCGAACAAGGAAGTCGAGCTGATGGTCAGCAAGGGCGGGATGACCCCGCGCGACGCGCTGATCGCGGCGACCAAGGGCGGGCCCGACCTCATGGACCTGTCGAACGAGACCGGAACGCTCGATCCGGGCAAGGCCGCCGACCTGATTGCAGTCGAGGGAGACCCGTTGGTCGATCCGACTGCGGTTCAGCGCGTCGGCTATGTCATGACCCAGGGCAGACCGATTCCGATGAAAGGCGCTGAATGACTCGCACCTCCGTTCTCGCACTCGCGCTGATGCTCGGCGCCCCGGCCTACGCGCAGAACGCGCCCGCCGGCGATGCCCCGTCGAAGGACGCCAAGGCCGACGCGGCCAAGCCCAATCCCGACCAGGTCAAGGCCAGCGTCGAGGAAGACGCCCAGCCGGTGAAGCGCTCGATCCCGCTTCATGGGCGCTCGCTCGCCTACATGGCGACTCCGGGGCATCTGACGATCCGCAACGCCGACGGCGAGCCAACCGCGAGCATGTTCTACGTCGCCTACACCGTCCCTTCGGCGGGGCGGCCGCGGCCGGTGACGTTCCTGTTCAACGGCGGGCCGGGCTCGGCGACGATGTGGCTGCACATGGGCTCGTTCGGGCCGATGAAGGTCGACGCCGCGACTCCCGAGACCGTTGCCGGGCCGCCGTTCCGCTACGGCCCGAACCCCGACACTTTGCTCGACGTCAGCGACCTCGTGTTCATCGACGCCCCGACCACCGGCCTGTCGCGGCCGCTGGGCAAGGCCGAGCCCAAGGACTTTTTCGGGGTCGACAAGGACCTCGACGCCTTCACCCGGACGATCCAGCGCTACCTCACCAAATATAATCGCTGGAACTCGCCCAAGTTCATCATCGGCGAGAGCTACGGCACGACGCGCGCCGCCGGCCTGTCGCAGAAGCTGCTCGACCAGGGCGTCCAGCTGAACGGCATCACCTTCGTCTCGACGGTGTTCAACTTCGCCGACTTCCAGGGCGACCAGAGCCTGGTGAACTTCTTTCCGACGCTCGCCGCCAACGCCTGGTACCACGGCAAGATCAATCCCAAGCCCCAGCTGCGGCAGTTCCTCGCCGAGGCCAGCGCCTTTGCCAGCGGGCCTTATGCCGCGGCCCTGCAGAAGGGGAATGCGATCTCGGACGAGGAACGCCAGTCGATCGCCCAGCAGATGTCGCACTTCCTCGGCATTTCGACCGGGTACATCCTCCAGTCGAACCTGCGCATCAACGACGACCGCTTCCGGCGCGAGCTGCTGCGCGACCGCCACCAAATCATCGGCCGGATCGATTCGCGCTACGTAGGGACCGAGGCCGACAACGCTGGCGCAGGCACAAGCTACGACCCGCAGGCGAGCGCGATCACCGGCGCCTTCGTCGGGGCGCTCAACGACTATCTGTTGCGCGACCTCGGCTACAAGACCGACCTCGTATACCGGCCGAACAATTATGCCGCCATCTACGGCGGGCCGGACGGCTGGAGCTTCGAGCACAAGAGCCCAGACGGCGACCAGCAGATCGCCGACACCAGCGTCGATCTCGCCAATGCCATGCGCCAGAACCCGCGGATGAAGATTCTGTCAGTGAACGGCTATTACGACCTGGCGACGCCGTTTCACGGCGCGGAATATGAGTTCGGGCACCTGGCGCTGGAGCCGCAGCTCCAGTCGAACATCCGCTACACTTATTATGAAGCGGGCCACATGATGTACACCGACCCGGCCTCGGCACATCAGCTCAAGGCCGACCTCGCGGCATTCTACGCGAGCGCGTTGTAGGGCATAAGAAAAGAGCCGGCGGAATCGCTTCCGCCGGCTCTCTCGCCCCCTTCAAAAGGAAGAGATCAGCTGATCGGCTGCAGGTTCACCGCGGCATATTTGCCGCGGCGGTCGACCTCGATCTCGAACTCGAGCCGATCGCCCTCGTTGAGAGTCGGGATCCCCGCGCGCTCGACGGCCGAAATGTGCACGAATGCATCAGGCTGCCCGTCATCGCGCTGGATGAAGCCGAAGCCCTTCATCGAATTGAAGAACTTGACCGTGCCGCTGGCCTTCTCGCCAGTCAGCTGGCGCTGCGGTCCGCCGCCGGCACCCCCGGCTGCAGCGCCGCCGCCGCTGCGCTCGACCGGCATCGGGTCGCCCTCGATGCGCAGGTTGGTCGCGGAGATCCGGCCGCCGCGATCGACGAGCGTGAACTCCAGCGGCTGACCGTCGGCGAGGTCGGTGAGACCCGCCTGCTCGACCGCCGAGATGTGCACGAACACGTCCTCACCGCCATCGTCACGGACGATGAAGCCGAAGCCCTTCTGCGGATTGAAGAATTTGACGATGCCTTTGCCTTCGCCGACGACCTGGGGCGGCATTCCGCCACCACCACCACCGCCGCCGCCGCGGAAACCGCCGCCGCCGCCGCCGCCGCCACCGCCACGGAAGCCACCGCCTCCGCCGCCGTAACCGCCGCCGCCGCCACCACCGTAGCCGCCGCCACCGCCGCTGCGGTCACCGAATCCACCACCGCGGTTGCCGTAGCCACCGCGCTCCTGGAATCCGCCACCGCCGAAATCACCACCACCAGCGAAATTGTCTTCGCCGAAACCATCGCGTTTGTCGCGACCGCGCCCTCCGCGCTCGCCTTTACGCCCTCTGTCGAAACCCATGCCCGTCCAAACTTCTTATGTGCCCTAATCCAAACAGAACCAACGCGCTGGGCCCCAGGCGCAACCGGCCGGTGCGATTCCCACACACGCACCGAGCGGCTGCTTACAGGAAAAAACCGAGCTGCTCTAGTGATTCCATGAAGGCGGGGTGGCGCGGACCGCTGGAGGGGGACTAAAGCGGTTCAGCTTGACCGGTTTAAGGATACTGAATGGCCATCCATTTCCATGAGGAGGACCTGCCCGCCGACGTGCGCTTCGCCGACGGCCCGATCGCCGTGGATACCGAGGCGATGGGCCTCGTCGCCGGCCGTGACCGGCTGTGCCTGGTGCAGCTCTCGGACGGCAAGGGCGACGAGCATCTCGTGCGGTTCCGCCGCGGGAGCAACTATGCAGCGCCCAATCTCAAGGCGCTGCTCGACGACCCCAATCGCCTCAAGCTCTACCATTTCGCGCGCTTCGATGTCGGCATCATGCAGGCCTATCTCGGGATCATGGCCGCGCCACTTTACTGCACCCGCACCGCTTCGCGGCTGGTCCGCACCTATACCGACCGCCACGGGCTCAAGGATCTGGTCAAGGAATTGCTCAACGTGGATTTGAGCAAGGCCCAGCAGACCAGCGACTGGGGCGCGGCAGAGATCAGCGACGCGCAGCGCGATTATGCCGCGAGCGACGTCCGCTATCTCCATGCGCTGAAAGAGAAGCTCGACGAGCGCCTCGCGCGCGAGGATCGCGTCGCCCTTGCCCGCGCCTGCTTCGATTTCATCCCGACGCGGGCTTTGCTCGACATCGCGGGCTGGCCCGAGCAGGACATTTTCGCGCACGACGGCTGATGTCAGAGCTCGCCAACCGCGAACGCGCCAACAAGCAGCGCTGGGCCGTGCCGGGAAGCGCGCACGATGCGATCGTGCGCTGGTCGAAGGTCGCCTTGCCGAGCGCGGTCGGGGTGTTGATCGCGGTTCTCGCCTTCGCCCCGCTGCAAAAGCACGGCGATGTCAGCTTCATCCTCGACAAGAAGAAGGTGGCGAGCGCGCCCGAGCGGATGCGCGTCGAATCGGCCCATTATGTCGGCGCCGACAACAAGGGCCAGAAATTCGAGATCACCGCCAACCGCGCCATCCAGCGAAGCTCGGACGTTCCGGTCGTCGACATCGAAGGAATGTTCGCCGAGCTCGGGCTCGCGAACGGGCCGCTGATGATCGCTGCCAATCAGGGCCGCTACGACCTCGACCAGCAGAAGATGGCGGTCAACGGGCCCGTGAGGGTGGTCGGGCCCGACGGCTACCGCCTGGAGACGCGCGACGTGATCGTCGATCTCAAGCAGCGGCAGCTGGCGAGCTCGGGTCCAGTGGCGGGCCAGATGCGGCTCGGGCAATTCCAGGCGGGCCGGCTGCGCGCCGACCTCGGGGAGCGGAAAGTGGTGCTCGACGGCGGCACTCGCTTGAAAATCGTTCAAGGCGCGGTCAGATGATGGCGATGCGTTTCTCCGGCATGGTCCTTGCTTCTGCGCTGCTCGCGAGCGGCATTGCGACGACGGCCGCGATCGCCCAGCAGAAGCAGAATGCGGTTTCGGCGCTCAAGGGCCACAACAGCAACGCGCCGATCGACCTCTCCGCCGACCGGCTCGAGGTCCAGGACCGCGCCGACCGCGCGATCTTCGCAGGCAACGTCCACGTGAAGCAGGACGAGTTGACGCTCGATACGACGCGACTCACGGTCGCTTATTCGGGCGGGGCGCAGACCAGCGGCGGAGTCCAGATTCGCCGGCTCGACGCCGCTGGCGGAGTCACTGTCCGCAGCCCGTCCGAGGTCGCCAAGGGTGATTTCGGGATCTACGACCTCGACAAGAAACTCATCACGCTGATCGGCTCAGTCCAGCTCAATCGGGGCGACAACCAGCTCAACGGATCGCGGCTGGTGATCGATCTCGATTCGGGCCGCGCGGTCGTCGATGGCGGCCCGCCCGGAGTGAACCAGAGCGGCGGCCGGGTCACCGGGCATTTCATGGTGCCGCAGAAAAAGCAGCAGCAGTAGTATCTCCATGAACGAAGCGGCGACCCAGCTCAGGCCGGCCACCGAACAGGAGCCGGGGCGCGGCGGGCTCGAAGTCCGCTCGATCGCCAAGGCGTACGACCGGCGCGCAGTGCTCCACGACGTGTCGCTCGACGTGCATCGCGGCGAAGTGGTCGGGCTGCTCGGGCCCAACGGCGCCGGTAAAACCACCTGTTTCTATTCGGTCATGGGGCTGGTGAAGCCCGACAGCGGCCGGATCTTCCTCGACGGCCAGGACATCACCGATTTGCCGATGTACCGCCGCGCGATCCTCGGCCTCGGTTATTTGCCGCAGGAGACCTCGATCTTCCGTGGCCTCACCGTCGAGCAGAACATCATGGCAGTGCTCGAAGTGTCCGAGCCGCAACGCGACGCGAGGCGCGAGCGGTTGGAACGGCTGCTCGGCGAGTTCGGGCTCACCGCCCTGCGCGAATCGCCGGCGATGGCCCTGTCGGGCGGCGAGCGGCGGAGGTGCGAGATCGCCCGGGCACTTGCCGCCGATCCGTCGATCATGCTGCTCGACGAGCCGTTCGCCGGGATCGACCCGATCTCGATCGCCGACATCCGCGAGCTCGTGCGCGAATTGAAGAAGCGCGACATCGGCGTGCTCATCACCGACCATAATGTCCGCGAGACGCTCGACATCGTCGACCGCGCCTGCATCATCTACGACGGACAGGTCCTGTTCGCTGGTACTCCCGAAGCGTTGGTTGCGGACCAGGAGGTCCGGCGCCTGTACCTCGGCGAGAGCTTCGCGCTGTAACGAGAGCGCACGATGGGCCTGGGCCCCTCCCTAAGCATTCGCCAGTCGCAACAGCTGGTCCTCACGCCCCAGCTGACGCAGGCGATCAAGCTGCTCCAGCTCAGCAACCTCGAGCTCGAAGCGTTCATCGCCGAGGAGATCGCCAAGAACCCGCTGCTCGAGGAGCGGTCGGATGAACCGGGCGAGCAGCCGGCGGCGCAGATCGATGCTGAGGAGAGCAGCGACGAAGCGCCCGACGATCCCGGCGCCGACGACCTGATCCAGGGCGCCGCGGCAGACGACCGCCCGCTCGACGTCGACTGGACCGCCGAAGCGCTCGAGACCGACAGCTTCAATGACGTCGTGACGTCATCGGGCTCGGACGAAGCCTTTGATTTTGACCGGGTTCAATATGCGGCGGCGTCGCTTTCCCAGCATTTGCTCGACCAGCTTCACGGCTATTCGGGGCGCGAAGGCGATCTCGCGCGGATGATCGCCGAAATGCTCGACGAGACCGGCTACCTGACCGTTCCGCTCGACGAAATCGCGCGGATGGCCGGCGAAGCGCTTCCCGCGGTCGAAGCCGCGCTGGTCATCATCCAGAGCCTCGACCCGGCGGGAGTCGGGGCGCGCTCGCTGTCCGAATGCCTCGCGCTGCAGGCCAAGGCCGCCGACCGCCACGACCCGGCGATGGCGCGGCTGATCGACAATCTCGATTTGCTGTCAAAAGGCCGGACCGCCGACCTCAAGCGGATTTGCGGCGTCGACGACGAGGATCTCGCCGACATGATCCGCGAGCTTCGCGCCTACGACCCCAAGCCCGGCTGCCGCTTCTCCGCAGTCCCAGCCGAGGACGTCACGCCGGACGTCTTCGTCCGCAAGCTGCGCGCCGGTTATGCGGTCGAGCTCAACCAGGCGACTCTGCCGCGGCTGCTGGTCAACCGCCGCTACTATCAGGAGCTCAAGACCGGCCCGCAGGACAAGGCTTCGCGGGCGTGGCTCAGCGAATGCCTCGCCAGCGCCAACTGGCTCACGAAGGCGCTCGACCAGCGGGCCCGCACCATCGTCAAGGTCGTGAGCGAAATCGTGAAGCGCCAGCACGGCTTCTTCGAGCGCGGCGTGTCGGCGATGAAACCGATGACGCTGCGCGAGGTCGCCGAAGCAATCGAGATGCACGAATCGACCGTCAGCCGGGTCACCTCGAACAAATATCTGCTGTGCGACCGCGGGCTCTACGAGCTCAAATACTTCTTTGGCTCGGGCGTCGCCTCGGCCGAGGGCGACGGGGCCGCGGCGGAGGCGGTGAAAGCCGGAATCCGCGAGGTGATCGAGGCCGAGACCGAAATCCTCAGCGACGATGCGATCGCCGGCCTGCTGAAGCAGCGCGGCTTCGATGTCGCCCGCCGGACCGTGGTCAAGTACCGCGAGGCGATGGGCATCGGCTCCTCGATCCAGCGCCGCCGCCTGCGCAAGATCGCAGGCTAGGCGCTCAACCTGGCCCAGATCGGAAGGTGATCGGACGCGCGTCGCGCAGCGGGGGTCATATGCACGCCCGCGGCTTCGATCGTCAGATCCTTGTGCACGATGATCCGGTCTAACGGCGCAACCGGATGCCGCGCGTGAAAGCTCGGCCCGGTCGGGGCGAGGTGATAGTCCGGCTCCAAGTCCCGAAGGCAACCCGCGACGGTGCGCCATTCGTTGGTGTCGCCCATCAGCACCGTCGGCATCGACTGCGGCCGCGCGGCGATCGCCTCGATGATCGCGCGCATCTGCCGCCGCCGCCACAGTCCCGACAAATCGAGGTGCATGCCGATGACGCGCAGCGGCGTGTCGCCGATCAGGAGCTCGGCCATCACCGCCCCGCGCGGCTCCAATGTGGGCAGATCGAGCGCCGCGCAGTCGATCAGGCCGATGTGATGCTTCACCAGGATTGCGTTGCCGTGCCAGCCGATGTTGCGCGTGTTGACCTTGAGCAGCCGCTCGGCATGCTGCCGCGCTTTCTCCAGCGGACGCTTGTGGCGCACGCCGAGGTGGACCGGCTTGTACATGCCGTGGCTGTCGATGAGCTCGTGCGGCACGGTCGACCCGCGCCCGCCGACGCGCTTGTCGGCCTCCTGCAGCGCGACGATGTCGGCGTCGATCTCCTGCAGCACCTTCAACACGCGATGCGGATCGCGCCGGCCGTCGAGGCCGACCGCCTTGTGCATATTGTAGGATGCGACGGTGATCGTTGGCGCGCTGGTCACAAGCCCGCCAATAGCCGCTGCTCGCCGTAAGTTCCTAGACGTCGAGGTTGGCGACGCTCAGTGCATTGTCCTGGATGAACTCGCGGCGCGGCTCCACGACGTCGCCCATCAGCCGGGTGAAGATCTCGTCCGCGACGTCGGCCTGCGCGACCTCGACCCTCAGCAACGACCGGTTCGACGGGTCGAGCGTGGTTTCCCACAGCTGCTCGGCGTTCATTTCGCCGAGGCCCTTGTAGCGCTGAATGCTGAGCCCCTTGCGGCCGGCCGCGAGCACCGCGTCGAGCAGCTCCGACGGGCGCGTCACCGGGACGGGCTTGCCCTTGGTCGCCTCCGCTTCGACAGCGTCCGGCGCGTCTTCGCCTTCAACCGGCTCGGGCCGGGCTTCTTCGGCCGCACCCTTCTTCAGGGTGCGCAGAGTGAGCGGTGCGCCGTAGACCGCCGCCTGCTCGGCAGCGAGCGTATGGAGCTTCCGCGCCTCGGCCGAGATGAGGAAGCTCGGCTCAATGATGTGAGCGTCGGTGACACCGCGCCACAGCCGCCGCAGCAGATAGCCGCCCTCGCTGGCGACCTCGCCCGACCAGCTCGCCTCGGTGTCGCCGGCGCCGAGCCATGCGGCGACCCTGGCGATCGCCTTGGCCTGGCCGTCGGCATTGAGGTCCGGCTTCAGCGCGCCGTTGATCGCAAGCGCCTCGATCAGCGCATAATCGTACTTGCGCGGCGCGTAGCGCATCAGCGTGCGCATGCGGCGGGCGTGGTCGACGAGCGCCTTGAGGTCGTTTCCCGAGCGCTGCCCGTCGGCGGTGTCGAGCACCAGCCCCTCGAGGCCAGCCTGCTCGAGATAATCGTCCAGCGCCGCGTCGTCCTTGAGATACACCTCGGAACGGCCGCGGCTGACTTTGTAGAGCGGCGGCTGAGCGATGTAGAGGTGCCCCTTCTCGATCAGGTCTGGCATCTGCCGGTAGAAGAAGGTCAGCAGCAAAGTCCGAATGTGCGCGCCGTCGACGTCGGCGTCGGTCATCAGCACGATCTTGTGGTAGCGCAGCTTCTCGAGATTGAACTCCTCGCGGCCGATGCCGGTGCCGAGCGCCTGGATCATCGTCCCGATTTCCTTGGACGAGAGCATGCGGTCGAAGCGGGCGCGCTCGACGTTGAGGATCTTGCCCTTCAGGGGCAGGATCGCCTGATACTTGCTGTCGCGGCCCTGCTTGGCCGAGCCGCCCGCGCTGTCGCCCTCGACCAAGAACAGCTCGGACTTGGCGGGGTCGCGCTCCTGGCAGTCGTGCAGCTTGCCTGGCAGTGAGGCGATGCCCATCGCCGACTTGCGGCTCGCCTCGCGCGCCTTGCGCGCCGCTTCACGCGCCGCTGCAGCATCGATCACCTTCTGAATGATGGTGCGGGCGTGCGCCGGATTCTCCTCCAGCCATTCGGCCATCTTGTCGGCCATCAGGCTTTCGAGCGGCTGGCGAACCTCGGACGATACGAGCTTGTCCTTGGTCTGCGAGCCGAACTTCGGGTCGGGCAGCTTGACCGAGACGATCGCGGTCAGGCCTTCGCGCATGTCCTCGCCCGAAAGCTGGACCTTCTCCCGCTTCATCGCTCCGGAGCGCTCAGCATAATTGTTGAGCGTCCGGGTCAGCGCCGCGCGGAATGCCGCGAGGTGGGTGCCGCCGTCGCGCTGCGGGATGTTGTTGGTGAAGCAGAGGACGTTCTCGTAATAGGAATCATTCCATTCGAGCGCGACCTCGATGCCGATATCGTCGCGTTGCCCGGTCACCGAGATTGGGTCGGGGATCAGCGCTGTCTTCGCACGGTCGAGATATTTCACGAACGCGGCAATGCCGCCTTCGTAATACAGCTCGACCTCTTTCTTCTCGGCGTGGCGCGCGTCGACCAGAATCAGCCGGACGCCCGAATTGAGGAAGGCGAGCTCGCGGAAGCGGTGCTCGAGCCGCTCGAAGTCGAACTCGGTGACCTTGAACGTCTCTGGCGACGGCAGGAAGGTGACCCGGGTGCCGCGGCGGTCGGTCTTGCCGACGACCTTCAGCGGCGCTTCGGCGTCGCCGTGGCGGAAGCGCATGTAATGCTCTTCGCCGTCGCGCCAGATGGTGAGATCGAGCCATTCGCTGAGCGCGTTGACGACCGATACGCCGACCCCGTGAAGGCCGCCCGAGACCTTGTAGGCATTGTCGTCGCTGGTGTTCTCGAACTTACCGCCGGCGTGGAGCTGGGTCATGATGACCTCGGCCGCCGACACGCCCTCTTCGGC
>Ga0070666_10002981_pt1 | contig 10263 bp, 10 predicted proteins | sample KBSS23metaG_FD_64677 | JGI IMG/M metagenome (GOLD analysis project Ga0070666, IMG submission 64677) | Switchgrass rhizosphere microbial communities from Kellogg Biological Station, Michigan, USA - KBS S2-3 metaG | ecosystem: Host-associated > Plants > Roots > Rhizosphere > Soil ... | reverse complement strand
TGGATCGAGGCCGTATTTTCTCCGGACATCGCCGACTCGACACCGCTTCCCTTTTGCAGAGCAATATAAACCGGGGCGAAGGCGTAATTGAGATCCAAGGCTTCTGCGATCTCCTGCGCAACGAATCGATTGCCGCTCCGCGCCATGCCGTAGTCAAGTTCTGTCAGAAGGAGAAGATCTTTGTTTTGCAGTCGATCGTGATGTTTGAGCGCATCAAGGATGCCGTCGAGCTGAATGCCGCGCTCAATGTTCCAGGCCAACGTCGAAACGCGCTGGTTAACCACAGAGGGCACAGAGTACACAGAGGGTTTCTCCGTGCTCTCTGTGGTAGACTCCACAACGACCGAGTTCAGGATCCGTTCGACCTCGGGCCTGATCTTTTTGTAGAGCTGCGACGCCTCCATCTCCCCTGTCGATTCGAACTTCAGTAATTCCGGGAAATATTGCTGCAAATCGTGGTCGAGTATCGATGGCGGACCTGTTTGGGTATCGGAGACTGCGGACATAAAAAGAGTAAGGATACGTGACCGGGCGGGCGTCCTTCAACCGGAGCGAACTCATGGCTCTTTATCTACCCTTTCCTGAGATGATTTCCTATTCACGGTTTGCAAAAGTCTGTGCTATAACAATAACGCGTTTGGCCCCTTTCCTTGCGCAAACCCTTACATACTATGTCCCACTTTCTTTCCTCGATCTCTCGTTTCTTTAGTACCTTCTTCGCCCGGTTGCAGTCGGATTTGGTATCCCCGATTCCTAGAACACCGGCATCTAACATCGTTCGGCAGTACCGGATGAATTATTTCGATCCGGGCGAGAATTCTAACAAGGTTTGGATAGGCCTGGCTTACAGCGACGGGCGGTTTGAGACTCGGTTTGGGCGCGTAAGGGACGAGGCGAACCTGGTCTCAAAGGAGAAGAAGTTCCCTTCACAGGCTGCGGCAGAACAGGAGCTTGAGCGAAAGCGGCGCGAGAAGCTGAGGAAAGGCTACAAGGATACCGTCGTGCTTGATAATCACGTCGAGGTTGCGGTTCGAAAGGACAAAAGAGCCCAGCTCTCACAGATCGCCGCCGAGCAAATAGACGGCGCCGCGGGTGACAAGGTCACTAACGAACTGATCAAATACCTCGCCGAGGTAAACATTCACCACATCACGCATTCGACTAGCATTAAGTACAACACCAAGACGGGAGCCTTCTCGACGCCGCTCGGTGTGCTGACTCCTGAAGCGCTCAGCGACGCGAGAGATCTGCTCGCCGAGATAAAACGCTTGAATTCGTTACAACGAAAACAGCATAAGAAGCGGGCGATTGTAATCAGAGACTATTTTCAGTTGGTACCTAAGGATTTTGGTACCAAGATACCGCCGGCCGAGGAATTGATCGCGACCGAAGCCCAGTTTCAAGAAGAGGTGTCTATATTAGACGCTCTCGAATCGGCGATCTCGGGCGTCGAGCCCGCGAATCGACAGAAGCTGTTTGAATGTAAGCTGGTGAAAGTTCCGCATTATACCGACGAGGGTCGCGAGCGCTTTCACAAAGTTCGGGACCTTTATTTCGCAACTCGCAACAGCAAACACCATCCGCTGGCGGCAAACCTGCAGATGACGCGTCTTTACGAAGTCGAGGTCGGCGAAATGAAGCGGCGCTTTGAAGGATCGGCGAAAGCTATAGGGAACGTGCGTGATGATCTGTGGCATGGAACGCGTGCGTCGAATCTGTTGAGCATTCTAAAACATGGATTGGTGATTCCGCCCGCTAACGCGGCACATTGCACGGGCAGAATGTTTGGCAACGGCATTTACACGAGTCTGCAAAGCACAAAGGCCCTGAATTACGCGACCGATTTCTGGAACCGAAGCGGCGGCAAGAACCAGCGAACGTTTATGTTTCTGTGCGAAGTTGCCTTGGGAAAGACGCACAAGCCGCGGACATTTGGCGGCGGATATCCTGCTCACGGGACCAATTCAACATGGGTCGAACCCGGCCAGGGCGGCGTACAGAATCATGAATGCATTGTTTACGACACGGCCCAGATCAATCTGAAGTATCTAGCAGAGTTTGGAGCGAAGTGAATTCCAATCAATTCCAGATGCTTCGCACCTGCTGCAAGCGAGACGCCTGAGCTCTAGTCAATCGTCATACCTTTCCTTGGCGGGGGCGGTGGCAAGAAAGTCTTGCGCGATACGGTCGGTGTAGGTCGCGAGGAGTTCGTCGATGCGTTTTTGGTTTGGCGAATGGAAGATCAGGCCGACGTGGCGGGGCTTTTTGACGCGATAGGCGATCTCGGCGTCGGTGTAATTGGAGGTATCGGGGTCCTCGGTGTTGGCGAGAGCGAGAGCGATGCCCGCGAATTCTTTTCGGAGCTTTGGCAGCTTATATGGCCTTTCTTTCGTCGCGGTTTCGAGCTTGGCCCATTCGCGCCAGAGGTTGAAATTGCTCGCGTATTCGAGAACGTTGGCTATGTAGGCTCCGCCGACGCGGGCGGCAACTTCGAGCAGGTAGAATTTACCGTCGGTATCGCTTTGCAAAAACTCCGCGTGCGAGACTCCGGTTTCGTAGTTGAAAGCCGCGAGCAGTTCCTGATTAAGCTTTTCGAGATCTTTCCTTAACTTGCTTCGATAGGGCACTATCGAGGTAGTAAAAACTCCGCCTTGATGAGTCACCTTGAATGGAGGTGTACCATACTGGCTGACGCCGCAGGCGACGACTTTGCCGTCCTTGACCACGGAATCAACGTGAAAAACTTGGCCCTCGATGAATTTTTCGAGAACGAACTGCGACGGATGATCGCGCCAGTTATTACGCGAATCGAGATCGGTCAAAACTTCCCAAATTCGTTCGCTGCTCTCGCATTTGCGGATGCCGAAAGCGGATACCTCGTGCCTGGGCTTTATGATCCAGGGGCCAGGTACGCGATTGAGGTAATGGTTGATCTCATCTGAGTTGAAGATCCCCGTGTATTCAGGACACGGAATGCGGGCGGCCGATGCTATGTTTCGCATTGCGAGCTTGTCACGAAAGGTTTGCGCCTGAGAGCTGGACATGCCGCCGAGCTGCAGATGCTCACGGGCATGGGCAGCTGTGACGACATCAAATTCGTCCAAGCCGACAACGCGATGGATAGGCCGCGAACCGGCAATATTCGTTATTGCTCGAACGTAATCGTCCACGCCGGCATCGTCCGCCACCGTTTTTACATCACTCAGAGCCGTCCACACCCACGGCCAGTCCAGCAATTTCTTGCGGGTTACGAGCGTTACATTCCACCCGGCATTTTGAGCCTCCTCAAGAAACTCGTTTCCTTTATGCTCGCTGGCAATGCAGACGATATGGTTTTTCATAGCGGATGGCTGATATTTCTCGCTAACAGAGGCCGCTCTAGTTGTCTTGTATTACCTTAATGTGAGTGCTTTGCACTCGTTGCCGACAGGATGCCGGCGTTCCATTTTATTTTGGTGTAAAAGAATGGCACAATTTAGCGGTAAAAACAATGAAAAATGGGTTTTTGGAACAGTTGAACGACAGAAACCGTTAAACTCTTTCGAGGCTATTTATGGGCAATGTTGATGTATTGGATCTGGTCAGTCACCTGCTTATTTACATGGTGGTTCTTGTACTTTCAATATCGGTACATGAAGCCGGCCACGCGTGGGTGTCGTATAAAAATGGCGATGATACAGCCTACATGCTTGGACGTGTAACGCTAAACCCCATTGCCCACACCGACCCGATCGGAACACTGCTGATACCGATCCTGGGATTTGTTTTCGGAGCGATGGGCGGAGCGGTAGCTCGAATTCCGCTGATTGGCTGGGGAAAGCCGACCCCTGTAAACCCCAGAAAATGGCGAAACTATCAGTGGGGTAACGTCACAGTATCGATCGCGGGCATCTGCGGCAATCTGATCCTGGCGATCATCGGCTTTACCATTCTGAAAATAATGATCGGCTCTGGCGTTTTCGATAACGGCTTAGACGAAAAAGGATTGCTGCGTCCGCTGGTCATATTTTTAGAATATCTTTTAACGCTGAATATCTCGTTAGCGATCTTTAATCTGCTGCCGTTTCCTCCGCTTGACGGCAGTAAGGTCTTGTCCACATTCTTACCTGAAAGTGCCCAGCCGTTCTTTGCCATTTTGGAACAATACGGCTTTCTTATCCTGTTGCTTCTTGTCTATTGGGGGGTGCTCGGCGTTATTATACAGCCGGTTTACAGCCTAGTGATGTACCTTCTGCTTACTCCCTGGTCCTAGCTTATGAAAAAACGCATCTTTAGCGGCGCTCAGCCGACGGGCGAATTACACATCGGCAACTATCTGGGCGCCCTGAAAAATTGGGTGGCCCTGCAGAACGAATACGAGAGCTTTTACTGCATTGTAAACCTGCATGCGATCACGCTGCCGCAGGACCCGAAAGTATTGCGGCAAAAGACGCTCGATCTCGCGCGTATTTACCTGGCAACGGGCCTCGGTCCGCCGGAATCTACCGTTTTTCTGCAATCGGACGTTCCGGAGCATGCCGAACTAACGTGGGTCTTGTCATGCATTGCCCGAATGGGCGAGCTGGAGCGGATGACACAGTTCAAGGACAAAGCCAAAGGCAACCAGGAACGCGCCGGAGTAGGGCTGTTCACTTACCCGGTCCTGATGGCGGCGGACATTCTGCTTTATCAGACCGATCTCGTCCCTGTCGGGAAAGATCAGAAACAGCATTTGGAACTTACACGTGACCTGGCCGAGAGGTTTAATCGAGATTTCGGCGAAACATTCAAGGTGCCCGAGCCTTTCATTCCGCCGGTCGGAGCAAATATCGCTTCATTGCAAGACCCGACCAAAAAGATGTCGAAATCGGACGAGAACGCGAATGGCTCGATCTTTCTGCTCGATGACGCCGACGCTGTCACAAAAAAGATCAAACGTGCCGTAACCGACTCAGGGACCGAGATCAATTTCGACGATGAGCGACCGGCGATCAAAAACCTGCTTACCATCTATCAACTCCTCAGCGGCGAATCTGCCGACGAGTGTGTCGAGCATTTCGCAGGCAAAGGCTACGGGCAGTTCAAAGGTGAATTGGCCGAGACCGTAATCGAATTTCTGAAACCTTTTCAGGCCCGAGTCAAAGAATTCGACGATGCGTCGCTGAGCGAGATCTTGAAAGCCGGAGCGGACAAGGCAAGAGCGATCGCTACCGAAACGCTCGGGAATGTTTATTCAAAGACAGGAATTGGGTAGGCTCCAAAATTCTTTCGTACCTGCTTCCAGTCGATGCTACAATCGTGGCATATCTGTACTTCTGAGACTCTTCAATGGGAAATGTTGCGCGGCGGCATCGACTTCCCTGACAAATCAATCCTAAGGAGGCGTACATGGACGCAGTTAAAAAGTCATTCGACATTCCGAAATTCAAGGAACAATACGAAAACTACATTGGCGGCGAGTGGGCCGCTCCGAAGAGCGGCGAGTATTTCGATTGCATATCGCCGGTTGACGGCAAATCGTTTACCAAGGTTGCCCGTTCAAACGAGGCTGACATTAATGCGGCCGTCGACGCGGCACATGAGGCATTTAAGACATGGGGCAAAACGTCAGCGACCGAGCGCAGCAACATGCTGCTCAAAATAGCTGATCGGATGGAACAGAATCTCGACATGCTCGCACGCTGCGAGACGTGGGACAACGGCAAGCCGATACGCGAAACGATGGCCGCCGATCTGCCGCTGGCGATCGATCATTTTCGATATTTTGCGAGCGTGATCCGTGCTGAGGAAGGCAGCGCTTCGGAGCTCGATCAAAATACACTGTCGGTCGTCATTCGCGAACCGCTTGGCGTCGTCGGGCAGATCATTCCCTGGAACTTCCCGCTCCTGATGGCGACCTGGAAACTGGCCCCGGCGCTCGCGGCAGGAAACTGCGTGGTGATCAAACCGGCCGAGCAAACGCCTGCGTCGATCCTGGTTTGGGCGGAGCTCGTGGGCGATCTGATCCCGAAAGGGGTTCTCAATATCGTAAACGGATTCGGTGTTGAGGCCGGAAAGCCGCTGGCGACTTCGGAAAAAATCGCAAAGGTCGCGTTTACCGGTGAAACGACAACCGGCCGTCTGATCATGCAGTATGCGTCACAGAATTTGATCCCCGTGACGCTCGAACTTGGCGGTAAATCTCCTAACATTTTCTTTGAAAGCGTTATGGACGCTGACGACGATTTCTTTGATAAATGCCTCGAAGGCGCAACGCTCTTTGCCCTCAATCAAGGAGAGGTTTGTACGTGCCCGTCGCGGGTTCTCGTGCAGGAATCGATCGCCGATAAATTCATTCCGCGGTTTGTCGAGCGAACTAAGAAGATCAAGATGGGCCACCCGCTTGATCCGACGACCATGATGGGTGCACAAGCGAGCCAGGACCAGTACGAAAAGATACTCAATTACCTTCAGATCGGTAAAGAAGAAGGGGCCGAAGTATTGACCGGCGGCAATGCATATAAGAATTCTGATCTCGAAGACGGGTATTACATCGAACCGACGATTTTCAAAGGCCACAACAAGATGCGCATTTTTCAGGAAGAGATCTTTGGCCCGGTCACATGCCTAACGACCTTTAAAGACGAAGCGGAAGCCATCGAGATCGCCAACGACACGCTGTATGGTTTAGGAGCTGGCGTCTGGACACGCGATGCACACGAGCTTTATCGGGTTCCGCGTGCGATCCAGGCCGGACGCGTTTGGGTGAATAACTACCATAGCTACCCCGCCCACGCTCCGTTCGGCGGATACAAAAAGTCAGGCTTTGGCCGCGAGAATCACTTGATGATGCTCGACCATTATCGCCAGACCAAAAATATGCTTATCTCATACGATAAGAAGGCGATGGGATTCTTCTAGAAGTTTTGCCGCGGATGCACGCGGATGGGGATCTGTTCCCTGCTTTGTTATCTGCGTTCATCCGCGGTCGATTTTTATGGAAAACATTCCACGGGTTCAAATAACTGACGGAGCCGCAGAGGTTGTCGATCAACTTCGCGAAAAGTTCGGCCCGCTGATGTTTCATCAGAGCGGTGGGTGCTGTGACGGATCTTCACCGATGTGTTATCCCAAGGGTGAGTTTATGGTCGGCTCGTCGGACGTTTGGCTGGGCGAGATCGCGGGATGCGATTTCTACATGGCAAAGGACCAGTTTGAATATTGGAAACATACTCAACTAGCGATCGACGTCGTTCCCGGCCGCGGCGCAAGCTTTTCGCTTGAGATACCCCTTGGGTTAAGATTCGTCACAAAATCCAGGCTCTTCTCTGCCGAAGAGGAAGAAAACCTGACGCCGATACATACGGGCGAACGTGCCGCCGCCGCTTGATAGCGATGATTGATTCAACCCGCGAAGCCGCAGGGCAAATTAGAGGTGTCGCAAGGCCCATGTTGTCTTTATGAACCTCCTTACACGCGCAAAACACCGAACGATCGTCGAAACCGTTGTTTTGGTACTCGTAATAATGATATTGGCATCGTGTGATCTCAGAAGCGGAATTGCAAAAGAGGAAGCAGAAAAGTTCAACGGAGCTCCGACACCGTCGGTCTCGCCGACGCCGACGGCCACACCTATCGACCCCGCCGATATTGTCCAAGTCGACACTTCCCAAAACGGAGAGAATGTAATTTTTAACCAACGTCAACTGAACAAACCAGTAACATGCATCAAATACGACGACGTAAATATAAACATCGATTCGGGTACTGTGACAGTCAAGGGAGTCTGTCGGCAAATAACGATAAACGGTGACGATAACAAAGTAACAGCCGATGCAGCTACGAGGTTCGTCATTAATGGGCTTGGAAATAATATTGGGTATTTGAAATATCCCAACGGACAACGGCCGTGGGTTACCGATAATGGCGATGGAAATATAATTGAAAAGATCTCGGCGGATGCCTTTGTCAACAACCAGTCAAACATAGCTGGGTTAGATGAGTCACAGATTCAAAGAGCAAGCAAACGAAGATTGCCAGCTAAATAGGGCTCTATTTTAATGATTTTTGAAATGTATGAATATCACGGTTTACGAAAAGCCAACCTGCACCACGTGCCGCAAGCTGAATAAGCTGTTTGAGAAGAACGGCATCGATTGGAAGAAGGTGAATTATTTTATCGAACCTTTCACGGAGAAAAAGCTTGCTGATTTGCTCAGGAAGACCGGGATGAAACCCTTTGACGTGCTGCGACGCGCGGAGCCTGATTTCAAAACGGCCGGGATCAATGCCAATTCGACTGAGAAGGAAGTAGTAGCGGCCATGGTGAAATTCCCGAGTATCATCCAGCGGCCCATAGTCGAAGTTGGCGATAGAGTTGTCTTGGCGAGGCCGATCGAAAAGGCTCTGGAACTGATCAAAAAATGAGTCAGACAAACGGAAACGGGCATCACCCGAAACCCAAAAATGTTCTCGGAACGGAATTGCAAAGCTGCTCGACCGACCCGATGACCGGCTTTTTCCGCGATGGCTGCTGCAACACGGGTCCAACAGACCACGGCCGGCACACGGTCTGCATCGTGGCTAGCGAGGAGTTTTTGGAATTTTCTAAAGCGGCTGGAAACGACCTTTCTACGCCGCGACACGAATACCGCTTTCCCGGTGTACAGCCCGGAGATAAATGGTGTCTTTGCGTTGATCGTTGGCAGGAAGCTTTTGAAGCAGGAATGGCTCCTCAGGTCTGTCTCGAAGCCACGCACGAGAACGCATTAGAGGTCGTCACCCTCGACGATCTTCGGCGTCATGCCGTCACAGACCGATAGTTTCGATCCAAATCTAAGTCGCAAATCGCATATGGAAGCAGGCGAAAAAAAGGTGATCGGCCTGTACGGCCTGACAATGATCGCCATCGGGTCGAGCATTGGCTCGGGCATTTTCAGAACGCCGTCTGAAATTGCGGGATACCTTCCCGCTGAAGGGCTGATGCTGATGGTTTGGATGCTTGGCGGCTTGATCGCAATCTGCGGTGCGCTGACCTTTGCAAAGATATCGGGACAATTTCCGCACGTTGGCGGATTTTATGTTTTTCTGAGGGAGGCTTACGGCAATCTGCCTGCTTTTCTTTATGGCTGGTCAATGCTGCTGGTGATCAACACTGGTTCGCTTGCGGCGTTGAGTCTCGTTTTTACATCATATCTCGGCTCTTTCATTCCCCTGTCCGACAGTGCCCAGCTAATTGTCGCCATCGTTACGATCGCTTCACTAACAGTGATGAACATACTCGGGGTGAAATTTGGCAGTATCTTTGCCAGTATTTTCACTTCGGCAAAACTCTTGGGAATTCTGTTTGTCGTTTTTCTCGGGCTGTTCTTTGGCACAAACAACGATGTAAATTTTTTCAACACTAGTTTTTTGGCGGGTCAGAATAACCTTTCATTGATCTCCGCATTCGGACTCGCTCTGATAGGGGTTAGTTTTTCATTTGGCGGGTACCAACATGCGACTTTTGTCGCGGCCGAAGTAAAAAATGCGGGAAAGATCGTTCCAAAGGCTTTGGTGATCGGGATCGGGATCGTCTGTTTAGCATATCTAACGATCAACGTCGCTTACCTGCGATTTCTTCCGATCGAACAAATTGCGATATCCAAAAGTGTAGCCTCTGATGCGATCAACACGATCTGGATCCTCGGCGGAAAGTTCATTTCGTTTTTGATAATTTTGTCGGTCGTCGGGACGATCGGGATCTATATTTTGACCGCTCCAAGAATATATTTTGCTATGGCGGACGACGGCTTGTTTTTCAAGAAATTCGCCCAGATCCATCCTGTTTACGGAACACCGGTGTGGGCGATAGTGTTTCAATCGATTTGGACGATCATTCTTCTTGTCTTTTGGAAAACTTTCTCCAACCTGATCACATATGTTGTATTTGTCGATGAGATATTCTTTTTCCTGACGGCTTTGACGTTCTTTATCCTGATCAAACCAAAGACCCCGGGAGGAATTGCTTGGGCGCTCATTTTTCTGGCGATGACCGCCTTTATTATCCTCAATACGCTGTATGAGAAGCCTGAACAAGCTGTCGCCGGCCTGATCTTTCTCGCCATCGGCTGCGTTTTCTTCCTGGTATTTCAAAAAACAACTTTCAGGTTAGAAACATGAATCAGTCTTTTATCATCAATCAGCTCGCCGAGGACCGAGCAAACTATTTTAACGCGGTCGCCCCGCCCATTATCCAGACAAGTAATTTCGCCTATCCGACGGTTGATGAGTTTGCGGCGGCGATCGCAAATGAAAAGAACGAAC
>Ga0070666_10002974_pt1 | contig 10274 bp, 7 predicted proteins | sample KBSS23metaG_FD_64677 | JGI IMG/M metagenome (GOLD analysis project Ga0070666, IMG submission 64677) | Switchgrass rhizosphere microbial communities from Kellogg Biological Station, Michigan, USA - KBS S2-3 metaG | ecosystem: Host-associated > Plants > Roots > Rhizosphere > Soil ... | reverse complement strand
CCCGCTCGTGGACGTGGAGGTCGCCGGAGAAGAGCCAGCGGCGGCCTTCCTCGAAGAAGCAGACGTGGCTGAAGGCGTGCCCGGGCGTGGGGATCACCCGCAGGCGGTATCCCTCGCCTTCCACGGCTTCCTCCAGGGGCTCGGCGCGGAAGGTCCGCGGCACGCCGCCCCAGACGATCCGGCGGTACATCGGCATTCGCAGGCCCTCGGCGAAGATCGGCACCGCGCCGGCCGGCCCGAGCACCGGCAGGCCCAGCTCCTCGATGAGCGCCGCCGCGCCCCCGATGTGGTCCTCGTGGTGGTGGGTGAGGAGCACCCGCCGGACCGGACCGCCGCGGCACCAGTCCACCAGCCGCGAGGCGGTGGTGGGCGGACCGGTGTCGATCAGCAGGTCGGCGAAGGCGTAGGCCGAGACCTCGCGGACGGGACGGCCCAGGAAGGTGGGGGCCATCCGCAGGCGGGTGAGGGGGCCGTGGGGGACGGGATGGAACAACGGACGAAATCCCGCTAGGGCTCCTCGCCCCCTCCGTCCGTGGGGATGAGCGCGATCGTCAGCGAGTAGCGGCCGAGCCTGGCCTTCGAAGGTTTTTCCTCCGCGTTCTCCGCGCCCTCCCGCAGCCGGTCGAGGACGGCCAGCAGCTCCTTCTGCACCTGCTTCGCCGCGCTCTTCGAGAGCCGCATCACGCCGCGGATCGCGACCAGCGTCTCCGGCGGGCTCTCCGGGTCCCCGGCCAGCGCCTGCACCAGCTCCTTGCGGGCCTGGTCGAAGAGCACGAAGCCCATGGCCGCCTGGGTGCGCCGGGCCTCCTTGCGGCCGAGCGCCACCGCCTCCGGCCCGCCCACCAGTCGGTTCGCCGTCGTCTCGAAGTACTTCTCCGTCGTGCCGCGGTTGCGCCGCGTCTCGCGCAGGCGGATCAGCCCCGCCTTTTCGAGCGCCGCCACGTGATGGTAGAGCCGCGTCGGCGCCTCGCCCAGCTCCGCCGCCGCCTGCTTGGTGGTGCGCGGGCAGGCCGCGAACAGCTCCATCAGCCGCAGCCGCAGCGGGTGCGACAACGCCCGCACCTGCTCCAGCCCCTCCAACTCGCGCGTCTCCTTGGTCCTGGCCATCGCCGTTCTCCCGTTCCCCTGCTCCAACCCTACCCCGAGCGGCCCTCCCCGTAAACCCCGCGAGCTTGACGGCCAGGGAATTGTTCAAATAGAGTTGAATAATCGAGTTTATCTGAAAGGAGGCCACGATGACCGCCGGACCGCTGCCGCTGGACCATGCCGTGGTGCTGGTCTTCGTCGTCCTGTCGCCGATCGTAGACCTCGTCTGGTTCTATCCCTGGCTGCTCCGGGGGGCGCGGAGCCGGGCCTACGCCCTGGGCATCCTGGGGCAGTGGATGGGGGCGGCGTGCGTCCTCGCCCTCTGGTTCCATTCCGCGCGGCCCTGGACGGCGCTCCGTCTCGGGGCCGTCTCTCCGTCGGGCGCGGGGATCGGGCTGGTTCTGGCGGTGGCCTTCGTCTCCCTTCTCATCTATCAGCGCCGGGCGCTCCTGGCCCGGCCCGACCGGCTCGTGGCCGCCTTCCGCGACATCGGCGGCGCCGGACCGCTCGTGCCTCGCACCCCGGGCGAGAGCCGCGGTTTCCTGCTGCTCTCGATCTCGGCCGGGATCTGCGAGGAGCTGCTCTTCCGGGGCTACCTGATGTGGTACCTGGCGACGTGGACAGGGCTGGCATGGGCGGCGGTGATCAGCTCGGTCGTCTTCGGTGCCGGGCACCTCTATCTCGACGGCCGGTCGGCGCTCAAGGCGGGGATCGTGGGCGCGGTGATGGCCGGGATCACGATCGCCGCGGGCTCTCTCCTCCCGGCGATGCTCATCCACGCGGCGGTGGACATGAACTCCGGAAGCCTCGGCTTCCGGGCCGCCGCCCTCGGCGGCCTCAACGCCCCCGGCGCTCCCACGCCCCCCGCTGCCCCTCGTACCACTCCAGCGGATGGACCAGCTTGAGCGAGCGCTGGCCGTCCCGCAGCTCGATGCCGGCGGCCAGGCGGCCGTAGCGGAGGAAGAGGTCCCCCCAGCGCCGGGCCTTCGAGAAGCTCATCCGGGTGCGGATCTCCAGCGGACCGCCGGTCGCCTGGAGAGACTCGACCTCCAGGGCGCCGTCTCCCAGCCGGATCGCCCCCCGCGCGGCGATGTTCTCCACGTTCAGCGCGTCGTTGAACCAGCGCAGCATCCGGCTGCGCTGGGAAAAGAGGGTGAGCAGCGGGCCCGAGCTCCTCATGTCGATCTTCCCCTCACCCCGCAGCGAGAGAGGGGCCCCCCAGACGATCGAGCCGCCGGTCAGCTCGGCGCGCGCCCACCAGGCCGACGGGTCCTCCTCCCCATCCTCGGAGTCCAGGTTGTGGTAGCTCACCCCGTTCAGCTCCAGGCGCGTCCCCTTGAGGTCGAACCGCCGGCCGTTGAAGTCGGGGCTGACGAGCGGCGCTCGCACGCTCAGGCGTCCGGTCAGGTCGAGGTTCTGGAAGCGGATCCGCGCCCCTTCCGAGGTCAGGACGGCGCTGCCGCGGGTGCGGTTGGTAGCCGTGTTGGCCTCCAGGTGCAGCCGGGCCCGCCCGCGGCCGCCGACGATGGCGAAACCGGTCTCGGCGGGGAGCAGGGCGTTGTAGACCCTGAGGTCCGGCACCTCGCCGTCCGGGAGGTCGATCGTGGCGTCGAAGTCGGGCATCGGCGCGGTCAGGTCGAGGGCGCCCGGGGCGACGGCGGCGATCCGCAGGCCCCGGCCGCGGAAGTAGTCGGGCCACCCCTTCTGCCGCAGGTCCTCCAGCACGAAGCCGTCGAGCTGGACCCGCAGGACGGTGGCCGGCGCGGTCCGGCCGGGCTCCACGGCGGCGATCACGGTGCCGCGGCCGGTGGCCCGGCTGTCCAGGAAGGTGGCCTGGATGGGGGAGGCCGTCACCGCGATCCGGGTGCCCGGGATGAGCCGGCCGTGGTCCATCCGGACGTCCGCCTGGAGCCCGCCCTTACCCTGCAGGGAGATCCACGGGGTCTTCCCCAGGAAGCCGCGAAGGAATCCCAGGGAGGAGATCCGGGTCCGGATGCCCGCCGTGCCGCTGGCGTAGCGCAGGAAGGCGAGCCCGGTGGTCTGCCCCAGGATGGAGGGCTCGATCCGCGCCTCGACCTGGAGCGCGAGCGGCTGGGCGACCGTCTCGGTCCCCATCTGGAAGCGGCCGGCGGGCATCCGCAGGGCGGCCCGCTGCACGGCGAGGGTGCCGTCCGGCAGATAGATGGAGCTGGCGTCGGCCTGCGACTCCCCGGCGAGGAGGTAGTCGCCGAGGGCGATCTCGTGGACGCGGGTGAGATGGAGCTCCGCCATCCGCACGGTCCACGGCGGGCTGGCTGGACCCGAGGGGGGAGCCGGCGGGTTCAGGCTCAGGCGGGCGGTGACGCCGTCGCCCTGCAGCCCGTCGACGCGGACCCGGCGGTCGAGCAGGCCGGCGAGATCGACCCGGCCGGACGCCCGGTCCAGGCTGGCGCGCAGGGTGGCGCGGCTGCCCGGGGCCTCGATCCGCACCCCCGCGGCCCGCACGTCGCTCGCCAGCGGGAGGTTGACGCTGGGCTGCTCGTCGTCCTTGAGATCGCGGGCGGTGGCGAACAGCCGGCTCAGGCGGGTCTCCGGAGTGGCCGAGGCCACTGTCAGGGTGTCGGCCCGGAACAGGGGGGGATGCCCCGCGACCCGTCCGGCCGCGAAGCCCTTGGCGTCGAGGCCGAGGTGGAGGGTCGCACCGCCGGGGCCCCCGGGGCCGCCGCCGCCGTCAGTGACCGCGGTATGGATCGCGAAGGGGGAGACGGCGCCGCCGTCCGCCGGGGCGGTGACGTCGAAGCGGCTCCCCGGCGCCAGCCGGCCCCGGTCGATCTTCAGGTCGGCCACCAGCGCGCCCGGCCGCTCCGAGCCGGTCTTCACCAGCCCCGAGCGCTCCAGGAACGGCAGCTCGGGAACGTCGCCGCGAGCCCGCAGCGCGCCGGAGAGAAAGTCGAACCCTTCCAGCCCCGGATGTTCGTGGGGAGCGTAGGGGCCCATCTCGGCCCGGGCGTCGAGCTCCACCTTTTCCGCGACCGGTTCCTTGCCTAGGAAGAGCTGGGCGCCGGGCATGCGGATCCGGGAAGGCTCGAGCCGGAACTCGTCCCGGATGACAATCGAGAAGGCCCCCTCCCCCGCGCCGTCGCCGGTCATGCGGACGTCGTTGAAGTCGAACTCCCGGATATGCTCCAGGGTCACCTTCTCGAAGCGGAGGGTCCACGGGTGATAGCCCGGATCGGGTCCGGTGTCCGGCTTCAGCTCCTCCGCGCGGTCCGCCGCCGTCTTCTGCTCGTCGCCGCGCAGGACCCGCGAGCGGACCTCCTCGGCGTGGAGACCGGCGATCCGCAGGGTCCGCCGGGAGAGCAGGGGGAGGTCGATCCATCCGCGCGCCCGCGCCGCGTCGACCGTCCAGGTGACCGAGTTGACGTGCCCCCAGAGCTTGAGGCCGCGCACGTGGACGGTCCCCGGCCAGACCGTCCAGGCCGACGACCAGGCCATCCGGAACCGCTCCGGGTTGCGGTTGAACGCCCGCCGGGAGAGTGGCGTGTTGAGGAAAAGGTTGACCGCCAGCAGGTAGAGCCCTGTCAGCAGGAGGATCCCCAGGATCAGTCGCTTGAGCCAGATTCGCACGGCGGGGGACTCTACGCGGAAAACGTGCCAGGGCCCTCATCACCCCGGCCCTCTTCTCCCCGCCTCCCCCCCTTCCGGCCGGGAGAAGAGGGGGCCGCTGCGATGGAGGTTCTTGGCGGTCCCGCAGGGACCACCTTCATTAGCCCGGCCTTTCAAGGCCGGGCTACGAGCTTCGCAGAGCCTTCAGCGGATCGAGCCGCGACGCCCGCCGGGCGGGCAGGTAACAGGCGAGCAGCGTCACCGCGATGAACACCGCCGGCACGCTCAGGAAGGTCAGCGGGTCGGTGGCCGCCACGCCGAAAAGGAGGCGGGAGATCAGCCGGCTGAGGGCGAAGGAGCCGGCGATCCCCAGCGCCAGGCCGATCCCCACCAGGGTCATCCCCTGCTGGAGCACCAGCCGCAGCACGTCCGGCCGGCGGGCGCCGACCGCCATGCGGATGCCGATCTCGCGCGTCCGCTGGCTCACCGTGTAGCTGAGCAGGCCGAACAGGCCGAGCACCGCCACCAGCAGGCCGAGCAGGCCGAAGAGGGCGGCGATCTCGGCGTGCATCCGCTGCGGGAAGAGGCTGCGCCGGATCTGCTCGTCGAGCGACAGGACGTCGACCAGCGAGACGTCCGGATGGGCCCCCCGCACCGCCTCCCGCAGCGTGGCGGCGAGGGTGCCGGGCGGCGCGGAGGAGCGCACGGCGAGGGTCAGCCGGGGGTGGAACCGCTGCTCGTAGGAGAAGTACATCATCGGCCCCGGCGGCTCGGTCAGGGCGTCGATCCGCGCGTCGCGGACCACGCCGGCCACCATGAAGACCGGGCCGAGCTCGCCGGGGCGGGGGACGTCCGAGATCGTGAGCGAGCGGCCGACCGGGTTCTCCTCCCCCCAGAGCTGGCGCGCCAGGGACCGGCTCACCACCACCACGGGCGGCGCGTCCGCGCGGTCGCGGACGTCCAGCCCCCGCCCCTGGACCACCGGGATCCCCAGCGTCTCGAAGAAGCCGGGAGCCACCAGGTTGTAGCCGGAGTCGACCGGCTTGCCGGGCTGCTCGCGGCTGGTCACCTGCGTGGTGCGCGAGTAGCCGACGAGCGGCGGGTTGTAGGAGAGGCTCGCCGCAGCGACCCCCGGCAGGGCCCGGGTCTCGTCGAGGATCTTCCGGTAGATGGCGACCACTCCGGACATCTCCCGCACGGAGTTGCGCGGCACGTAGAGGGTGACCAGCAGCAGCTTCCGCGGGTTGAACCCCGGATCGATCGTCTCCGCCTGGCGCAGGGTGCGCACCAGCAGGCCGCCGTCGAGCAGCAGCAGGGTCGAGAGGGCCACCTGCACGATCACCAGGATCTTGCGGGAGACCAGGGCGCCGCGCCCGCCGCCGACCGCACCCGCGGCATCGCTCTTGATCGGCGCCACCAGGTCTCCGCGCAGCGCCCGCCAGGCCGGCGCCAGGCCGCAGAGGACGCCGCAGATCAGGGCCGCCGCCACGGCGAAGAGGAAGGTGCGGAGATCCAGCCGCACGGTCTCGGTGTCCTCCGACCAGTTGCCGAGCCCCCCGGGGGCGGTCAGCAGATAGGTCTGGATGCGGTAGGTCATGCCGGCGGCGAACAGCAGCCCGAGGGCGGCGCCGGCCGCGCAGAGCACCGCGCTCTCCGCGAGGACCGAGCGCGCCAGGATCCCCCGGCTGGCCCCGAGCGAGGCCCGGATGCCCCACTCGCGCTGCCGGGCGGCGGCGCGCGCCAGCAGCAGGTTGGCCACGTTGGCGCAGCCGAGCAGGAGGAAGAGGAGGGCCGCGCCCATCAGCACCCGCGCCGCCACGAAGAACTGGTCGTCGCCGGCGGTGGGATCGAACGAGGTGGCGGGGACGGCCGACAGCCAGCGCTTCCCGGCCTGCAGGGGGGCCGTGGCGTCGAGCGCCCGGCCGGCGACCTCCAGGGCGGCCTGGGCCTGCCGCAGGCTGACGCCTGGCGCCAGCCGTCCCAGGGTGTTGACCCAGCCCGGCTCCCGCTTCCCCATGCGGGGGAGGGCGGTCACCGAGTCCCCCTGCTGCATCGGGACGTAGAGCGGGGTCGGCCGGCCCATCCCCTGGAACCCCTCGGACAGCACGCCCACCAGGGTGAGGATCTTGCCGTTGATCCGCAGCGGCCGGCCCACGGCGCCGGGATCGCCGCCCAGCTCCCCCTTCCAGAAGAGATGGCTGACCACCAGCACCGGCTCGGACCCGGGCTGGTCGTCCGACGGCTGGAGCAGCCTGCCGATCTCCGGCCGGGCGCCGAAGAAGGAGAAGAAGTCGCCGGTCACGAACTGCCCCCAGGCGAAGCTCACCTCCCGGCCATGGCCCACGGAGGCGCCGAAGTCCGAGGCGGCCACCAGGTCGACGACGGCCTTCTGCTGGCGCTTGAGATCGTCGAAGTCGGCGTAGGAGAGCTGGGCGCGCGGGTCTTCGTTGGTGCCGCCGTAGATCCAGACCGCCCGCGAGGCGTCCGGAGCGTGGAGCCGCGGCCAGAAGATCTCCGCCAGGTAGGCGAACAGGGCGGTGCTGGCGCCGATCCCCAGCGCGAGGGTGAGGATCACGGCGACGCTCAGCCCGGGCTGGCGCGCCAGGGAGCGCAGGGTGGTCCGGAGAGGGTGGAGGGCGTTCCGCACGGGATCGGATTGTCGGGGATCTATACGTTCCCCGTCAAAGCCGGCGCCGGCGGGGGCGGGTTGTGGCACTGTAGAGATTGAAGGTCCACCCGTTTCGCCCGCTTCCGGAAGGAGAAATCCCCATGACTGTCCGACGCGTCCTCCTGTCCCTCCTCGCCTTCGCGCTCCTGGCCCGCGCGGCCATGGCCTCGGGTCCGTACCAGGTCGCGGCCACCGTCGAGTCCCGGCAGAACGGCCTCGTCCGCACCGAGATCACGGTCCGCGCCGGGGGCCATCCGCTCGACCGCTTCAAGATGGTCCGCCTGGCCCGGGAGGGCGCCGACCGCTCGCGCGGCGCCATCCTCTTCCTACCGCCGCTCGGCCTCACCTTCACCTTCTACGAGCAGCGCGATCCCAGCGGCGGCGTGGGCACCTCGATCGCCGAGTACTTCGCCCTGCGCGGCTTCGACGTCTACGGCTACTCCCCCCGCTTCGAGGGGATTCCGGGCGGCACCTGCGAGGCCGGCGCGCTCGACTGCTCGATCATGGGCACCTGGGACCTCGCCTCGGCGGTGGACGACATCGCCTTCGTCCGCTCCCAGATCGAGGTCCTGCACCCCGGCGCCCACGTGGTCACCGGCGGCGCCTCCCTGGGCGGCATCCTCGCCATCGCGGTGGCCAACGCCCATCCCGACGACTGGGACGGCATCCTCGCCTGGGAGGGGATTCTCTACAGCCAGGACCCGCAGGTCCGCGCCATCAACCAGGGCTATTGCACCGCGCTCCAGGCGCAGCTAGCCGCCGGGCAGGTCTATGACGGCGTCGGCGGCAACGTGCTGAAGATGGCCTCCGAGCTGTCCAGCATCAACCCGGGAGGGTTGACCCCGATCCCGCTCTTCCCCCCCTTCCTGACCAACCACCAGGCCCTGGTGGCGACGCTCAGCACGCCGACCCCCGGCCCGGCGACCATGCCGGCCCCCAACTACGTGCTGATGAACGGCAGCCTGGCCGAGGACCGGCTCTTCAACGCCTCCGAGCCGCGGGTCTATGACGACATCGCCCGCTTCAACTCCTACGTGCCGCTGCCGATGGTGCGGGACATCAGCTGCTCGCTGGCCGGGGTGGAGGGTCAGTTCACGGCGAACCTCGGCAACTTCCACGGCTCGGTGCTGGCGATCGGCGCCGGCCGCGGCTTCGGCCCCTACATGGCGGACCAGCTCGCCCAGATCGGCTCGGCCGACAAGACCTTCCTGTTCGAGCCGGCCTTCGGCCACATCGACCACTTCATGACCGCCCGGCACCGGGAGTACGTGGAGGAGCCGATCTTCCGGTGGGCGACGCGGGTGTTGGGGCGGTAGGGGAGATCCGGTAGGAGTCTCCAGGGGCGCGTCGCGGGCCGGGAGGACGTACGCTCCGAAGCCCTCATCACCCCGGCCCTCTTCTCCCCGCCTCCCACGCCCCCTTCCGGGAGAAGAGGGAGAAAACAAGGCTGTCGCAGGGGCGGGCTTGGCCAATTCTGCTAACCCTTCATACCTCCCCCTCTTCTCCCGGTCGGGGGTGTGGGAGGCGGGGAGAAGAGGGCCGGGGTGATGAGGGCTTCGGCGGCGCGGCATCGGTTTGATCTTCCATGTCTCTGGGATCGGCGACTACGCCCACCCGGCCGGTCCTGGCGGTTCGATAAAACTTGCCGCGCTCGCCTTTCGAGAAGTCGTACTCCTTTTTCATAACCGGAGTCTACTCTCGAGGAGCAACGCCGTTTCCCCCAACGCCTACCCTCGGAGGAAAGTCGGTGGCCTCACCCCGTCAGCCGCCGCCACTGCTGGACCCGGGCGAAACCCGGAGCCCGCAGGACCACCGCCTGCACCACCCGCTTGCGGCTCGCGTATTGGGCCGTGGCCACCACGCTGAAGACGCCCGGGCTCACCGGCGTGACCTGGCTGCCGATCTTGCCGTCGCCGAAGTCGTGCTCGGGTGAGCCCGAGTAGTAGGCGCTCTGGGCGAGGTTGGCGACCGACTCGGCCACCGCCGCGTCCGAGAGGCCGCCGAGGATCACCGACTCGGCGTCCTCGCGCGCCAGCCGCATCCGGATCTGCAGCGAGGTCGCCAGCAGCGACAGCGCGATCGCCAGCAGGAAGAGGACCAGCAGGGCCATCAGCAGCGCGTAGCCGGATTGCCCGCGCCGGCCGCGGCGGAGCCTCACCAGGTGTCCCCCAGGCCGGCCCCGCGGGGGAGCAGGAACATCGACTGGGTGAGCAGCTCGGTCTTGGAGCCCCGGTCGGCGGGCAGGCCGGGGAGCGGGGAGCGGGCGACCGCCCGCCGGCGGTAGGAGACCGAGAATTGGACCAGGCGGGTCCCCGGCAGGGTCCGGCAGCTCCAGGCGGCCACCCCCCGCCAGAGGGTCTCCGCCCCCCGCGGGGGCGCGCCCGCCACGATCACCCGCCGCTCCAGGGTCTCGCCCCGCTTCTCGTAGACGATCTGCTGGCCGAGCCCCTGGACCACCACGAGCTGGAGCGAGCCGTCGTCGTTCCGGACGGTGACCACCCCCGTGCCCCCCTGCACGTCGCCGCGGATGCGGGCCACCACCAGGGGCACGGGGGTGTCGAGCGACTCCCCGGAGGTCTCGGCGAAGAGCTGCGCCGTCTCCATCAGCAGGTCGGCGGCGATCAGCAGGCCCACGATCAGCAGGACGAGCGCGATCGCCATCTCGACCAGGGTGAAGCCGCGCTGGCGCTTCCGGGTCTCCATCTCAGGCATCTCAGGAAGGGCTCCAGACCATGGTGTGGAGCTCTTTCCGGTACTTCACCCGGTAGGCGGAGTAGCGGGCGGTGAGGGTCACCTCGTAGAGGCCCGGCAGGCCCGTGGGGGCGACCTCCATGAAGAGCGTGAGGTCCTTGGGCGCCGGGGTGCCGACGGCGGTCACGAAGCCGTCGAGCTCCGAGGTCTCCAGCGGGATCAGCCCGGCGCGCACGGCCTCCAT
>Ga0070666_10002969_pt1 | contig 10287 bp, 10 predicted proteins | sample KBSS23metaG_FD_64677 | JGI IMG/M metagenome (GOLD analysis project Ga0070666, IMG submission 64677) | Switchgrass rhizosphere microbial communities from Kellogg Biological Station, Michigan, USA - KBS S2-3 metaG | ecosystem: Host-associated > Plants > Roots > Rhizosphere > Soil ... | reverse complement strand
ACCCTGGCGACCGCGATCGATCTCGATCCGGCGCTCGCCGACCGTGTCTACCTGCGGCTCGTCGACAAGCTGACCCGCGAGCCGGTCGAAGACTTCCGCATCGACTTCGAGGACGGCTTCGGCCACCGGCCGGATCACGAGGAGGACGGCTTCGCACAGACGGCGGCGAACGAAGTCGCGGCCGGCTGGCGCGACGGCGTGCTGCCGCCGGCGATTGGCATCCGCATCAAGCCGCTCACCGAGGAGTTGAAGCGGCGCAGCCTGCGCACCTTCGATCTGTTTCTCACCCGACTGCTCGATCGCACCGGCGGCGCGCTGCCGCCGAACTTCGTCGTCACGCTGCCGAAGATCACCGCGCCGGCGCAGGTCGCGGCGCTGGCGCAGGCCTGCGAGGCGTTCGAATACTGGCGCGAGCTGCCGGGCAATTCGCTCACCTTCGAGTTGATGGTGGAGACGACGCAGTCGATCTTCGGACCGGACGGCAGCGTCGCGCTGCCGAAGCTGATTGCCGAAGGCGGCGGGCGGATCGTCGCGGCCCATTTCGGGACCTACGACTACACCGCCGCCTGCGGCATCACCGCCGCGCACCAGCACATGCTGCACCCGGTATGCGACTTCGCGAAGCACGTGATGCAGGTGAGCCTGGCCGGCACCGGCATCTGGCTCGCCGATGGCGCCACCAACGTGATGCCGATCGGGTCGCGCGACGCGGTCCACCGCGCCTGGCGGCTGCACGCCGCACACGTGCGTCACTCGCTGGTCAACGGCTTCTACCAGGGCTGGGACCTGCACCCGGCGCAGCTGCCGTCGCGGTTCGCCACGGTGTTTGCGTTCTTCCTCGAAGGGCTCGACGCCGCCTCGGAGCGGCTCCGCAACTTCGTCAGCAAGGCGGCGCAGGCGACGCTGGTCGGCGACGTGTTCGACGATGCGGCCACCGGCCAGGGGCTGCTCAATTATTTTCTGCGCGCGCTCAACTGCGGCGCGATCAGCGAGCCGGAAGCGGTCGACAAGAGCGGCCTCACGCTCGACGAGCTGCGCAGCCGATCGTTTATCGGGATTCTGAACCGTCGCCGCCAGTGAGCACGCGAAGCCGCGGTGTCGCGGCGGCCGCCGATTACATCCGCATCTTGCGGCGCAGATCGTCGACCTGCCGCTGCAGGGTCACGACCCGCTCGACCAGGCGGAGCAGCACCGCCCGCAACTGCTGATACTCGCGGCGGGTCACGTCGGTGCGCGAGCCGCGCGTGTCTTTTCGCCGTTCAGTGGACCGTCGGTCAGCCATGTCACCCAATGGCTGGGGAGCCTCGGGGAGCCCGGACTATAGCGCATTTCGTTTCGACCGTAGTGTCCGCCTTCACGCGGATCGTCCTTGGTCCGGCTCACGCCGGACACTACGAAGAAATCGAAAACCGGTGACCGAACACCAGATAGTAGCCGTTGAGATCGCGGATCACGTAGTCGCGCAGCTTGTAGTGCTGATCGATCGGCGGCTGCACGATCTCGACGCCGTTCGCCTGGTGGAACGCGAACAGTCCGTCGGCGTCGCCGACGACGAAATAGATCGACGAGGCGCCGGGATTAGGCAGCCCCTCCTGCAGGAAGATCTGGACCTCGTCGAGCAGCAGGCCGGCAAACGTCGGCGGATCGCCTTCAGTGAACGCCAAGCGGAACCCGAGCCTGGTGGTGTAGAACTCGACCGCCGCGCGCACGTCGGCAACGGCCAGACAGGCATGGTGCTGGTTGCATTCGATCGGCGGCGGCGGGATCGTCATCGCCCCGCTTCCTAGGTCGTCACCGGCTCCGCGTAGCCTTCGGCCTCGTAGCCGCCGCGATAATCCTTTTCGCCGGGCCTCCGTATCTTCGACTGTGCGACGACCTGGTCGCGGCGCAGGCCGCGGAAATCGTCGATCCGCTGCCATCCTTTGTCGGCGTGCTTCTCCAGGAACGCAGCCAAGCCGGCATTCAGTTCTCGGATCACGTTGGGGCCGACGGCATGATCGAGCATCGCCGCCGTGCACACCTGCACGGTGCCGCAGCCGAGCAGGAAATAGTTCAGCGCGTGATCGAAGGTCGAGATGCCGCCGATGCCCGAGAAACTGCGGTCGGGAAAGGCCTGCGTCAGCTGCGACATCTTGGCGAGCGACAGCGGCAGAATCGCCGGCCCGCCCAGGCCGCCGGTCGACACCAGGCCGTCGACGTGCACCTCGAAGTCGAGCGTCTCCGGATCGATCAGCGGCAACGACGTGAACGTGTTCGACGACACGATCGCGTCGGCGCCGCCGAGCAGCGCGCCGCGGGCCTCGACGACGATATCGGTGGTCGACGGCGTGAGCTTGGCCCAGACCGGGATCTTCGCGATCTCCTTCACCACTTTCGTGACGATCGACACGAGTTCCTTGTCCTTGCCGACGTTCGACCCCATGTCGGGCCGGTCCATGTGTGGACAGGACAGATTGAGCTCCAGCGCGTCGCAGCCCTGCTGCTCGCACGCGATCGCCAGCTCCTGCCAGTGGCGCAGTTCCGTGTCGTTGCCCGACCCGGCCATGATCGACGCCACCAGCACGTGATCGGGAAAGGCCTTCTTGATCCGGCCGAGGCGCGGCACCCACCAGTCGAGCGTCTTGTCGGAGATCAGTTCCCAGTTCCACGAGGAATGCAGGGCCGCCCCCGGCCGCTTCTTCATCGACAGCCGCGGCGAATCGGCGTCGGCGCGCAGGAACTTTGTTTTCGGTCCGACGACGTTGACGACCGGATGGAGACCGATCGTCTTGGTGACCACGCCGCCCCACCCCGACTCGAACGCCCGCAGGATGTTCGACTCCGATTCAGTCGGCGGCGCCGACGACAGCAGAAACGGGTTCTTGAAACGGACGCCGGTGAACGTCGTCGTCAGGTCTGCGGCCATGGGTTGGTTCCTCCCCGGTAGCGCGAAGGCTTTACCGGTAGTGCGAAGGCTTTTCCGGTAGCGCGATGGCTTTAGCCGAGCGTACACGACCTGGACGCGATGATCGCTCGGCTGAAGCCTTCGCGCTACGAGGGTCGCCGGATCGTGGCTTCTATTAAGCCGTACGGCTGATCGGTCGCGACAAAAATCTCGTTCGGGTTGTCGAGGCCGAACGGTTTCAGATCGACGAGGAGATGGTGCCGGTTCGGGAGGCTGAGCGTGATTTCGAGCAGATCGGCGCAGGCGCCAAGCGCCGCCTCGCCCATCGCGTAGAGCGTGTGCTGCACCGACCGGCTGTCGTGAGCCGCGAAGGTTTCGAGGAGCGCCGTGCGGATCCGGTCGCGCGCGGAGAAGTCGGCCGTCGCCGAGGCGTAGCGCCACGACGCGGTCACCGAGGTGGCGAGAATCCGATCGTTCGTGTCCGGCAGCGTCGTGAACCGGTCGCGCGGAAAGCCGGCGAACGCCGAGTCGGTGGTTTTCAGCACGACGAGGCCGGTGAGCCCGGCGACCACCTCGCGCCGATCGCGATCGCAGGTGACGACCGCGGTCCACTCCTCGCCGCCGGGCTGCACGAACGCGTGCGGATGCGGGTGGCCGCCCACGACGAGCCGATCCCACCGGTGCTCGATCGCGCTCAGCCGCACCCGGCCAACGTGCGGCGTAGCAATGAAATGGTCGGCCAGCCGCAACGCGAACGACTCGACGCTGACGATCGGATCCTGCCGCGCCAGCGCGTAGACCGTGTTCTTCATCGTGTCGGTCGCCAGGCAGGCGGCGTTGTCGCCCTCGACGTAGACCGCCGCGAAGGCCCCCTCGAGCTGCACGTCGATCGTGAGATCGACGATCTCGTGCGGGTCGCGGCTGCGCCGCAGCTTGACGAGGCGCACGCGCGACTTGCCGTAGCGGTTCCAGGCCAGCACGCTACGTGCCTCGATACGTCGTGTAGCCGAACGGGCTGAGCAGCAGCGGCAGGTGGTAATGCTCTTCGGTGTCCTTGACGTTGAAGGTGATCCGCACTTCCGGGAAGAAGTTGACGTTGAAGCCCATCTCGCGCTGGTACGCGCCGACGTCGAAGGTGAGGCGATAGGCGCCCGGCGAGATTGGTCCGGTGGTGAGCGTCATCACGCGGCCTTTTTCGTCGGTGACCCCGCGGCCGACCGGCGTCCACTCGCTCGCCTGGCGGAGCTCGAGAATCACGGTCACGCCGACTGCCGGTCCGCCGCGGGCGGTATCGAGAACGTGTGTGGTGATCATGATCGATGCTCAATCAGCCTGGCCAGGCGCAGTCGCGTGATCGCGCGCTGCTCCCCGGCGGCAATCCCCAACTCGCGGTCGGGCGTGTTGCCGAGCCGACGCTCGAGGGCCTCGAGCATCTCGGCCGCCGACTTGCCGGTGGCGCAGATGATGAAAATGTACCCGAAGCGGGCCTCGTATTCCCGGTTCCCGCGCGCCAGGCGGTCGCTGATCGCCGCCGCCGCGCTGTCCATTCCCGACTGTTCCTGCGCCGACCATCGGGTTGTCGTCGGCCCGCCGATCTTCGGGTGGGCGCTGAACGCCTCCAGCCAGTCCGGCGCGTCGAGCGACCACCAGATCACGTCGGCGCAGTCGATCATCGCCGCTTCGTTCGCGAACGGCCGCGCCGCGGCCATCAGCTGCGCCCACCGTGTCGATCCGCAGCAGCGCCGCAGCTCGCGTACGGCGTCATCGGCATCAAGTCGGTTCAGGTCGTCCAGCTGCATCGTGTCATCGCGGACCGATCGTAGCGCAGCCCTTCAGGGCTGCCCCCGTTGCCGCTGGCAGGCCTAAGACCTGCGCTACGGTGCGCGCGCGTCATCGCGGCCGGCCGAACAACCGCAGGCGGGCGACGCCGCCATCGGGAAATATGTTCAGCCGCGCGTAGGCGACGTCGCCGACCGGGATCAACTCGTCCTCGAACAGGTGCCGCGTATCCGGCTGCAGCGGCGTGCGGGCGAGCAGGTCGGTCCACGTCTGCTGATCGCGCGACGCCTCGAGGCTGCACGCGCCCGGCGCATTGCCCTTGAAGTGCCGCGTGTCCACTTCCACCCGCCGGATCGTCCCCTCGGCGCCAAGCCGCACGATCGTCCAATCGTAGCCGGGTCCGCGCCGCCGCTTCGTCTCCCAGCCGTCGCCCATGTGGGCCGCGTCGCCGGGCATGATCAAGTTGTGGCGCGACCCGAAAAACATATCGCTGCAGGCGATCACCGTCCCGCCGTGCTCGACGGCGGCGAGATCGACGTCGCCGCGCCGGCGCAGCCGATCCCAATCGGCGACGACCTCGCCGTAGGCGCGCAGCCGCGCCACGCCGCCGTCCGGAAAGATCCGCAGCCGCAGGTGCGTCGCCGGCGTCGCCTGTTCGACGGCGATCAGGTTGTGCGAATCGCCCTGGAGCACGGCGCGTGGCATGATCTCCTGCCACGCGGCGCGGACCAGCGCGTCGATCGCCGGCACGCCGCCGACGTCGCACGCCTCGATCGCGCACGCCGCCGGAAAGTTCCCTCGGAAGAACGAGGTATCGACGTCGACGCCGCGCACGATCCCTCGCGCGCCGAGCCTGACGATGCACCAGTCGTGATCGCCGGCGTCGCGGCGGCGCCGCGTCTCCCAGCCGTCCATCCACTTGCCGCGCTCGGTGTATTCGCCTTCGCGCCACACCGCCGGATCGCGCTTGAGGAGGTTGTCCTTCGCGGCGAAGAACTCGTCGTTGGCGGCGATCGCCGCGGCGCCAAGCCGTTCGGACGCGAGGTCGACGAGGTCGATGAACGAGTGGGTCACAACAGCGTCCCCGCACCTGGCAGCTCGAGCGCGCCGTGGTTCCAGACGCGCTGACCGCGAACGTATGTCTCGCGGACGGCGCCGCGCAGCGTGCGCCCGGCGTACGGCGTCAGCGGATGCCGCTGCTGCAGGCGCGACCCATCAACGGTCCACTCCACGTCGGGATCCCAGATCACCAGGTCGGCGTCGCACCCGGCTGCGATCCGCCCCTTGCGATCGTCGAGACGTGCGAGCGTCGCCGCCGCGGCGCTCATCCAATTGGCCAATCGTCGTAGGGACCTCTCTCGTAGGGGCACCCTTTCAGGGTACCCGTCGCGGGCGCCCTGAAAGGGCGCCCCTGCGCGTGACAGCGCCGTCCACACCGCCGCGAGCGACAACTCCAGCGACGCGATCCCGCCCCACGCCGTCATGAAATCGCCGCCGCACTTCATCGCCGGCGGCGACGGCGAATGATCGGTCGCCACGAGGTCGAGTGCGCCGGAAGCGAGCCCGGCCCACAGCGCGTCGCGATGCGGCGCCTCGCGAATCGGCGGCGCGCACTTGAATTCCGTCGCACCCTCGCCGACGTCGGCGGCGGTGAACGTCAGATAGTGCGGACAGGTCTCCGCGGTGATCGGCACGCCGTCGGCCTTGGCCCGCGCAACCGCGTCCACCGCTTCCGCGCAGGCGACGTGGACGATGTGGATATGCGCGCCGTATTCGCGCGCGAGACGAATCATCATCTCTACCGCGACTCGCTCCGCGCGCGGCGGACGGCTGGCCAGGTAGGCCGGGTAGGCCGGGTGGGTCGGAAGGTTCAGGTGATCCGGGTCTTCGGCGTGCACGAGCAACGGCACGCCGCGGCGCGCGAGGATCGGCAGCGCTTCTCGCAGGTCGCGTTCGCTCACGTGCGGGAACTCCTCCACGCCCGACGGTGCGAGGAAGCACTTGAAGCCGCGGACGCCGGCATCGACGAGCGCGTCGAGCTCGGCGGCGTTGCCTGGAACCACGCCGCCCCAGAACGCGACGTCGACGTGCACGCGCCCCCGCGCCGCCGATCGCTTCGCCTCCAGCGCCGCCACGTCGGTCGTCGCCGGCACGCTGTTGAGCGGCATGTCGACGATCGTGGTCACGCCGCCGGCCGCCGCCGCGCGCGTCGCGGTGTCGAACCCCTCCCACTCGGTTCTGCCGGGTTCATTGACGTGGACGTGGGTGTCGACGATGCCGGGCGAGATCACGAGGTCGCCGTAGTCGAACGTACGCTCCGCTGAAGCCTGGTCGTCGACGCGTACGATCCGTCCGCCGTCGACGTGAATCGCCGCCGGCCGTACGCCATCGGGCAGCACGACGCGAGTGCTGCGCAGCGCCGGCATCAGCTGCGGGTCGCGCGCTTCAGGAACGAGCCGGATCCCTTGCGGCCGACGAACGCGCCGTTCTCGATCACCAGCCGGCCGCGCGACAGCACGGTGTCGGTGGCGCCGGTCACCTGACGGCCCTCGTAGGGGTTGTAGTCGACGTTCATGTGCAGCGTCTTCGCCGAGAGCGTAATCGTGCGATTCGGATCGAAGACGACGATGTCGGCGTCGGAGCCGGGCGCGATCGTGCCCTTGCGCGGGAACAGCCCGAAGATCTTCGCCGGCGAGGTCGCGGTGAGCTCGACGAAGCGGTTCAGCGAGATGCGGCCGGCGCGCACGCCGCCGTCGTAGACGAGGCTCATGCGGGTCTCGATCCCCGGCGCGCCGTTGGGGATCTTCGAGAAATCGTTGCGGCCGAGCTCTTTCTGCTCCTTCATGCAGAACGGGCAATGGTCGGTCGAGATGCACTGCAGGTCGTTGAAGGCCAGACCGCGCCACAGTTCCTTCTGCTTCGCCTGGTCGCGCAGCGGCGGGCTCATCACATATTTCGCGCCGTTGAAGTCGGGCTCCTCGTAATTGTCGTAGGAGAGGAACAGGTACTGCGGACAGGTTTCGGCATACGCCGGCAGCCCGCGGTCGCGCGCCTCGGTGACCATCTGCAGCGCTTCGGCCGCCGACAGGTGCACGATGTAGATTGGCACCTCCGCCATCTCGGCCAGGGCGATCGCGCGGTGCGTCGCTTCGGCTTCGGCGCGCGCCGGCCGCGTGAGCGCGTGGTACTTCGGCGCCGTGTGCCCCGCCTTCAGCGCCCGCTGGACGAGCACGTCGATCACGTCGCCGTTCTCGGCGTGCATGCAGATCGTGCCGCCGTTCTGGCCGGTCCTGAGCAGCGCCTTGAAGATGCTGCCATCGTCGAGCATGAAGATGCCGCGATAGGCCATGAACAGCTTGAACGAGGTGACGCCCTGGCCGACGAGCGCGTCCATCTCGCCTTCGACCTGATCGTTCAGGTCGGTGATGATCATGTGGAAACCGTAGTCGATCGCCGCCTTGCCCTCGGCCTTCTTCATCCACGTTTCCCAGGCGTGGTGCAGCGTCTGCCCTTTGTACTGGATCGCGAAGTCGACGATCGAGGTGGTGCCGCCGAAGGCGGCGGCGATCGTCCCGGTGGCGAAGTCGTCGGCCGAGTTGGTCCCGCCGAACGGCATGTCGAGGTGCGTGTGCACGTCGATGCCGCCGGGCAGCACGTACTTTCCGGCGGCATCGATCGTCTTGTCGGCGTGAATGTCGGCGAGCGACGATCCGATGACCGCGATCTTCTCGTCCTCGATCAGCACGTCTCCCTTGTACTGATCGACCGCAGTGACAATCGTGCCGTTGCTAATCAGTGTGCGCATGCGATCGCTCGGCTAAAGCCTTCGCGCTCCGAAGACAGCAAGCCCCAGCCCCCAGCCCCGACGCCGTTCAGCGTCAGAACCAGCGACTGATCGTCACCTTCTTGTCGGTGTAGAACTCGATGCCGTCGCGGCCATGCGCCTTCAGATCGCCGAAGAAGCTGTCCTTGGCGCCGCCGAACGGAAAGTACGCCATCGGCGCGGCGACGCCGATGTTGACGCCGACCATCGACGCCGTCGCATGCTTCGCGAACTCGCGCGCCGCCTTGCCGCTCGACGTAAAAATCGAGGTCGCGTTCGCATTCGGGTGCGCGCGCATCAGCGCGATCGCTTCCTCGAGGTTCTTCACCGGTGCAATCGACGCGACCGGGCCGAAGATCTCCTCGCGGCCGATCGTCATCTTCGGCGACACCTCATCGAACACCGTCGCGCCGACGAAGTAGCCGTTCGGCCGGTCCTCGACCCGCGTCTGCCGGCCGTCGACGAGGAGCTTCGCGCCTTCGGCGACGCCCTTGTCGATGTAGCCGACGACCTTGTCGCGGTGGCCGGCGCTGATCACCGGGCCCATCGTGATGCCCGGCTGCAGGCCGTCGCCGACCTTCAGCGACTTCGCCGCCTCGACCAGCCGCTCGCGCGCCGGCCGGTGGGCGTCGCCGATCGGCACGAGCATGCTGCCGGCCAGGCAGCGCTCGCCGGCGCAGCCGTAGAACGATTCGGTGATGACCGCGATCGAGCGATCGAAGTCGGCGTCGGGCATCACGACCACGAAATTCTTCGCGCCGCCGAGCGCCTGGGCGCGCTTGCCCGCCGCCGTCGCCCGCGTGTAGACGTGCTTTGCGACTGGCGTCGATCCGACGAACGAGACCGCGCGAATGCCCGGGTGATCGCAGATCGCGTTGACCACGTCGCGGCCGCCGTTGACCAGGTTGACCACGCCGGCCGGCAGATCGCACTTGCTCAGGAGATCGATCATCTTGCGCTGCGACAGCGGCACCTGCTCCGACGGCTTCAGCACGAAGGTGTTGCCGGTGACGATCGCGAACGGCAGGAACCACATCGGCACCATCGCCGGGAAGTTGAATGGCGCGATTGCGGCGACGACGCCGATCGGCTGCCGGACCACGTGGCAGTCGATGCCGGCGGAAATGTCCTCGAGGCCGTAGCCCTGCATCAGCGACGGCGCGCCGCAGGCGACTTCGACGCACTCGATGCCGCGGCGCACGCTGCCGCGCGCCTCGTCGAGCGTCTTGCCGTGCTCGATCGTGACCGTCCGCGCCAGCTCGTCGAAATGCTGCTCGCACAGTTGCTTGAACTTGTAGAGGAACTGGGCGCGGGCGTTCACCGGCGTGTCGCGCCAGGCGGGAAACGCCTGGGCCGCCGCCTGCACCGCCGCGTCCACATCGTCGCCGGTCGAGAGCGGTGTCCGGCCGATGACGTCGCCGGAGGCGGGGTTGTGGACGTCGAAGAACTCGGTGGCGCGCGCTTTGACCCAGCGGCCGCCGATGAAGTTGTCGAGCGTGAGGACGTCGGGGCGTTCGGCGACGTCAGGCATATAGGCTCCTTCGAAAAGAGCCCATTGTCGCCCACACAGCCTCAAGCCTCAAGCCGCAAGCCCCAAGCCGCAAGCCCGAAGCCGCAAGCCTCAAGCCTCAAGCCACAAGCCGAGCGCCCCGAGATTCGGTACTTCTAACTTCTCAGTTCTTACCTCTAACGTCCGCGAGCAGCGCGAGCCGGTTCAGAGCGAATGCATGTGCCAGCCGGCGATCCCGTGATGGCCGACGTGCGGCGTCCGCGACGGGCGCACGTGCGGGTTGAGCGGGAT
>Ga0070666_10002964_pt1 | contig 10289 bp, 7 predicted proteins | sample KBSS23metaG_FD_64677 | JGI IMG/M metagenome (GOLD analysis project Ga0070666, IMG submission 64677) | Switchgrass rhizosphere microbial communities from Kellogg Biological Station, Michigan, USA - KBS S2-3 metaG | ecosystem: Host-associated > Plants > Roots > Rhizosphere > Soil ... | reverse complement strand
GTCCTGGAGGATGAAGGCCAGCCGCCCCGGCGCGGCGTCCGGCTCCAGCGGCAGGTAGACGCCGCCGGCCTGGAGGATGCCCAGGGCCCCCACGATCAGGTCGGCCGAGCGCTCCACGCAGAGTCCCACCGGGACCTCGGGCCCCACCCCCAGCCGCCGCAGCCGGCGGGCCAGGGCGCCAGCGCGCCCGATCAGCTCACCGTAGGTCAACCGCTCCTCGCCCGCCACCAGGGCCAGCGCCCCGGGAGCCTGGCGGGCCCGCTCCATCACCAGCTCGTGCAGGGGGAGCGCCGGCGCCGGGCCCGAGGGCGCGGCCGTGACCCGCCAGTCGCTCAGCAGCTCCTCCCGCTCGGCGGCGGTCAACAGCGGCAGGCCGGAGAGGCGGCGGTCCGGCTCGGCCGCGGCCGCCGCGAGCAGGGTACGGAAATGCCCCAGCATCCGCTCCGCGGTCGCCGCGTCGAAGAGGTCGGCGTTGACCTCGATCGACAGGCCGATCCCTCCACCCGGCAGCTCCGCGGCGTTGAGCGCGACCTCGAGCTGGGCCCGGCGCTCCGGCAGGCCGATCGACTCCAGCTCCAGCCCCCCGAGCGCGAGCCGCGCGCCGTCCTCGCCGAGGGCGAAGGCGGGCAGCCCCGGATCGTCGCCGGGCCGGCGCTGCTGGAGAGCGAGCATCGCCTGCACCAGCGGCGGCCGGGAGGGATCGCGCTGGGGCCGCAGCCGCTCCGCCAGGGTGACGAACGGGGTCTCGGCGTGCTCCAGCCCCGCCAGGGAGGTCCGCAGCGCCCGCCCCAGCAGGTCCCGGAAAGATGGATCGCCGGCCAGGCCGGCCCGCAGCGCCACCGGGTTGACGAAGTAGCCGAAGGTGTCGGCCCACTCCGGCGCGGCGCGCCCCGCGGTGGGCGCTCCCACCGCGAAGTCCTCCTGCCCCGCGTAGCGTCCGAGCTGCGCCTGGAAGGCGGCGAGCAGCAGGGCGAAGAGGGTCGCCCCCTCGGCCGTGGCGAGCCCTCGCAGGGCCCCGGCCAGATCGGCCGGCAGCTCCGCGCCCCGGGCCAGCCCGCGCCAGGTCTGGAGGGCGGGGCGCGGCCGGTCGGCGGGCAGGTCGAGATCGGGCACCCCGGCGAGCGTCTCCAGCCAGTACTCCAGTCCGCCGTCCGGAGCGCCCTCCCGCCAGCGGACGTAGTCGGCGTACTGGAGGACCACCGGCGCCAGCTCCGCCCGCGGTCCACCGGTCTCCTGAGCATAGAGAGCTCCCAGCTCCCGCGCCCCGAGGGCCAGCGACCAGAAGTCCGACACCAGGTGGTGGACGGCGAGCAGCAGGGCGCTCTCCCCCTCCCCCTCATAGATCCGCGCCCGCAGCAGCGGCCCCTGGGCGAGGTCGAACGGCCGCCAAGCCTCGCGGGCGAGCCGGGACCGCAGCTCTTCCAGACTCCAGTCGCGGGCGTCCTCCACGGTCACCGCCGGAGCCAGCCCGGGGACCTCCCGCTGGAACGGCTCGCCGTCGATCTCCCGGATCACCGTGCGCAGGGCCGCGTGCCGCGCCGCGAGCCCCTCCAGGGCCCGGCGCAGCGCCCCGGCGTCGAGCCCGCCCCGCACCCGCGCCGCCACCGCCACGTTGTAGGTGCCGGCCTCCGGCGCCAGCCGCTCCAGGAACCAGAGCGCCCGCTGGCCGGCCGAGAGCGGCTGGTCGCCGGTGAGCGAGAGGGCCGTCGGCGCGGTCCGCCTGGAGTCCAGGAGCGGCTCCGACAGCATCCGGTCGGCCAGCTCCTCCACGCCACTCCCCTGGAGGAGGTCGGAGAGCGGCACCGGCATCCCGAGCGAGGCCTCCACACTCCCCTTCAGCTCGACCGCGGTCAGCGAGTCCAGCCCCAGGGCGGTCAGCGGCCGCGCCCCGACCGTCGAGGGCGCCACTCCCAGCACGGCGGCGGCGCGCTCCCGCAGATAGGACGCGAGCATCTCCCGCCGCACCGCCGGCGCCAGCTCCGCCAAGTCGCCGCGGGTCAGCGCGGCGGCGATCTCCGGCGCCGGATCGGCCAGCGCCAGGGCGCTCCGCCCCTCGACCACCAGCTCGCCGCGCAGGTAGAGATCGCGGCAGAGCCGGCGCTGCACCTTGCCGCTCGAGGTCTTGGGCAGCGAGCCCTGGCGGATCAGCACCACCTCATGGACCTGCGCCTCGTGCTCCGCCGCCACCGCCCGGCGCACCGCCTCGGCGATCTCGGCGGTCTCCCCTTTACGCCGGCGCTCGACCTCGTGGACGATCACCAGCCGCTCCTCCCCACCCGCGTCCACCGCGAAGGCGGCGCCGTTGCCCGGGCGCAGGTCCGGATGGCTCCGCTCCGCCGTCAGCTCGACGTCCTGCGGATAGAGATTGCGGCCGCGCAGGATGATCAGGTCCTTCAGCCGGCCGGTGACGTACAGCTCGCCCGCCGCCAGATAGCCGAGATCCCCGGTGCGCAGGAAGGGACCGTCGGCGCCGCCGTCCTCCCGCATCAGGAAGGCGTTGAAATCCCGCGCCGTGGCCTCGGGATTGCGCCAGTAGCCGCGGGCCACGCTGGGCCCCGCGATCCAGACCTCCCCCTCGCCCCCCGGCGCCACCTCCGCTCCCGTCTCCGGATCGGCCACCACGATCCGCTGCCCCTTCCAGGCGGAGCCGCAGCTCACCCGGCCCGTCTCCCCGTCGACCCGCGGCGCCTGCCCCGGCCGGCCGCCGGAGACGAACAGCGTCGCCTCGGCCAAGCCATAGCAGGGATAGAAGGCCTCGGGACGGAACCCGCAGGGCGCGAAGGCCGCCGCGAAGCGCTCCAGGGTCGAGGCGCGCACCGGCTCGGCGCCGTTGAAGGCCACCCGCCAGCTCGACAGGTCGAGCCGCGCGAGCGCCTCGGGGCCCGCCTTGCGCAGGCAGAGCTCGTAGGCGAAGTTGGGCCCGCCGCTCACCGTGGCCCGGTAGCGGCCGATCGCCTCCAGCCAGCGCAGCGGCCGCTGCAGGAAGGCCACCGGCGACATCAGCACGCAGCGCCCGCCCGAGTAGAGCGGCTGCAGCACGTTCCCGATCAGCCCCATGTCGTGGTAGAGCGGCAGCCAGCCCACCACCACCGACTCCTCGTCCATCCCGAAGGCGGCGGCGATCATCCGCTCGTTGTGCAGGAGGTTGGCGTAGGTGACCATCACCCCCTTGGGATCGGCGGTCGATCCCGAGGTGTACTGCAGGAAGGCCAGCGACTCCGGGTCCGGCTCGGCAAGGCGGACCGGCGGCTCCGCGGAGCCCGTGCCGTCGGTCGGGATCCAGCGCAGGCCGGCCAGCTCCGGCGCCACCGCCAGCAGACCGCGGGGCTCGACCGCGCCGGCCAGGATCGACTCGGTGGTCAGCGCCGCGCGCGGCTCCGCGTCCCGGGCGATCGCCCGCAGGCGCGACTGCGACCGGTCGTTCGGGCGCGGCGGATAGGCGGGCACCGCCACCACTCCCGCGTAGAGGCAACCGAAGAAGGCGACGATGAAGTCGAGACCGGGCGGGTAGAGCAGCAGTGCCCGCTCCCCCGGCGGCACCGACTCCGCCAGCGACGCCGCGAGCGCGGCCGCCCGCCGGTCCAGCTCGCCGTAGGTGAGATGGGCCCCCTCGACCTCGCCGTCGGCCAGGAAGGTGAACGCAACCCGGTCCGGCCGATCCGCCACGCGAGCCCGCAAGAGCCCGGCGAACGTCAGGGCCCCGGTTTCCGTCCCCAACGTGGGCTCGGTCATCGCCGCTCCTTCGAACGCAGTCTGTTGAACATCAAAAGAAAAAAACTCTTCGCTACCTTCAAACTGCGCGGCCTCTTCATGAATTAAGCTCAGACGGAGGCGGGCGACCGGAACGTCCCGCGCAATCGCGGGTTAAGTTAGACAACCGCAAATAAGGTGCCGGTTCTTCCATGCCCCGAGACAACGAAATTCTCCGCGGCCTGCCCTCGCTGTCCCGCCCTGGAGGCTACGGCGCACCCAATAGATGAAGCGGACGAGCGCCGCTCGATGAGGTTTTTACCCCAGTAAATCAGCAGGTCACCAATCTTTGGAAAACAACGCTCCCGACGACCCACTCGGAAGCAAGGAAAGGAGAGCCCCATGCTCGGAACCGGAATCACCGAACGGCTGGAAGAGAACCCGCTCCGCAAGGAGCTGATTCATCATCCCTTCTTCAAGGAAGTTCGTTCCGCGGCCGAACTGGACCGTGAGAAGGTCGGCATCTTTCTGGGTCAGTGGTGGCATCCTCTCCACTACTTCCCGAACTTCCTCTCCCGCACCATCGACCAGCTCGACATGCTGGAGATGAAGACCGCCATCGGCAAGATCCTCTACCAGGAGCTCGGCGAGGGCGACCCCGCCCGGGCCCATGAGCGGATCTATATCACCACCATGCAGGAGGCCGGCTTCGACGAGGCCACCGTCTCCCAGGCGGCTCCGTTCGAGGAGACCCGCCGGATGGTGGAGCGCTACAAGGAGGCCTCCGCCGACCGCCTGAGCGCCCTAGGCTTCGTCTACGGCACCGAGGTCGCCGACCTCGCCATGGTCGCCGGCGTCGGCAACGCCGTCCGCCGCGTCAGCGGTCTCAAGGACCTGCCGTGGGTCGACATCCACATCCTGCAGGAGCCTGACCACGTGGCCCAGGTCAACGAGGCGATCGAGCCCGACTTCACCCCCGAGGAGATCGAGGTCATCGTCGCCCATGCCGAGGAGATGTGGTCGCTCTGGACCAACTTCTTCAACCGCCTGCGCAAGGTGATGTTCGGCAAGGAAGAGCTGCCGGCCGTCGCCGCCTGAGTCCCGCTGAAGGGCGGCCCCGCGGGGCCGCCCCTTCGTTTCTACTCCTTCTGCAGCGCCTTCTCGTTCAGCCACTGCAGGACGACCTTCAGAGCGTCCTGCCGGATCTCGTGCCCCATGTCGAACTCGCGGTAGGTCATCCCGACCCCATAGGGCCGCAGGAGCTCCCGCGACTGCCGCGCCTGCTCCACGTCGATCCGGTCGTCCCGGGTGCCGTGGACCACCAGCACGGGGAACCCCTCGTGCTCGGGCGTCCTGGGCAACAGCTCGGCGAGCGGCGGCGGGAACCAGGACGAAAGGGCCGCGAGCCCCGCGAAGCGCGCCGGCTCGCGCAGGGCCAGCTCGTACCCCATCATCCCCCCCTGGCTGAAGCCGGCGACGACGATCCGCTTGGGATCGATGGGATAGCGCTCGACGGCCGTGTCGACGAATTCCCGCAATCCATCCGCCGCGCTCTGGAAAGCCGGGACATCCGGCGGCTGCCCGGCCCGTAGCGGGAACCATCCATATCCATACTGGCCGCCGCCGAACGGCACGGCGACCGGTCCCTGCGGGCAGAGCATCACGGCGTGACCGTCGAACAGCACCGGCGCCAGCCCCAGGAGATCGTGAGCGCTGGCCCCCCAGCCATGGAGGGCGATGATCGCCGGGAACGGTCCGTCGCCGGCGGGAACGTGGGCGGTGTAGAGGAGATTCATGACTTCGGGTTACTCCGAGGCGAGGGCCTTTTCGAGACCTTCCCAGCGGAGGACCTCGATGCCTTCAATCTTCAAGCGATCGTCGTTGGTTATGAAGGAGGAACAATTCCCGTGCAGAGCGGTCGCCGCGTGAATCGCATCCGGCAACTTGATTCGGGTGGCAGCTCGTAATCCGGCGGCTTCAACGAGAATCTTTCGGGTGACCGGTACGACGTTCAAGGAGCGGCGATCCGACAGCAGCGCTAGATAGGTCTCGGCGATCTCCCCCCGGCCGAGCTCCAGGGGTTTGACCAGGCACTCGGCCAGGCTCAGCTCGCTGGTGACCGCCGCGCATGCGCCGGCATCCAGAGCGACGAGGATCTTTCTGGCGATCCTCGCCCAGGGCGCGACCTCTTCGAGGGCGTAGATGAAAAAGTTGCTGTCGAGATAGACCCTCGGCCCGACCGTCTCGGCTACCGATCCCAACTTTCACGCTCCGCGCGCAGGAAGGAGTCCACTTCGGCGGCATTCGCGAAGCAACCCTTCCCCTTTCCCATGAAGCTCACTAGCGGCTGATCCTCGTTCGCGGGCTGCTCGACGAGGACGATAACCTCGGCCCTGGTTCCCACGGACAGAGCAGGGTCATGGATTTCGATGATCCCTTCCTGCTCGACCGTAATGTGCTCTCGAATGGCCCGAGTCATAGCGCTCCACTCACCTCCTCCTCCTTATACAGGAGATGGTTCCCTCTGTCACGGACCTACTCCGGGACCGGAATGACCGGCTCGATCCCCCTCATCGGCGAATCGCCTTCATACAGCACCTTCTCCAGGAACAGTCCGGAAGGGGGAGCCGTCCATTCCGCCGGCAATCCCTTCCCGGACTTCGGCGTTTTCGCCGCCAGCAGCGCCTCGAAGGATTTGCGGTCGAGATCCCCGGCGCCGAGTTGGACCAGGGTGCCCACCACCCGGCGGACCATCTTCCAGAGGAAGTGGGAGGCGGAGAGGCGGACCAGGATGAGCGCCCCGGCGGTGACCACCTCCGCCTTCTCCACCACCACCAGCGTGCTCGGCTGCTCGGCCGGACGCTCGCAGAAGAGCCGGAAGTCGTGCTTCCCCGCCAGCAGCGCCGCCGCCTCCGCCATCCGTCGCTCGTCCAGCGGGCGCTTCACCCACCAGACGAACCGCTTGGCCAGCGCCGTGCGCCGGCGGGAGATCTGGTACAGGTAGGACCGCGAGACGGCGTCGTGGCGCGAGTGGAAGCGGTCCGCGGCCGGCTCCAGGGCGAGAACGTGGACGTCCGCCGGCAGATGATCGTTCACCGCCCGGCGCAGGGGCTCGGGATCGGCCGGCCGGGCCAGCCGCAGGTGCGCCACCTGGGCCAGGGCGTGGACCCCGGCGTCCGTGCGTCCCGAGCCGCCGAGCTCCCCTACCACCTGCCCCAACTCCTCCAACGCCCGCCGCAGCTCCCCCGCCACCGAACGCGCGTTCTTCTGCTCCTGCCATCCGTGATAGCGGGTTCCATCGTATTCGATGGTGAGACGGTAGGTCGGCATCCTCGGCTCCTCGCCCGGAAGGCTCGTGCTAAGATTTACTTCTCGATTACATCCGCGGGCTCATTCCGAGCCCGCCGTCATCCGTAATACGGAGGCCACCCCATGAAGAAGACGTTCATCGTCCTGTTCACCCTTCTCGCCCTCACCGTCGCCTCGCTGGCCGGCGCCGCCGCCACCAAGGGCACCTGGACCGGCTGGATCACCGACGAGCATTGCGCGGCCAAGGGCGCCAACGCCGACCACAAGAAGTGCGCCGAGGACTGCGTCAAGAAGGGCAGCAAGCTGGTCTTCTACAACAACGCCGACAAGAAGATCTACAAGCTCGACAACCAGGACCTCGCCAAGTCGAACATCGGCCAGGAGGTCAAGGTGACGGGCGAGGTGGACGGAGCCAGCATCAAGGTCGCCTCGATCGAGCCCGCCGGCGCCGGCAAGTAGCCTACGCTTCCGATTCCGGGGGCGGCGGCGGCGCCCCCGCGATTCCTCTCTAGATTCTCACCTTCCGGCTCATCATCGTCATGTTGCCCTCGTCCACGGGGACCACGTCCCTCGGCCGGGCGGCCAGCAGCCCCTGGGCCGTGGGGGGCAGGCCGAAGGACTGGTCGATCACGTACCAGTCCATGGGCTGGGTGGAGCCGAGCACGACCTCGATCTCGCTCCCCTGGGGCGGCACCGTCCGCAGGGAGTAGAGCCGGCAGCCCGGCAGGGGATTCTTTCTCCGCACGGCCGGCACCGGCACCACCTCCCCCTCGAACCGGACCCACTCCGGAAACGCCACCCTGGGGATGCAGACCGACACCGCCGAAGCCCCTCGCGGCGAGGTCAGCCGCAGCCGTAGATGCCGCTTGCCGCCCGTCGCCGAGTCCTCCAGCACTGCCACGTCCGGAGCCGGCGCGTTCAGCGCGGGGGCCGGCGCCACGAAGGCGCGGGAGAACGGCGGCGACCAGGGGAACGGCGGCATGGGGTGGGGGGCGAAGGCGGCGGCCTGCCGCATCGACGCGGGCAGCGGCCCGTCGGTGAGCACCACGAAGCGGCCCTCGGCAGCGTCCGCGCCCTGCCAGGCGGCCACGCCGAGCTTCCGGGGCGACTCCGGGGAGTAGGGCGGCAGGCTCCGGGCCACGAAGGCGAAGACCACCGCCGCGGCCAGGGCCGCCAGCGGGAGCCAGCGGCGGCCGGCCGGCCCCACCCCGGCCATCAGCGGAATCAGGGCGCTGAACACCACGGCGAGCAGCGCGGCCGTGACGATCAGACCGAAGAGCCCCAGCCCCAGATAGAGCGCGCGGAGCACGTCGAACCAGAGGAGCCCCGCCACGAACACCGGCAGCGCCGCCGCCACCGTGCGTCCCGCCGGCGATCCCCCGAGAACCAGGCCGCAGACCCCGGCCACCAGCGCCGGCACCAGGAACAGGTAGCTCACTCCCGGAAGGGCGATGCCGAGGACGAGCCCGAGCGCCGACCAGAAGAGCCAGACCCCGGCCCAGAGCCCCGGCAGGCTCGCCCGCCGTCCCATCAGCCCCGCCAGGCCCAACGCGCCGCCGATCGCGACCAGCCAGAAGCCCGCCATCGCCGGCAGCGGCCTGGGCACCCAGGGGGAGGGGAAGCCCTCGGCGACGATCAGCCGCAGCGCGAAGGCCAGGATGATCACCAGGAGCAGGGCCGCCAGGGCGGAGGTGAAACCCAGGATCCACGAGCCCCCGCCGGCCGCGACGCCGCTCCGCCGGATCCGGAAGGCCGCGCCGATCGCCAGCGCCAGCGCCAGCAGGCCGAGCAGCGGCGACAAGCCGGCCGGCCAGCGGAGCACCACCGCGTGGAAGAGATCGAAGAACACCGCCCGGCCCGGCGGCGGCGCGGCGAGGTCCGCCTCGGCCAGCCCGCGCACCGCCGCCAGGGCGTTCTCGCCGTGATGCTGGAGGCTGGCCGGCGAGACGTCGGCGAGATCGTCCTCCCCCGAGTGGTACAGGGTCGGGCGGTCGATGAAGGCGAAGTTCAGCCCGGGCACCTTGTGCCGCTTGAACACCGTCAGGTCGGTGTTGTTGGGCATGAGCTGGTAGATGGTCACGTAGAGCGAGCTGGTGAACGGGTCGGCGGCCCCGGCCGCGTAGCGGGAGACCATCCAGGCGTCCGGTCCGCTGGTCTCGAACATCAGGCTCGGACCCGCGGCGCCCCGCGCCTCCAGATTCACCACCGCCCCGACCTCCGCGAACGTCGGGCTGTGCTCCACGAACGCCTGGGCCCCCAGCAGCCCCTCCTCCTCCCCCTCGTTGAGCAGCAGCAGGACGCCGTGGCGGAGCGGCGGCGCGGTCTTGAGCACGCGCGCCACCTCGAGGATCGTCGCCACCCCCGACATGTCGTCGCTGGCGCCCGGTCCGGCGCCCACCGAGTCGTAGTGCGCCATCAGCAGCACCGACTTGCCCGGCTCCCGCCCCGGCAGCCGCGCCAGCACGTTCTTCGCCCGGCCGCAGCGGGCGTCCTCGTTGCAGGCGACCGCCTCCTGCACCTCCGGCGCGTAGCCCAGCTGGCGGAGATGGGCCAGGATCCGCTCGCGGACCCGGTCGTTGGCCGGCGTGCCCATCGGGTGGGGCGAGCCGTCGCCGAGCAGGTCCCGCAGCACCGCCAGGGTGCGGCCGGCGGAGATCTCCCCCGCGGGCGCCGACTCCGGCCTGGGGGCCGGCGGACCGGACCGGAGAGTGGCCAGCAGGAGCGCGATGGCCAGTAGGGCCAGCGCCACGGGAAGCCCCCACGCGGCGGCCCTCCCACCCGGTTCGACGACACCCCTGGATCCCGTACGGTCCATCATCGTGGTCTCCTCCGCGGAGGGCGCGCCCGGCACGCCTCGAGGTTCGTTGAAGCAGTGCGGATTCTAGACCAGATCGGGACCCCGCCCGCCGTTGACGTCCCCCCTCCCCCTCCACTACCCTCCTCGCGATGACCCCAGTTTCGGATGATCTTCTGTTCGGGCGGATCGCCCTGCACTACAAGCTCGTCACGCGCGAGCAGCTCGTCGAGGCCTCGCAGATCCAGGCCCACGAGGGCAACGCGCGGCGCCTGGGGGAGATCCTGGTCGCGCGCGGGGCGCTGAATCCCCGCCAGGTCGAGCAGATCCTCGCCGTCCAGCGCGACTACGCCTCCAAGCAGCCGGCCCAACCGGCCGCGGTGGCCCCGGCGGCTCCCCCGCCGCTCGCGTCTCCACTGGCCCCCCAGGAGATGCCGTCGCTCGCGGTGCAGACGATGCCCCCCCTGAGCGTGGCCGAGCCCGCGGCCGTGCCGGC
>Ga0070666_10002962_pt1 | contig 10292 bp, 12 predicted proteins | sample KBSS23metaG_FD_64677 | JGI IMG/M metagenome (GOLD analysis project Ga0070666, IMG submission 64677) | Switchgrass rhizosphere microbial communities from Kellogg Biological Station, Michigan, USA - KBS S2-3 metaG | ecosystem: Host-associated > Plants > Roots > Rhizosphere > Soil ... | reverse complement strand
GCGCGGCGCACCCATTCGACGTCCGTGTCCCGCTCCTCGGGGGCAGCGCCGATGTCGAGGAAGACGATCTCGTCCGCCCCCTGCTCCGCGTAGCGCAGCGCCGACTCGGCGGGGTTCCCCTGGTCGCGCAGGTTCTCGAAGCGGACCCCCTTCACCACCCGGCCGTCCGAGACGTCCAGGCAGGGGATCACCCGCCGCGCGAGGTTCGTGGGCCCCGTCATCCGCGTCATCGGCATACGGCCAGCGCCTCCTCCACGGTGAACGCCCCCTCGTAGAGGGCGCGGCCCACGATCGCCCCCCCGATCTCCGGAATCCGCCGCGCCGCCTCCAGGTCCGACAGGGCGTGGACCCCGCCGGAGAGGAGGGCCGGGATGCCCGAGGTGACCGCCACCCGCAGGGCCAAGTCCAGGTTGGGGCCGGTCATCATGCCGTCCCGCTCCACGTCGGTGACCAGGATGGCCGGGCAGGGGGCCCCCATGAGATGGCCGCAGAGGTCCCCCAGGCCGCGCGCCGCTCCCTCCTTCCAGCCGGAGATGCGCACCTCGCCGTGCGCCACGTCGAGCGCCGGCACCAGCCGGCCGGGCAGCGCCTCGGCCATCGCCCGGAAGGCATCGACGTCCCGGGCCACCAGGGAGCCGATCACCGCCCGGTCGCAGCCGGCCTCCAGGGCCCAGTCGATCGCCCGGCGGTCCCGCAGGCCGCCGCCGAGTTGGACCTTGACGCCCTCCAGGCCGGCCATCCGCGCGATCAGCTCCCGCTGCTGCGGCTCGCCCAGGGCGGCGTCCAGGTCCACCACGTGCACCCGGGCCACCCCGGCGCGGGCGTACGACTCCAGCACGGCCACCGGGTCCTCGCCGTAGACCGTGGCGCGGGCGTCGTCTCCCTGGCGGAGGCGGACGGCCCGGCCGTGGCGGAGGTCGATCGCGGGGATCAGCTCCATGCCATCTCCAGGAAATTGCCCAGCAGCCGCAGCCCGGCCGGGCCGCTGCGCTCGGGGTGGAACTGCGTGCCCATCACCCGCCCCCGGCCGGCCGCCGCCGGGAAGTCGCGGCCGTGGGTGCAGCGGGCGATCGAGAGCTCGTCCGGCACCCCCTCGGGGGCGTAGCTGTGGACGAAGTAGACGTAGCTGTCTTCGAGCCCCGCCGTCAGGGCATGTCCCTTGTCTCCGTGCAGCCGGTTCCAGCCGATGTGGGGGATCGGGACCGTGTCCGGCAGGCGGGTGACGCGGCCGGGGAGCAGCCCGAGGCCGTCGATGGCGCCGAACTCCTCCCCCTCCTCGAAGAGGATCTGGAAGCCGACGCAGATGCCGAGCAGCCAGCCCCCGTCCGCCAGCGCCTCCCGCAGCGCCTCCTCCACCCCGCCGCGCACCGCCTCGCGCGGGGGGGCGAAGGCGCCGACCCCGGGGAGCAGCAGGCAATGGGCGCGGGCGATGCGCTCGGGATCGGTGGTGATCTCGGCCCGCCCCCCCACCCGTTCGAGCGCGCGGACGAGGTTGCCGAGGTTGCCCACTCCGGCGTCGATGACGAGGGCCTCTTTCATACTGAAAGCGTCCCCTTGGTGCTCGGCACCTCCGCGGAGCCCGTCCGCCGGGCCACCGCCTGGCGGAGCGCCAGGGCCGCGGCCTTGAACGCCGCCTCGGCCGCGTGGTGGCCGTTGCGGGCCGCCAGGATGTCCAGGTGGAGGGTCAGCCGGCCGCGGTCCGCGAAGGCCTGGAAGAAGTCGGCCACCAGGGTGAGCGGGAACTCCGCCGTCACCCAGCCGGCCGCCACCTCGGGAGGCGCCGCGTAGTGGAAGGTCCCGCGTCCGGAGAGGTCGATCACCGACCGCGCCAGCGCCTCGTCGAGGGGAGCGTAGGCGTGGGCGAAGCGGACGATCCCCCGCCGCTCCCCCAGCGCCGAGGCCAGGGCCTCGCCGAGGGCGATCCCCACGTCCTCCACTGTGTGGTGGAGGTCGACCTGCGTGTCCCCCTCGGCTTCGAGATCGATCCCGAACCCCGCATGAGTCGCGAGCGCCGTCAGCATGTGGGCGAAGAAGCCGTTGGGGACCTGGATGCGCCGGGCTCCGCCGTCGAGATCGAGCCGCAGCCGGATGCGCGTCTCCCCCGTCGTCCGCTCAACACTCCCCGTTCTTCCTTCTTGCCTCTCTTTTACCCCTTTTTCTCCCCCTCTCCCTGTGAGGGAGGGAGGGAGGGGAAGGGAGAGGGGGCCGGGGGGTGAGGGTCCGAGCGCGGCTCGCACCGCCCGCAGCGAAGCCCCAGTCCCGACCGACACCCGCAGGCACCCCGCGAGCCCCGGATACCCGCTCACGTCGCGCACCCGGATACCCCGCGCCTCCAGCCTCGCCTGAACCTCTTTCGCATTCGACGTCCGCACCAGCAGGAAATTCGCCTCGGAGGGGAAGACCTCGAGGCCCTCCTCCTTGAGCATGGCCGCCCACTGGGGGCGGCGGGCCACGATCAGCCGCACCCGGCGTTTCGCCTCCTCCTCGGCCTCCAGGGCCACCCGGCCGGCGATCACCGAGGCGTGGCCGAGGTTGTAGGGGAGCTTCACCTTGATCAGCTCGGTCACCAGACGGGGGTCGGCCAGCAGGTAGCCGAGCCGCAGCCCGGCCAGGGACCAGGCCTTGGAGAAGGTGCGGAACAGGATCAGGTGGGGGTGGCGGGCCAGCAGCGGCCGGTAATCGTACTGGCAGAACTCCCCGTAGGCGTTGTCGAGCAGGAGCGGCGCCTCCAGGCGTTCGAGCAGGCGCTCGACCCGCTCGACCGGCAGGGCGTCGCCGGTCGGGTTGTTCGGCGTGCAGAGCAGGAGGGGGCGGCGGGGATCGCGTTCGACCTCGGCCTCCAGCTCGTCGGCGGGGATTCTCAGGTCCGGCCGCGGCGGCAGGAAGCCCGGGACGCCGCCGGTCTTGAGCACGAAGCTCCTGTAGAGGCCGAAGCTCGGCTCCGCGCCCAACACCTCGGCGCCTGGAGCCACCAGGGCGGTGAGCGCCACCGAGAGCAGCTCGTTCGAGCCGTTCCCCACCAGAACGCCCTCGAAAGGGTGCCCGTGCAGCCGGCCGAGGTCACGCCGCAGCTCGTCCGCGTGGAAGTCCGGATACCGGGCCCAGTCCGCCGCCAGCAGCCGCGCCGCCATCTCCTCCTTGAGCCGGCGCGGCAGGTCCCACGGGACCTCGTTCTGGTCCAGCTTGTGCCGCGAGGGGGAGAGGTCGAGGTGATAGGCCCCGAGGGCCCGCAGCTCCGGACGGACGAAGAGGGAGGGATCCTTCATCCCAGCCGCCTCCTCGCCGAAGCCGCGTGCGCCGGCAATCCCTCGGCATCCGCCAGGGCCGCCGCCGCCGCGGCGCGGTGGCTCGCCGCAGCCGGCGCGAAGCGGATGGTGTGGCTCCGGCGCAGGAAGTCCTCCACCCCGAGGGCCGAGGCGAAGCGGGCGCTGCCGCAGGTGGGGAGGACGTGGCTGGGGCCGGCCACGTAGTCGCCGAAGACCTCCGGCGAGGAGCCGCCGAGGAAGATCGCCCCGGCGGCCCGGACGTGCAGGCCCAGCACCTCGGCCTCCCGCCCCACGAGTTGCAGGTGCTCGGGGGCGATCTTCTCGACCAGGTCGAGCGCCTCCTCCAGCCCCTTCACCACCAGCGCGGCGCCGAACTTCTCCAGCGAGGCCCGGGCGGTCTCGGCCGTCGAGAGGCTCTCGAGCTGGCGGTCGATCTCCGCCGAGACCCGCTTGGCGAGCTTCGCGTCGGTGGTGATCAGCACCGCCGCGGCCAGCGGATCGTGCTCGGCCTGGGCCAGCAGGTCGGCCGCCAGGTCTCCGGGATCGGAGTCCGGATCGGCCACGATCACCACCTCGCTCGGGCCTGCGATGCCGTCGATCCCCACGTCCCCCACCACCAGCTTCTTGGCTGCCGTGACCCAGGCGTTGCCCGGGCCTGCGATCTTGTCCACCCGGCGGATCGTCTCCGTGCCGTAGGCGAAGGCGGCCACCGCGTGCGCGCCCCCCATCCCCCAGACCTCGGTCACCCCCAGGCGGGCCAGGGTGTAGCGCAGAGCCGGGTTGGAGCGGTAGGAGCCCGGCGGGGTCGCCACCGCGATCTCCTGGACCCCGGCCACCCGGGCGGGCACCACGGTCATCACCACCGTCGAGGGGTAGCTGGCCCGGCCGCCGGGCACGTAGAGGCCGACCCGCTCCAGCGGCATGATCCGCTCCTCCAGCTCGATCCCCTCCTCCTCCAGCCGGTAGCCGGTCCGCGCCTGGGGCGCGTGGTAGCGCTCGACCGCGGCGATGGCCCGCTCCAGCGCCTCGACGAACCCGGCGGGGAGATCCCCGGGATCGACCGGCTCCGAAGAGAGCGCGAGCTCCGCGACGGAATTCGCCTCGGCCCCGTCCAGCCGGCGGGCGAAGTCGAGCAGGGCGCGGTCCCCCTTCTTGCGGACCTCGCGGACGATCTTCTCCGCCTTGCGCAGGGTCTTGTCGTCCAGCACGGCGTCGCCGCGGCGGACGAGACGCTCGACCGCGCGGCGGCCGGAGCGGGAATCGGCTTTCAGAACTTCGATCGGGCTCATGACACCACCCCCGCCGCCTCCAGGCGGCCGATCCAGTCGTTCAAGAGCGCCCGGTGGCGCTGGTACGAGGCGCGGTTCACCACCAGGCAGGCGGAGACCTCGGCCACGGTCTCGATCTCCACCAGGTGGTTCTCGGCCAGCGTGCGGCCGGTCTGGACGATGTCCAGCGCCAGCTCGGCCAGGCGCAGGATGGGCGCCAGCTCGATCGAGCCCGAGAGCTTGACGATCTCGGCCCCCCAGGCCCGCCCGGCCACGATGCGCCGCGCCGTGTTCGGATACTTGGTCGCCAGCCGCACCTGGGTGCCGGGAGCGGGCATCGCCCCCTCGCGGCCGATGAAGGAGAGCCGCGAACGTCCCTGCAGGAGCCGCAGGGGCACCAGCAGGTCGCCGTCCACCTCCTCCAGAACGTCGCTGCCCACGATGCCGCAGTCGGCGATGCCGTGAGTCACATAGAGCGGCAGGTCCCAATCCTTCAAGGAAAGGACCTCGATCCCCTCCTCCGGCAGCCGGGTGCGCAGACTGCGGCCCGCGCCGTTCAGGCCGTCCAGACCGATCCCCGCTGCCCGGAAGGCGACCAGCGCGGCGTCGAGGTTCCTCCCCTTGGGAAGAGCGAGACGGATCATGTCCTCGTCTCCAGGAGGCGCTCCAGGCTGATCGCGAACCCCACCGCAGGCACCTCGGCTCCCAGGGAGTGGAACAGGCGATCGTAGCGACCACCACCGCCGACCGGCAGGGCGGCCGGCCCGGCATAGGCGTGGAAGACCAGGCCATCGTAGTAGGGGCGCTCCCCCTCCCCCGCCACGAGCCGCAGGTCCAGGCTGCTCATCGCGAACTCCGCGAGGTCGATCGAGAGCCGCACGCCCGGGAAGGCCGCCGAGAGCTCGTCCGCCAGGGCGTAGAGATCGAGCAGCCGGCCTTCCGCCTCCGGGCCCAGGTCCTCCGGACGGTCCGGGACGCCGTTCTCCACCACGCCGAGGAGCCTGGGGCAGGCGCGCCGCACCTCCCCGCGCTCGCGCCGGGCCACCGCCGCGGCGAGTCGGGCGGGATCGTCCGTCTCCGCACCGAGCAGCAGGTGGTCGAGCGCCCCCGCGAAGCCCAGCACCACCTGCAAGGAGCCTCCCCCGACGGCCGTGGCAAGCTCCAGGAAAAGCCGCAGCACCTCGCGCTCGGCGGCCCCCCCCGCCAGCCCCAGCAGCTCGGCGCCTACCTGGTAGAATTCCCGTGCCCGCCCGGCTCGCTCCTCCTGGAAGCGAATCACGTCCCCGCGGTAGAACAGCCGCAACGGCAGCTCGAGCGAGGCCAAGCGGGGGGCGAGCAGCCGCGCCAGCATCGGGGTGAAGTCGGCGCGGAGGGCCAGCAGCTCGCCGTCGCGATCCACGAAGCGGTAGAGCTCGCCGCGCGTCGCCTGGGTCAGCAGCGCCTCGTAGGGTTCCAGGTAGTCGAGGATCGGCAGGATCACCTCGGCGTAGCCCGCCTCCCCCAGCCGCGCCACCAGCCGCTCCTCGGCCGCGCGCCGCCGGCGGGCGCTCTCGAACAGCAGCGCGGCGACCCCGGTGGGCAGCGCGGCGGAGATCCTCACGGAAGGTCCTCCAGCCCGGCCGCCCGGCGGGCCAGGTCGAGCGGCAGGTCCCGCCCGGTCATCATCCGGAACTGCCCGCGCGCCTGATCGACCAGCACCTCCCGGCCGTCGATCGCCAGCGCCCCGCCCGCAGCGGCCTCGGTGAGCAGGCGCGTCGGCCGGTCCACCAGATAGACCAGATCGATCACCACCGCTCCCTTCCGGAGAGCGTCCACCGCGAACGGCAGGGGATCGGCCTCGCCCCGGCCCAGCGAAGTGGCGTTGACCAGCAGATCGAAGCGGGAGGGGTCGAGATCGGAGAGCGGCAGGAAAGGAACCTTCAGATGATCGGCGGCGCTCCGTCCCCGTTCCGGATCGCGGTTGAAGATCGTCACCCGCGCGCCGGCCCGGGCGAGCCCGGCCGCCGCCGACCGCCCCGCCCCCCCGGCCCCTACCACCGCCGCCTCCATCGCGCCGATGTCGAGGCCGCGATCCCGCAGCGGCAGCACCACGCCGTCCGGATCGGTGGCCTCGGCCTCCCACACCCCCTGATTCCACACCAGGGTGTTGGCGGCGCCGATCAGCTCGACCAGCGGGCTCTCCGCGCCGGCCACCGCCTCGGCGGCCTCCTTGAACGGCGCGGTGATCGAGAGCCCGCGCACCGGCAGGCCGATCACCTCCAGGGTGGCGTTCTCCACCACCTCCAGCCAGAAATCGCCGAACGAGTCGGTGTGGAAGGGGAGATAGACCGCCGGGATGCCCAACGTGCGGTAGGCCGTGTTGTGGATGCGAGGGGAGAGCGAGTGGGTGACCGGATTGCCGACCAGGCCGAACAGGGCCTCGATCCGCGGCAGCTCCGGCAGCAGGTAGTCGCGTTTCAGGCGCTCGATCGAGATCTGCCCCGGCGCGCCGGGAACCTCGCCGAAGGCGCCGTAGACCACCGGCGCGCCGAGCCGCGGGGCCACCAGCCGCGTCCAGGCCCCCCCGGGACCGGCGGCGAAGGCGGCCACGTCGCGGCGGCCCAGGGAGGCGAGCAGCAGCAGGGGCGGGATCTCGTCCCCCGGCTGCGCCGCCGTGGGCACCAGCTTGTAGAGGAGGGCCGGGGTGGCGGCCATCCGCTCGAACACAGCCTTCAGGCCGTCGAGATCAGGGGCCGGCCCGTGCCAGGAGATCACTCTCTTCTCGGGCGGCACCGCCTTGAGGACGTCCGGCGTCAGGTCCCGCGCCGCCTCCAGGTCCACCAGGTCGTAGCGGGCCGCCGCCTCGATCAGCCGCTTGCGCCGCCGCTCGGGAGAGCCCTCGGAGCCGCCCCCTTCGGCCCGGCTGCGCAGGGTATAGAGGAGCTTCCCCGCGAAGAGGCGGGCCAGACGCGCCGCGTCGAGATCCCCCACCAGGTCGGCGCGGATCTCCAGCCAGTCGATCCCCTCCAGCTCGGAGGCGAGGGGCGCGAAGCTCCCGTCCGGGAGCGTCGTCACGGTAGCGACCAGCGTGGCGCGGGCCGAGGCTGTCTCCAAAACGAAAACCTCCTTCCAGGACCCGGAAGGAGGCGACGTGTGGCGTCAGGCGGTCTCGCGTCCCGGGTCCGTAAGGCCGGGACGGACGCCCGGCTAGTTCACGGAATGATGATGGCCGTGCGCACGCCAACCCCAGGCGATGGAGATCTCGGAGTTGCGGAGTGCGTTCAGGCGGCTCATCGTCGAAGTCCCGTTAAGGCGCAAGAGCTTATCCCAGGGGGACGGCGGAATGTCAAGCGGAGGCCTCGTCTGAGCCGCAAGTCTCAGCAGCCAGTCAATCCGGCCACTCGGCCCACTCACAGTGGGTCAGGAGATCCCGGTCCCTGGTCAGCAGAGTCGCTCCGCGCAGCGTGGCCTGGCTGGCGATCAGGCGGTCGAAAGGGTCCCTGGTCCATGAGGCGGCGAGAGCTATGTCCACCACTCTGACAAAAGGAAGATCGCAAATCTTGAGCGCCAACTCTTTTTCCAGGGTATCGACGACGTGCTCTCCGGAGGACGTGATGCGGCGAATCTCGTAGAGATTTTGGAGCTCGAGCTTGACCGCGGGAGAAATCAGGAGATCGCTCTCCTCGAGCCGGGTCCTTACGCCTCCCGGCAGCAGGTCCACGCGGTTCGAGAAGAGCCATGCAGCGACATGGGTGTCGAGATAGATCAGGGGCGCCATTCTTCAGACCAGTCGATGTGGACGAGATCCTCCGGATCGCCGACGATGAGGTCACGCGGTTTCAGGTTGGCCAGCTTGCTCTTGGGCTCGACGGCCGCGATGCGGAGGAGCTTCCCCTTGCGCTCGATGTCGACGGGCACGCCGGTCTCCAGGATCTCGTCCAGGATCCGGTAGATGTTCTCGCGTAAGGCAGAGGCTCGAAGCGGCATGAGGGCACCTCCTGGGCCGCTTCAAGATACCGCCCTGTCGTACGAGTGTCAAGTTGAAGACGTACGATATCAGGCGGCAGGCGGGGTGGCGAGGCCTCCATGCGACAATGCTCCCGCCACCGAGGAAACCTCCATGCACAGAATCGTTACCTACCTCCTCCGCTACGGCCTAGCCGTCGTCTTCGGCAACGTCTTCCTCGAACAGGTCGGCGCTCCAATCCCCGCCCTGCCGACCCTGATCGTGGCCGGGGCGCTCGTCTACCGGGACAAGATGGACCTGCTGCCCGTGCTCGGCGCCGCCCTGCTCGGCTCGCTGCTGGCCGATACGATCTGGTTCCTGATCGGCCGCTGGCAGGGGCACAAGGTGCTGCGCACGGTCTGCCGCCTCTCGCTCTCGCCCGACTCCTGCGTGCGCGGCACGGAGGACCTCTTCGAGCGGGCGGGCATGCCCTCGCTGCTCTACGCCAAGTTCATCCCGGGGTACAACACCATCGCGCCGCCGCTCGCCGGGGCCATGGGCAAGACCCTGCCCTCCTTCCTCTTCTGGGACGCCCTGGGCAGCCTGCTCTGGCTGGGCTCCGGGGTGGCGCTCGGCTACATCTTCCATCACGCCGTGGGCCAGGTGCTCAGCCACCTGGAGGACCTCGGCTTCTGGGCGGGAGTGATCGTGGGTGCCGCGCTGGCCCTGGTGATCCTGTGGAAATGGTGGCAGCGCCGGCGGGTCCAGAAGATCCTGCGGCTCGCCCGCATCCCGGTCGCCGAGCTGAAGCAGCTCATGGATTCGGGGAACGCGCCGACGATCGTGGACGTGCGGAACCGCTCCGCTCATCTCCACGACCCGCGCCGCATCCCGGGCGCGCTGAAGATGACGGTGGACGAGATCGACGCCCGGCTCGGCGAGCTGCCGCGCGACCGCGAGATCGTCCTCTACTGTACGTGACCGAACGAAGCCTCCGCGGCCCGTGTGGCTCGCGCTCTGATGGACAAAGGCTTCACCCGGGTCCGCCCCCTGGAAGGGGGGCTGGAGGCCTGGTCCGAGGCCGGTTATCTCACCGAGGACGAGACGATCGTGGCGATCCGGAGACCGGGGTAGCCACTACTCTTTCCCGAAGACCCGGTCGCGCATGCCTTCATGGGAGAGGATCCGGCCATGCCGGGGCTCTCCTTCGTCGGCCGCGGGAGCGGAGCTCCGGAGAAACTCCACGAAGCGCAGAGCCGTATGGACCTCGTCCTCCGGCAGCTCCTCGATCAAGGCGCGCAAGCTTTCTCTGTCGCTCATGGGATCGATCCTAGAGGGGTTTGCGGACGCTGGCAAATCGCGTGACGGCGGATTCAGCGAGGGCAAGGCCGGCCGCAGCCCCAACCAGCTCGACTCACCGATGTCGAGATCTTCGCGATCGGTATGGAGCACGTAGAGCTCGCGTTCCGGCGCACGGTGATGCAGCTCCTTGTAACCCTTCATCGCGGCCAGGCCGTCTGAGAACGAGTCGGCCACCGCCAAGTCGTCCAGAACTCGCTTTCCGGACTGGCTGTGCGCTTCCAGGGCTTCCACGAGGAGCCACCGATGTGGATAGGTCTGCCGGATCTCGTTCCAATCCATCCACTCCATGAAATGGGTGTATCAGATCTTCCCCGTCTAGGAAATTCCCCGTTCAGCCTGCCGGCTCTCGCTCTCGCCCGACTCCTGCGTGCGCGACATGGAGAACCTCTTCGAGCGGTCGAGCATGCCCTCGCTGCTCTACGTCAAGTTCATCCCTGGCTACAACACCATCGCGCCGCCGCTCGCCGGGGC
>Ga0070666_10002956_pt1 | contig 10298 bp, 7 predicted proteins | sample KBSS23metaG_FD_64677 | JGI IMG/M metagenome (GOLD analysis project Ga0070666, IMG submission 64677) | Switchgrass rhizosphere microbial communities from Kellogg Biological Station, Michigan, USA - KBS S2-3 metaG | ecosystem: Host-associated > Plants > Roots > Rhizosphere > Soil ... | reverse complement strand
ATCAACGTCATCCGCTAAAGGATTCGGGGCAGCCTTGACGGCTGCCCCGAACCTCTGCCTTCCGCCATCCCGTCTGTCGAGCGTTCGTTATGCTTCGTCTTAAGGCACCCTCCGCCTTGTTAATGCTCCTCGCCTGCGCAGTGGCGCATGCGGATTTCGGCTCCATTCAGATCAGCTCGTTTCCCGAGTTGGCGGTGGCCGATTCTCGAAGCACGGTGACGATCACGGCGGCGGTCCGAGTGAATAGCGGAAAGCCGGCTCCAAACGGAACGCGAGTTACCTTTCAGACCACCCTTGGTCACTTTCAAGAGACGGCAGTCACAACCGTTGATGGTTACGCACGCGCGGTGTTGGTGACATCGGGTGCTGCGGGGACGGCGAAGATCACGGCGAGCGCGATCTCTCTCACTGCCAGTGCCACAACCGAAGTCGAATTCGTCAGCAGCCGTAACGAGCTATCAAACGCAAATCTATTTGTCGACATCGAAACGCCAAGGATCTTGCGCTATTCGATCGACGACCAAATCGTGCAAGCAGCGGCGCTGAATCACGGCATCAAGATTCGGTTTGGCAAGTTCACGGTCGATGCGGATGACATGCAGTTCAACGTGTCGACTCAAGAGTTGCGAGCGAAGCGAGCCAAAGTCACCGCGCACGGAAAGACTTACGAATTTCGAGAGCTAGACCTTTACGTTTCGAATCACCGCGCATTCGGAACGACCACGTTCACGGGTCCATCTTTCAGCGTTTTGCAAGTCAATAAATACGCGATCCCGGTGATGCGCAAACAGACGCGTTTTGGGCTCGTGCAACTCATGCCGTCAGGCGACTTGCAACCGGTTGCTCAAGACTCCGGTCAGATGCGATTTGATTTTGACGACATCTCGTTGGCCGATTCCTACGTTACAGCTAGTCGCGCAACGATCTTTCCAGGGCGCGAGATTCAATTTCAACGAGCTCAGTTGAGTGTGCAGGGTACGCACATCATGAGCCTTGCGTTGTATCGATACGATTTGACGGGCGGTCCGGGTTCGCTTGGCGAACAGATCGTGACGGTGAACAACAACAAGATCGGTGTCAACTATCCGTACTATCTGAGTCTCAACCCCGGAACGAAAAGTCTTCTTCGATTTACGACCGGCCAGTCTTACGGTCGAAGCTTTACTGGCAATTCGGCTTCGCTGATCAACTACGAGATGAGCTGGAGCCGGACGGACGGATCCGAAGGAGGCATGAACCTCACCGGCATAAACCGCCCTGATTGGAGCCTTGATATTCATCACTCGTTTCATTTCGATGATGGGAGCAGCTTGACCGCCCTGGCATCCTCGCCACTACGGCGCAGTTTGTTCGGTTCGATTGGATATAGCAAACCCCTTAAGGGTTTTCAGTGGTCGATCAATGACAATGCCAACAAATCTCTGGTAGGTCCCCGATCTTCCAGCAACGCGCTCTCCTCGGTTCTGGAATCTGATCCGCATAAGGTCCACAAGACACCACTTACGCTTTACTACGGGCTGACAGCTAGCGATTCAAACACGAAGTTTCACGACAGCTCGCAACATGTTCAAAACGTCGGGGTCCGCCTACGCGGTCAGTTCGATACCTTCCAACTCGACAAGGCGACGTCCCTGTCGACCAATTTCAGTGTTGGTCAGCAGTGGGGCACGTCCGACGGGATTGCGATTTACGGAGCTGCGAGTCTCTCTCGCGCGATGCCATGGGGAAGCGTCAATCTTAACTACGATTACTCGGGTGATAACACGCTCTCAACTGCGCTTTCTGGAGGCAGACAGCGAATGTCGCTTGAGACAAACTATCAAAGAGGGCGCACCGACTTAAGCTTGCTTGCGAGCCGCAGTTTGGATGCTAATTGGTCGAGCCTTTACGGCGACCTGTCGTATCGAGTGTCGGGCCTCTTTCGATTCTCTACCGGCTATTCGGTCGATCAATATCTATCCGATCACAGCTTGGACTACAACGTAATGTTCTCCTATCGCATTGGCATGCGCGAGGTCGGGCTTGTATGGTCGCGGAGCACCCACCGTCTTGGCTTTGAGATACTTGGCGCGCGGTTTTAGTCTTTTCATTTGCTTGTTCATTGCCGCGATTGGTTTTAGCCAGTCGTTTGGTCGCTTCGGCTATGGCGAGTGTCACGCGGTGCCAGGATGGTCTCTGTTGCCCGAAGGTTTTCGTGCGAACATCGGATCGGCGGACACGTTCACATTTCCCGCGAAGGCAGTCGAATGGAAGGCATTGGAGACCTCAGCACAATCGCAAACAGTTTCCTTAGGAGATCAGCCGCCAGGCGGTCCGAGTCAGTTGAGGATGGATCTCACCGCGCCAGGATTCTCGCTTTACTTTCCTAAGGGGATCGATCTGCGACTTGGAACCACCGGCGCGCCGTATCTTTCATGGCCGGATGGAACGGTGGCGGAGTCTGTGCCCACTCCGCCGCAGCCTTGGATCGTCGTTTCCTTTACTCAGGAAGAGCCGCCCGTCTTGCTCGCCTTCGCTGACGGACCACACCCAATGGTGGTGGAAGGATCGCCAGGGGATTGGCATTTGCGTTCGAAGGACGACTTCACAGGTTGGGTTCGCTTCACTTTGCCGGTGGGCTTGAAACCGATGGCGCCTGCAACGGCCGCAGCTTTTGGAGACTTGGCGCAGCACGTGATAGCGGATGGAGCCGCGTACGTTGGCGATGCTCCGAAGTTAGTGGACACGAAGTACGAACCTGATTCGACGTCGGTGACGGTCACATGGAGTTTTGACAAGCCTGGCGCCCTCGTTCCATCAGCAGCACTTCTTGCCGGCTTTGGCGGTTATCCATTGCAGATCACGACGCAGATCGAGCGATTGGAAACTACGACGGGGGAAGGCCCACTTGCAATCACTCGAGAGAAGGATCTAAGCATCCGTTTCTTAACGGCTCAATGGCCCGTTGGTCGCTACTTTTCGTGCGGCGCACTTGTGTTTGGTGCGGACTCAATCGATTCGGTTGCGAATGCAATCGATGTGGGATGCAATATCCTTTCTGCCAGTGCACCGTCCGAGTTTTCCTCGCGAGCCGGTGCGGGATTGATGAAATTCCTTTCTTCGTCGCGCGGGGATTTGGAGCCTAATACGAATCAACGTATGCCGTACAAAGCGAACGGGGATGGATACGACTTGACGACCGCGTTCGCGTTCATGACCCAGGCGATGTCTTTCTCAAATGGCACGACGAGTCTTGCGAATCCGTTGTTGGAGGAGATTTGGGCACGAGTCGACCCCTATACATGGATGCCATTTGGCATTGAGGAATCGATCTCACGGCGGAGTGCTGCGCTTGCGGCCATTACGTTTTCAATGCGCAGCGATCCTTCACAGAGGGCGGAAGGAGCGATGCTGCAAGCGGGCTTGAGCGCGCAACGCGGCCTCGATCTTTGGCATTACTGGAGAGGAGATATGACCGTCCTGCCAAAGCGCCTTGAAGTGATGGAAGGATTGCGACAGAAGTTTTTTGGGCTCAAGGGTGCGCCGATCGCCGATCCGCTTGTTTCGAACGTATTCTCGCCGGTGCGGCTGTTGACGCCGGGCACCCTATCTATCACGCCGGACGAAGGCGCTTACGAAATGAGCTGGTTGGCGCTAAATGCTGATGCGGGCTCCATGACCCTCTCTTCAAACCTTAGCCTGGATATTGCTGCTACGCAAAATCTGAAGTCGGCCAAGGTGGATCATCAAGGCGTCCTTTACACGATTTCGTATACGCCTAGGGATGTCGGGATTTGCGTGCTTTCGTTGAAGATGGGTGACTCGATCCTGCCGAACGCGACGGCTGTCTCTTACTCTGAGGTTTCTCGGTAAGTAGATCGAGGTTGTAGTGCAAACCGACGTTAGTCTTCCGAGACAGCGCTCCCTCGACCACGTGGTGAGCCGTGATGAGCAAGTTTCTGGTTTCCAACGGATGCGGAGAGAAGGGCGCCGTTGTTTGTGAATTGTAATCGGCGATCAGTTGATCGACGGTCTTCAGCGCGCTTGCAAGTTCTGCCGTTCTTCTGACGATTCCTACGTTTGCGGTCATGGTTCTCTGGAGCGCACCGCGAATGCGAATCGATTCCGCTTCTGGAATGCACTTCCAGGTTTGCGCCTTGCCTTCGCCCTTGGGGTGCGGCTCAGACGTGCAAGCGGTGGCTGCAGCGGAAGCGAATACGATTGCTTCGAGAAGGCTGTTGCTCGCGAGTCGGTTTGCGCCGTGGACGCCAGTGGAAGTGACTTCTCCGGCGGCGTACAGTCCTTGCACACTGCTCTGGCCATTGAGATCGGTGACGACGCCTCCGCAAGAATAGTGTTGGGCGGGAACGACGGGTATCCAGTTCTTATCGATTTCCAGTCCGATCGAGGCGAGCTTTTCGTAGATCGTTGGGAATTCTTCTTTGATCTTGTGAGACTCGAGGTGGGTGATATCGAGGTACACGCACCACGTGTCCAATTGTTTCATCTCCGCGTCGATGGCGCGCGCGACCACATCCCTTGGCGCGAGTTCGAGTCGCTCGTCGTAGTCGTACATAAACCTTCTGCCGAGGTGGTTGCGGAGCGTTCCTCCCGCACCTCGCACCGCCTCCGTGATGAGAAAGCTTCGCATCTGGGGGTGATAAAGCGTGGTGGGATGGAACTGCATGAATTCCATGTTTGCGATGGATGCGCCGGCGTCGTGGGCAAGGCCGAGCCCATCGCCGGTTGCGATGGCAGGATTGGTGGTGTGCTGATAAACGCGACCGCATCCACCGGTTGCGAGAAGGGTTGCGCGGGCAGTGAATCGACGGAGGCCGATGTCATCGACGGTGGCTTCTGCACCGATGCACCGTTTGCCTTCCATGAGCAGCGAGGTGACGAACGCGTGCTCGTAAATGGTGATGTTCTTGTGCTTCTTGACGGCGGCGATCATGGCGCGCTCGACTTCCCAACCGGTTTTGTCGAGGTGGTGGATGATGCGGTTGCGACTGTGACCGCCCTCACGTCCGAGGGATAAATCTCCGCCTGCGCCCATATCGAATCGGGCTCCGAGATCGATGAGCCATTGAATAGCGGCTGGGGCTTGCTGGACGAGGAAGCGCACCGCCTTTGGATCACAGAGGCCCGCTCCGGCGATGAGGGTGTCCTCTTCGTGCAATGCCCAGGAATCGGCCTCGCCAACGGCCGCCGCGATGCCACCCTGGGCATAGCTCGTGTTGGCATCGGACATCTGCGCTTTCGTGAGGACGGTGACGTTTCCGTGTTCGGCTGCACGGAGGGCAAAGGTCAGCCCGGCGAGACCCGAGCCGATGACGAGAAAGTCGGTGGATTCGCCGTTCATTTTGGTTTTGCGACGGGCTTTGCGGCTGAGAGCTTGGTCATCTTGATCGCCAGGTCGGTTGCAATTTCTGGCAGATTGAAGATGCCGTTCCCATCTTTGCCGACCGTTATGCGCGCGCTTTTGATCACCTTACCGGCCCAGGTGTCGTAAAGGTCCACTTTCCAGCCGCCAGGGAGCAAGTTAGGGATTTTGACGATGGTGGGAGGGCAGGGAATGATGGGGCGCTTTTGATTTTCTACGCGATCCCAACTTCGATCGGCGTGGCGGATCCAGCCGATGGCGAGTGTATCGCCGGCAAGACATGTGGCAATGAGGGGCGGAGTTTTGCGAGGGAGAATGTCGTGGAAACGGTAGCTTGCCATGACCCAATCGTTGCCTACGTCGGCGACGACAAGCTCGTGGTGGCCTGCGGGAATCTTTAGACTATGGGTGCCGTGATATCGGGTGATGGTTTCCGGATCGGCGAGATCATTGGGATCAGCGAAGTCCAGACCGAGGACGACTTCGCCGTCGAGTTTCACTTGGATATTGGCGCCACCTTGTCCGGACACGTCGCCGATCACCATGTCGAATTGGGTCGCGTGCTTGATGTCCATCGTGAAGGTGATGGGATTGAATTTGCTCGGGTGCCGTTTCTCGCCTTGCAGAATTCCGGAGACGGGAAGTCCATATTGAACGCCGTATGGCCATATGCGGACGTGGCGCGGGAGGTTGTACTCGGTGTTGCCCATCGACACGGGTCCGTTTTCGATGACAAGATCTCGATACATCGTCGTGGTTGGCGTTTGTTGGAACACGAAAGATGCGGTGGTCGTGCGGAAGTTTTGGCTGGGCCAATTGATGTCCTTGACAAACGCCGCAACTGGGGCAAGGCGCTTAACGGTTCGCTTGGGAAATACGTAGGTGTCCCACCACCAAGGCATCGCGACGCCAGCGGCACCGCTTGTGATGGATGCCCAAGCGGGGTCGTGGACTTGAAGACCGTTGGTGTCGTCGTTAGAGCGATCTGAAGCTCGGCTTGCGGCGACTTCAGTGACGAGATGAGGCTTTCCGTAGCCTGCCTTTCGGTATTGGTTGAGGCTGACCGCTGGGACGAGATCGGGGACATCGTAGACGTGGGTCTGAACGAAGTCGATGTTCGAAAGATGATCGATGCTGCGTTCTCCGATTGCGTTTGCGTAGCTGATCGTCACCAAGTGTTGGTATGGATCAATCGTCTTTAAGAATTGTGCGTGCTTGTCGATCCAAGGACGAATGGTGTCCGGATCAAAGAGATGGACGAGGTCAACGTCCTTGAACAATTCATAGCCGATTAGATTTGCGTATGCGCCGTACCGCGCGGCGACGTATCGAAGTTTGGCGGTGTAGAGTTTGTCGGCTGCTTCGCTCCGCCAGAACTCCGTGTCGCTATAGATTGGACCGCCGTTGTCGTGATGGAACGGATTGTTTAGCCACTGGGGATCGAAGTCGCGATCTCTGAATTCATTGAATGTGTTTAGGCAAAGGATGGAATGGATGTTCGCCTTGTCCATGTCATCCATCGCTTGATCGAGTCGCCATGCGTTGGCGAGATCGATCTTATCGGCGCCCGATGCTTTTGTGACTATTGCGAACGGTGTGTTTTGCGGTGCCAGGATCAGACGCGCGGTGTTCGCGCCGTTTGTCGTTAGCGATGGCAACCATGTCTCGATATCGATGAGTCCCTGCTTGGGGACCAGGGTTGCGCCGATGGGAAAGAATGGTGTGTTATCGGAGTTCTCAAAGTATCGAAAATCTCGTTCGCTGACTTTGATGAAGCCTCTCGTTGTAGGCGCAGACGCGGTTAATTCGATGGGTTGCGACTGTGTCGTTCCCGTCTTGTCCTTTGCAATGACGACAACCTTGGTAACTCCTGCTTCGAGGAGCGCGAGGCGAATACGCCATTGTCCCGGTCCGGCGGGCTTGAGTTGCTCGTCCGACCCGGCGAGATCGCGAGTGAAGGGCTGATAGAAAAAGCCCGGCTGGGTGACGTTCGATCCATCCGGGAGGGTCATCTGGGCATCGACTGTGATTTGGGACGGATCGAAGGCGTTGGCGTAAGTTGCGTGGAGATCGACGACGATCTCGATCCGTCCGTAAAGCGGAGCTTGAGTCGCAGAGGGGGTGACGCTGGCGATCTGGATGGGCGCTGCCGGCGGTTCCGCAGGCTTCTTGGCCGTCTGGGCACCGGAGAGGGCGGCGAGAAGGCCAAAGGATATGTGCAGGGCGGTACGCCGAGCCTGTCGTCCGAATCGATGCACTGTCTATTTTAGATGCTCGAACCCGGCAGGAGGGACTAGCTAGGTTCAAACGACAGCCTTTAGGGCCTACGTTTGCTCGGATAGTCGACGATGTTGTCCCATTCGGCCGCGCTGGAGCGGGCAACTACGGCCACGACGTCTTCGGTACCGATGTTGATCACTTCGTGGGGGACGCCGGGCTCGATGAAGATGAAGTCGCCCGCCTCGTTCTCGACCGATTCGGTGAGCCCCTCGCCGTACTCGTGGCGGACCTTGCCCTGAAGGATGTAAAGCATCAGCTCGAAGTCGACATGGATATGGGCGAACGCGACGGCGCCCGGTGCGACGGTGGCAACGTTCATGGAAAGTAGGCTCGATCCCACGTTTTTGGCCGACATGCCGGTCTTGTAGCGGATGCCGTTCCACCCTCGCGGCCCGCCGCCGCCGCGGATGCACTTGATTCCCTTGTCGCCCTCGACGACTGCTTTGAGTTCGTCCCAGTTTTCGCTCATGAATGAAGGATACGTCAATCTTCGACGCGGACTATGTAGGTCAGTACACCACGGCAAATTTGTTTGGCTCGTTATTGGTGACATTCATACAAAATGCCGATCGACACGCCAAAAGACATTTGTTATGTCGCAGAATAGGATCGATGAAGGAATGGTCAACGAGATTTGCGGACCGCTTGCTGAAAGACAACCTTATGCTCGAGGAATTTCATGTGAGCCTGGTTGGCTATGATCACTTCGACGAAATAGTAGATCGTTTGCGCGAATTGGGATGCCAGGTCGCCGTAGATATCGATCGCCGACGCCTCATCGTGACTTGTCCTCAAAACGACATGGCAAACCCGTCTAGCGTAGATGAATCAGCCTATGACAAGATGATTTCCGAAGAGCAAAATGCGCGCGATGATCGCGTCGATCACATATCGATAAATTGGTATGAGAAGTTGCAGGCTTTGTCGCGCAGACGCAAGCTCAGGTTCACTTCCTAGGATTTGATTTCTTCAGTAGAGCATTCTTCGTTAGCGCCTTCTTTGCGGGGCGATTGCGGCCCTTGGATCTTGTGTCTGCGACGACTTCGGCGCGTTGTTCCTTGAGAGCATCGAATTCCGCGATGAGTTTCTTTGGAGCGATCTTGCGCCAATATTCTTCGATCATCTCTGCAAGTTCGTCATCCTCGATCTTGTCCATGTGGACGAGCACGGCAGGATAACCCTTGTAGTGGGGAAGCTCGAAGTAGATGTGAGGCGCGACCATCATTAGCATTTCCTTCGCTTCGAGATTACACATCAGGACGAGGACGCCGGGTTCTCGCACACGGACGAGCATCTTGCCTTTGACCTTGAGGCTCGGAGTGCTGTAACTCGTGCTTACTTCAACGCCGGGCCATTGCCTCACTTTAAGGATTGCTTTGATCCGTTGAAAGCTCTTCTCGAAGGCATCCATCGATTTATGTTAGCCGTTGAAGTTGCTTACCTCTCTGTGCGGGAGTTTGGATTCTTAAATCGTTTTCTTAGCAAGCCGAAGATTCGGACAGACTGATAGATCAAGGCAGCCCCAAAGACGGCAGCGAGAAACGCGACCAAGGCTGGGTCAGATCTGCCATTCACGTTCGTGACAAAGCCGGGCATAAGAAGATGATACGCGTGGTAACGGTGTGGGCGACTGGACGTTTGAACTGTTGTCGTCGCTGTGGTCCAAATTGCAGGCTCGACTTGCTGCATGTGGTAGGACGCTTGGCTAGCCGATCGAGAGGTTCGAGAAGTGCGGGTTCAAAGCCCGCCGGTGGCGGCACTTCGTTACCCACGCACAGGGATCTGCTCTAGGTATTATTAACCCTCCCCGGGCGGTTAGCTCAGTGGTAGAGCACTTCGTTCACACCGAAGGGGTCACAGGTTCAAATCCTGTACCGCCCACCCCAAACGTCATCGTTCCGCCAGAACGTCTATTCGCGGGAATAGCGCTCGGAATAGAGGGGGCCCATGCGAGCGATGTGCCGCATCTCCGCCATGAAGTTCGTGTGCTCATAGCGCTTGGTAGGCCGGTCCCATTTCGAGCCTTGTCGACAGATGGTGCTCAAGCAATTTTGAGGAAGCGGATTGTTCCAATCGATGATCTCTTGCGAGCGGCATCGAAGTCCATTCTGTAAACACGCCTCCGCAAAAAGTTCTGCACTCACGGATAGGCCGCAGAGATTGCTCTTCATCAAGTGCACGCGCACTTCGTTCGGAATCGGACCGGTGATCTCGGTCATCATCTTGTCGGTGGCCGCGAAAATTTCTCGCCACTTGTTTGCGTTCGAATGGTGAATGAATGCGACGCCATCTGCGGACAGAGTGCGATTCATCTCTTTGATGTAGCCTTCAAGAATATCGATCTCGACGTGAATGAGGGAGTCAAAGCTGAACAAGAAATCCACGCTCTTGTCTTTGATGCCGGGAAGAGAAACTCCGTCGGTCACATCGAAGCGCGCATTCTTTGCTGACTTAAATCTTTCGCGGCACGCATCAACACATTTGGTGGCGAGATCGAAGCCGCTGTATTTGCCGCAGTGAGGCAGAAGGTAAGCGGTCCAGCGGCCATATCCAGGGGCAATCTCCACTACGTTTTGGGCAGGGAGGAACGCGTGGATGCGCGGATAGATGCTGAAGAACCATTGGGACTCGGACCCGTTCCAGCCCTCCGACCATT
>Ga0070666_10002952_pt1 | contig 10301 bp, 11 predicted proteins | sample KBSS23metaG_FD_64677 | JGI IMG/M metagenome (GOLD analysis project Ga0070666, IMG submission 64677) | Switchgrass rhizosphere microbial communities from Kellogg Biological Station, Michigan, USA - KBS S2-3 metaG | ecosystem: Host-associated > Plants > Roots > Rhizosphere > Soil ... | reverse complement strand
CGGAGCGGATCTCGGGGTCCTTCAGCACGTCGATCGCTTTGAACTTCACGCCCAGGTGCGAAAGGATTTGCACCACCGCGGCGCTGAACCCGCATTGCGGGAACACCGGCGTGCCCTTCATGAACAGCAGCACGTCGTTGCTCTTCACTTCCTTGTCGATGGTCTGGCGGATGTCGCTCATGCGGAGCCTCGATATCGTTCGCTGTTCGATCTAGGCCCGCGAACCCCAAGCGTCAAGGCATGCCCTGTATGCTAAATCCCTTAGCCATGAATCCCGCCCTGCCGCCGCGCCTGAAAGAAGCCGCCGATGCGCTGCTGGAAGGCGTTTCGCGCAAGGACCTCGCCGCGCATTCCACAGCGATCTCTAAGGAATACCGCGCCGGCGGAGGTTCCGCCCGAGTCGTCAAGAGCGAAACCGACTCACTCGCCTATCTGGTCGCGCGCCTGCCCGCGACCTACGCGGTGAACGCCGCGGTGCTCGCCGAGGTTCGTGCCGCCGCGCCCGATTTCGCGCCCACGCATGTGTTGGACGCCGGAGCGGGCCCCGGCACCGCCACCTGGGCCGCGCGCGAAACCTGGCCCGCGCTCGCGCACGCCACGCTCACAGACTCCAACGCGGAGTTCCTCGATCTCGCGCGCAAGCTCGTTCCGAACGCTGAATTCCTCGCGCGCAACCTCACCGCCGAAGCGTTGCCAAGCGCCGACCTCATCATCGCCAGCTTCGTCATCGCCGAGATCGCTGAACCGTCGTCCGTCGTCGCCAAGCTCTACGCCGCGACCACGGACGTCCTCGTCCTCATCGAACCCGGCACGCCCGCCGGTTTCGAGCGCATCCGCGCAGCCCGCACCCAGTTGATCGGGCAGGGCGCCAACGTGTTGGCCCCCTGCACCCACGCCAACACCTGTCCCATGACCCGCACCGACTGGTGCCACTTCACCCAGCGCCTCCCGCGCAGCCGCGATCACATGCAGACAAAGGGCGCCAACGTCCCCTACGAAGACGAACGCTACGCCTACATCGCCGTCAGCAAGACCCGCCGCTCCACCAACGAAGGCAAAGCCCGCATCCTTGCCCCGCCCCGCGAAAGCAAACCCGGCATCGAACTAAAACTCTGCACGCCCGAAGGCTTGGAAAACCGCTTCATCCCCAAACGCAACAAGCAAACGTTCGCCGCCGTGCGGAAAGCGGATTGGGGAGACGTCGTCTGACTACTTCGCCTGCGTCGTCAGTTGCAGGGCGTGCAGCACGCCGCCCATGTTGCCCTTGAGCGCGGCATAGACCATCTGGTGCTGCTGCACCCGGCTCTTGCCCTGGAACGCCTTCGAGGCCACCACCGCGGCCCAGTGATTGTCGTCGCCTGCGAGGTCGGTCATCGTCACGTCGGCGTCGGGAAACGCCTCCTTGATCATCCGCTCGATCTCGTCGCCCTTCATGCCCATCGTCAGTTCTCCATGGCCGGGCTTGACCCGGCCACCCATCAATTCGTCGAGGGGATTTCTTCGCCGCTCATATAGCGCGGAAACCACCCTTCATGCGCGGCGCGCAGTTCGCTGAGCGGCATCTCGCCTTCGCCCGTCACCCGCACAACCTGTTCCGTCACCGTCTTGCCGATGATCGCATGCACAATGCTCGCGGTGCGCAGTTCGCCTTCGATCTTGTCGATCTCCTGCGCCGGGGCCGCTACGACATAGCGCGCCTGGTCCTCGCCGAAGAAAAACGGCACGGCTTCCACCGTCGTTCCCGCCACGCCAACCTCGACGCCCACGTCGCCCGCCAGCGCCATCTCCGCCAGCGCCACCAGCAACCCACCATCCGACACGTCGTGCACCGTCGTCACGCGCCTGTCCTCGATCAGCTTGCGCACGAAGTCGCCGTTGCGCTTCTCGCTCGGCAAATGTACCGGCGGTGCCGCGCCTTCTTCGCGCCCCTCGATCTCGCGCAGATAGATCGACTGCCCCAGGTGCCCGCGCGTGTCGCCGATCACCAGCACCGCGTCGCCCGTGCGCTTGAATGCGGCGGTCGCCATGCGCGACACGTCCTTCATCAGCCCCACGCCGCCGATCGCCGGCGTCGGCAAAATCCCTTCGCCATTGGTCTCGTTGTACAGCGAGCAGTTGCCGCCGATCACCGGGAAGTCGAGCGCCCGGCAGGCCTCGCCGATCCCGTCGATGCCGCGCACGATCTGCGCCATGATTTCCGGCTTCTGCGGGTTGCCGAAGTTCAAATTGTCCGTCACCGCCAGCGGCCTGGCGCCCACCGCGGTGATGTTGCGCCACGCCTCGGCCACCGCCTGCTTGGCGCCTTCGAACGGATCGGCGAAGCAATAGCGCGGCGTCACGTCCGTCGTGATCGCCAGCCCCTTTTTCGACCCATGCACGCGCACCACCGCCGCATCGCCACCCGGCTGCTGCACCGTGTCGGCCATCACGGTCGTGTCGTATTGCTCCCACACCCAGCGGCGCGAGCACATGTCCGGCGCGCCCATGATCTGCTTCAGCGAAGTCATCAGCGGCTTGCCCGCCGCCGCCACCGGCGAACCCGTCGCCGGAGCCACCTCGCTGAAGGGCCGCGAATATTTCGGCGCCTCGTCCGACAGCGCCGTGATCGGCATGTCGGCTTCGATCTTGCCTTTGTGTTTCACCACCAACCGCTTGGTGTCGGTCGTGACGCCGATCACCGCGAAATCCAGCTCCCACTTTTTGAAGATGCGCTCCGCTTCGGCTTCGCGCCCCGGCTTCAGCACCGCCAGCATGCGTTCCTGCGATTCCGACAGCATCATCTCGTACGCCGTCATGTTCGCTTCGCGCTGCGGCACCTTGTCGAGATCGAGCTCGATCCCGCTCCCGCCCTTGTCGCCCATCTCGGCGGAGGAGGACGTCAGCCCCGCCGCGCCCATGTCCTGGATCGCGATGATCGCGTCCGTCGCCATCAGCTCCAGGCACGCTTCCAAGAGCAGCTTCTCGGTGAACGGATCACCCACCTGCACCGTCGGCCGCTTCTCCTCGCTCGCGTCGTCGAACTCCGCCGACGCCATGGTCGCGCCATGGATGCCGTCGCGCCCGGTCTTCGATCCGATATAGACCACCGGATTGCCCGCGCCCTTCGCCGCCGACAGGAATATCTTGTTGGTCCTGGCCAGCCCCACGCACATCGCGTTGACCAGGATGTTGCCGTTATAGCTCTTGTGGAAGTTCACCTCGCCGCCGACCGTCGGCACGCCCATGCAATTGCCATAGCCGCCGATACCGCTCACCACGCCGCTCACCAGGTGCCGCGTCTTGGGGTGCGACGGCTCGCCGAAGCGCAGCGCGTTCATCATCGCGATCGGCCGCGCGCCCATCGTGAACACGTCGCGCATGATGCCGCCCACGCCGGTCGCCGCGCCCTGATAGGGCTCGATGAACGACGGATGGTTGTGGCTCTCCATCTTGAAGATGCAGGCATCACCGTCACCGATGTCGATCACGCCGGCATTCTCGCCCGGCCCCTGAATCACCCACGACGCCTTGGTCGGCAGCTTCGCCAGATGCACGCGCGTCGACTTGTACGAACAATGCTCCGACCACATCACCGAAAAGATGCCGAGCTCGACCAAGGTCGGCTCGCGGTTCATCAGCCGGAGGATATTGGCGTACTCGTCCTCCGAGAGGCCGTGTTCCTTGACGAGGGCAGGGGTGATGGCGGTCATATGTTACTTGCTCTTCTCTTCCCGCGCTTCCCGCACGAACTCATCGAATTTACCGAAATCGCGCCCGGCGAGGCTCATCATGCACACTCGAACGCACTCATCGCATATGCCATTGCGCCGAATGTTCTCTTCCGTGTCGATACTGATGACGACATTGACGATTTTCGTGCTTCCGCAGAACACGCATTCCTTTGGAAGATCGTCGAGACCGGCCATGGCTCAGGAAAGCGTCTCGATCAGGCTCTCGAACATCTTGCGCCCGTCCGTCCCGCCCAACAGCGGGTCGACCACGCGTTCCGGATGCGGCATCAGGCCCAGCACGTTGCGCTTCTCGTTCAGGATGCCGGCGATGTTGCGCGCCGAGCCGTTCGGGTTGTCGCCCGCCGCATAACGGAACACGACGCGGCCTTCGCCCTCGATCCGGTTCAGCGTCTCGTCGTCGGCGTAATAGTTGCCCTCGCCATGCGCCACCGGGAACGACACAAGCTCGCCCTTGGAATATTTCCGCGTGAACGCGCTCTGCGTCTCGTCCACCTCCAGCGCCACCGGCCGGCACACGAATTTCAGCCCCGCATTGCGCATCAGCGCGCCCGGCAGAAGGTGCGTCTCGGTCAGCACCTGAAAGCCATTGCAGATGCCCAGCACCGCGCCGCCCTTATCCGCATGCGCCTTCACCGCGCGCATCACCTTGGACTGGCTCGCCATCGCGCCACAGCGCAGATAGTCGCCATACGAAAACCCGCCCGGTAGCACCACCAGGTCGACATCCGGCAGGTCGCTGTCCTGGTGCCACACCATGTGCGCCGCCTTGCCGGTCATCGCTTCGAGCGCCGTCGCCGCATCGCGGTCGCAATTCGAAGCCGGAAAAACGATGACGGCCGATTTCATGCCAACTCCATTCCCTCGCCCCCACGCATGTGGGGGAGAGGGCCAGGGTGAGGGGGTGCTGATGCAGTGCGTTGCTGCTCGTTTCTTGCTGCGGCGGCAGTGCGAAGCAACGGAAATGGCGCTTTGCTTTGCCGCCCCCTCACCCCGACCCTCTCCCCCGCTTTGCGGGGGCGAGGGAGGAATGACGGTGCGTGCGGGACGCTCATCCCTTCAGCTCGATCTCGTATTTCTCGATCACGGTGTTGGCGAGCAGCTTTTCGCACATCGCTTTGAGCTCGTCGCGCGCCTTGGCCTCGTCCGAACCGGCCAGCTCGATGTCGATCACCTTGCCCTGCCGCACCTCGCCGACCGCGCCGAAGCCCAGCCCGTTTAGCGCATGCCCGATGGCCTTGCCCTGCGGGTCCAGCACGCCGTTCTTGAGAGTGACGAATACGCGAGCTTTCATTTCATCCCTTTATGCTTCGGGGCTCGGCTGCGCCTCGCACCTCAGCATGACGTCCATCCTCGTCATCCTGAGGTGCCGCGAAGCGGCCCCGAAGGATGAAGCTACTTCACCAGCTGCGGTCCCTTTACCTCGCCCTGGATCGACTCCGGCATGATGCCCAGGCGCTTGGCCACTTCGCTGTACGCCTCGACCACGCCGCCCAGGTCGCGGCGGAAGCGGTCCTTGTCCATCTTGTCGTTGGTGTTCACGTCCCACAGGCGGCAGGAATCCGGGCTGATCTCGTCGGCCAGAACGATCCGCATGTAGTCGTTCTCCCACAGCCGCCCGAACTCCACCTTGAAGTCCACCAGCTTGATCCCGACGCCCAGGAACAGCCCCGACAGGAAGTCGTTGATGCGGATCGTCAGGTTGACGATGTCGTCCAGGTCCTGCGGCGAGGCCCAGCCGAACGCCGTGATGTGCTCCTCGCTCACCAGCGGATCGTGCAGCGCGTCGTTCTTGTAGCAATACTCGATGATCGAGCGCGGCAGCACCGTCCCTTCCTCGATCCCCAGCCGCTTGGACATCGACCCGGCGGCGATGTTCCGCACGATCACTTCCAGCGGAATGATCTCGACTTCCTTGACCAGTTGCTCGCGCATGTTCATGCGCTTGACGAAATGCGTCGGTACGCCGATCGCATTCAGCTGCGTCATCAGATATTCGCTGATGCGGTTGTTCAGCACGCCCTTGCCGTCCAGCACGGCCTTCTTGGTCGCGTCGAACGCTGTGGTGTCGTCCTTGAAATACTGGATCAGCGTGCCGGGCTCCGGCCCCTCGTAGAGGATCTTCGCCTTGCCCTCATAGACCATGCGCCGGCGCTTCATGCGTTCATCCTTTGGCCGCCAAAAACGCGCGACGGGAGTAGGCTGCGCCGACTCCCGTCGAAGCGGCAAATTAGCCCCTCGCGCCGCGCTGCGACAACGTTGCGAAAGCGCGCATACGCCCCTATCTGTGTGCTGTCCACAAGCTTGCGCTACAGTGCGGCAAGGTGGCCGCCGCAGGGCGGATAAACGTATTCAGAACAAGAGGTTATGACATGAGCGGCGGCTTCAAGGATCGCGAAAAGGGCTTCGAGAGCAAGTTCGCCCATGACGCGGAAATGCAGTTCAAGGTCATGAACCGCCGCAACAAGCTCCTGGGCCTGTGGGCTGCCGAATTGATGGGCAAATCGGGCGACGCCGCGGCCGCCTACGCCAAGGAAGTGGTCGCCGCCGATTTCGACGAGCCCGGCGACGAGGACGTCTTCCGCAAAGTCCGCAAGGACCTCGACGCGGCGAAAGCGTCCGACGCCGACATCCGCGCCAAGATGGGCGCGCTCCTCGAAACCGCCGCCCAACAGATCCACACCGAAGCGAAGTAGGTTCGCACACGCGTTTCCACATCACCACTGTCATCCCCGCGAACGCGGGGACCCAGCGCGCCTGTGTTTGCGACGCCGTACCGCAGCGAGGGCGGATGGGCGCAAGAGAAGCAGCGCGAAGCGCAAGCATTTTCACGCGGAGCCGCGGAGTAGTGACGCCCTCCTCAGCTCCGCGCCTCCGCGTGAATCATTGGCGCGCAGACGCACGCCTGCTGGGTGCCCGCCTTCGCGGGCATGACAGTCGATGTTCACGTCGCCCGCAACCTTGCCAGCGCCTCCGGAAACCGCCGCGACAGCGGCACGCTGAGCGCGCCAATCTCCACCGTGTAGTCCCCGGACCCTTCCGGCTTCAGCCCCGTCATCTGCATCGCATTCACGATCCAGCTCCGGTGCACGCGCACGAAGCCGTGCGCCGCGAATTCCGCCTCCACCGCCGACAGCGGCGAACGCATCAGCACCCGCCGCCCGTCACGCAGAGCGAACTCGACGTAATTCCCCGCCGAACTGACCGCCAGGATATCGCGCACCGGCACGCGCACGATCCGCGCGCCGTCCCGGATCGCATACATCGCCTCGCCCGGCGCCGTCGCCACCGCCGGCCGCAGCAGGCGCGCGAACATCGTGAAGCCGATGACCTGCATGGCGTAACCCATCCAGTCCTTGCTGAATTCGTAGAGGAAGTTCGGCACCACCGCGCCGAAGTCGTACTGCGCGCCGAACACCCAGTAGAAAAGCTTGCGCAGCAGCACAAAGCCCGTGACGTGGCAGACCGCGAACAGCAGCGCCCCCACCGGATGCACCACCGCCACCCGCCACCAGGGCCGCGCCAGCGGCGCCAGCCGGAGCCCGATCCACGGGATCCAGATGAACGTCATCAGCGAGACCCAGCTCGTCGCCTCCCAGATGACCGGCCCGGCGATCCCCCACTGCGGCTGGTCATGCGCCCGCGTGATGACGTTGAGTGCATTGATGAGCGCGACCAGCCCGGCGGTCAGCGCGATCGCCGACCAGAACACCCGTGCTGGCGCCGCGCCGGTCGTCCCGGCAGCGTCGCCGCTCGTCCCAAGCCGTTGCCAAAGATCACGAATCCGGCGCGCTCCGCCCCGCGCCTCTTTCATCGGCGAAGGCGCGCGCACAGATTGATCGCTGTCGGAAGTCACCCCGGACATGCCACCAGGATAGGGCGTCCGGCCACCCATTGGGAGGGATCACATGCGCAACTGGATTGCCGGATTGGCCGTCGCCACCGCCGTCGTCACCGCCTCTTGGGCCGGCGAGCCCGGCTGGCCCACCTATGGCGGCGACCAGGGCGGCCAGCGCTTCTCCCCCGCCACCCAGATCACGCCCGGCAATGTGAAGAACCTCGCTGTCGCCTGGACCTTCTCGACCGGCGACATGACCACCCACGGCGACGCGATGAAGCGCGCCAGCTTCGAGAACACGCCGATCCTCGCCGAGGGCAAGCTCTATGTCTGCTCGCCCTTCAACGAGGTCAGCGCGCTGGACCCCGGCTCGGGCGCCCTGTTCTGGCGCTTTGATCCCAGGCTCAACGCCGGCATGCACTATCCGAACGATTTCATCTGCCGCGGCGTCGCCTTCGCGAGCAACCTCGCCGCGCCCAACACGCTGTGCGCCACCCGCATCTACCTCAACACCGCCGACCGCCGCCTGATCGCGCTCGACGCCCGCAACGGCAAGCTTTGTCCCGGCTTCGGCAAGAACGGCACCGTCGTGATCGGCGTCGGCCCACAACCCGACGGCCCGCATTCGCACTTCGGCCGCAACCACACCACCTCCGCGCCGGTCATCAGCCATGGTGTGGTGATCGTCGGCTCCGCCATCGACGACAACCAGAAGGTCGATGAGCTGCGCGGCACCGTCTACGCTTACGACGCCAGGACCGGCGCGCTGAAATGGAGCTTCGACCCGCTCGCCGGTTCGGCCAAAGGCTACCGCGCCGGCGCCGCCAATGTCTGGGCGCCGATGAGCATCGACGAACAGCGCGGCCTCGTCTTCCTGCCGGTCTCCAGCGCCAGTCCCGATTTCTTCGGCGGCCTGCGCCGCGGCAGCGGCAAGTATGCGAACGCCATCGTCGCGCTGCGCATCGCCGACGGCACCGTCGCCTGGAGTTTCCAGACCACGCACCATGACGTGTGGGACTACGACCTTCCCGCCCAACCGACGCTCGGCATGGTCACCTACAACGGCAAGACCGTCCCCGCCGTGCTGCAACCGACCAAGCAGGGCCTGCTGTTCACCATCAACCGCGAAACCGGCGCGCCGGTGATCCCGGTGATCGAGCGCAAGGTGCCGCAGGATCCCGCCGCCGGCGACCAGCTTTCGCCGACGCAGCCGATCCCGGTCGCGCCCGCCCCCCTCGCGCCCAGCCGCATCACGCCGGACGACGCGTTCGGCCTGACGTTCTGGGATCGCGGCGCCTGCCGCGACATGATCGCCGCCGCGCGCCATGACGGCCTCTACACCCCGCCCAGCACGCAGGGCACGATCATCTATCCCTTCACCGGCGGCGGCTCGAACTGGGGCGGCGTCGCGTTCGATCCCGTGCACGACATCGTCTACGCCAACACGATGAATGTGATGCACCTCGTCACGCTGATCCGGCAGAAGGAGTTCTCCGCCGTGCGCGAGCGCTTCTTCGACAAGGAGGTCTCCCCCAACGAAGGCGCCCCCTTCGGCATGACGCGCACCACGATGCTCGGCCCGCTCGGCGTGCCCTGCAATCCGCCGCCCTGGGGCAAGCTGCACGCCATCGACATGCACACCGGCAAGATCCTGTGGTCGGTGCCGCTGGGTTCGCTGGGCGGTCTCGCCGACTGGGCGCTGGGCTCTGCCGGCGTTCCCAATCTCGGCGGCCCCATCGTCACGGCCGGCGGCCTTGTGTTCATCGGCGCGACGCAGGACCCGCACATCCGCGCCTTCGACGCGAAAACCGGCGCCGAACTCTGGAAAGCCGACCTCCCCGCCGGCGGCCAGGCCACCCCCATGACGTATATGTGGCACGGCAAGCAATACGTCGTGATCGCCGCCGGCGGCCACGCCAAACTCGACACCACACGAGGAGACAAGGTCGTAGCCTTCGCCCTGCCGAACTGATCGCGTTAGGGGCGAACCGCTTTCGCGCTGCTCTGAAAAGCCGTTAGATGTCTCCGACGCGAGGTTATGCATGACTAAGAACCGCTCAGCGTTCCTGAGTTACGTCTTGGTTGCTCTGACCGGCGGGATATTCGCGTTTGTCTGGGCGTATTTGATGATGCGCGACCTGAATCGACTAACGGATCGAAAGCGCATTCCGGCCTTCGCCATTTCGATGATTGTTGCAGTTAGCTACATCGCGGCAGTGGCAGCCATCGCTTGGGACGCGCAGGTCGATCTTCCTCCCAACCTCTCCATTTTGGTTGAATGGGTCGGCTTCGTCGCGTCGCTAGCGGCGTTTGGTGCGTTCGCCGTTAGCATTGCGCTGATCTACCGAGAAATCCTCACACTGAGCGGCAAGCCCTTTGGCGCAGGGCCAGCTATTCTCGCGGGCGTCGGTAGTTTGCTGGGCTATATATTTCTTCCCTACGCTCAAGTGCTGCTCAATCGCTTGGAGAATCGGCTTGCGGCTCCCGATTTAGCTTGACGGGTTGGAGGTGAATTGACTTCCCTCGCGGAAATCTGCGCTCTTATCCGCGCCGATTTTTCCGAGGCCACCATGACCGACGCCGCTCTCGACAACGCCTTGGCCGATCCTGCCGTGTTCGCGGAGGACGCGCAGATTTACGGCATCCTCAAGAACCTGCGCGCCACCGATCCTGTCCACTGGACCCAGCCCGACGGCTTCCGTCCGTTCTGGGCGATCACCAGGCACGCCGACATC
>Ga0070666_10002949_pt1 | contig 10303 bp, 5 predicted proteins | sample KBSS23metaG_FD_64677 | JGI IMG/M metagenome (GOLD analysis project Ga0070666, IMG submission 64677) | Switchgrass rhizosphere microbial communities from Kellogg Biological Station, Michigan, USA - KBS S2-3 metaG | ecosystem: Host-associated > Plants > Roots > Rhizosphere > Soil ... | reverse complement strand
GAGTTTCACCTCGCGGGAGCGTCGCAGCTCCACGTCGAGATCGCCGTCGCGAGGCTCAAGAAGCGGTACGGGGTCGAGGTCATCCTCCACCCGCCGAAGGTCCCCTACCGGGAGACGATCACCCGCAAGGCCGAGGCGCACGGCCGGCACAAGAAGCAGACCGGCGGACACGGCCAGTTCGCCGACTGCCGCATCCGCGTCGAGCCGCTCCCGCGCGGCAAGGACTTCGAGTTCGTGGACGACATCTACGGGGGCGCGATTCCGCGCAACTTCATCCCCGCCGTCGAGAAGGGCATCCAGGAGGTCCGCCGCAAGGGCTTCCTCGCGGGATTTCCGATGGTCGACTTCCGCGTCGTGCTGTACGACGGGCAGTATCACGACGTCGACTCGTCCGAGCTCGCGTTCAAGCTGGCCGGCGCGCTCGCCTACAAGGAGGCGATGGCCGCCGCGAAGCCGACGCTGCTCGAGCCGGTCATGAACGTCGAGATCGCCGCACCGAACGAGTACGTCGGAGACCTGATGGGCGACCTCTCCTCACGCCGCGGCAAGGTCGAGGGGATGGACGCGGCCGACGAGGACACGGTCATCAAGGCGCAGGTGCCGATGTCGGAGCTCCTGACCTACGGAGCGCAGCTGCGGTCGATCACGCAGGGCCGAGGCTCGTTCCACCTCGAGTTCTCCCACTACGCCGAGGTGCCGCACGCCCTGCAGGACAAGATCGTGGCGCAGGCGAAGAACAAGGGCGGCGAGGCGAAGGAAGCGTAGACCGGGCGCACGACTCACGGGACGGCCGAAAAACGGATGCCGAAGGCGCAGGCCGGACTTGCGGCCTGTTTCTTTCCGTAAGCGACTCCGTCGCCGCGGGACTTGGGGGCCGGTCCTCCGGCAGCGCCGACGCCGCCGGGAACTCGCGTTACAGCGTCCTCCAACGGCGCGACTCGCGTTCCAGGAACTTGTCCGCCGCCTCCGGGCCCCAGGTCCCCGCCGCGTAGTTCGGGAAATCCGCCGTCCGCACGCTTTCCCAGGCGCCGATCAGGGGCATGAGCACCTCCCAGGCGTGCTCCGCCTCGTCGCCGCGGATGAAGAGCGTCTGGTCTCCGTGCGTCACGTCGAGGAGGAGGCGCTCGTAGCCGCCCGCGATCGGCGCACCCAGCTTCGAGTACGGAAAGTCCATGTACACCGACTGGACCTGGAGCGTCGGGCCCGGGATCTTGACGCTGAACTTGAGGGAGACGCCCTCGTCGGGCTGGATGTGGAGGCGCAGCACGTTCGGGAGCAGGTCGCCCGAGGCCTTCGAGAAGAACTTGTGCGGCACGCCCTTGAACTCGATCGCGATCTCCGAGACGCGCTTCTCGAGCCGCTTTCCCGAGCGGAGATAGAACGGGACGCCCGCCCAGCGCCAGTTGTCGATCGCGAAGCGGATGGCGGCGTACGTCGGCGTGTTCGACTGGGGATCGACGCCCGGCTCCTCCCGATAGCCGGGAACGCGCTTGCCGCCCACGACGCCGGGCCCGTACTGGCCGCGCACGGCCCAGTCGTCGATCGCGTCCGTCGGGAAGGGGCGGACCGACTGCAGGACCTTGACCTTCTCGGCGCGGATGGCGTCCGCCTCGAACGCGGCCGGCGGCTCCATGGCCGTGAGCGTGAGGAGCTGCATGAGGTGGTTCTGGAACATGTCGCGGACGACGCCGGCGTGCTCGTAGAAGCCGGCCCGGTGCCCGACGCCGACCGACTCCGCGACCGAGATCTGGACGTGGTCCACGTAGCGGTGATTCCACATCGGCTCGAAGATGCCGTTCGCGAAGCGCAGCACGAAGATGTTCTGGACGGTCTCCTTCCCGAGGTAGTGGTCGATCCGGTAGATCTGCTTCTCGCGGAACACCGCGAGCATCGTCTCGTTGAGCTGGCGGCACGAGGCGAGGTCGTGCCCGAACGGCTTCTCGACGACCGCCCGCACCCACCCGTCGCCGACGCGGGCGAGGCCCGACTCGCCGACGTGCCGCACGATCGTCTCGTCGGCGTCGGGCGGCGTCGCGAAGTAGAAGATCCGGTTGCGGGCTCCCCCACGGCGAGTCTCGCAGGCCTGGAGCCACTCGCCGAGACGGGAGTACAGCGACGGGTCGCCGAAGTCCCCCGCGATGTAGGAGCAGACGTCGGGCATCTCGCCGGGGCGGCCCTGCGTCGGTGGCGTGAACTCCCGCGCGCCGCCCTCGAGGTGCGCGCGGAACTCCTCGTCGGTGTATTCGGTGCGCCCGATGCCGACGATGGCGAAGTCGGGAGAGATCGCGCCGTCGCGATTCAGGTGCGCGATCGCGGGGGCGAGGAGTCGTCGCGTCAGATCGCCGGAGGCGCCGAAGATGACGAGCGTGCAGGGCGGCCGGAGCTCGGCCTCCGTGCGGCGGGGACCCGTGAGCGGAGAGGCGACCGGCGTGGCCGTGGCCACGTCAGGCGACCCTCATCGAGCGCTCCTTCTCCGTGATGGTCTTCAGGAGCGAATCGTAGGAGTCGGAGAACTTCTTGACCCCTTCGCTCTCGAGCTCCATCGCGATGGCGGCCGTGTCGATCCCCATTCCCGCGAGCGCCTCGAAGCAGGCGTGGGCCGCCGGCAGGTCGTCGTGGATGCGGACCTTCGGGTCACCGTGATCGCGGTAAGCCTCGAATGTCTCGGGCGGCATCGTGTCCACCGAGTCCTTCGCGATCAGCGCCTCGACGTAATAGAGGTCGGGGAGCTTCGGGTCCTTGGTCGAGGTCGACGCCCACAGCGGCTTCTGGAGCCGCGCGCCGCGGGACTGCAGCGCCCGGAAGCGCGCGCTGCCGAAGACCTGCTCGAACGCCTCGTACGCGACGCGCGCGTTGGCGATGCCGAGCTTGCTGCGCCACGGCGCGGCCTCCGTCTTGCCGGCCTGGACGGCCGCATCGATCTTCTTGTCGCAGTTGGTGTCGACTCGGGACACGAAGAAGCTCGCGACCGAGCGGATCCCGTCGAGGCTCTGTCCCGCGCTCGCCCGATCCTCGAGGCCGGAGAGGTACGCGTCCATCACCTCGCGGTAACGCGAGACGGAGAAGAGGAGGGTGACGTTGATGTTGATGCCCTCGGCGAGGCACTGCCGGATCGCCGGAACGCCCTCCGCGGTCCCGGGAATCTTGACCATCACGTTCGCGCGGCCGCACGCCTTCCAGAGACGTCTCGCCTCGGCGATCGTGCCCTGCGTGTTGCGGGCGAGGTGCGGCCCGACCTCGATCGAGACGAAGCCGTCCTCGGTCTTGCAGGCCTCGTACACGGGTCGGAACACGTCGGCGGCGCTCCGGACGTCGGCGACCGCGAGCGCCTCGAACACGTCCGCCGGCGACTTCCCGCCCGCGCCCTCCCTGCGGATGTCCTCGTCGTAGAGGTCTCCCTCCGCGATCGCCTTCTGGAAGATCGTCGGATTCGACGTCATTCCCGAGAGCGAGTCCTCCTCGATGAGGCGCTGCAGGCCGCCGCCCTCGACGAGGTCCCGGCGGATGAAGTCGTACCAGATGCTCTGCCCGAGCCCGGAGAGCCTCTTCAGCGGATTGTCGTTCATGATCTTTCTCCCTTTCGGAGCAGCCCGTGCGCGAACTCGACGACGTGCTCCACGGTGAATCCGTACTCGCGCATCACGACCTCACCGGGGGCGGACGCGCCGAATCGGTCGACGCCGATGCAACCGCCGGCGTCCCCGACGTATTTCTGCCAGCCCATCGTCGCGCCGGCCTCGATCGAGAGCCTCGCCCTCACGGACGGCGGCAGGACGGCCTCCCGGTACTCGCGCGGCTGTTTGTCGAAGAACTCCCAGCAGGGCATCGAGACGACCCGCGTCGGGACGCCTTCGGCCTCCAGCCGCTTTCGACCCTCCGCCGCGAGGTGCAGCTCGGACCCCGTCGCCATCAGGATCATCCGAGGCGGACCGCCCGAGGCCTCGGCGAGGACGTAGCCGCCCCGCGATACGTCGCCGTTCTGGCCGATCCGCTCCAGCACCGGAAGGTTCTGCCGCGACAGCACGAGCCCGACGGGGCCGCGGTGCTCGATCGCCGCGCGCCATGCCTCGGAGGTCTCGTTGGCGTCGCCCGGCCGGATCACGGCGAGGTGCGGCATCGCGCGGAGCGAGGCGAGGTGCTCCACCGGCTGGTGCGTCGGGCCGTCCTCGCCGAGGCCGATCGAGTCGTGCGTCCACACGAAGATGACGGGCAGCTCGTTCAGCGCCGCGAGGCGCACGGACGGCCGCATGTAGTCCGAGAAGCAGAAGAACGTCGCGACGAACGGACGGGAGCCGCCGTGGTACGCGAAGCCGTTCGCGATGCCGGCCATCGCGTGCTCGCGGACTCCGTAGTGGATGTTGCGCCCCGCGCCGGTGGCCGGGTTGAAGTCTCCGCCCCCCTCGATCGTCGTCTTCGTCGACTCCGAGAGGTCGGCGTCTCCGCCGATCAGCCACGGAATCTTCGGCGCGATCGCGTTGATCGCCTTGCCGGACGCCACGCGCGTCGCGAGCGACTCGCCCGTCTTCCAGCGCGGCAGGTCCCGGTCCCATCCCTCGGGCAGCCCTCCCTCGCGGACGAGGCGCCACTCGGCCGCCTGTGCCGGGTACTCCGCGGCGTACGCCTCGAAGCGCCGCTCCCATTCCGCCTGCATGTGAACGCCCTTCTCGACGGCCTCGCGGAAGTGACGCAGAGCCTCCTCCGGTTCGTGGAACGGATCGGCCCACTCCCAGCCCAGCGCCTTCTTCGTGGCCGCCACCTCGTCGGGACCGAGGGGGCTGCCGTGGGCCTTGCTCGTGCCCGCCTTGTGCGGCGAGCCGTAGCCGATCGTCGTGCGGACGGCGATGAGCGTCGGCTTCTCGGTTTGCCCGAGGGCGGTGCGCAGCGCGGCGTCGATCGCGTCGAGATCCGTGTTGCCGTCTTCCACCCGGATCGCCTGCCAGCCGTACGCCTCGTAGCGCCGGAGCACGTCCTCGGTGAAGGTCCACGACGTGGGACCGTCGAGCGTCACGTGGTTGTCGTCGTAGAGGTACACGAGCTTGCCCAGGCCGAGGTGGCCCGCGAGCGACGACGCCTCGCTGGAGATTCCCTCCATGAGGTCCCCGTCGGAGACGAGCGCGAAGGTCCGGTGGTTGAAGAGCTCGTATCCCGGCCGGTTGTACCGCCCCGCGAGGAAACGCTCGGCCATCGCCATGCCGACGGCGTTCGCCGCGCCCTGGCCGAGTGGGCCGGTCGAGGCGTCGACCCCGGGGGTGACGTGGCATTCCGGATGCCCCGGGGTCCGGCTTCCCCACTGGCGGAACGCCTTGAGATCGTCGAGCGTCAGGTCGTAGCCGGTCAGGTGGAGCAGGCTGTAGAGGAGCATGCAGCCGTGGCCGGCGGACAGCACGAATCGGTCGCGGTCCGGCCACTTCGGGTCCCGCGGGTTGTGGCGCAGGTGGCGCATCCACAGGACGTAAGCCATCGGCGCCGCGCCGAGCGGCAGGCCCGGGTGGCCCGAGTTCGCCTTCTGGACCGCGTCGATCGAGAGCGTGCGGATCGTGTCGATGCACAGCTCGTCGAGAGATTTCTGGACTGTGCTCAAGAGGGCCTCCTACCGGAAATTCGATCTTATTACGCGGAGATGAAACGGAGAGGCGAAGAGACTGATGAGAGAATTCGCCGAGAAGGCGGCTCCCCCGTGTCAATTTCTCAAGAAGCAGTGCGCGGCATGAAGAAACCGCTCGAGTGGACGCGTTCCGAGCTGTCGGAGCGCGTGCTCGGCTACGAGTGGCTCGAAACCGACGGGCTCGGCGGATTCGCATGCGGGACTGCGGGAGGCGCGCGTTCGCGCCGATACCACGGGCTCTACGTGCCGGCGATCCCTCCGCCGCGCCGCCGCTGGATGATGGTCGCGGCCTGCGAGGAGTTCGTGACCGCTCGCGGGGCGACCACCGGAGTGTCGACCCAGGTCTATCGTGACGCGACGGTGCCCGACGGCGCGAGCAACCTCTCCCGCTTCGCTCTCGACCCGTTTCCCGTCTGGCAGCACGAGACGTCCGACTTCGCGCTCGAGCGCTCGCTCTGCCTCGTCCGGGACCGCTCGCTCGTCGTCGTCCGCTACGTCAACCGCGGCGCCACCGAGCTGACGCTCCGGGTCAGGCCGCTCCTCGCGTTCCGCGGCTCGCACCGTCTCCAGCGCGAGACACCCGACTGGGATCCCGCCGTCGAGGTCCGCGGCGAGACGTCGTGGGTGCGCCCGTTCCCGTACCTGCCTCGCCTGTACCTCCGAGGCGTCTTCGGATCCACGCGAGTGGACCCCGTCTGGTACCGGCACTTCTTCTACGCGGCGGACGCGGCGCGAGGCTACGACGCCGAGGAAGACCTCTGGAGCCCGCTCGAGTGGGAGTGGACGCTGCGTCCCGACGCACAGGCGTTCACGCTGTTCTCGCTCGACGAGTCCGCGAGCGATCCCGACCATCTCCTCGAGCAGGAACGGCGCCGACGCGACTCGTTTGCGTCCACGGGCGACGCCGTCTTCGACGAGATGGCGCGCCGCGCCGAGTCGTTCCTCGTCGAGCCCGACCACCGCAGCGCGTTCATCCTCGCGGGCTTTCCCTGGCTCGCGGACTGGGGACGGCAGGCGATGGTCGCGGCGCCCGGCATCGCGCTGGCGCAGGGACGCTACGGCGCCACCGCGCGCGTGCTGAACACGTTCTCGGGCCTGCGGCGCGACGGTCTCATCCCGGGGCACTTCACGGGAGAAGAGGGCGAGCCGGACTACGACTCCGCCGACGCCTCGCTCTGGTTCGTGCTCGCCGTCGAATGGTTCTCGCGCCTGCGCCGGAGTCCGGGCCGCGCCTCTCCCCTGCTCGGCGCCGCGCGCTCCGTGATCGAGGCCTACCGGCGAGGCACGCGCCTCCAGATCGGAGTCGGCCCCGACGGCCTGCTCGCGGCACGCGCGCCGCGGCGCGCCCTGACGTGGATGGACTGCGTGCTCGACGGAGAGCCCGTCACGCCCCGCTCCGGCCGGCCCGTCGAGCTGAACGCGCTGTGGCACGCCGCGCTGAAGAGCGCCGCGCGACTCGAGCGCGTCGCCGGTGAGACCGGGCGCGCCCGCGAGCTCGAGTCGGAGGCCTGGCACCACGCCCGACGCTTCAACGAGACGTTCTGGTGCGGCGAGAAGGGCTACCTTTACGACGTCGTCGGCGACCACGGCGCCGACGCGAGCCTGCGTCCCAACCAGATCCTCGCCGTGGCGCTCACGGACGACCTGCTTCCGCCGCACCGGAGCCGCTCCGTCTACTGGGCGGTGCGGCGCACCCTGCTCACTCCGTTCGGGCTGAGGACGCTCGATCCCGCGGACCCGCGTTACCACGGCCGCGCGGACGGCGACGAGCGCGCCCGGCTGTCCGCCGCGCACCAGGGCACGGTCTGGCCGTGGCTCATGGGGCCCTTCGCGGACGCGCACTTCCGGGTGTTCGGCAATACGGAGGACTCGCGCCGCACGATGCGCGCCCTCCTCGCTCCCCTGCGCGCCCACATCCGCGAGGCGGGCCTCGGCGGGATCTCCGAGATGTTCGACGGCGACGCTCCCCACACGGCGCGAGGCTGCTTCGCGCAGGCGTGGAGCGTGGCCGAGATCGCGAGGGTGCTGTACACGCACCTGAGAGGCGGGGAGTGAGAACCCGTTGAGAATGGAGAGTTGAGAGTTGAGATCGAAGAGAGCCGATCGTCTTTCATTCTCAATTCCGAATTCTCGATTCTCGATTCATCCGCCCCCATGAGGGTTCTCATGCTGGGGTGGGAATACCCTCCCCGCGTCACCGGCGGTCTCGCCGTCGCCTGCGCGGGACTGGTTCGCGGGCTGCGGGAGGCTGGCGTCGACGTCGTCCTCGTGCTGCCCTCGGCCTCCGCGGGTGCGCCGCGTCGGATGCGTCGCCGGCGCGGCGTCGGCTCTCTCGAGATCGTCCCGGCGTTCGCCGGTCGTGGGCGCGGTCGAAACGGCGCACGCGGCGCCGCGCTCGCCGCCGCCTCGAAGCGCGTCGACCCTTACGCGTCGGTGGACGCGCTCCCGACGCGCGGCGCCGCGAGGACCCGCGGCGGCGGCGTCCTGTACGGACCCGACCTCGTCGAGACCGTCGAGCGCTACGCGTCCGCCGCCGGCGAGATCGCGGCGCGAAGACGCTTCGACGTCGTCCACGCGCACGACTGGCTCACGTTCCCGGCCGGGCTGGCGGCGAAGCAGGCGTCGAATCGGCCCCTCGTCGCGCACGTGCACGCCACCGAGCTCGACCGCTCGGGCCCGGCCGGCGCGGGCTCTCCCGCGGCGCTCATCGAGCGGCGCGCGCTCCCGGTCGCGGACCGCATCGTCGCGGTCTCCCGGTACACGGCTGGGGTGCTCCGCGAGCGCTACGGCGTCTGCGCGGACCGAATCCGGGTCGTGCACAACGCGATCGACGCCGTTCCGTCGGGCCGACGCGGGCAGGGGCGGCGCGCGCGCCGCCGGGGCTCCCCCCTCGTTCTCTTCGCGGGCCGGGTGACGCGCCAGAAGGGGCCGGAGCAATTCGTGCGGGCGGCGGCGCTGGTCGCATCCGAGCGCCCCGACGTTCGCTTCGTCCTCGCCGGGACGGGCGACCGGCTCGAGGAGGTCCGCGACGAGGCTTCGCTCCTGCGGATCGGCGAACGGATCCGGTTCACGGGCTTCGTGTCGCGTGGCGCGCTCGACCGCCTCTACGCGCGCGCGGACGTCTTCGTGATGCCCTCGCTGTCCGAGCCGTTCGGCCTCGTCGCGCTCGAGGCGCTCGCGAGGGGAACTCCGGCCATCATCTCGAGAACGTCGGGAGTCGGGGAGGTCCTCCCCCGGGTTCTCCGCGTGGACTTCGGGGACGTCGAGGAGCTCGCCGCGAAGATTCTCTGGGTCCTGGCGCTGCCCGGCCTGCGCGACTCGCTCTCCGCGGCCGGGGCGGAGGCGGTCGGCCGACTCTCCTGGCGCGCCGCGGGCGAGCGCTGCGCGGCGATCTACTCCGAGCTCGCCGCGGACGCGGCCGGCGATGGCACAATCGCCGCGCCATGACGCCGGTCCTTCTCCTGATCTGCGACGGCTGGGGGCACGCTCCGCCGTCCGACGGCAACGCGATCACGCTCGCCCGCACTCCGATCTTCGACCGCTGGATCGCGGAGAACCCGTGGACGCTGCTCGACGCGTCGGGCGAGTCCGTCGGCCTGCCGGCGGGAGTCATGGGCAACTCCGAGGTCGGCCACCTGACGCTGGGAGCGGGCCGCATGGTCCCGCAGGACCTGCTCCGCGTTGACCTCGCGCTTCGCGACGGGTCGTTGTTCCAGAACGAAGCCCTGATCGCGGCGGCCGAGCATGCCCGCAAGCGCGGGGCGGCGCTGCACCTGATGGGCCTCGTCTCCGACGGCGGTGTCCACTCTCACCTCCGGCACCTGGAGGGACTGATCGAGCTCGCGGGCCGAGTCGGGGTCGAGCGCGTCCGCGTGCATGTCTTCACCGACGGCCGCGACACCGCGCCCCAATCCGCGAGGGGATTCGTCGAGCGGGTCGAGGAGGCCCTGCGCCCGGTCGGCGGCCGCATCGCGACGGTGTCGGGCCGCTACTACGCGATGGACCGGGACAAGCGATGGGATCGCGTCGCGCGCGCGTACGCGGCGCTCGTGTTCTCCTCCGGCCTGCGGGCGCCGGACGCCCTCGCCGCCGTCGACGCCGGGTACGCGCGGGGCGAGACCGACGAGTTCATCCAGCCGACCGTGATCGTCGACGGCGACGAACCGGTCGGGCAGGTCCGCGACGGCGACTCCGTCGTCTTCTTCAACTTCCGCGCGGACCGCGCCCGCCAGATCACGCGCGCGCTCACCGACCCCGACTTCGCCGACTTCCCGCGGCCGAAACCTCCGCGAATCGAGTTCGTCGGCTTCACCGAGTACAAGAGGGAGTTCGGCCTGCCGGCGGCGTTCCCGCCGCAGGAGGTCACCGGCATCCTCGCCGACGCGTGGGCCGGCGCGGGCGTGACCAACCTCCGGCTCGCGGAGACCGAGAAGTACGCGCACGTCACGTACTTCTTCAACGGAGGAATCGAGAAGGCCTATCCCGGCGAGGAGCGGATCCTCGTCCCGTCGTGGAAGGGCGCGACCTACGACCTGCACCCGCAGATGAGCGCGGCGGAGATCACGGAGGAGGCCGTCCGGGCGATCCGCGGGGCAGCCTTTCCGGCAAGCGTCGTGAACTTCGCCAACGCCGACATGGTCGGCCACACCGGGAAGCTGGCGGAGACGATCGAGGCGGTCGAGACCCTGGACCGATGCT
>Ga0070666_10002944_pt1 | contig 10305 bp, 9 predicted proteins | sample KBSS23metaG_FD_64677 | JGI IMG/M metagenome (GOLD analysis project Ga0070666, IMG submission 64677) | Switchgrass rhizosphere microbial communities from Kellogg Biological Station, Michigan, USA - KBS S2-3 metaG | ecosystem: Host-associated > Plants > Roots > Rhizosphere > Soil ... | reverse complement strand
CGCTGTAGCAGCCGGCGGTGTTCGGCAGAATTGTATACTTCTGCGGCGGCAGCACGTCGAGCAGGTTCGGCTCGTTCCGGTTTTGTCCAATATTCGTGCGCCGGATCGCCACGGTGACGATTTGCGCGCCGGCGGCTTCGGTGGCGCGGCGCGTTTCGTCCAGGTCCTTGAACTTGCCGGTGCCGGTGAGCAGGCGGGAGCGATACGCGCGGCCGGCGATGATCAGGGGGTCGAGAATAGTGTCGGCAATCTGCTCGAGTAGGGCGTTCATTTGTGGAATAAGAGTCAAAGTATCAACATCTCGCACGCGCCCGGTTTCAACCGCCCCCGAGAGCATGGACAACTTCGATGCGATCGCCATCATGAATCAAGCGCTGCTCGTGCATGCTTTTCGGCACGATTTCGCGGTTGATCTCGACTGCAATCCGGCGATTGGCATAGCCTGCGGCAGTAAGTATTTCGTTTAGCGTGGAACCGGGCGCAACCTGGTGCGTTTCGCCATTCAGGACGATCTTCATCATCCGCCTAGTTTAGTCCCATCGCCGATCCAGGCGAAGCTGGCAGGCCGGAGTGCTCCTGCATTTCCGGCATACCGGCCATCCATGGCCATAGCCGGGAATTGCTCCTGCATTTCCGGCATACCGGCCATCCATGGCCATAGCCGGAAATCGCTCCTGCATTTCCGGCATACCGGCCATCCATGGCCATAAAAAAAAAGGCGCCCGGGGGAACCGGGCGCCTGTGGTTGCGTGCATGACACTGGCCTCGCGATCGATACGTGTCAACGCATCGGGGAGGCGCTCGGCGTCACCCGCCGTGCTTCTTGTCGTCGTCCTTGTCCTTATCCTTCCTCTTGTCCTGAGTGTGCTGCGGTTGCGGCGGCGGCGTGTAACGTGGTTGCACCTGTTGCACTTGCGGCTGCGGATGCGGCGTCCCTTGCACTTGCGTTTGCTGCGGCGTATGCACCTGCTGCTGCGTTGTTTGCGCCGGCGCATGGTATTGCGGTTGATTCTGTGTCTGCGGCGCATGGTATTGCGGCGCTGCCTGCATCGTTGTTTGCGCCGGCTTGCGGTACTCCTTGGCCTGATACTGATTCGGCGTCGGCGTCGGCGTCGGCGTGTGCGTCGGTGTCTGGGGCTGCGTCTGCGTCTGCATATGCGGGGTCTGAGCCGGAGCATGGTATTCCGTACGCGGTGCTCCTTGATTGCTCTTCAGTGTCGTCGTCGCGGCATTGTTCGTGCTCTGACCCGCGTTCGTCGGCGTGCGCGTGTTCACGGCGGCGCCGACCGGCTTATTCTCGGTGCCGCTGCTCGTGGTTGGATGCGCGAAGCGCGACGAATTCAACTGCTGCTTGCCTTGCACACTGCTGGTCGACTCGACCCGACGCCCGGATTGCACGGCAGGAAGGTTGTTGTTGGTCGGCGCAACGGTATGCGCATTCTGCGTGGTGATCGCCGGGCCCGTCTTCGGTCCGGTTTGAGTGGACGCCGCGGCACCGCTCTTGAGCGGCAGCGTAGGTGCAACGGTTTTCACCGGCGCGCCTTGCGTCACCACCTTCATGTTCGGCCGTGCCGCGGTTGTGGCCGTCGTCGCACCCGGGGTGCCGGCAATGGCGGCCGCGGTGTGCAGCTGGCGTGGCGCCAGCGGCTTGCCCGGATCTTTCGCCAGCACTGCCTGGCGCGTAGAGAACGACGCGACGGGTGCGGGTGGTTTCGTGGCCGCCACGATCGGACGATTGACGACAGCGGCCGTGGGCACGGCGCGCGCGGCGACTTGCGGCGCGAGGCTCGCGCGCGTCGGCGCGACGGCAGCAAAGCCGTTCACGCGCGCATTCGCGAAGGTCTCGCGATTGACCGCAACTGCCGCGCTCGCGACCGGCTTGGCGGAGACAAATGCCGCCACCGGCACAGCGGTTACGGCGCCGTTGATGTTGCGGTTCGCATACGTGATCTGGTTGTAGTTCACGTTGCCGGCCGAGTAGTTGCCGTAATAGTTGTTGATCACCGTGTTGTTGATCGTGGTATTGCTCACGTTGACGTTGGTGAAATAGTTGCGGCTGACGTGATAGCTCGGAATGTACGGTTCGCCCCAGCCGAGCGGGAACCAACCGATCGGTCCGCCACCGCCAAAACCGACGCTGACGTTCACGCCGCCGCCAACGAAGGCGACCAGCGCGGGCGCATAGACCGGGCGCACATCGATGCGGCCCGGGCACCAGCCCCAGCGTCCGCTCACCGACACCCAGCGTCCATAGTGGAATGGCGCGAAGCCCCACGGTTCATCGTCGACCCACGACCAGCCATAAGCGCCGACCCAACCCCAATGGCCGGAGTGATACGGCGCCCAGCCCACGGCTACCGTAGTCGGGTACCAGACATGGCCATATTCGGGCGCTTCGTCCCAGCTACCGTTTTCGTCGAGGTCCTCATAGCCGATCACCTCTTCGGACACATAGCGGCGCGAGGTCGACGCATTCATGCGCCGGTCGCGCTGATGACAGAAGTCATCGAACGCATCCGGTCGCGGCAGTTCGCTAACCAGATAATCCTGCAGTTGCGAATCATTGAACGTGACCGACTGGCCTTCCTCGACGCGGAAACGCGCGCCGCCCTCGCCGTAGACGTCGCCGCCACCGCTGAGCACGGTCACCATCGTTCCTTGGCCATTGCCTTGCACGTCGATGCGGAATTCGCCGACGCGACTGGCGACGAACGCGAGCGTGGGTGTGTCGATCTCGTAGTTCTGGCCGTCGTACAGACGGCGCACGCGCAGGTTCAGTGCACCTTGCGTCAATTCCACCTGCGCGTTGTTGTCGTCGAGATTGAGAAAATCGAAATTCGTGTTCTGATCGATGCGCACCGAGGCGGCGCCGATTTCCAGCGCAGCCCGCGCGCCGCCATCGGCGAACAACTTGTCGCCGGTTACGAGCGGACGATTCAATTGCGCCTGCACCCAGTCGTTTTCACCGGCGGGCACAAAACTCACGTCGCCGTGAATGTAGGATAGACGCGCCACTCGGCTGGGCGGATCGGCCTGATCACCTTCGTCAGATGCCGGTTGCGCCCAAGCGGCGACAGTGAGAGTCACGCCGGCCAGAAGCACGGCGAAACGGGTTGATTTGAACATGGCGAACGCTCCTTTGCGTCACGCGAGTGAAGGAAACCAGTGTCGATGACGTTTGCTGAAAAAACTCCCCGCCCCGAACCCCAAACTTTACGCTTTAATCTTTGCGCAGCGAAGCTGAATGGAGACCTTCCCCCTACGCGGCCATTACTTCGATTCAGCTGCCGGCCATCTGCCCAGCTCTCGCAACCCCGGGCGACATTGCTCACGCCGGTTCGAATCCGTAGAGTAGGCCGCCGTGCGGGTGTAGTTCAATGGTAGAACTGCAGCTTCCCAAGCTGCTAACGTGGGTTCGATTCCCATCACCCGCTCCATGTCGATGAAAACTCTGCTGTTCGCGTTCTGCGCTTTCGCTTCGTCCGGTCTCGCGCATGCGCGCCCTGCGCGCGCGGAATTGCCGCCGCCGTGGTTGCCGGCCGACCCGGGGCCGGCCAAGTGTGGTGCCGATGCGAACGGCGCCGAATTGACCAACGCGGCGCTGCGCTTCGCGGTGACGCTGCAACACAAAAGCGTTAGACCCGCGTTGCTGCACAATGCGTTCGCGCAACGCGCACAGGCGCTCGATGGCGAGCTGTTCGTGGTCACGGTGCGCGAAGGCGAGCGGCGCGCCGCCAGCCAATTTGTGCTCGTCGGCAAGCTGAGCTGCCAGCGCGTGGATGCGAAACCGCAGGCGGCGCGTGCGGCCGAACGTCGCGGCGGTCTCGCCCTGATCGGCAGCTTCGGCGACCCGGTCACCGGCCTGCGTGTCGCTTGGCGCGCCGTGCTGCGTGATGGCACCAACTATGTGCGCGAGGAGGCGAGTTTCGTCGCCGACAAAGGCATCGATCTCGCCGCGGTCGCGATGATCGACACCAAGCTCGATCAGGCGCGCGTCGAAGGCACGGCCGACGGCTCACCGATCATCGCGGGTGACAATTTCTACGGTTTCGAACATCCGCTGGCAAACGCGCGCGTGCTCGATGGTCGCGCGACCATGTCACTGAAGCGCGTGCTACCGTTGCGCGCCGGAGTGCCGGTGGTGTATTCGGCCGTGCTCGGCGTGGCCGCGCCGGGGCAACTGCGCCGTAGCTTCCAGGCCTATCTGGAAAATGAGCGCGCCACGCCGTTCCGCACGTTCCTGCATTACAACTCCTGGTACGACATTGGCTACTTCACGCCGTACACGCAGCAGGAAGCGGTCGACGTAATCAATGCCTATGGCGAGAAGCTGGTCAGGCAACGCGGCGTGCGTATGGATTCGTTCCTGTTCGACGACGGCTGGGACGATCTGCAGCACTTGTGGCAGTTCAGCAAGGATTTTCCGCAGGGCTTCGCGCCGGTGCGCGCGGCAGCCGAACGATACGCTGCGGAACCCGGCATGTGGCTGTCGCCTTGGGGCGGCTATTCCAAGCCGCGCGCGCAACGCCTGGAAACCGCAAAAGCGGCCGGCTACGAAGTGGACGAGCAGGGGCTCGCGCTGTCAGGTCGCAAATACTACGCGCTGTTCCACGACACGACGGTGAATCTGCTCAAGGGCTACGGCATCAACCAGTTCAAGCTCGATGGCACCGGCAGTCCGGACAAGGTCACTCCGGGCAGCGAATTCGACAGCGACTTCGCCGCAGCGATCGCCCTGATCGATGACCTGCGCGCAATCAAGCCGGATCTGTTCGTCAATCTCACCACCGGCACCTGGCCGTCGCCATTCTGGCTGCGCACCGCCGACTCGATCTGGCGCGGCGGCAACGATCACGAGTTCGCCGGCGTCGGCAGCGACCGGCAGCGCTGGATCACCTATCGCGACGCGGATACCTACGGTGGCATCGTGCGCCAAGGTCCGCTGTATCCGCTGAATTCGTTGATGCTCCACGGCATCATCTATGCGCGCAAAGCGCAGGGGTTGAACACTGATCCGTATGACGACTTTGCCGACGAGGTGCACTCGTACTTTGCCAGCGGTACCGGCTTGCAGGAAATGTATATTTCTCCAGATTTACTTACCGCGGCGAACTGGGACACCCTCGCCGCGGCGGCAAAATGGGCGCGCGCCAATGCGGCGACCTTGCGCGACAGCCACTGGCTCGGTGGCGATCCGGCCCGCGGGCAGGTATATGGCTGGGCCTCGTGGCGACCGGGTCACGCCGTCATTACGCTGCGCAATCCGATCGATGCCGCGCAGGAGTTCGTGCTTGACGCGACCGCGGCACTCGAATTGCCGGCGGGTGAGCCGACGATGTGGCAGGCGACAGCGGCGTTCGGTTCCGGCGAGCCGCTGCGCATGCAGGCTGGTGTGCCGGCCAAGGTTACACTGCGGCCATTCCAAGTCACGGTTTGGGAACTGACGACCAAAACGGCCGCGCCCTGATCCAGTGCTTGGCTTTGTTCTTGCTGCGCGAATTCGTCGATGTGTGGCCCGGACGCCGCCCGCGCCCGGCAATGTTCACAGACAAGGAGCAGGTTATGGGCAACTTCGTTGCGGGCCGCATGGCGGCCATGGACAATTATCTGGTCTTGGTTGGTCGTATCGGCATGGCGCTGATGTACCTGTTGTCGGGCTGGACCAAGATCGGCGGCTATGCTGCTACTGCGCAGTACATGCAGTCGGCCGGCGTACCCGGCGGCCTGCTGCCACTGGTGATCGCGGTCGAACTGGCCGGCGGGTTGGCCGTGCTGTTCGGCTTTCTGACGCGCTGGGCAGCGCTTGGGCTCGCGCTGTACACGCTGATTGCTGCTGTGCTATTCCATGCGCACTTCGCCGATCAGAACCAGATGATCCATTTCTTGAAAAACATGACGATCGCTGGCGGTTTCCTGGTGCTGGCGGCGCATGGCGCCGGCGCTTTCAGCATCGACGCCCGGCGCGCGCGCCTCTAATCGCCGCGCTGTCCGGGTGTATGGCGGCGGGGTCTGTGGCAGGATGCGAACCCCGCCGCGCTCTGTGCAAGACACTGCGACATGGATGACGTTCTTTTGATCGGCTGGCGCGAATGGCTGGCGCTGCCAGCGCTGGGCCTGCCGGCGATCAAGGCAAAGATCGACACCGGTGCGCTGTCTTCGTCATTGCATGTGGCAAGTCTCGACACGTTCGAGCGTGACGGCCGCACCTGGCTGCGCTTCGCGCTGGCGCCGCGGCGGCGCGGTCGGCTCGTCGCTTGCGAAGCACCGGCGGTGGACTGCCGCGATGTGACCGATTCCGGTGGCCGCACGACGCGGCGCTGGTTCGTGCACACCGATGTTCTGCTCGGTGGTCGCCGTTTCAAAGCCGAAATCAATTTGACCGATCGCGGCGATATGCTGTTTCCGATGTTGCTCGGGCGCTCCGCTTTGCGCGGGCGTTTTCGCATCGACCCACAACTATCCTATGCGTGCGGGACATTGCGCCCGCGCAGCGCCACCGGGAACACCGCATGAAAATCGTCGTGCTGTCGCGCAACGCGAAACTCTATTCGACCGTGCGCCTGGTCGAGGCCGCGCGGCAGCGCGGTCATCGCGTGCGCGTGCTCGATCCGCTGCGCTGCTACATGCGCATCGCGCCGAACGATTTCTCGATTCACTACAAGGGTCGCGCGGTCGCGGGTTACGACGCCGTCATCCCGCGCGTAGGCGCCTCGATCACGTTCTACGGCACTGCGGTGCTGCGCCAGTTCGAAATGATGGGCGTGTATACGCCGAACTCATCGGACGCGATCCTGCGCGCGCGCGACAAGCTGCGTTGCCTGCAACTGCTCGCGCGCGAAGACCTCGGCCTGCCGAGCACGGTGTTTGGCGACAATCCGGACGACACGGCCGACCTGCTGGCGATGCTCGGCGAGCCCCCGCATGTGATCAAACTCGTCGAGGGTGCGCAAGGCAATGGCGTGCTGCTCGCCGAGAAGCGTTCCGCATCGCAAAGCGTGATCGAGGCCTTCCGAGGGCTCTATGCGAATTTCCTCGTCCAGGAATTCATTCGTGAAGCGAAAGGCGCGGACATCCGCTGTTTCGTCGTCGGTGGGCGGGTCGTAGCGGCGATGCGCCGCCAGGCGCGCGAAGGTGAGTTCCGCTCGAATTTGCACCGCGGCGGCAGCGCCGAGCCGACCAAGCTCAATGCCGCCGAGATCGACACGGCGTTGCGCGCCGCGCGCACCATGGGTCTGAACGTGGCCGGTGTCGATTTGCTGCGCTCGCGACGCGGGCCGCTCGTACTGGAGGTCAATTCCTCGCCGGGTCTGGAGGGCATTGAAGCCACGACCGGCATCGATGTCGCCGGCGAAATCATCGAATATCTGGCGCGGCGCGTGCGCCAGCGTAAGGCGCGCCGCAGTTAGGTGGCGCGCTTTGGTCCGAATTGTAAAACTACGAAAACGTTCGTTGACATCGCGCCAAAAATCAATGTACGATGAATTACGTAGTCGTAATCAACTCTGGTGCGGAGAACTCCATGCAAACACGTTTGTCCCTGATTCTTGCCGTCCTGCTGCTGCAGGTCGGTGTTGTCTGCTTTGCCGCGAACGAGACGGCAGAAAAGCCGCTGGTCGCGCGCACGTTCGAGGCGTTCAAGCAGGATTCCGCGCGCATCCGCAAGCAGATGCAGCCCGGCGGCGTATACGAGCATGCCTCGGCGAATGAGCAGGAGCGTGTCGAAGCGCAGCTCGGCGCCATGTACAAGTTGCTGGAAGCGCATAGCTCGCAGGCGGAAATGAGCGAAACCGACAAAGTGGCTTTGCTCAATGCGCAGGAGGAAATCAACGGCATCCTGCAGCACAACGACAATAACCGCCTGGTATGCGAACACGTCGCGCCGGTTGGTTCGCATCGGCCGGTGACGACTTGTCAGACCTATGGCGAGATGATGGTGCGGCAGCAGAACTCACAAAAGTATCTGCAGGATCGCGCACGCACGCCGCAGACGAAGAGCGGCGGCTAAGTGCCGAGGAGCCGGTATTGCGCATGGCGCGGTGCTGCGGCAAGCTATACGAAGTCGTTCGTCGTTTATCGGAATAACGCATGAGCCCACGCCGCAGCTCTGCAACACCCTGGCCGACCGCGGCCGAACTCGACATCCTGCGTGTGCTGTGGGAGCGCGGTCCGGTCACGGTGCGCGATGTGCACGTCGCGCTTTACGGCGAGGAAGGCGCAAGCTACACCACCTCGCTGAAGCTGTTGCAAATCATGCATGCGAAGGGGCTTGTCGAGCGCGACGACTCGCAGCGTGCCCATGTGTATCGCGCCGGAATCAACAAGCAGCGCACGCAAAAACGCTATCTGGCCGATATGGCGCGCCGCCTCTTCAATGGTTCGACGTCGCAAATGGTGCTGCACGCACTCGGCAATCATCCGAGCGCCTCGCAGGCCGAGTTGGATGAGATTCGCAAGCTGCTGAACAAGATCGAAGCGGAAGGGGGCTGATCATGGCGCTGCCGCAAGGGTGGTCCGTCGCGGTCGACATACTCGGTGTCGTCCTGTTGCACTTTATTTGGCAGGGCGTGCTCGTCGGGTTGGCGTATGCCGCGCTGAAAAACCTCTGTACAAGCGCCTCGGCGCGCTACCGACTCGGCTTGATCGCTTTGGCCGCGCTCGCGCTGGCGCCGCTGCTGACGGCCTATTCGTGCTGGCCGGATAGCGCGTCGGTCAGCGCAGGCGGCGGTACGGTATTCGCTGGCACGCTGCAAGCCGGTGCCCAAGTTCTTTCGGCGTGGCAGCTCAAGCCGGCGTTGCCGTGGCTGGTTGCCGTATGGTTGTGCGGCGTGGTGGTGATCGCCATGCGTTCCTTGTGGCAATGGCGCCAGTTGCTGCGCATCGTGCACTCGGCTGCCGCCGCGCCGGCCGAATGGCAGGCGCGTTTGCAATGCCTGCGCGAACGTTTCCAGTTGCGGCGGCCCGTGCGCCTGCTGTGCTCGGCCGCGGCAGCCACACCGATGTTGCTGGGCTGGCTCAGGCCGGTGATCCTGTTGCCGGCAAGCATGTTGAGCGGCTTTACGCCGTTGCAGATCGAAATGATCATCGCGCATGAACTCGGTCATGTCCGTCGCTTCGATTATCTGGTGAATCTGCTGCAAGTCGCGCTCGAGACGGTGTTGTTCTATCACCCGGTCGTGCACTGGATTTCGCGCGACGTGCGCAATGCACGTGAAGCGTGTTGCGATGATCTGGCGCTGCAGTTCGCCGGCGGTAGTCGCCTTGCGTACGCGCGCGCGCTGGCCGAGCTCGAAGAACTGCGTCTGGTGCCGGCACTCGGTGCAGCCGGCGGTGCGCTGCTGTCGCGGATCAAGCGCATTGTCGGTGAAGCGGAATCCGCAGAGTCGCTGCCGCGAAACTACACGCTGCCGTTCGTGCTGGTGCTCATGCTCGCCATGGTTACCTGGCGCGTGCAGCACACCACGCCGGAAGCCAGCGCTGCGCTCAATCGCATTTCCGCGCAGGCGCTGGCGTTGATCACTGCCACCCCATTTCGCATCGAGCGCCAGAGCTTGTCGATCGCCTTGCCGCAGCCGGAAATTCGGCCGATGACCAAGAGTTCGTCGATTGAGCTCGCGGCGCCCATAGCTTCAGCGGCAAATGCGCTCGCGCCGGTAGCAGATGTAATTGCTCCGCCCCCTGCGGCTCCCATTGCCGCAGCTCCGGCTCCCGCCGCTGCCGCGCCGCTGCCCGTCGAGGCTGTGCCGTCACCGGTGAATTCCGAAACGGCTGCGGCCGTAGCACCGAAATCGGCGCCGCTACATGTGGTCGCCCCGATGTATCCGGCGCAAGCCATGATCGCCGGAATCGAAGGCGCTGTGGAACTCGAATATCGCATCGCCGCGAACGGCAGCGTTCGTCAGATTCGCGTGATCAATGCGCGACCGGCAGGAATTTTCGATGAGGCGGCGAAAACCGCGTTGCGCGGCTGGCAGTTCCCGGCTGGAAGCGGCGACGAACCGCGTACGCAGAATTTTGCCTTTACTCTGCACGGGCAGAGTAAGGCGGAAGAACAGTGCCAAGCCCCGACCGGCAGCCTGATCTGTCGCAAACCCGGCACATAACCCTGCGTTTTTCCGGGTTTTTTGGTTAACGAAAGCCGACGTTCAGCTTAACGCGAATTTAATCGCGGCGCGCCTAAGATCGACCCCACTGTAAGGCTGCTCGACACTCCTAAGGTCAGGTCAGGTGACAGGCAGATTACGGTAATCGGGGCAGTAGCTTTAGGCCCAAGCGAGGTGTGTTCCCCCAATGACACCTCCTTGGGCC
>Ga0070666_10002942_pt1 | contig 10306 bp, 7 predicted proteins | sample KBSS23metaG_FD_64677 | JGI IMG/M metagenome (GOLD analysis project Ga0070666, IMG submission 64677) | Switchgrass rhizosphere microbial communities from Kellogg Biological Station, Michigan, USA - KBS S2-3 metaG | ecosystem: Host-associated > Plants > Roots > Rhizosphere > Soil ... | reverse complement strand
TGAGCGTGAAGAACCTGCCGCTGGCCTCGACGGCGCGCGAATTTGGCATCGCTACGGTTGCCAGCATCGATGCGGATGCGTTGGCGGCCGCCACCGTCAAACTCGCGGGCTCGCCGCGGCGCCCGGAGGCGGATATCGTGCTCGATGCGACCCAGGCCACGGCGCTGGGCGAAAAGTTCGAGCGGGTGCGGGCGAACCTGCGTTACACCGAGCAGTCGATCGTCTTCAACACTGGTCAAGCGGATCTGGGCACGGGCAAGCTACTATTTGCCGGCTCCTATAATCAGCAGGCCGGTGACATCCATAACGGCGATCTGCACATCGACGCGACCGCGCAAGCGATCACCGCCTCGCGCGTGGCGGCGTTGCGGCAACTGGAACCCGGCGCCGAGGCGCGGCTGGACGGCAAAGCTGCGGTGGATCTCCATATCGACCGCGGCGCGCTGCTGCTGCGAGCGGTGAGCGGGGAGGTTTCGGCTCGCGGCGTCACGCTCGACAAGCAAAAGCTCGGCGACGTCAGCCTCACCGCCGCGACCAGTGGAAACGAATTGGCGCTGCAGGCGAAAGCCCAGGTGCGCGACACCGCGCTCGAAGGGCAGGGCAAGTGGCGTTTGGATGGCGACTTTCCAGGCTCCGGCACGCTCAAGTTTTCGCGCCTCACGGTGGCTACGCTGCACGATCTGATCGTGCTGCGCGGCACCGCCGCCGAGAAAGCTGCGGCGCCTCCGCTCGAAGGTTTCCTTGAAGGCGGCGCTACCTTCACCGTCGCGTTGCGGACGCCGCGAAATTTCCGCGCCGACCTGAAGATCGATACCTTGCAGCTTAATGGGAAACCCACGCAGGCGCTGCGTCTGGACGTGCAGACGCAAGACGTGCAGATTCGCAACACGCAGCCCATTTTGGTGTCGGTCACCGCGCAAGAAGCTAAAATCGCGTCGGCGCATTTCACCGCGCGCGATACCAACCTCGAAGCCACCGGCGTGGTTCCTTTCAACGGCAACGGTGGCGCGAATCTCGCCGTCAAAGGCAACGTGAATCTGGGCATCCTGCAGCTTCTCAACGCAGATCTGCTGGCGCGCGGCACCGCCAACGTCAACGCGACACTACGCGGCTCGCTGCGCGATCCCCAGATGAGCGGACGCCTGGAGTTCGCCAACGCGTCACTTTACATGAACGACGTGCCCAACGGCATCGACAACGCCAGCGGGGCCATCCAGTTCGACCGCAACCGCGCCACCATCGAGAAGCTGACGGCCGAAACCGGCGGCGGCAGCGTGGCTTTCCGCGGCTTTTTGGAATTTGGCGATCTCCTGATCTACCGCCTGCAGGCCGACGTGCGCCAGGTGCGCGTGCGCTATCCCCAAGACGTTAGCTTCACTTCCGACGCGCAACTGTCGCTCAACGGGACCTCGGAAGCGAGCACGCTCTCCGGAACCGTGACGCTCAATCGCGCCGGCATCGCGGCCGGAGCGGATCTGGCGCGCCTGCTGGCGGAGGCTTCCAAGCCGTCGCCCGCGCCGCCCAACCCCAATGAGTATTTGCGCGGCATGCGCTTCGATGTGCACCTGCAAAGCGCTCCTCTGTTTGAGCTGGAAACTTCGCTCACGCGCAACGTGCAGACGGAAGTGGATCTGCGCCTGCGCGGCACGCCGCTCACCCCGGCGCTGCTCGGGACCATCACTGTGAACAGCGGAGAAATCGAAATCTTCGGTAATCGCTATACCGTAAACCGCGGCGATATCCGATTCCTGAATCCGGTGAAGATCGAGCCCACGCTGGACCTGGATCTGGAAACCCGCACGCGCGGCATCACCGTGACCGTGACGGTGGCAGGCTCGCCGCAGCGCCTGGCCGTGAACTACAGCTCCGACCCGCCCCTGCAGTCGAACGAAATTGTCGCGCTCCTGGCGGTAGGCCGCGATCCTACGTCGAACCAGGTAGGCGGCCAGATTGCGAGCTCCGCCGCATCCTTCGGCAGCGCCGGCAGCGTGTTGGGAGAAGCCGTTTCCCAGCAGTTGTCGAATCGCCTGCAGCGCTTCTTCGGGGCCAGCCGCCTCAAGATCGACCCGACCATCGACGCCACCGATAACCTGCCCGCCGCGCGCTTGACGCTGGAGCAGCAAATCTCGCGCGACATCAGCCTCACCTATATCACCAACCTGAACCGTACCCAGGAACAGACCGTGCGCATTCAATGGGACTTCAGCAAACAGTGGTCCGCCGTGGCGGTGCGCAATAGCAACGGGCTGTTTGGAATCGACTTCCTCTACCGGAAGCGATTCAAGTAGTCACACGCTGGGTGACAGCGGAAGCTGACATCGCCAAACGAGTGTCCGCAAAACCTGACAATCGCGATTTCCCGATTTCCCTTTAAGCCTCCTGCAATCAGACAATCCGCGATTGGCCTTGGCCGTGCCCTAGTCGCAGCATGTATGGAGCGGAAAAGCAACAAGATTGCAAACCAACTCAAAGGAGCAAATCGAAATGTCACAGCAGATCGAGTTAATCGCGTGCTTACTAGCGCTCAGTGCAAGCGGATTTTCGCAGAACTCAGCACTTCCCCGCGGCACAACTGACTGGAACAATCTCACAACCGTTATTGGCGCCGCTGAGGTGCGCCTTCACCTTGCGGGTTCGCGTTCCCTTCGAGGCCATGTTCAAAATGTCACAGCCGACTCGTTAACGATGGATTCCAGCTCCGGCCAACAGACGTTCACGAGGCAACAGATTATGCGTGTATCCGTCAAACAGAAAGCCCGGCGGGGACGGAATGCAGTCATCGGTCTTGCGATCGGAGGGGGCCTGGGAGGCGCGCTGGGCGGCACGGTGGCCGGGGAATGCTCCGGCTCCATCTGTGGCGGTCACGGCGGGGCGGCGATTGCTGCCGGTATTGCTGCTGGTGCGGCTGTGGGAGCCGCGATCGGCGCAATGCTGCCAGCCGGCGGATGGCGCGAGGTCTACCGTCGGTGATTTGTCCGGATCAGGCGATCTGGCAACTTGCGAGATCCCCCGACCCACTCTTCAACCACAGTTCTAAAAACCAGAAAGGATCGACGATATGTCAAAAATCTCGAAATCAAAAGCAGTCGTGCTCAGCCTCGCCGCTGCTATTTGCTTCACCGCTTCGCCTTCCCGGGCCAGTGAAAGTAAACGCGTCCTGAAAATAATGACGCGCAACATGGACGCGGGGACCGACCTGAATCTCATCTTCGCTTACTATCCCGACGTCCCCGCGGGAGTCAGCGCTACACTGGCCCAGGTGATATCTACGGACATTCCCTCTCGCGTCCAGCGCTTGGCGGACGAGATCCGCACCAACCAGCCCGACTTCGTCGCGCTTCAGGAAGTCACGGAATGGCGCACCGGCGTCTGCGGGGCGACCACGGTGCTGTACGACCAGTTACAGTTGCTGCAGGATGCATTGGCCGATCGCAACATCCCGTACACTACGCTCGCCGCCGATACACTCAATGTCATCGAGGCTCCGTCTCTCGATGGCTGCGTGCGTTATACGGACGGCAACGCGATTCTGGTACGCTCCGGCCTGAGGTCAGGCATCGAGGTGGCGAATGTCCAAACGCACCACTACGCGCATTTCCTGGATCTATCGACAATTGGTATTCTCGGATTCCCACCGGTCTTTCACGGCTACATCTCGGCGGACATCAATGCCGGCAGCGATACCTTCCGCCTCTTCAACACGCACCTGGAAAGCACCTACCCGTTCGATCCCACGGGCCTGCTGCAAGGGACGCAGGCAGCGGAACTGGTTGCAGCGCTGAAGGCCACAGCGCTTCCCGTGGTGCTGTGTGGTGATTTCAACTCCAACGCCGAAGCTGGCCCCGAGCAAACCGCTGGTGTGAGGCTGATCCTTAATGCCGGGTTTTCCGATGTCTGGCGTCTATTCAACGGACCGGGGACGGGCTTCACCTGGCCGCTCTATCTCGAAGATTCCGCGAGCGGCCCTGCGGTACCCAATGAGCGTATCGACCTGATCTTCACTCGCGATGTTCGCCCACTGAAAGTCGACGAAACCGGTACCAACCCGCCCGTGGCCTCAGACCACGCTGGCGTGGTCGCGATGATGCAGGTGGGCAAATAGTTCCTACGCTCTGCCGGTGATCAATTCCAGAATCCGGGCTCCAAAACGCTCCGCTTTACGCTCGCCGATTCCGGGTACTTCGAGCAGTTCACCTAGGTCGCGCGGACGCTGACGGCACAGCGCATCGAGCGTGGCGTCGTGCAGGATCACGTACGCAGGCACTGCCTGCTGCTTCGCTAGATCGCGCCGCCACACGCGTAGCTTCTCACGGAGTGAGTCCGAACCGGCATCCTGCGCGGCGGGGCGTGCCACGACCGCCGCCGCTTTGGCGGCCTTGACGCGCGGAGCCGGCGTGTATTTCTGGGCGGTCCACTTGAGCGTGACGCCGCATACATCGCACGCGCCGCAAGTTTCCCACTTGGGCGTTTCTCCGAAGTGCAGACAGATCTGGCGATGGCGGCAGCGCGGCTGTTCGACGAAGCGGCGCAGCGTGTGATAGCGCTGCCAGGCGCGCTCGCGTTCGTCGGGGTCCTGCAACTGCTGCACGAAATGCGTGAGCAGTCCGATGTCGCGCTTCTGCCATAGCAGGACGCAATCGGCCGGTTCGCCGTCGCGTCCGGCGCGGCCCGCTTCCTGATAGAACTGTTCGATAGACTTGGGAAGCGCGAGATGAATCACCGCGCGCGTGGCTGGCTGATTGATCCCCAAGCCGAACGCCAACGTCCCCACCAGCACGCGCTTTTCGCCGGACATCCATAGTTCCTGATTCTTCTGGCGCAGCGCCGAGTCCATTTTGCCGTGATAGGGCACGATAGGCACGCCTTGTTTCCCGAGGCGCTCCGCGATCGCTTCCACTGCCTTGATGGTGGGCGCGTAGAGGATGACGTTGCCTTCCTGGTACCAATCGAGCGCGGCATCGAGCATGGCATCCTGCTGCCGCGGCGCGCATTCGTGCACGATGTAACGCAGATTGGGGCGGTAAAAGCTGCTAACAGACAGCGCCGGATCGCGCAACCCCAACTGGGCGAGGATATCGTGGCGGACGATACGCGTCGCGCTGGCAGTGAAGGCCGCAATCGGCACTGCAGGGAAACGCTCGCGCAGAATTCCTAGCTGGCGGTATTCGGGGCGGAACTCGTGACCCCATTCCGAAATGCAATGCGCCTCGTCGATCGCGAAGAAGGCCAGCGGCACTTGCTTAAGCCAACTCAGCATATTCTCTTGCACGATGCGTTCGGGCGATACGTACAGCAACTGCAGAGCGCCTGACTCGGCCTGCCGCCGCACGTCGCGCGCGCCTTCATAGTCGAGCGTGCTATTCAAAAACGCCGCGTTGACGCCGATCTCGCGCATGCTGGCGGCTTGATCCTGCATTAAGGCGATCAGCGGGCTTACCACAACCGCAGTCCGCTGCAGAACCACCGCGGGAAGCTGGTAACATAGCGATTTTCCGCCGCCCGTGGGCATCACCACGGCGACGTCTCGCCCGCCCAGGATGGCCTCGACGATCGCTTCCTGGCGCGCGCGGAATTCCGAATAGCCCCAATGTTTCTTAAGGAGCGCCCGCAGGTCGGACACTGGACTCCTTTTTCCCCAAATGCAGCGCCACCGCGCCGAAGGTCAGCCGCTCGAACTCGACGTTGCCGAAGCCCGCAGCTTGCATCTGCGCCGCCAAGCCTTCCGCTCCAGGAAACTTTTTGATCGACTCCGGCAGATACGAGTACGCGTCGCGCGAGCCCGATACCACGCCTCCCACAAACGGCAGCACGCGCGTCGAGAAGAATCCGTAGAGCCCGGCGAACGCACGATTAGTGGGCTGCGAGAATTCCAGAATCGCCAGCACGCCGCCCGGTTTCAGCACGCGCGCCAGTTCTTCCAGGCCATGGCGATAATTCGTGAGATTGCGGAACCCGAACGCCACCGTGATCAGGTCGAGTGAATCCGCTGCCAGCGGTAGCGCGAGCGCGTCCGCTTCAAACAGTGGCGAGCGCAGTTTATGAGCCGCAATCTTGCGCCGTGCCTCGATCAGCATGGGATGGCAGAAGTCGCTGCCAAACATTGCCGCGCCGCTGCCGCGCGCTTCGAGCGACAACAATACATCGCCCGTTCCGCAGCATAGATCGAGAACTTTTGCGCCCGGCAGCGCCAGCACGTCCGACACACGCTGCACCGTGCGCGCGCGCCAACGCTTGTCGAGATTGAAAGACAGCAAGTGATTCAGTAGGTCGTAACGCGCGGCCACCCGGCCGAACATTCCGCGCACCCAGCGCGATGCCGCCTCTTCACTGGTGATCCCCGGCGGCGTGGTGCCTGTAGCCGGCGTCATGATGCGAGAGCCACGTCGATCGCCTCCAGCACCGCACCATCGTCGACGCCAGTGACGATCTTCACGTCGCCGATCTTTACTGGCAGCACGAAGTGGATTTTCCCCTGCACCGTCTTCTTGTCCGCCGCGAGCCGCGCAAACAAGCTCGACGCCGTGATGCCTGCGAGCGTCGGAATCGGTCCATATTTGCGGATTACCGCGTGGATGCGGGAGGCGTCGGGAGGCGCCAGTTCGACCACGCGCTCCGCTAGCGCCGTCGCCGCGTGCATTCCGAACGCCACCGCCTCGCCATGTAGAAAACGCTGATACTGCGTATCGGCTTCGAGCGCGTGCCCCACCGTGTGGCCAAAGTTGAGGATGCGCCGCAGATCGCCTTCGCGCTCATCGGCAGTTACAACCTCAGCCTTGATGCGCACCGCGTCGGCGATGATGCGATCGACCGTCGCAGGCTCCTGCGCAAACACGCGGTCGGTGCTCTCGGCCAGCACGCGGAACAGTTCGGCGTCGCGAATCACGCCGCACTTAATGATTTCGTACAACCCCGCGCGGTACTCGCGTTCGGGCAGCGTCTTCAGCACGTCGGGATCGATCAGTACCACCAGCGGCTGATGAAAACTTCCGACCAGGTTTTTCCCCGACACCAGGTTTACACCGGTCTTCCCGCCCACCGCCGCGTCCACCTGCGCCAGCAGCGTGGTCGGGATCTGGATCACCGGAATCCCGCGCATGAACACCGCCGCCAGGAACCCGGCTACGTCGGTGACGATGCCGCCGCCGAAAGCCACCACCACGCTCGAGCGGTCGCCCCCGCCGGCGATCATCTGCTCGGCCAGCGCCTCCACTTCAGCCATCTTCTTGCGCGGTTCGCCGCCCGGGAAGAACAACACTTGATGTGCCCGCCCCGCCAACGCCTTTTCCACGCGGGACCCATGGAAACCCCAAACATCCGCCGTGGTCACCACGAAGAGTTTGCCTGCCCGCGCCGGCAAAAACTCAGCAATGCGATCGAGCGATCCACGCTCAACGATGGCATCGTAGGCGCGCTGCGGCGTTTCCACGCGAAAACCGGGCATACGTTCGTTGTACCATGGGCGTGTTGCCCCAGGCCGTCTATCCTCTGTTTTTAGCTTTCCTTTTCGTTGCGGCTCCGTTGAAGGAAACCAGCCCCGCCACGGTTCTGTGGACGGCTCCCGCTATCCTGCTGGCGGCGCTGATGATCGCATGGGCCGCCGAGTCCGCGCAGTATTTCGTGGCGCAGGGGTTTGCGCTGGCCATGCTCGCCTGGCTGCAGACGTTGCCTGAGTTCGCCGTCGAAGCCGTGCTGGCCTGGCACCAGCAGACCCACTTGCTGCTCGCCAACCTCACCGGCGCTCTGCGCCTGCTCACCGGTACCGGCTGGCCGCTGATCTACTTCACGGCCGCTTTATTCCACCGGCGGCGCACCGGGAAACCGCTCCAACACATCGTGCTGGAGGAGCATCACGCCGTCGAAGTGATGGCTCTGCTGGTGGCGTTACTCTATATCCCCGTGATTGCGATCAAAGGCTCCCTCACCGTGTATGACGGTGCGATTCTGATCGCGATCTACGGCGCGTACCTGTTGATTCTAGGAAAACTTCCTTCCGAAGACCATGAGACCATCGAGGACCTGGAGATCATTCCGCGCACCATCGTGAAGGCCCGCCGCTCGCGGCGCATTTTCGCCATTGGAGCGCTGTTCGTCGTCGGAGGCGCGCTCATCTACTTCAGCGCCGAGCCCTTTCTCGCCAGCCTGCTGGCTCTATCCGTGCTCGCCGGCGTACCCGACTTTGTCTTCGTGCAGTGGATCGCCCCGCTGATCAGCGAATTCCCGGAGATGCTATCGACCCTTTACTGGGCCCGCCGCTCCGATCGCGCTCCCATGGCCCTGATGAACATGGTGTCAAGCAACATCAATCAATGGACCCTGCTCGCCGCCATGCTGCCCATCGTTTATTCGATGAGCATGGGCGCGATCACCCCCATCACCTTCGACGTGAAGCAGGCGATGGAACTCTGGCTGACGCTGGGGCAAGCGACCATCGCCGTGGTATTCCTGCTGAATATGGAGCTCATGTGGTGGGAGGCCGCCGCGCTCGCCGTCCTGTTTGTGATCCCCTTCTTCGACTCCGCCGTCGAACCTGTCGTCACCTGGATTTATTTCGGTTGGGCGGCCCTGGAAGTAGCGCGTATGTTCTTCGGCAATCGCAAGCCCCAAGCCTTCCCGCTGTTCGTGAAGGTGTGGAAAGCCCACATCCGAACCACTGCCTGACCGCCCTGCCGCCACCGATGTATACTGGCCAAGCCGGGAGGCGCATGCATGAAATTCACTTGGTTCAACCTGATGCCGTGGCCTGATCTGCCCGACGATTTTCGGGAGAAGAACCGCTCCGTCTGGGTCGACATCTCGTCGCGCTATTTCGATCCCGAGCGCTCTCACACCGTCTACAACGATCACCTGGATTGCCTCGAATATGCCGCCCAGGTGGGTTTCGACGGCATCGGCGTCAACGAACACCATCAGAACGGTTACGGCATCATGCCGTCTCCGAATCTGATCGCCGCTGCTCTCGCGCGCCGCACTCAGGACACTGCCATCGTCGTGCTCGGCAATTCCATCGCGCTCTATAATCCGCCCACGCGCGTTGCCGAAGAGTTCGCCATGCTGGATTGCATCTCAGGCGGACGTTTGGTCGCCGGATTCCCCGTCGGCACTTCGATGGACACCAACTATTGTTACGGCACCATCCCCGGACTCACTCGGGAAAAGTACGCCGAAGCCCACGACCTAATCATGCGCGCGTGGCGCGAGCCGGAACCCTTCGCCTTCAACGGCCGTTACACCAAGCTGCGCTACGTCAACGTTTGGCCGCGACCCATCCAGCAGCCGCATCCGCCCATTCATATTCCCGGCGGCGGATCGCTTGAGACGTACGATTTCTGCATCGACAACACCTACTCGTATTCGTACCTGAGCTTCGGCGGCTACCTGCGCGGCAAGGCTCTCATGGACGGCTACTGGAATCGCGTGGCCGAAAAGAATGCGCCTGACACCTCGCCCTACCGCGCCGGTTTCGCGCAGTTCATCTGCGTCGCCGATACCGACGCCGATGCCGAGCGTCTGTACGCCAAGCACGCCCACTATTTTTACAACCGCTGCCTGCACGTGTTCCCAGGATTCGCCGATGCCCCTGGATACCGCACCATTAAGACCATGCAGAAAGGCATCCTCAATCAATACGCTCCCACCAAGATCTTCGAAGAAGTTCCCTGGGGTGAGCTGATCGAAAGCGGCCGCGTGATCGCCGGCAGCCCGGAGACGGTTCGTCAGCGCATGGAAGACTTGATCAAAGGCCTGCGCGTCGGCAACGTATTTTGCCTGATGCAAATGGGCGACATGCCCAAGGACAAGGTGCAGCATTCGACGCGCCTGTTCGCCGAACAAGTCATGCCCAAGTTGCGGAACGTTTTTCCGGAGTACGCAGACGACAGCCGCTTCTGGTGCCACCCTCTCGCGAAGCGCGTGACTCCCGCGGCCCTGCCAGTGGAGGCGCTCGCGCGATGACACTCAATACCGTCGCCACCAGCCGCGTCCCCGTGCGCTATTACGAAGGCGGCTCCGGCACTCCCCTGGTTTTCCTCCACGGCGCGGGCGGCCTCAACATGGACCTGACGTTCCTCGATGCTCTCGCCCAGCGCTTTCATGTGTACGCGCCGCTGGTCCCCGGCTACGGCGATAGCGAAGAGTGCCCCGAGCTGCGCGACATGCTGGATTTCACGCTGCACACGTGGGACGTGGTCAGCGCGCTGGGCCTGAAAGATCCCGTGCTAGCCGGATTCTCGATGGGCGGCATGATCGCCAGCGAAATGGCCGCCATCGCGCCCAACGATGTTTCGCGCCTGGCCTTGATCGCGCCCGC
>Ga0070666_10002941_pt1 | contig 10309 bp, 7 predicted proteins | sample KBSS23metaG_FD_64677 | JGI IMG/M metagenome (GOLD analysis project Ga0070666, IMG submission 64677) | Switchgrass rhizosphere microbial communities from Kellogg Biological Station, Michigan, USA - KBS S2-3 metaG | ecosystem: Host-associated > Plants > Roots > Rhizosphere > Soil ... | reverse complement strand
GAGTGCCTTCACGACTTGGATGTATCGCATCCTGAACAACTGCTTCTTCGATCTTCGAAAGAAGGAGATGGTGCGCGCGCACCTGAGTTTGGATGCAAGCATACGAACGGAAGAAGGCGATGTGGAAGCACAGATCGTCGATACAAGCCCGTCCCCGCACCAAGAGGCCGAGCAAAACGAGCGCGGTCGTGCAATCGGAGCCGCCGTACAGAAGTTGGTCGCTGCTCAGAAAGCGATGATCATGATGTATCACGTGGAAATGCTCAGTTACGAGGAGATCGCGACTTCGCTGAAATTGCCAGTCGGAACGGTAAAGAGCCGAATGAATCGGGCTCGCCACTGCCTAAGGGCATTGCTTCACGAAGACGCCGCCTTGCTTGCCGCCGCGTAGACATCATATTTTCTCTAGCTTGGAAATCAGTCCGCGGGCGACACACGTCTTTCCTTAGACGATGGGTTTGCCCGCTAACCATTTGCCCTCACTTTCGGAAGCGAGCCTCAATGATTGGCTCGCTTTCTTGATTCCGTCCCCGGACGAACTCGCGTTCTCAAGATTGAACTTCAGAACAAGCCTTTGGGTTGCGGTGATCGAGGCAAATCAAAATCGCAGACCCATTCTGCTATGGGCCATGAACGGTCACCCCATGGCATGTACGTGAAACAATGGCGTGACCGGACGGTCTGTCTGGTCGGATCCTGAAGTTCGTTCCTTAGCCGCAGAATTCGTTTGCGTGGCCGATGAAGTTTGGCGGCTCAAGCGGAAAGAAGACGCAGAGGGAGATTTCTTCCGAAGATTCTGCGACTTGGGTCACTATCGCGGCGGTGAGGATGGGAATGACACTCGGCAAGGAATCTATGCCGTCACTCCAAACGGGCGATTGCTTGGGTCTCTAAACTCTCGCGACGCCGGTGAAGTGGCCGCGATGATGAGGGCCGCCCTGGCCGAGTGGGAGCGATCCAAAGGCGACGAAGTTCTTCTATCTGACCCAACGCTCGCCTCTGTCGAGAGGCTGGAGAGCAGATATCCGGTCGATGGGTTCCTGCTTCGCTCCTACACCCGAGACTTGCCTCGGGAAGATGTACCCCAGCAGTGGCGGGGTGTTTGGAATCAAGACTTCGTGTGGTTCACGCAAGAAGAGGCGATCGCACTTGCAAACCCTGGTTACTCCAGGGCGGCGATCTTGCGCCGTTTTGCCCGGACCAGCCTCTTGGACAGCGTTCGTGGACAAACCGACGCCTTCCCTGCTTCGGACGTAGTGGAGTCGCTGTTGCTCATGGACCTCGTCTCCCAAGAGGGCTCGATAAAACATCTCAAAGTTACCGGCTCTTTTCGTTTGGATACACCCGGAGAAAACCCACGCGGAACGGATTGCAAAATGTTGGGTTTCGCCGATTACGATTCTTCGATCGATCGCTTCGTCAAGTTCGAGGCGGTGGCGCTTGGAAAACGATGGGGCGGCACCCAATTTAATTTTCGAAACGATGATCCTGGCCCAAGCCCGATCGGGTGGGCATTTGTGTTAGCGGGCGATAGACCAGAGGATCGAATTGCGCCCGCACATTTCTGGGACGCGTACGGTTGGTGATCGCTGCAGAGTTCCGCACTTTATTAATTGCAGGGAATGGAAATTTCCATCTCGATTCTTTGCGAGTTGTTCGCTAAATTCAAATCGGGACCATTGGCCCTTTTAGAAACGTCGAGTGAACTCGCATCAGTAGAGGCGTTCGATGCGACAGTCCCTGATTGCACTCGCCCTCCTTCCCGTCTTCGCGTTTGCGGCGGATGATCCGACCCACACAACGACGGCGATGAAAATGACAACGCCTCCGACCATCGATGGCGTGATCAACCCGGAGGAGTGGAAAGGTTGTCAGATGATGGAGGGGCTTTATGATGCATCGGATCAAAGCCCATGTCCGGAGAAGCTCAATTTCTGGATCGGCTACGACGACAAGTACATCTACTTCGCCGCGCATTGCTTCGACAGTCAGCCGAACGCGATCAAGATGACGGAGTATCGCACCAACGCGAGCGTGCAGGGAGACGACTTCGTTCAACTCGACGTCGACACCTACGGCACCATGACAGATTGGAATCATTTCTATATCAATCCACGCGGCGCCACAGACGTGCAGATCGCTGGTGGCAGAGCGACCAAGCGCGAATGGGTTGGAGACTTCTTCGCAAAGGCAAAGGTCGTCGAAGATGGATGGACAGCCGAGGCCCGAATTCCATGGCAACTGATGAAACTCCCCAGCTCGGGGAAACGGAACGTGCGCTTCGACGTCGACCGAAAGATCGCACGCCTCAGCCGGTACTTCGACTGGACCCGTATCAATGGGAACGATTTCAGCGGTACGGGCAAGTGGGTCGACGTGGAAATCCCCAAGGGTGACGACACCAAGGTCTTGCAACTCCTTCCCTACAGCTATCAAGGCGTCGACCCTCACGGCTCGGTTCTCAATTCGGGAATGGACGTCAAGTTTCCTCTTACCGAGCAGATGACCTTTGTCGGAACCGCGAATCCAGACTTCAGAAATATCGAGAATCAGATTCTGTCGATCGATTTCAGCCGCTTTGAACGACTTGCTGGAGAGTCGCGACCGTTCTTCCAAGAGGGCGCCGATTATTACGGCAGTGCGCTCATCGCAACACAACGCATCAAGGCGTTCGACACGGGACTGAACATCTATGGCAAGACAAACGATCGAATGTCGGTTGGCATCCTAAACACGGCAGATTTTGGTCACGAGAACGATCTCATTGCGACGATGCAGTACGCGCCCGACAATCTGTCACAAATTCGATTCTCCCATTCGACCCTGGATTCGGAAGGCTTCAAGAATCGCGGGTACCTCTTTGCTTACAGTCGGCAATTTGGCCTAGTCAACATGTTCGCACGGGGAATGAGTACGCAAGATGCGACCGATGGAAAAGGCGAAGAGCGACTGCTGAGCTTTAACTACAATCACGGCGAGTTCAACATCAACGGCAACTACGAGAGCGTTTCTCCGAAGTATCTGCCGCGCCTCGGCTTCCAACCGGAGGTCGATTACAAGGGAATTAACGCGAGCATGGGATACAACAAGGTGTTCAAGGCCGGAACGATTGCCGAGGTATTCATTGGAACCTATGGAAACAAATACGACCATTACGCCGGCGGCAACTATCGGCGTGGGCAGGGCGGAGACTTCGTTGTCGCGACTCGAGACGGCACCCGGCTCGCCCTAAACGCAGACTTCAGCCAATTCGAAGGGGTGAACGATCACACTTACACGGCGGCGCTCATGCGTCCGCGTAATGATCCGTATCGTCGGTGGAACGCGAACTATACGTGGGGTGAGATCGAAAACCATCCGTACAAGACTGTCGGCTTCGGTATGGCTTATCGGCCGATCAACTCCTTCCAGCTGAACCTGGGCGCCCAGTTTGTCGATCACTTCCGAAAAGACAAACAGCTTGTTCTCAGCGGAAACTACGACTTGGGCAATGACAAATCCATCAGTGGTCGAATCGTGCAAGGAACTCACAATGTTAATGCGTATGTCGCCTTGCGGCGCAGCGGCAACTCGGGAACGGAATACTTCTTGATCCTCGGCGATCCGAACGCAAACAAGTTCCGACGATCCCTGGTTCTCAAGGTGTCCTATCCGCTCCAGATGTTCTTGAGTCATCACGGAAAGTAGTTGTCTCTGCCAACCAAGTAAAGTAGGTTCATGCGCTCTTCCGCCCGTTCGTGGGGCATCATGGTCTTGTTCATGGCTGCCACGACCGCATTCGCTCAGGTTTCTCTTCCCCTGGACAAGGTTGAAACTCAACTTGTCGCCAAGTATGGGGAAGCACAGCGTGGACGCATTCATAAGGGCCTCCACCAGGTCTCCGAGTTTTGGCGTGCCGAAGATGGCAACGCCGAAGACTTTGAAGGTTTTACTGCGGACAACTTTGCGGGCGACCAGCAGACCCTCGATGCGCTGTTCGATCGCCTGCAATTCGCCTTTGAATCGCTTGACGGGCATTTGCTCGAGGTCGGCCGAGATTGGCGGCGGCAATCCGATCTTGATCTCGGAACCGTGTATCCATTCGATGACATCATGAACGGGTTTGATGTCACAGCACACATCAGCGACGATCTGTTCGAGAACAAACTTGCGTTCGTCGTCCTTCTTAACTTTCCCCTGACCACGCTAGACGAACGACTCAAGGAGGGGCACAACTGGTCGAGACGCCAGTGGGCGGAGACTCGGCTGGCTATGAGATTCGCCGATCGTGTTCCCGCCAGCGTCAACGCGGCGCTTGCTACTGCAAACGCCAGCACCTCTCAATTTGTCGACAGCTACAACATCTGGATGTATCACGTTGTGGATGGATCGGGCCAACGGCTATTCCCCGCCAACATGCGACTCCTGGAACATTGGAACCTTCGTGACCAGATCAAGGCCGACTACGCCGATCCATCGAAGGGATTGCCTCGCCAACGCTTAGTGCTGAAGGTCATGGAGCGAATCGTCGATCAGACGATTCCTTCTGAAGTCGTCGACAATCCGGGCGTCGATTGGGATCCGGTCTCCAACAAGGTAGGCCCAGCAAAGGAAAAAGACGCAGATAATCAGCCCCGAGGATTGACCGGCCCCGCGCCACGATATGCAGCAGTCTTGGAAGCCTTTCATGCGAATCAGCTTTTGGATAAGTATTCGCCAACCGCTCCCACGCTTATTAAGAGAAGTTTTGACGAAGGCCGTGAGATACCCGAAGACCATGTCCGCGCCATGCTTGAGAAGATCGTGTCGTCCCCGATGGTTCCACGAGTTGCAGCGCTGATCAAAAGTCGCCTCAACCGTCCGCTAGAGCCATTCGATCTTTGGTACAGCGGATTTCAAGCTCGTGCGGCATATGACGAAGCCAAGCTCGATGAGATGACGCGAAAGCGCTATCCAACTCCGGAGGCATATCACGCGGACATGCCAAGGTTCTTCGAGCACTTTGGATTCACACCCGAGAAGGCGAAGTTTCTGGCCGACCATATCATCGTCGATCCGGCTCGCGGATCAGGTCACGCCATGTTTGCCCTTCGCCGCGGAGACCTTCCCCATCTTCGCACCCGAATCGCGAAAGACGGCATGGACTACAAGGGTTTCAACATCGCGGTTCATGAGATGGGGCATAACGTGGAGCAGATATTCTCCCTGTATAACGTCGACTATCACTCGATGGCGGGAGTGCCTAACACCGCCATCACGGAAGCGCTCGCCTTCGTGTTCCAGCGTCGTGACCTCGAATTGCTTGGGCTCGCAAAACCGGCAGCTAACGCAGAGGCGATGTACACGCTCAATGAGTTTTGGAACACGTATGAGATATCAGGCGTCGCCCTCGTCGATATGGAGATGTGGCATTGGCTGTATGACCATCCCGACGCAAATGCAGAGCAACTAAGAGATGCGGTCGTCCAAATATCGAAGGATGTTTGGAGTAAATACTACGAACCAGCTTTGGGCGGACACGATTGCACTCTCCTCGGCATCTACGCGCACATGGTGAACAATTCGCTTTACCTGCCGAACTATGCGATAGGTCATGTAATCGCTTTCCAGATCGAGCAACAAATGCGTAAGGCGGGAAAGATCGGCTCCGAATTCGAGAGGATGGCTTCCTACGGCGACGTCGCTCCCGACCTGTGGATGGAGAACGCAACCGGCTCTCCGATTTCAGCCGATGCACTTCTAAAGGCGACTGAAGACGCACTAACGGGAGTTGAGAAAGGTGCCTGATCTCTTACTGCGCGATGCCACAGAAGCGGATACCGCGCTTATTCTGAAGTTCATCATAGACTTAGCGGTCTATGAGAAGTTGGAGCACACGGTTGTTGCAACGGAGGATTCCGTGCGTGCGACCTTATTCGGGCCAAGAAGGTACGCCGAGGTGATTCTTGCCGAGTGGAAAGGAAAGCCGGCTGGGTTCGCTCTCTACTTTCATAACTACTCAACCTTCCTTTCTAAGCCAGGCGTCTATTTGGAAGACCTTTTCGTCGAGCCCGAGTTGCGCGGCAATGGCATTGGCAAGGCCCTGTTGATTCGGCTGGCGCAGATCGCAGTGGAGCGCGATTGCGGCCGCATGGAATGGGCGGTGCTTGATTGGAATACGCCTTCGATCGAGTTCTACAAATCTCTCGGTGCGCTGCCAATGAGCGATTGGATCATCAACCGACTAACGGGTGATGCCCTCAAGTCTCTTGCTGCGAAACCTAATTCGATCACCGGATGAATGCAGCGCGTTACGCCTTCCGTGCCAGATCTAGGGCCTTGTCCATCTGAACGTCTCGACCAACCACCAAATCCTGAATCGTGGACTGTAGTCGGATATCGGGATGGATTGGACTTGCGGGTGGGAATCGATGGTCGACGGTGATCCAGTAAGCCAATCCGGGAACCCGGATACGCATCTTCGTATTCGGAAGCGTCACGCTCGTCGTAAATCCCGACGTGTTTCCGTAATAGTTTCCTCCTGTGTCTTCGCCGATGATCGTTGCTAAGCGCTCCGACTTGATATGGGAAAGAAACTCGCACGTGGTCGAGAAACTGTTGCCGTTCGCAAGAATGAAAACCTTTCCGCCGAAGTGTGGTTGACGCGGGTCCTTGATTCCCCAATTGGGATGGCCCGTCACTTCGTAAGCGCCATCGGGCTGGCGACTCACCAATCCGGGAGGCGGTGGCGAAAAGTCGCCGGTGTAAGTGGATGATTTGCGATACGTTCCGTTCAGAAGAAGGTGGTCGTAATACTTGAACGGCTTTGTTTCCAGATAGCTCAGCAGGATCTGGCCAAGCAAATCTTCTCCGCCTCCGTTATCGCGCACGTCGATGATGAGGGACTTAGAGTGATTGTCCTTCAGTGCGTTGAACGCACTTTCAAAAACTTTTCGAACCGGGTCGTGTCCCTCAGAATCATTAAACTGCGTGACGCGAAGGACGCCCACTGTTCCGTTCTCGGTAAGTTTGAACCACGCTGGATCTGCGTCGCTGTCGGGTACCAGGTTCTTCAAAATCGACTGCTTTGCGATCTCCGGCATGACAAGGCCATCGTATGAAACGGTTGTGGACTTCCCGGTGTCAAGTCTCATCTCGACCTGATATGGGGCGCTCATGCCGAGAAGCGTGACGAGGTAAGCGCAGAACTGCTGTCCAGAAATCTTGGCGCGACGTCCGTCTGTGCTGTCCCCATCCATGCATACGCTGTGCATCATCGTGCCTACGATCTTCTTGATGTCGACACCGTTGATCGATTGAATTCGTGCACCGTCGTTCGGAGATCCAGGCTTGCTTAGATCGCGGTAAACGAACGCACCGCTTGGCAGAACTTTCACAAACAGGGGCAGGAGGGGACGGTTTGCCAAGAGATCGTCAGCAAGCGGTTTGGGAAGTTGGATGCCCGAGTGTCCACACTTCTGTGCAGCGACAGCGGGAAGGAGTACGCGATAGAAGCCGAACGCATTCATCGGCCGATTCAGTTGTGCCTCAGCCTTGTTCCAAACGAGGTCTAGTTGATCCCTTGAGACGTATCGGTACATGCCCGCGTCGTCTGCGTCGAATATCTCATGAGCGATCCGCAGATCGGCCTTCATCTGGTCGGGAGTCAGTAGTGGATTTGCGACTGGCGTTTGGCCTAGGGCCAACGTGCACAGAATGAGACCGAGCATTTTTGGATTGTACGAGCGGTCCGTGCGCCGGTCGGGACGTATGGCGGCAGTGGGCTACTTCTTCTCTATCCAGTCTCGAATTTGTGGAGCACCACGAAGGATTTCTTTCAGAACCTCTAGGTCCAAGTCATCAAGCTTCTTAAAGCGAATGCACGCCACGCCGATATCAGCCTTGGGCAACTTCTTCTTGTACTTGTCCGCGCCAAAGACGTGAAGCGAGATGTAGTTCTTCTTGCTGCACAGGCAGATGTCGCACATGGCTCCTTCACGACCTGTCTTGTAGCGATATTGGAAGGGGCCGTAGCCGAGCATGTTTCCGGTTAGCACTGGTTTGAGGTCCGGCATTGTCTGCCGAATCAATTTGTCGATCTTCTTGATTTCGGATTTCCGTGGATCATCCAATGCATCGATGAACTGCTTCGGCGTAAGGGATCTTGCAGATGTCGGCATATCACAATCATATCCGCCGAACATCCGATAAGGCTCCGCTTAAGATTCAATTTATAGTCCAAACCACGGCTACGAATTTATCGATAGAGGAATCGAAGGCATAGCCATAAACCTTGTTTCCGACGACGCTCTTAGCTACCGAATACGGATAGGTCGACGGCAGATATTGCTGCAAATCGATAAAGCTTGCCGCAGTTCCTCGCCACATACAGGCATGTTGAATGTTATCAAGGCTGTTGTAATCAAAATAATAACCAACCTGATAGGTTGAGTTCCCAGCAACGGCCCAGGTCGCTTTGTCTGGTCCGGGGTTCAGATCGACAACTTTGTTTCCCACCCACAGGAGTGCATGAACGTCGCGACCTAGGTCGGATGTTAGGGTCACGTCAGATTTGATCCCATGTCCCACAAAGCCATTACCAGCGAAGGCATCAAAACTGCTGTCCTGATAACCGTTGGGATTCTTGTCCACGAAGCTTGCCGCCGTCCCTTTCCAGATCGCGGCGTGGTAGATTCCGTCCGGCATTCCCGTAAGGTGAACGCGCCCCACTTCCGTTCCACTCTTAATTCCACGCACACTTCCTGAGTCGGCACCAGACGGAAGCAGGTTTACAATGCTGGCAGCAGTTCCGAACCAGATGACGGGGTGGAGCACTCCACCTTGAACGGCCTTCGTCCACCCTCCTTGCAAACCACCATCAACCGTACTCGCAAACGCAGAATAGCTACCTGCAGGGGTCAAATCTACTCCAGAGGCAGCCGTTCCATTAAAGACCAAGGCTCGATACGGATTATCGTCGTCGTTAGGAAAAATTGCTCCGGTCAAGAATCCACCACCGACTTCCTGGACGTCGTCAGTAGCGTTCAACCAAACCTGATCGAAGCCCGCCAAATCGAAGCGTATGGGATTTGTAAAGTCACCATGGAAAATCGCGCCGGAGGATTGCGCTGTGGGACTATCCACTTGACCAACTTGCATCTGCGATGTAGCTCCGTCGACAATTGCGATGTTCGAGTTACTCGGCCTGCCATACACCACCGTTATTGAAGGCGTCGAATTGCCGCCGCTCCCGCTGCCGCCACATGAAACTGCGAGAGTTGCAAGGGTTATTACAACAATTGTTTTCGCGGAAGTTGTCATTGTAGAAACTTCGACGCGACCTGATGCTGAAAGGTAACCGGGCATTCATTGAACCAAGAAAAATGGCCCGAAGCTTGTAGGCTTCGGGCCACCTATTTGAAGAAAGTTACTTCTTCGCGCCGGCTGGCTCTTTCTTAGGAGTGGTCGTTCCGTCCGGTTCGACTCTGACGAAGAAGACTTTCTTCTCGTCGTCCATCTCAGCACGGATGTGGTCTCCGGCAGTGAAGCCACCGAGCAGCAACTCTTCGGATAGCGGATCTTCGATGTATCGCTGAACCGCACGTCGGAGAGGTCGCGCACCGAGGTTTGGATCGTAGCCTTCGTCGACGAGAAGGTCCTTCACCTTATCGCTCAATTCGATCACGATGTTCATGGCCTTGGCTTGCTCGTTCACCCTCTTCATGTAGAGCTCGGCGATCTGCAGAATCTCTTCGCGTTTCAGGTGATGGAACACGATGACTTCATCCACACGGTTGAGGAACTCGGGACGGAAGAGCTTCTTCATCTCATCCATCATCTTGTTCTTCATCGACTCATAGAGCTTCGGATCGTTGAAGTCCTGCCGCGTGTCTCGGAAGCCCAGCGGCTTGTCCGATTCGATCGGCCTGACACCCACGTTGGAAGTCATGATGATCAGCGTATTTCGGAAGTCGACAGTTCGACCTTGGCTATCCGTAAGGTGTCCATCTTCCATGACTTGCAGGAGGATGTTGAACACCTCAGGGTGTGCCTTTTCAATTTCGTCGAGAAGCACGACGCAATACGGGTTGCGGCGGACCTGCTCAGTGAGCTGGCCACCCTCTTCGTATCCGACGTATCCCGGAGGGGCGCCGACCAATCGCGAGACGGCGAAGCGCTCCATGTATTCGGACATGTCGATCCGGACCATGTTGCTTTCCTTCTCGTAAAGGTAGGCGGCCAAAGCCTTCGCCATTTCCGTCTTTCCAACACCTGTCGGTCCAAGGAAAATGAACGTGCCCATCGGTCGCTTCGGATCCTTCAAACCGGAGCGGGCGCGGCGAATGGCTCT
>Ga0070666_10002940_pt1 | contig 10310 bp, 7 predicted proteins | sample KBSS23metaG_FD_64677 | JGI IMG/M metagenome (GOLD analysis project Ga0070666, IMG submission 64677) | Switchgrass rhizosphere microbial communities from Kellogg Biological Station, Michigan, USA - KBS S2-3 metaG | ecosystem: Host-associated > Plants > Roots > Rhizosphere > Soil ... | reverse complement strand
GGCGCCGCCGCGCAGCACCAGCGTGCCGTTGCCGCGCACGTCGTAGGTGGCGCCAACCCGCGGCTGGAAATTACCGTAGTCGTTGCTGCGGTCGCGCGACACGAACTGGTCCAGGTTCTTGTACTGCGGGTTGTCGATCAGCGAGTTGTAGAAGTCGGACAACCGCAGGTCGGCGTCGAAGTGATAGCGGAGACCGAGATTGAGCCGCAGGCGATCGGCGAGCCGCCAGGTGTCGTCGACGAACGTGTTCACCGCTTTCGAATCGAACTGCCAGTGGCCGGGCGTCTGCATCGTGAACGAGATCGGCCAGGTCGTGCGGTTGTTGACGTCGAACGGCAGGTCGGTGCCGAACTGGAAGTAGCCGGCCTGGAAAAAATGCGCGTCGTATTCGTGGTGCGCGAACTCGAAGTCGCCGCCGAACTTCAGATCGTGGGCCGGCGAGTTGATATAGAACGTGTCGAACACCTGGTAGCGCTGGCGCGGGAAATCCTGCGGCACCGTCGTGTCCTGGCCGAAGCTCGCCGAGGGGCGCGCGATGCTCAGGTCGAAGCTGTTCGGCACGGTGCCGAGATCGTGATTCATGAACTGAAAGCGCACCGTGTTGACCATCGCCTTCGACAGCACCGCGTTGTCCTCGACGATCACGCTCTGCATGTGGCTGTAGTCGTTCACCTGCCGCGAGTCGGAGGTGGTGTTGCCGGTGCGGGTCGCGTACTGGTCGTCGTAGGCCCAGCGCGCGAACAGCGAGTGGCTGTCGCTGAGGCGGTGATCGACCTTCCCGGTCGCCACGGTGTTCTGCGACCCTGACGGAAACTCGCCGTTGTTGCTCACCGCGAACGGGTTGTTTGCCGGCAGGCTGATGATCTTGACGGTGTTCAGATCGTTGCGCTCGTACGAGGCGAAGAAATGCGTCCGGTTGCGGAGGATCGGTCCGCCCACGGTACCGCCGACGCGCGTCTGATCGAACGGCGGCTTCTCGCCGGTGGCGAAGTAGTTCTTCCCGTTCAGCGCCTTGTCGCGGCCGAAGTACGACAGCGTCCCGGTGAAGGCATTCGTGCCGGACTTGGTGACGACCGACACGACCGCGGCCAGCGCCGAGCCGTACTCGGCGTCGAACTGGTTGCGGAAGACCTTGAATTCCTGAACCGCGTCCTGCGGAATGTTGATCGTCGGATTGCCCCACACGGCATCGTCGATATCGCCGCCGTCGATGAGCGTCGTATAGCCGTTGCGTTGATCGGCGGGGCCGCCGAACTGGATGACGGCGAACTTCTGCCCGAGGTTGTTCGGCGTCGTGCTCGGCAGCAGCTGAGCGAGCGTCAGGAAGTTGCGCTGCAGTACCGGCAGCGCCGCCACCTGCTCGGCGACGACCACCGACGAGGGCTGCGACTTCGCCACTTCGACCAGCGGCGTTTCGGCGACGACGTTGAGCGTTTCGGAGACCGCCGCGATGCCGAGCTTGAAGTCGATCGTCAGCTCGGTGCCGATGGTCAGCACGACCTCGCGCTTGAGCGTCGCGAACCCGCTGAGCTCGGCCGTGATCGAGTAGGGCGCAGGCTGCAGCGCGACCGCGCGATAATTGCCGCGCTCTCCGGTCGTCACGGTCTGCGTTGCGCCATTGGCCGTGTTCGTTACTGTGACGGTAACACCCGGCAGCGACGCGCCGGTATCATCCGTGACGGTTCCGCCGATGCTGCCGCCGACGACCTGCGCACGCGCGCTCGTTGCCGCCAGCAGCAGCGCGAGCGCGAGACCAATCCGTGACATATGAGTTCCTCCTTCGCATCGAACCGCCGTGAAGTGATCGCCGACTATACACGGCCGGCCGTGCGCGCGTCGAAGCGCGGTAAACTGCGCGCCGCTTTCACAGGAGTGCGATGAAACCGATTCTCAGCGCCGCGCTGGCCTGCGCGCTCGCGACGGGTGCGCTGGCGCAGCCATCGAAGCGGATCGAGTGGCCCTACTACGGCGGCGACCAGGGCGGGATGAAGTATTCGCCGGTCGATCAAATCAACCGGCAGAACGTGGCCTCACTGCAGACCGCGTGGACGTGGCGCACTGGCGAGCGCGCGCACCCGGATCTCAACGTCGGGCCGGGCGCGTTCGAGGTGACGCCGATCATGATCGAGGACGTGCTGTATCTCAGCACGCCCTTCAATCGCGTCGTCGCGCTCGACGCCGGGTCCGGGCGCGAGTTGTGGGCCTACGATCCGAAAGCGTACGAGGACGGGCCGGTCTCGAGCGGACAGGGATTCGTGCATCGCGGCATCGCCGCGTGGCGCGACGGCGGCGCGCTGCGCATTTTCCTGAACTCGCGCTATCGGTTGATCTGCCTCGACGCCAGAACCGGCCTGCCGGTCGACTCCTTCGGCAGCCACGGCGTGGTCGACGTCGGCGACAATCTGCTCTGGCCGATCAACAAGAAGCACTACGCGAACACGTCGCCGCCGGTCGTCTACAAGGATCTCGTGATCCTCGGCAGCGGCGTCGGCGATCGGCTGATGTACCGCAACGATCCGCCGGGCGACGTGCGCGCGTGGGACGCGCGGACCGGCAAGCTGGCCTGGTCGTTCCACACGATTCCGCAGAAGGGCGAATACGGCAACGACACGTGGCAGAAGGACGCGGAAACCTACACCGGCCACACGAACGTGTGGCCGCCGATGTCGCTCGACGAAAAGCGCGGGCTGCTCTACCTGCCGGTCGGGACGCCGAGCAACGACTTCTACGGCGGCCGGCGCCACGGCAACGGCCTCTTCGGCGAGACGCTCGTGTGCCTGGACGCGGCGACCGGCAAACGCAAGTGGCACTTCCAGCTGGTGCATCACGGGTTGTGGGATTACGATCCCCCGGCCGCGCCGAACCTCGTGACGATCACCGTCGGCGGCCGGAAGATCGACGCCGTCGTCCAGCTGACCAAGCAAGGGTTTGCGTACGTGTTCGACCGCGTCAGCGGCGCGCCGGTGTGGCCGATCGAAGAACGACCCGTGCCGCAGAGCGACGTGCCGGGCGAGCAGTCGTCGCCAACGCAGCCCTTCCCGACCAGGCCGCCGGCCTTCACGCCCCAAGGCGTGTCGCTCGACGATGCGTTCGATCTGACGCCGGAACTGAACGCGGCGGCGCAGGCCGAGATGAAGAAGTACCGGCTCGGTCCGCTGTTCACGCCGCCATCGCTGCAGGGGACCATCACGCGGCCGAGCGTCTGGGGCGGCGCCGACTGGGGCGGCGGCGCGTTCGATCCGGACGACGGCATCCTCTACGTCAAGAGCGTCGCGCTCGGCGGCGTCGCCCGCATTCAGCCGTTCGATCGCGCCGCCGCCGGCGCGCGCGCCGCCGAAGTCGACGCGGAGTACGTCAACCGCGGGCTGCCGGCGGCGTTCAACAACGGTGTAATCCCGTTCTTCAAACCGCCGTACGCGCACCTCACCGCGATCAACCTGAACACGGGAACGATCGCCTGGCAGGTACCGTTCGGCGATTTCCCGGCGCTTCGCGAATACCTGCAGAAGTTGGGCGTCGCCGTGCCGGCGGCGCTCGGCGCGCAGGGGCCGCCCGGCGCGATCGTGACCGCAGGCGGGTTGGTGTTCATCGGCGGCGGCGACGCCGCGTTTCACGCGATCGACAAGGCGACAGGGCGCGACCTGTGGAGCGCGCCGACCGCCGAGACCACCGGCACGCCGATGACCTATCGCACCTCGTCAGGCCGACAATTCGTCGTCGTCGCGACTGGCCGGGGTGCCGACGCGGCGCTGGTCGCCTTCGCGCTCCGCGCTGCGACGGCGGCCTTCGCGCAGTAACCCGCCGTGCGGCACAGGGATCTGCCACGGAGGCACGAAAGCACGAAGAAAAGCGGCTCGACACTTCGTGGTGGGTCGATTGTCCGAAATCGGGATTTCTCACCCGCGTCCATGTGATGTCGATCTGACGCCGGCTTGATCGACAATCTGCCGAGGCCCGCGGCCGTAGTGTCCGGCTTTTCAGCCGGACCCGGGATCGATCGTCGAAGGAGATACGAGATGAGCGGTGTTCGAGTGCTGGTCGGGACGCGCAAAGGCGCGTTCATCCTGACCTCAGACGGGAAACGCGATCGCTGGCAGATCGAGGGTCCGCATTTCGGCGGCTGGGAGCTGTACCACATCAAAGGATCGCCGGCGGATCCGAACCGCCTCTACGCGTCGCAGGGCACCGGCTGGTTCGGACAGCTCATCCAGCGATCGAGCGACGGCGGCAAGACGTGGGAGCCGGTCGACAACAAGTTCGTCTACGACGGCACGCCGGGCACGCACGCGTGGTACGACGGCACGCCGCACCCGTGGGAGTTCAAGCGCGTCTGGCACCTCGAGCCATCGCTCAGCGATCCGGATACCGTGTACGCGGGCGTCGAAGACGCGGCGATGTTTCGCACCACCGACGGCGGCAAGAGCTGGCACGAACTGCCCGGGCTTCGCAATCACGGCACGGGCTCGAAGTGGCAGCCGGGCGCCGGCGGCCTCTGTCTGCACACCATCCTGATCGATCCATCCAACCCGCAGCGGATCTTCATCGCCATCTCCGCCGCCGGCGCGTTTCGCACCGACGACGGCGGCGAGACGTGGAAGCCGATCAATCAGGGCCTGTTCTCGAAATACATTCCCGAGCCGACCGCGGAAGTCGGCCACTGCGTGCATCGCCTCGCCATGCACCGCTCGCGCCCGAACACGCTGTTCATGCAGAAGCACTGGGACGTGATGCGGACCGACAACGGCGGCGAGTCGTGGCAGAAAATCAGCGGCAACCTGCCGACCGACTTCGGCTTCGTGATCGACGTGCACACGCACGAGCCGGAAACGATCTACGTCGTGCCGATCAAGAGCGATTCGGAACACTACCCGCCGGACGGCAAGCTGCGGGTGTATCGCAGCAAGAGCGGCGGCAACGAATGGGAGGCGCTCACCAACGGTCTGCCGCAGAGCGACTGCTATGTGAACGTGCTGCGCGACGCGATGTCGGTGGACGCGCTCGACCGGTGCGGCATCTACTTCGGCACCACCGGTGGTCAGGTGTACGGGTCGGCCGACGCCGGCGACACGTGGCAGCCGATCGCGGAGCACCTGCCGGCGGTGTTGTCGGTCGAGGCGCAGACGCTGCCATGAACGTCCGCGTCGAGCTGCCGGCGCACCTGCGCACCCTGGCCCGTGTCGGCGACGAGGTCGCGGTCGACGTCGCCGGCGCGGTCACGATCGGCGCCGTCCTCGACGCGCTCGAACGCGACTACCCGGTGCTGTGCGGCACCATCCGCGATCACGTCACGCACAAGCGCCGCCCCTTCATCCGCTTCTTCGCCTGCGAGGAAGATCTGTCGCTCGAACCGCCCGAGACGGCACTCCCCGAACCGATCGCGCGCGGCCAGGAGCCGCTGCTGGTCGTGGGCGCGCTCGCCGGCGGATAGAGAATTAGGAATTAGGAATTTGGAATTTGGAATTCGTACACGAGTTCGAAGGCGCGGGCGATTCGATGCGTAGCTAATCAGCCGACCTCGCGAACAGAGGTACGAATTCTTAGGTGAGAGTGCGTTTCGAAATTACGAGAAGCCTTTTGTAGCGCAGGCCTTTCGGCCTGCAAAACGGCCGCGGGCAGCCCTGAAGGGCTGCGCTACGGTAATTTTGAAACGCGCTCTTATTCTCAATTCCAAATTCTTAATTACGTCAGGTGCGCGAGCGAAAGCGGCGCACCTTGTTGCGATTGCCGCAGTCCTGCATCGTGCACCAGCGGCGGGTGCGGTTGCGGGTGGTGTCGAGGAACAGCCAGCCGCAGGTGTCATCGGCGCAGGCGCCGACCAGCGTGGCCTGCGGGCCGGTGAGGAGGTCGACGGCGGCGCGAATCACCGGGGCGAACGGGCGATCGAGGGCGTCGGCAGCCGGCCCGGTTTCGAGCACGACGCGATCGCCGTCGACGACGAGCTGCGCGTCGCGGTACATCTCGGCGACGAAGCGGTTGAGCGTCGCGAGATCGTCGGCAGCCGGCGGCTTGCCCGACGCGCGGCGCTGGAACACGCGGTAGATCGCCTCGCGCAGCCGGATCGCGCGGCGGTAGGCGGCGCGTGCATCCTCCGGCGCTGCCGCCGCGGCCCGGCGTAGCCGCGCCGCTTCACCTTTCGCGACCACACCGCGCGCCTCGGCCCACGCCACGAGATCGCCGTAGGTCGCGACATGCTCGTCGGCGCCGGCGCCGCGGTCTCCTACCGTGTTGACGAAGTCGAGCGCGACGTGACCGCCGCAGAAGTCGAACCTGTAGTCGGGCTGCGACCGCTCGACCGATCCGGCGAGATCTCCTGTAACCATCTAATTTCACTTGACAGGTTACCATGATCCAGATGTAACCTCCAAATTGGTTTATGGAGGTTACATGGCGATCGTCCTCGGCTACGCCGCGATTTATCTGATCTGGGGGTCGACCTTTCTCGCGATCCGGATTGCGGTCGCTTCGATCCCGCCGTTGCTGATGATGGGCGTGCGCTGCGTCGCCGCCGGGTCGATGCTGGTGGCGTGGGCGGCGCTGCGGGGCGAGCGGGCGAGCGCGCGGCAATGGCGGCACGCGCTGCTTGCCGGCGGGCTGATGTTCGGCTTCGCCTACGGTGGGCTCGCCTGGGCCGAGCAGCAGATTCCGTCGGGCGTCGCCGCGCTGATCGTCGCGACCCTGCCGCTGTGGATGACCTCGATCGAGTGGCTGCAGCGCGGCGCACGCCCGTCCCCGCCGGCGCTGCTCGGCGTGGCGACCGGGTTCGGCGGCGTCGCGCTGCTCGTCGTCGGCGGCGGCGGCGCACCGCTGGCGCTGCTGCCGATGGCCATCGTCGCCTTCGGCGAAGGCGCCTGGGCGCTCGGATCGCTGCACGCGCGGCCGCCGCGGCTGCCCAAGCCGGTCGCGCTCAATGCGGGGATGCCGCTCCTCGCCGGCGGCGTGATGCTGATCGCGGCGTCGTGGGTCGCGCGCGAGCTGCAGACGTTTCACCTGCGCGACGTCTCGACCGCATCGTTCGCCGCGCTCGGCTATCTCGTCGTGTTCGGGTCGATCGTCGCCTTCTCAGCCTACTCGTGGCTGCTGCAGGTGTCCCCGGCGTGGCGGGTCGGCACGCACGCCTACGTCAACCCGCTGATCGCGGTCGCGCTCGGCGCCGCGGTCGGCGGCGAGCCGCTGACGGTGGCGCTGATCGCTTCAGCGATCGTCATCGCCGGCAGCGTCGCGTTGATTCTCAGCGAGCGCACGCCACCCGCCGCAGTGCCAGCGTCGCCGCCGGCGGCGTTTACAGCGCGCCGCCCGGCACCAGGCCTGCGCGAAACGCGGCAACCTGATCCGGCGTGAACGGACGCGAGAACAGCGTCGACTCCTCCGCGTAGGCCCGGAACAAGTGCACGATGTAGTGCATGCGCTGACCGAGGTCGCACCAGTCGGTTGCAGCGCAGGCGGTGCCGCCGGCCGCACAGGGATCGAAGTCGCTGATGAAGGCGGCGAGAAATGCCGGAGCGACGGCGAGGGTGGCCGGCACCGGTGCGATCAAGTTGCGGCCGAGCGATAGGACAATGGTCGGCAGCGACAGCACCATCATCGATTCGGTGATCGCCTGCTGCGTCACCGCGATCGCCTCACGCCTCAGACGCGCAGCGGCGACGCCAGCGATCGCGGCGGCGGCGCGGTCCACGGCCATCGGCCAGCGGCGCACCGGCATCCACGCGCGAACGACCCGTTCGCCGAGATCGACGGCGGTCGTGAGCGGCGCATCGACCGCGGCGGTAATTTGCGGCTGCAGCCGCATCTGCTCGTGCAGCCCGATCTTCACGTTGGCGAGCAGCATCCAGGCGGCGCGCGCCGCGCGATCGGTTTCGCGGCGCTGCCGCTGATAGTGGGCGAACGCGTCGCGCAGGTAGTCCTGCCCGTCGGGCGGCGGACCGCTGCTCAGGTGCGCCGCGAAGGCGAGAAACTCCGGCGAGCTCTCGGAGGCATCGGGCGGGACCGCCGCGAGAAAGCGCGCGAACTCGCGGCCGATCTCGGCGAACACCTCGAGGTTGCCGGCGGCGACGGCGGTGCTGGCCCGCTCGAAGGCGTCGAAGGGCGTGTGAATCGCCGCGCAGATACGGCCCAGTGTCGTCTGCGGCTGGAACAGGCCTTTGCGCAGCAGCACCCGCGAGAGCGCGGCGAGCGGCGCCAGCAGCCACGACCGGCGGCCGAGGATCTGGTCGACGCGCTCGAGCAGATCTTCACCGCGGATGGTGCGGCCGGCCTGCCGCGACGCCCACGTCGCGAAGCTGCACCAGTCGGCCGCGCCGCCGCTGCGGGCGCGCATCGCCGCCGTGAGCTCGGCGTAGCACTCGGTGATTTCCAGATTCCGAATTACCGGATTGACCATGGCGGCAATCCGGTCGACATCCTCGACCTGCGGACTCGTCGTCAGGGCAACCAGGGACACAGGACCTCCTGCGCACTGGGGGGTGGCACATCATACAGTCTCCGGCGCGCGGAGTACAGAATGGAGTGATGGCTGGCCACGAGTGCTACCACTGCAAGCAGTGGGTCGAGGAAGGCGAAGCGCACGACTGCTGGACGACGACCGAGGCGGCGCTGACGGCCGACCTCTCGGAGGACCTGAAGGACGCCTGGGAGCGGCTGCGCGAGACCGCCGCTGATTTCGGCGATCAGCGGATTTATGCCTCACATAAATCGATCATGTTCTCGCGGGCGGCGTGCTACTTCTTCGTCCGCCCCAAGCGGAAGCACCTCGAGATCTGCGTCTTCCTCGGCCGAACGTTGCGCGCGCCGCAGGTGAAGCGCGTCGATCGGGCGTCGCGGTCGAAGATCGTGCACGTCCTCCACGTGACGCATCGCGACGAAGTCGAGGCGCCAATCACCGACTGGCTGCGCGAGGCGTACGACTTTTCAGCGGCGCCTGCGGCACGAGGCACGGCGAAACGTCCCCGGCCCGTGCGGCGCACGGTCAAGCGGACATCCGCGGCGGGAAAGAGAAAACCGAAACGAGGAACGAAGAAAGCGCGGCGGCGGTCGCCCCGATCCTAGGCAACCACCGCCGTCATCGATTATCGGGGCACGATTTCAACCGCGACCATGTTCCACGCGTCGCGCGTCGGCGCGGTGAAGGTGATCGCCGCGGTGTCGCCCGACGCCATCGGGTCGGCGACCGCCTGCACCCAGAAGGTGCAGTTCGCATCCCGGTCCACCCATTCGTGCACGCTGATCTGACCGGCCGGAAGCGTCCGCGACGCCGGCTTGTCAGCGTCGAAGCCGACTGCGAAGACGAGCGACGAGTCGGCGCTGGCGGTCAACAGCAGGTTCGGCTGATTCCGCGAACCGCTGCCGAAGGTCACCTCGCCGATCGCCGCCGACGGGAACGCCATCACCGTCAGCGACTGATGGAAGACGTTCACCGACGCGTTCGCAGTCGACTTGATGACCGCGTTGACGAGTGGCGCCGGCGCGACGGCCGTCCAGACTTCGGCGGTCCCCGCCGACGCGTCCGCCCGGCGCAGCAGCGTCCAGTTCAAGCCGCCGCCGGTCACGGTCATGAGCTGTGGATTCGCGGCGCCGCCGTCCGAGCTGACGAAGGCGACCAGCAGTTCGTTCGCCGACGACGTCGTGAGCGGCGGCGTGCTCAGCTGGAAGCTGGTGCCGTCGACCGACACGTTCAGCTCCATTTGCGGCGCCCCGGCCGGCGGACCGCTCGACACCGCCAGGTTCACCGCTGTGCTGGCCGCGATCATCGTCGCGCCAGCCGGACTCTGGCTGATCACCAGGCCGGCGGGCATGGACACGCTCGGCGTCATCGTGACGGTACCCAGCGTCAGCGAAGCGCCGGTGATCGCCGCCGTTGCCGCGGTTTGCGTCAGGCCCACGACATTCGGGACGGACACAAGCGACGGACCGGCCGAGACGACGAGCGAAACCGCCGAACCGAGGGCGACGAACGTCCCGGCTGTAGGACTCTCGCTGAGGACCGTGCCCGCCGGCACTGTCGCGCTCGGCGCTGTAGTCGTCGTGCCGACGACGAGGCCAGCGGCGGTGATAGTCGTCGCCGCGCCGGTTTGCGTCTGGCCGACGACGTCGGGGACCGCGACCTGGTTACCTGACGACACGGTTAGCGACACCGCGCTGCCCGACGCCACCAGCGTTCCGGCGATCGGCGATTCGCTGATCACGACGCCGGCCGGTACCGTCGCGCTCTGCACCATTGAGACGACGCCGACCGTCAACCCGGCGCTCGTGATCGCCGTGGTCGCGGCTGTCTGCGTCAGGCCGACGACGTTCGGCACCGCCACCTGCGGCGG
>Ga0070666_10002927_pt1 | contig 10327 bp, 9 predicted proteins | sample KBSS23metaG_FD_64677 | JGI IMG/M metagenome (GOLD analysis project Ga0070666, IMG submission 64677) | Switchgrass rhizosphere microbial communities from Kellogg Biological Station, Michigan, USA - KBS S2-3 metaG | ecosystem: Host-associated > Plants > Roots > Rhizosphere > Soil ... | reverse complement strand
TGCGGCAACGACACTGTTGATTATTTTGAGCTTGAATGCGTTAAGTGACCCGTTCGGATCTTTTTGGCTTAACTTTTGTATTTCATCGTATGCTGCTTGCAGCTTGCCGTGGATGGTCTCAAAGTAGTCCACTTGATCAACTTCCAATGGCTCATTCATTCCTTGCTCCTTGAGTCGGGTCTCGTGGGTGCGTCTGCATCGATAGTCGGGCCATCTACATCCCAATACCAGTCATAGCCACTTTTTGTGACGTGCGCGGATCGCCAAGTCTCAAGAGCAGCAATGTATTGGGAAAGCACCACCGCAAGATCGCTGTTAGATGGAAGATCTTCCTCGAAAAGTTCAGTGAAAGCTGACAACGGTTTTGCATTGCCCAAGATCTCATTGGCCCGATGCAGGAGTTCATTGGCAGCTCGGATCTTAAACTTGTTCAGGGCGTTATCGGGTTTTGTCTTGGCGAACACTACGAAGTCATTTCGCATTGTTGTCAGCTGGGCCGAGACCGCACCAAATTCGTCAACGTCGCTCCTTCTTAATTTCATACCGGGCATTCTCGCATGAAATTAACAAAGGCTCGCTCGATGACCTCGAACGGCTCTCTTTGTTTCGATTCGTATAAGCTAACCATGAGTTCTAGGTCTCCATCCGACAAGAATAAAATGCATTTTCGCTGTCCTGACCAAATGTCAACAGCATGCTTTCGAATGGATGCCGGCGGCGGATTACGGGTGAGAATGATGCCCACATGACCGATGTGCTCTGCTAGGTATCTGTTCATCTGATTCATATGGTCCCTTTCTATCTTATTCACGTTCTTTAGTTCAAAGACCACTTGCTTTGCCGAATATTGTTCATACCACTGTTTTAGCATGGGTCTCCGGCAAGTGTTATAGAAGAGCAGATCCCGAATTTGTGCGCCAGATTCAGTCCTTACCTGCGTAGCAGCAAAATCAAGGTCTGGATATAGAAGCGTTGTAATCAGGGTCGACGCAAGATCTTCATATCTTCGGTCGGCCATATCGTCCTTTCCCGTCACCGTGTTTTGTATTCGATGAAATCTATTCTTTATAGAAAGAGCGGGCAGTTGCTTGAAGAGCGGATCGTTAATGCAGTCGGCGGCGCTACGCTCTCTAGCTTTCACATATTGACGCACGACCCCAAAATTCTCGCGGTTATAGGTTAGAAGTTGGCTGCGCTCAAGCTTTGTTACCGTCTGGTCACCAATTGTCGCCCGATAATCATCTACGCCGATAAAATGCAGCTTTCGCAGCCAACGTTTTGGAACTAATAAGATCGGCTTATCGCCAACAGGACTGAATGTTATGGCTTGGAGGGAGTCGGCGAAAGTCTGCGACTTGAGATCGAAAACATCTCGGACCGCCAACAGCCGAGTCGGTAGTTCATACTTTTCAGCCATCATCATCGAAAAATCGATAAGCGCCGATTTCATCAAACTACAAGCAAAGTCACTGACGCGATCTGGCCCTATTCCGTCAATGACAAATTGAAGTTCCTCGATGTGATGAAGGCCGCCAGCTTTCATTTCCGGGATCACCGCAAAGAGTTCCATAATTTCTTGGGCAGTCGACTCTCCAATCCTTTTCCCAATTCTTTGACGAGATGCCCCCAATCCAACCTCTTCGCATTCGGAAATGCGGATGAGTGCATCGATAGCTGCATTCGCGTTTCCTTTGTTGGCGCGGCCCAAATAGTTGAGTCCACTCACCATAGCCACGTGAAGAGCATGTTCTTGGAAGGAGGGAGATTTCCAAAGAAGGAATGGGTCCACCGAAAAGGGCAAGTCCTCGTCAATAAATGGGATAGCAAACTCCACATCCTCTTGCGCAAGGGGGATGCCGAGTGCGTCAGTGAGCCTCGGATTTACTACTAAGTTTTCACCGTCCATGCTGGGAGCGCCTCACATCACGTTAGCGCATATTCGCAACAATGATCAACCAACCGATCCTTCTAGGCTGACACCTAGAAGCTTCTGCGCTTCAACCGCGAATTCCATCGGTAGCTCGCGGAAGACGTCTTTGCAGAAGCCGGAGACGATCATGTTGACGGCGTCCTCGGTTGGGATGCCGCGTTGGTTGCAGTAGAAGATTTGGTCTTCGCCGATCTTGGAGGTCGAGGCCTCGTGCTCCACGGTCGCGGTTGGGTTCTTCACTTCTATATAAGGGAACGTGTGCGCGCCGCAGCGATCGCCCATGAGCATGGAGTCGCACTGCGAATAGTTTCGCGCGCCTTCCGCCCCGGGGTTGATGCGCACCTGGCCGCGATAGGTGTTCTGTCCGTTGCCGGCGGAGATACCCTTCGACACGATGGTCGATTTGGTGCGCTTGCCGATGTGGATCATCTTGGTGCCGGTATCGGCTTGCTGCTTGTTCGCGGTGAGCGCGACGGAATAGAATTCACCGACCGAATCATCGCCCTGCAAAATCACGCTCGGATATTTCCAGGTGATGGCGCTGCCGGTTTCGACCTGAGTCCAGGTGACCTTGGATCGCTTGCCGATCGCCTTGGCGCGCTTGGTGACGAAGTTGAAGATTCCGCCTTTGCCGGTGACGGGGTCGCCGGGGTACCAGTTCTGCACTGTGCTGTATTTGATGGTGGCGTCATCGCCGACGGCGATGAGTTCGACCACGGCGGCGTGGAGCTGATTTTCATCGCGCATGGGGGCGGTGCAGCCCTCCAGATAGGAGACGTAGGCGCCTTCTTCCGCGATGATGAGGGTGCGCTCGAACTGGCCGGTGTTGGCGGCGTTGATTCGGAAATAGGTGCTGAGCTCCATGGGGCATCGCACGCCTTTGGGGACGTAGACGAAGCTGCCATCGGAGAAGACCGCGCTGTTCAGAGTGGCGTAATAGTTGTCGCTGTAGGGGACGACTGAGCCGATGTATTTCTGGACGAGGTCGGGATGTTCTCTAACTGCTTCTTGGATGGAGCAGAAGATGATTCCGAGTTTTGCGAGCTCGGCTTTGAAAGTGGTGACGACGCTGACGGAATCGAAGACGGCGTCTACTGCGATGTTCTGTTTGGGCTTGGGGCTTTCGGAAGAATCTGATCCCCTATCCCCTACCCCTTCCCCCTTTGCCGCACGATCATCGGCAGAAAGGGGAAGGGATCCCGCAAGCGCATCAGCAGCGGAAGAGGCCGCTCCCTTCACATTGAGCAACACTTTTTGTTCTTCGATCGGGATGCCAAGTTTTTGGAACGTCTTGAGGATTTCCGGATCTGCGTCTTCGAGGCTATCTAATACGGGCTTATTTTTCGGCGCGGAGTAATAGGAGATCGATTGGAGGTCGACGGGGGCGTAATGCACGTTGGGCCACTTGGGCTCCTTCATGGTGAGGAAGTGCTTGTACGCTTTGAGCCGCCAATCCAAAAGCCACTGCGGCTCTTCTTTCTTTTTGGAGATGGCCCGGACGACGTCTTCGTTCAGTCCGGGTGGGAATTGATCGGCTTCGATGTCGACCGACCATCCGTGCTCGTATTTTCGATTGGCCCACTCATCGAGCAGGGCGGTGCTTTCATCTAAAACTTGTTCGCTCATATTTCGGCTCGCCAGCGTCCACGAGGCAGCACCTCCATCACGCCAACATTCCTTCCTACGCTCTATTTTGGCTGAATCTTGACGGGAAGTGTGATTGGTCCTATTTAGCTCTAGGTGATTGAGAATCGCCTCCGGCTGATAGTCGCAACCCCTTCGGGATCAACCGACAATACGTGGGTTTGACCTGGGCCCAATTCATCCGCGCCAAGCTGTTCGTTTGCCCGTAAGGTTTTGACAAATAGTTGGGTCTCACGTTTATTTTTGTCGAGGGGTGGATCCAGGGAAAGCTTTGGCGGAGTGCTACTCCACGCCAACGAGAATCGCAGAGGAGTCTTTGCCTTTAGGATGCTGCCCTCCTCTGCAAATGCAAGCGCTGTGCCCGATGCGGATCCTTCATCGACGGTGACGACTTTCACGCCATGCAAGCCTTCGAGAGTCAGTCCTTGTTCCACCGCCTGCTTGATCTGGTTCGGTTGACCTAGCAACCCGGCGACTACGATCGGGAGTTGCCACCACGCATCGATGCTTCCAGAGCCGCCCGTTGCAAATTCGATGTCGATAGCATCAACGATCTTGGCTCTTCCGCGGCCATGAACATAGATTTTCTTCGCCGCCTTTGCGGACAAGAACTTGTCGTTAGTCCAGGTTTCTAGTGGAACGTCGTGGTTCGATTTTTCAGCAGTTCCTAAGCGGACAGCCTTCAAGCCAGGAACAGCTTTTTCCAACGCTTCAGTAGCAGCCGAGATTTCCGAGGTTGCGGCCGAAGCCTTCGATAAGCTTTCAATATCGATTGCTAATAAAATCATTCGGATATCACGTGGTAGGCCAAAACCGGCCTACCACGTGCACCTTGACACATTATCTACCTTGACTGCATCCATAGCAGTCGATACGAATCCTTTGGAGCACGAAGTCGCCATCGACTTTCACAATCTTGTGTGTGGGTGTCGTGACAGCCGGTGCCGCCGTGAATCCGCGCGACCGCTTTTCTGGCAATTCAACTTTGCCTCGCTGCAATAGCTCCGAAACAAACATTCGAGCCGCCTCTTGATGAGAAGGATTAACGACTGGTCTAGCGGCAGTGCTTGCGCCTGCGAAGCCAAGGCCCGCTGCCCGGGCGCCGCCATGCACGGCCGGAGCCGCATACACGTGAATCGCCGGCATGTCTTGCGAATCTATGCCGATCTCGGCCGCCGTAATTCCGGTCAATTCCAGGTTGACAGGTTGAACGGCTCGCATCGCAGCAGCCCTGCCTGCGGCAACGCCGGTTGACGAAATTGCAGCAAACGCTGCTGGCAACGAGAGAATGCCCGTTGATTGGAACGCTTGCTTCACAACCGCTTGATCTTGCGCTTGCGCCAATCGCACCATCGAACCTGCCACTTCCGCAAAGAATCCGGGAACAACTGCCGCCTGGCGAACACCAGCTATCAAGAGCTTTGCCAAGTCCGTAGCTGCTTGATTCAGTGCAGCTTCGTCTGCACCCTGGGGATCTCGCACTTTGAACATGCCAGCCAGGATTCTCATGAACGCGGCCGTAAACACTCGCGAGAACGAATGCGCTTCCGATGTTAATACTGAAGCGGGGCCGCCTGCGGGTATCTGGCTTGGCTCTCGATAGAAGAAGGAGTTCACGGCGTTGCGGAGACAGTCTGGATTGACCCCGTCTGGTTGAGCCTGCCGTATTCCCCATCCTAACTGCTCGGCCAGTCTCGAGATGCTTGACGAGCGGAACAACGACCCATTTGTTTCGCGGATGATAGTCGTTCTCGCAGCTTGGAGCGACAGCACCGAAAGCAGGGCGCTCATATCGCCAAAGGCCTCGTGAAACGCGGCTGCCTCAACGAACGCAGCATTCCAAAGTTGTGGCTTGATTGCGTCGAGGATCGCGTGCCCAAGTTCGTGGCAAACGACGTCCGGGCTTTCCCCCGAAAACAACCGCACACCACCGACGTCGGCATGGAAGAAATTTAGGGCAACCCGATCATAGAACGCGTTCAGGTCCTCGCCCTGGTCGGGCTTGATCGCAAGAATGTGATTGCTAGTTTGCCACCTGTCTTGCGCCGTAAGAAGGGGCTTCCACATGTCTCTTCCGCGAACGGCCGCTTCGATGGTCACCCATCTCCTAAAATCAGGCGTGCCCGGGGAGAATTGTCCCGCAGCGGTACCAGCCGGAACGCTGATGGGTAGTAGCGAGTCGCTGACATTCGGAGCCGGTCGCGTGATTTGGGTGCCACCCGTCGAGCTATTGCCCGATGCGGGATCGTCCACCCAACTATTGACGTTTGCCAATGCTGGATTAGCCTTCGGCCGCTTGTGAGAGGCGCGTGGCTTTTTCTTTTTGGTAGTACTCATACTTTCACCTTATCGCTCGTCCACGAGCGATAATATATCGTACCACTAAAGTAACCTATATTGTTACCACTGAGCCCTATGTAAGAAGGGCGATTAAGCCCTTCCACAAGCTTCAAGCCAGATTTACGGAGCTACTATAATCGTTCGCGCCGATGAGATGTCGCCGAAAGCGCCGGTGAAGGTGGGCGAGTCGCGACGCATCTGCCAGCCCATCGGGTAAGAGCCGGGCGTCGAAGGCGCTGTACAGGTAAACGTGAACACCTTCGTCGCGCCGCGCGCGATCGAATCGGTGGCGGACATGGCAACTTTCGTGACGCCCCACGAGCCGGCGGATGGTGCGAGACCAAATCCGGCGGCGGAAGTCCAGGCGGTCGTTCCCACATTCATCATGTAAACGGTGACGGTGAACGTCGATCCTGCTTTCACAGAAGTTGGAACATTCTGACCCGTGTAACGCGCGGCGTTTGCATTCACGACGACGTTGATCACTTTGTTTGCGGTGAACGCGCCGAAGGAGTGAGAGTTCTGTGACATTCGCCACTGGAAGTTATAGTTGCCTGCGGTCATCGGGGCGATGACATTGAAACCGAAATTTTTTGCTTGGCTGTTTGCGATGGCATCGGCTGCGCCGAGATCGATGCGGTTGATTCCCCACACTTTGTTGTCGACGCTGTTTGCAGAACGCAGGTAGTCGCCGTTTGCTTTGGTCCATGTGAGGGCGCCGGTGTTGAGCAAGCGCTCTGCGACTGAATAAGTCTGGCCCGCTACCATTGTGGTGGGAACCGACTGACTGTTAAAGCTTGCGTTCGCGAACGCGGCGTATTTCGCGGCGATGAATCCGGACGGTCCTGTGTTCGGGTAGCTGTTGTAGTAGCCGGCCAGGTAAAGCGCGCCACCCGCGTCCCGATGAATGTCGCCGATGTGATCCGAATAAGTGCTCGGGAAAACGACCATTCCGTTGGGCAAAGATGGCCAACCTAGATCACCGTTTGGAAAGTATTTGATAATTCCTATGTCGGTCTGAGTCGAACCGGCGACCTCAACTGAGAGCATGATATTTCCGCTCGGGTCGCTTGCGAAGTTGCCCGCGATGCCATTCGGATTGGAGCCCGAGATGCGCTTGGTCCAGAGCAGGTTTCCGTCGGCATCAAACTTTGTGATAACCCCGGGACTCGTTCCCGTTTGCCGATCTGAAAAGTATCCTGTCAGCACCAGATTTCCCTGGCCATCCAGATCGAAAAACGGATGGGACACTGAGCTCTGCGTGGCATATGATTTCGACCACACTTCGTTGCCAGAAGAATCCACCTTGGAAATTAGATATGTGCCGGCCGTGAAGCTAACGAAATAAAGATTGCCGGTTGAATCCACCGTGTTGAGATAGGGGAGCAGGGTGGGAAACGCAGCCTGCGTCGGTGAGATATATTGACCGCCGTTTTCGCCGACGCCGGTGAAATGCATTTTGCAAACGCCTTTGAAGTCTTTGGAAGAATCGTCTTGGTACCACACGCGGCCCTCCACGTAACAAAACGCATTGACGCCGCCGGTTCCATCGGAAAACAGTCGAAGAACTGCGCTGGATCCTTCTAGGTTGACGGTCTCAGTCCAAATGGTTTGACCTGTTGCCGACATTTTCGTGACGACGGCGGGACCATTCTCTGAGCCATGAGATTCATAGTTGTCCGCAATGAAGAAAGATCCATCGGGCGCGGCGATAACATCGGTTACGAAGTTTGTTAAGCGCGACCACTGAAGCGTTCCGTTGGCGGAAATTTTAATGAGTTCGTTGCCCCATGCATAGCCCTCACTGTCAAAGTACAACGCAATAAGGGCTCCTCCATCTTGAGTTGGGACAATCTTTCTGATCTCGCTCGCCTGTAGGTCTCCGATGTTGTCGACCACAAACTGATTCGCAAGTGTCCCATCGGGAGCCATTCGCGAAATCTGAAACCTAAGCAAGTTATTTGTTTCGTTGAAGTGGCCGAGCATCGACACAACAAACATTCCTCCCGCCGCTCCTAAACAAGAATGAGGGCGATTGAAACCGGTTTCCGACCCATTTTGAATTTTGGTTTCGTAGATCGAAACAGGCTGTGCGCTAGCTCGAGATGATAGCAAGCCAAGGCTCGCGAGGGCGATATAGAGGGCGGTTCGAGGCACACCCAGTGAGACGCGGAATTTTCGAGTTGGGTAACTAGGATCAGGCAGATTCATCTCTTTCTCCAAACAATTGCAAAACACCGCGAAAGGGATCGCAGAAAGTATCGATTCATTATCCGAGACTTCTGGGCTCAATTTGTCGTTTGACGATGTGTTTTTGGAAATACCTTTCCCATCCCGTTACGGTTACCAGGACTTGTCGCCTTCCGAATTTGCAACATGCGCCCCCATCCCCCTGCGAGTACCCATTCCCACCGCTAAGGGCAAGCTTTCATTCCCTCTGTCGTTACTCCGGGGGAGGATCCTAGAGGTCGAGTTCCATGAAGACGACCTTTGGTTTTAGCTCTGGCGGGAAGTCGGCGGGGCCCTCGATGTCGACGAAGCCGACTTTGCGATAGGCGGCGTGTGCATCGGTCATCGTGTAATAGCTGTCGAGGATCGCCTTTCGATATCCGATGGAGCGCGCTTCTTCAATAAACGTTTTCATAAGTGCGCTGCCGATTCCCTTCCCTCGGAAATCCGGTTTGACGTAAAAGCGTTTTAGTTCGCACACTCCATTGGGGTGCGGGTTGATGGCGATGCATCGTGCTAGTTTGCCGTCGTATGTTGCGACTAACATGCGTCCAAGCGGCGGCGAAAAGATTCCCGGGAGATCGCGCAACTCGTCTTCGACATTCGAGAATGTGGGAGCGTCTATGTGGTCACCCAGTGTGAACGCCCACTCCAAGTATTCGCGCAACATGGCGCGAAGTTCGGGAATTTGATCCGATTCGACTTGGGCGACCTTCACCACAAAACGATTATGAAGAAGTATCGAGGGTGATCTGCAATCTGTGGAGTTGCCAGCCTAATACTGGTCCGAAACTACAAGTCCCATCAACCACGGAGTCACAGAGGCACCGAGTTACACAGAGGTGAGGGAATGAGATTTCGGATTTCGGATCTCGGATCTCGGATCTCACATTTACTGTCCCGAGACTTCCCTCTTGCGCTGCTGCATCTCTTTCAGAACTTCTGCGGGCATCACGACTTTCTCCAACTGCCTCAGCTCTTCGTCGTCGCAACCTTCGATCTCCAACTTTTTGCCGATCATGGTCACGAGTTGAAGGATGCGCGTGATCTCGTACTCGCCCAGCATATCGATTTGCAGATCGAGGTCGGCGCGCTCATCTGCCTGCTCGGACGATCGGTTCTGGCTGATCATGACGAGGGTCGAGAGGAAGATCGCTTCCAAAGAAACGATCATCGTCAACAGGCCAAAGGGATAGGGGTCGAAGGCTTTGTGAGCCGGCGCGGTGATATTGATGCCTATCCAAATGCCGAACCAGACGATATGCACGTACAGGAACGCCATGCTGCCCGAGAAGGCAGTGATGGCGTCGGCGATCCGGTCTTGCATGCTGCGCTGCCGGTCCGCATCGCGACGGAGTTCGAGAATGGTCTCGATGTTTCTCTCGAGCGCATCCGCGATATCGGGGTTGTTGCGCACGACCTTCTGCATGCGTTGGCGCATGAGCTTGTGACGGAAGCTGATCATTGAGCTTTATCTTAGGCGCACCCGAGTACAAGTCCACGCCAAAGAACTGGCAATTTGAGCGCAAGCTATGAGGGCCGGGCCGATTTCATCGGCCCGGCCCTCTCTTCAGCAGATTGGATAAGCGGTCCTCTTACGCTTTCTTGGCAAGGAGATCGCGGATTTGGGTGAGAAGAACGACGTCTTCTGCAGGTGCTGCCGGTACGGCCGGAGCCTCTTTCTTGAAGCGGTTTGCGGCTTTAACAATAAGGAAGACCACGAATGCGACCACGAGGAAGCTGATCAGGTTCGTGAGAAAGGCACCATATCGAATGACCACGCCATCCTTTATGGTTAAGGTCATCTCGTCAAAGTTAGCTTTACCGAAGATGCCGAGGAGCGGACTGATGATGTCCTTTACAAAGGAATCGACAATTCCGGTGAAGGCAGCCCCGATGATGATTCCCACCGCCAAGTCCAGAACATTGCCTTTGGAAATGAATTCCTTGAACTCTTTAAGCATGCTCATAAATACCACAATGGGCGCAATATAGCCAAAAACGAGCCCAACTGAGAGGATTACCGGCTGTTGACAATTTTGATTCTTACCAAAGAAATCTGTGCGCCCAGTGCTGGCTTATATTTTGTGGCGCAAAGAGTGGACTAATGACTAAGAATAAAAAGAAGGGCTTTACGCTCGTTGAAATCATGATCGTCGTGTTGATCATCGGCATTCTCATGGC
>Ga0070666_10002925_pt1 | contig 10330 bp, 8 predicted proteins | sample KBSS23metaG_FD_64677 | JGI IMG/M metagenome (GOLD analysis project Ga0070666, IMG submission 64677) | Switchgrass rhizosphere microbial communities from Kellogg Biological Station, Michigan, USA - KBS S2-3 metaG | ecosystem: Host-associated > Plants > Roots > Rhizosphere > Soil ... | reverse complement strand
CAGCGGCGTCGGCCCACTGGCGCTTGAGGTGGTCGGTGGGTGCCACGATGGTCACGCGGTTGACCACTCCGGAATCGATGAGCATGGACGCCACGCGCAGGGCGAAGGTGGTCTTACCCGCGCCGGGGGTTGCGACCGCAAGGAAATCCTTAGGATGGGTGCTGAAGTAGCTGTCCAGCGCCTCCTGCTGCCAGGCGCGCAGCTTGGGGGCGGTGCCCCAGGCGGCCCGCTCGGGATAGGCGGGGGGAAGCGTGGGTCCGCCGAAAAGTGTCTCCGTCATTAAGGCGCCCTCCATCCGCGCATGGCTGCAGCCGACGGAGAAACCCAATTAAGCACAAAAACACCAATCTTTTTGGATGGACCGTAAGGCAGTACCCGGACAGCATGGACCGGCAATCAGGAAAGCAGAAAATCAGGGGCGCGACGGCGCGCCGCCATAGGGAAGCGCCGTCCGAAGACGGCTAACGGAACCTGTTGGTTCCGTTGATTGCCCTTTACTTGTCGCCGGAGCCCTTGCCGCCGTCGTTTCCGGGGCGCAGGCCCTCGTAGACTTCCTTGCATTCGGGGCAGACGGGGAACTTCTGCGGATCCCGGCCCGGAGTCCAGACCTTGCCGCAGAGCGCGATCACCGGTTCACCGGTCAGCGCGGATTCCATGATCTTTTCCTTGCGCACGTAGTGCGAGAAGCGCTCCCGGTCACCGGGCTCAACTTCCTGGCGCAGTTCCTCGCGCTCGATCGTGGCCGTTGACGTCCCGGCTCCGGAGAGCTCGCGCATCGGATCGTTTTCGAGAGGATCGGTCATGCTAGTCATGACACCCATCTTAGCCGTTGGAAGGGCGCTGCCGGACCTGCGGGGTGCCGGCGGCGGGGCCTAGAGGCCCTGCCAGGCGGGTTTGTGGTCGTAGCTGTGGCGGTAGTAATCCGCCAGCCGCAGCGACGACGCCGCCGCCTCGTCCAGGAGGATGGTGGCGTGCGGGTGCAACTGCAGCACGGAGGCCGCACAGATGGCGGCGACGGGGCCCTCCGCGAGGTCCCGGACGGCCTGGGCTTTTTGCGCACCGGTGGCGATCAGGATCACGTGGCGGGCATCCAGGATGGTGCCCAGGCCTTGGGTCAGGACGTGGTGCGGCACGTCGGCCAGGCTGCCGAAAAACCGTGCGTTGTCCCGGCGTGTCTGCTCGATCAGGGTCTTGATCCGCGTCCGGGACGCCAGCGACGAGCCTGGCTCGTTGAACCCGATGTGGCCGTCCGTTCCGACGCCGAGGAGCTGCAGGTCCACTCCCCCGGCGTCGCGGATGGCGTCTTCATAGGCCCGGCAGGCCGCGGGGATGTCCGCCGCCGCGCCGTCGGGCACGTGGACGTTGGCCGGACTGATGTTCACCCGTGCGGTGAATTCGCGGGCGATCACCTCGCGGTAGGACTCCGGGTGGCCGGCCGGCAGCCCCACGTACTCGTCCAGGGCGAAGGCGCGGACCCGGCTGAAATCCAGGCCGGCGCGCTCGTGCCGCGCCGCCAGTTCGACATACACCGGCAGGGGCGTGGAACCGGTCGCCAGGCCCAGGACGGCGTCGGGCTTGCGGCGGAGAAGGGCCTCCACCGCATCCGCGGCAAGCGACGCGATCTGTTTGCTGCCGGGAAGGATGACAACTTCCATGATCCTGCCTTTGCTGACCTTCCTAGTGTCGGAGTCTGCGCACTCCCAGCATGCACCCGTCAGCGGTTGACGGCCAGTTGTGCCAGCAGCTCCGGTGCCCGCCGGTCCAGCCATGCTCCGCCGGTCCGGACACCGACGGCGAAGAGTGTGAGACCGAGCACGGGTCCGAGGGCCAGCGCGATCCAGCCCGGCACGGAGCTCCCAGTGATGAACTGCGCGGCCACGAGCGCCGCCTCGGGAGCCACGAGGACCAGAAGCACGGCCATGCCGCCGAACTGCACGGCGAGGGTCTGGGCCACGTTGCCCGGCGGCTTCTTGAACGGGCTGTCCCCCGGGAGCGGGACGCTCACGGTGTAGCGCGCCGAGATCACCGAGGCCAGGCCCAGGCCGGTGAAGAGGACGCCGAGGCAGAGGCCCAGGACCGCGGGCAGCTTGTCCCAGTCGCCGGTGAAGAAGAACGGCCCGACGCTGAACAGGACCGCCACCGGCAGCGCAAAGCTCAGGCATGCCAGCGCACGGCCGAGCCGGTCGTCGGCGCCGCGCACCCCCGTTGCCACGTGCAGGGCGAAGGCGGTGCTGTCATAGGAGACGTCCGTGGAGATCGACCAGGCCAGCAGGAAGGCCGTCAGCGGCCCGACGAACTGGAACGGGCCGTAGAACCCGCTCTGGCTGCCCTGGAAGAGGAACAGCACCGGCAGGAGCGGAACGACCACGAGCGCGCCGGCGTAGCGGGGATCGCGCAGCCAGTAGTACAGGGACCTCGCGGCGACGGCGGCGGCCGGTGTCGCCGGGAGCAACCCGAACAGGCCCGTGCCGCCAGTCCGCCGCTTGGATGTCCCGGCGTAGGGCGGGGTCACCAGGGCGCGCTGCAGCAGGACCTTCCACGCTAGCGCCAGCCCTGCCAGGGTGGCCGCGGCGATGAGGAATTTCACGGTCGCGGCCGCGTAGCTGCCGGCAGCCAGCTCGCCGCCGAGCGAGAACGCCGCCCCGGCCGGCGTCCAGGACAGGGCCCGGGCCAGGCCGGTCAGGAAATCGCCGGAACCGGCGATTCCCCTCGCGATGCCCGCCACGATGGGTCCCGTGAGAACGAGCGGGATGAGGAAGGCGACGGAGCTGATGTCCTTGAAGCGCCGGGAGCTTGCCAGTCCGGCCGTGGCCGTGGTCACGACCTTGGAGAGAACGATGCAGCTCAGCACGCCCAGCACGGCACCGACGAGGGCGCCGGCTGCGGCCGGCAGGCTGCGGGACCAGGTGCCCACCGTGGCGAGCGCAACGAGTGAGGTGGCGAGACCCGGTATGCCGATCAGGCCGCCGAGCGCCAGCCCGGCCAGCAGCTGCGGCATGGGGACGGCAAAGGTGGTGAACCGAGCAGGGTCCAGCGTCATGTCCGCGGCGGAGACAGCGACGGGAATGACGGCCCAGCCCAGCAGCGCCGTGGCGCCGCCCAGGACCACCACGGTCTGGGCGAGTTCAATCTCCACCCCGCGCAGGACGAACAGCCCGGCCACGCAAACAGCCACGATTCCCAGGGCATACAGGGCGCCGATCCCAAGGCCCACCAGCTGCCACGGGCTGCGCCGGACGCTGTTGCGCAGCAGGGTCAGCTTGAGCCTCAGAAGGTGCGCAACCATTCCAGCCCTTCCGTGTGGTTCCGGCCGCCCACGAGCTGCACGAAGCGGTCCTCGAGGCTGGCGCCGGCGCGGACTTCCTCCACAGTCCCGGCGGCGAGGACCCGGCCGCCCGCGACGACTGCGACGTGGTCGCACATGCGCTGGACCAGGTCCATGACGTGGCTGGAGACGATGACCGTTCCGCCCGAGGAAACGTAGCGGTCCAGGATGTCGCGGATGTTCGCCGCGGAGATCGGGTCCACCGATTCGAACGGCTCGTCGAGGACCAGCAGCCGCGGGGCGTGGATCAGCGCCGAGGCCAGCGCGATCTTCTTGGTCATGCCGGCGGAGTAGTCCACCACCAGCGTGCCGGCGTCATTGGCCAGGTCCAGGGCAGCGAGCAGTTCCGCCACCCGCGACGCCACCATCTCCCGGTCCATCCCGCGCAGCAGGCCGGCATAGGTGACCAACTGCTCGCCGCTGAGGCGGTCGAACAGCCGGACGCCGTCGGGCAGGATCCCCATCAGCTTCTTGGCCTCCAGCGGATGCTGCCAGACGTCGACGCCGTGGACCAGCGCGGTGCCGAAGTCCGGGCGCAGCAGGCCGGTCGCCATGGACAAGGTGGTGGTCTTACCGGCGCCGTTGGGCCCGACCACCCCGTAGAAGGAGCCGGCCGGAACGTCCAGGCTGATGCCATCGACGGCGATTTTGTCGCCGAAGCGCTTGGCGAGGCCAAGCAGGGACAGGGCAGGAACCGGCGGCGACGACGGGCCGGGCGGGGCTGGCTGTCCCTGCTGGCCAGGGGGTTGGAATGTCATGACGCCAGACTAACCGCCGGACGGCGCGAAAAGGATAGTCCGCAAGGCGTACGTTTTCACTCGCGGGAACCGGCACAGCTGTTTCTGGAATGAATGCGGTTCTGGAATGGATGCCGGTTCTAGAACGAATGCCGGGGCAGGGCGCGCTCGTACTGCGGCGGCCACGCGAGGTCATGGCCGAGCTCGAACGCGGCCCGCAGCCACCAGTGCGGATCCCGCAGGGCGGCACGGGCGATGAACACGCCGTCCGCCTGGCCGGTGGCCACCGCGTGCTCGGCCTGCCCGGCGGACGTCAGGAGTCCCACCGTGCCGGTCCTGACCCCGGTTTCGCGCCGGATCCGGGCGGAGAACCCGGTCTGGTAGCCGGGGCCCACGGGAATCTGCTGGTGCGCCACGGCCCCGCCGCTGGAAACGTCCACCAGGTCCACTCCGCGCTCGGCGGCGGCCGCGGCCATCCGGACCGAGGCGTCGGCCTCGATCCCGCCCGGCGCCCAGTCCGAGGCCGAGATCCGCAGCAGCAGGGGCATGGCGTCCGGGATGACCGCGCGGACGGCGTCCACCACGGCAAGCGTCAATCGGTTCCGGCCCGCCTCGTCCCCGCCCCAGCGGTCCGTGCGGTCGTTGACCAGCGGGCTCTGGAACTGGTGCAGCAGGTAGCCGTGCGCGCCATGGATTTCGATAGTGTCGAACCCTGCGTCGACGGCCCGCACGGCGGACGCGGCGAAATCGGCGATCACGCCGTCGATCTGCGCTTCCGTCATGGCCGACGGCGGCGCGTAGCCGTCGAATGCGCCGGTGCCAGGACCCACGGTGTCCCAGCCGCCCTCGGACGCCGGCACGCTTCCCAACTTGCCGGAGAACGGCCAGTAGGAGGACGCTTTCCGGCCGGCGTGCGCCAGCTGGGTGCCGATCTTGGTCTCCGCGGTGCCGTGTCGGTGCACGAAGGCGGTGATGCGTTCCCAGGCCGCGGCCTGGTCGTCGTTGTAGAGGCCGGCGTCGCGGGGGCTGATCCTGCCCGCGGCGTTCACGGCGTTGGCCTCGGTGAGGACCAGGGCCGCTCCCCCGGTGGCAAAGGAGCCCAGATGCATCAGGTGCCAGTCTGTGGGCACGCCCTCGCCCGTTTCCGGGTCGCAGCTGTACTGGCACATCGGCGACACCCAGCCACGGTGCTGCAGCCGCAGGGACCTCAGATCCAGCGGCGCGAAGAGTGCCGATCCCACTAGAACAGCACCCGGGCCAGCCCCTGGCGGGCCTTGGCGACGCGCTCGTCGCCGGTGCCGACGACGTCGAAGAGTTCAAGCAGCCTCACCCGGGCGGTCTCCCGTTCCGGGCCGAAGTTGCGGCCAATGAACGTCACGATCCGGCCAAGGCCGTCCTCGATGTGGCCGCCGGCGATATCCAGGTCCGCAACCCCGAGCTGGGCCTCGAGGTTGTCCGGCTCGTCGGCCGCGAGCCGGCGCAGGGCATCTGCCTCGGGCCCGGAGAGGGCCTGCAGGCGATCCATCAGTTCCACCTGCGCCAGGCCGGCCTTGGCCTCCGCGTCGGCGGGCATCTCGTTCAGGGCCTGCCGGTAGGCGGCGGCCGCGGCCGCGTAGTCGCCGGCCTCGATCGCATCGAACGCCGCCTGGTGCAGCGGCGGCAGTGGCGGCGCCTCCGGTTCCGCGCCACCCGGGCCGCCGGCGCCGATCCGTCCGGTCACGCCGTTGGCGGCCGCGACCTTGAGAAGTTCATCGAACAGGCTGCGTACCTGCTGTTCGTCCGCGCCGCCCTGGAAGAGCGGCACGGGCTGGCCCTTGACCACCGCGACGGCGGTCGGCACGGCCTGCACCTGGAACGCCTGGGCAAGTTCCGGGAACACGTCGATGTCCGCGGCCCCGAGGACCAGCCGGCCGTCGTAGCTCTCGACGATGCCTTCAAGGACGTCCACCAGCTGGCCGGAGCCTGGCGAATAGGAGGCCCAGAGCGCGATCACCACAGGCACCTGGGCCGAGAGGTCCACGAGCTCCTGGAAGTTGCCCTCGGTCACATCCACGCGCAACGGCCGGCCCGCGTGGTCGGCCGGGCCGGATGCCGGTTCCGCCGGGGCACCGGCAGCACCGGCGGAGCCCGCCGGGCCGGGGGCTGCGGCGCCGGGACGGGCAGGTTCCGGAGAACTCGGAGCCGGCCGCTGTTTCAGGGCGGAGAGATCGACGGCGCCGCGCAGGTTCAGCGGGCTGGCGGCAACTGGCGGGACCGGGCGGGAAGCTGGCGTAGTCATAGCTCCACTCTAGCCATTGAAGTCCCGCCCGGCGCCACCATGCCCGCCGGCGAAGGCTACTTGAAGGACGCCCCGACCAGGCCGCGGGTGGCGGCCACGAGCTTCATCGGATCCTTGGAACCGGCCGGCGGAACATAGACAGCCACGGACTCTGCGAAGTCCAGCACCATGCCGGTGCTGGTCTCCTTGCCGCCGGCCAGGGCGGCCGCGTCGTCGCCGATGGTGAGCTTGTCCCCGTCGGCCTTCGGAGTGCCGTCGAACGAGAAGTTCAGCCGTCCCAGGACCAAGGCCCCGCCGTCAGCGGTTCGGAACACGACAGTGTTGTCCGCGGCCGCCTTGTGCGTGAAGGCGAAGGTGCCGTTGACGCCTGATTTGACGACGTCGGCCTGGTAGGCGAGGGTGTCCGCGATGTACGGGGAGGACTGGCCTTCGACGAGCTTGTCCTTGAAGGTGGAGTCGGCTTTGGTCAGGCGGTCACCGAGCCCGGCGAGGGCTTCGTCGCCGCTGTACGAGAGCCCGGTCTTGTCCGCGGGCGCCAGCGTCTCCGTACCGGCCCGGCCGATTCCCGGGAAGGTGGCACCCGGCTGCAGCGGGGTGCTGCTGACCAGCTTGTAGTTATCCCGCGGGGACTCCTGGGTCAGGGTCAGCAGCTGCGGGACGACGTTGCCCTCGCCCTGCGTCACGGCCATGACCGAGCGCGGCCAGCTGCGCTTGTTGGTGACCACCGTGGTCAGCAGCTTGGTGGAGCGGACAGGCATGCGGGCCTCGTAGGAACCGACCTGCGAGCGGATCTTGTAGTTCTGTGTGCGCACCTGGAGTTCGGACTTGGCCACCCGCGGCGCCAGCTTGGCGGCGTCCTTGGCAGCGTCTCCTGCATCGACGGCACCGGCAACCTGTTCCAGGACGCGGCGGAACTGCGCGTCCAGCAGCACGGGCGCATCGCCGGTCTGGCCCTCGCTGCCCGGGGTCGCGGCGTCGGAGGCCGGGGCACCGGAGGCGGGAGCACTGGAGGCCGGGGCACTGGGCGACGGCGCGGGCGTCTGGCTGGCCTGGGCGGCCACTGACGTTCCGGCGACGGCTGCGGCGGTCAGCACTGCCACCACGATGCCGGAACGGCGCACCGTGCCGGAGCCCTTCTTCTGGCCGGCCGCTGCTTTCTCCGGCGCTGTTCTTTCCGGGCCTGTTTTCTCCGGCGTGGCCGGCTGCGGTGCAGTCTCGGGTGCGGGGGTGCCGGGTGCCGCAGGATCCTGGATGCTTGCCGTCGAGCCGTTGTCCCCGCGGCGTGCCGCGGCCTTGGCCTGCGCGCGGCGGGCGAACGTGCTGCCGCCGCCGGGGCCGCCGCCGGCGCGGTTGCCTGACTTCGGCTTGAGGACCAGCAGCGCCCCGCCGGCGATGATCAGCAGGCCGCCGAGCACCATGAACGGAATGGCCCACGGCGTGGAGGTGTCGTTCGGGAAAGTCATCGTGATGGAGCCCGGGGCGGGCTTGGTGCCGTCCGCGGCGAGGAGCAGCGACCAGTCGCCGTCGGCCGGCGCGTTCCACGAGTAGTCCATTTCGCCGGTGGCGTTCTCGGTGGTGACCCAAAGATCCGATCCGGCGGGCGACGGCGCGGTAGCTTCGCCGTCGGTATGCGTCAGCTGCAGCGCCTTGCCGTCCTCGGAGACGCCGGCGACGGTGTTGTGGGCCGTCTTGCCCACCCAGGCGTCGACGTCGTCCGGCCGGCCCGCGGCCAGCAGGAAGGCCCCTTCACCCTTGACCGTAATCTTCACGGTCCCGGGGTGCAGAGTCTTCAGCTTCTCGTCGAAGACGGTCAGCGGCGCGGCGGTGCCGGTCGGAGCGGTGGCCGTAATCGTCTCCGGGGGAGCCCAGAACGTCTTCTGGCCAATCCCGGCCAGGAGTGTCAGGAGGCCAAGCAGCACCAGGGCGACTGCAGTCTTGAAACGCAAAATACTACCTATCATCAGCGGACAGTTAGCTTCAATAGTAACCATTTTGTTACCCGCGAGTCAGATCGGGGACCCGGACGGCCCCCAGCGGCGGTGCCCGCGGGGGCGTTTTTCCCCTCTGGTGACAAGCCTGCTGATAGTGTTTGCGGTGATCATCACACCAGTGCCGCCAGTGTGGCGCAGCAAGGAATTAAGGGCATTTAACGCAGTGACTGAACATACGGATTCGTCCTCCGCCGGACCAGAAGAAGCGCAGGAATCCGACAGCCAGGAACCCGGCCCCGAACAACCCGTTTCCAGTCCCCGGCCTACAACCTCCCGCTCCCGGATTGCCGCGGCAAATGTCCTTTTGTCCGCGGCCCGGCGCCTGCGCCAGCCCCTGCCCGGAGCCCAGCCGAGAATCCGCTTCGAGATGCCCCCGGAGCATGAGGCCGGGGACGAGGAGACGTCCGCGGCCGATGCCCGCTTCGGCAGTCCCGGTCCGCGCATGTCGGCCCAGCACCCCCTGTATATGGGCTTCATGGGCACGGTCGGCGTCGGCTTCGCCCTCCTGGTCTACTGGATCGGGTCAAATACGACGCAGTTGCTCTTGTGGATCATCACGGCGCTCTTCATCACCCTCGGGCTGGACCCGGTGGTTCGCTGGCTCGAACGCCGGAATGTCCCCCGGGCCGCCGGCATCCTCCTGTCCGTGTCCACCCTGGCACTCGGAGTCGCCGCATTTTTTGCCACCCTGATCCCCACGATCGTGCAGCAGGTGACGCAAATCGTGCAGCAGGCGCCCAAGTGGGTCCAGGAGTTCATTGACTCGGAATTCTTCCGGAGCGTCGACAGCCAGTTCGGCATCCGGGACCGGATCAGCCAGGAGCTGGAGAAGTTCGTGAACAACCCGGACGCCATGGGCGGCATCTTCGGCGGTGTTGTGGGCTTCGGCTCCACCGTGGCAAACGGACTGTTCGGCGCACTGATCGTGCTGGTCCTGAGCCTGTACTTCCTCGGTGCCCTGCCCGCCATGAAGAAGTGGGGCTACCGGCTCGCGCCGCGCTCGCGCCGGGCCCGGGTTGAAGCCCTGTCCGAGGAAATCACCGGTTCGGTGGGCAACTACGTGATCGGCCAGGCCGCCGTCGCAGTGCTGAACGCCACGTTCGCGTTCATTGTGATGTCGATCATCGGCGTACCGTTCGCCACGCTGCTGGCGTTCGTGGTGGCCCTGCTGGCGTTCATCCCGCTGGTGGGCGGCATGATTGCCGGGTTCCTGGTGACAATCGTGGCACTGACCGCCGGCTGGCAGACCGCGCTTGTCTTCGCCATCTGCTATTTCGCCTACCTCCAGTTCGAGGCTTACTTCATCTCACCGCGCATCATGCAGAAAGCCGTGGCGGTGCCGGGCGCCGTCGCCGTCATCTCGGTCATCGCCGGCGGCAGCCTGCTGGGCGTCCTCGGAGCCCTGATCGCCATTCCCACCGCGGCGGCCATCATGCTGCTGGTCAAAGAAATCCTCATCGCGCGCCAGGACAGCCGCTGACAGTTCCCCCTGGCGGATTTTCGCACCGAAACAGGACAGCCGCACCGTGGTCCACGGTGCGGCTGTCCTGTTTCGGTGCGGTTTATTCTTTTGCGCCGTTGGCGGCTCAGGCGTGTGCCGTGGCGACCGGCCCGTCCCATTCCTGCGGAAGCACAGTTCCGGCGCTGCCAGATCCGGCACTGCCGGGGATGACCTCGTCCACGATTTCGTTGAGAACCCGCCCGGCGTACTTCTCCCCCACCCACAGGTGCTTGGCGCCGTCGACCCCCAGCACCTGCGCCTGCGGCACCAGCGCGAACCTCGCGGCCGCAGCCGCCGGCTGCAGGTAGTCGTCGTGCTCGGGGACCAGGACCTTCAGCGGCTTGCCGGCCGCGGCCCATTCCTTCAGGTGCACGTCCGTGGCCCGGTGCAGCGGGGGCGAGAGCAGCACAGCCCCCTCGATTTCCGAGGCGACGGGCTCGGTGGCGCCGTACATCAGGGCCAGTTCGGTGCCGAAGGACCAGCCGACCAGCCACCGGT
>Ga0070666_10002923_pt1 | contig 10331 bp, 8 predicted proteins | sample KBSS23metaG_FD_64677 | JGI IMG/M metagenome (GOLD analysis project Ga0070666, IMG submission 64677) | Switchgrass rhizosphere microbial communities from Kellogg Biological Station, Michigan, USA - KBS S2-3 metaG | ecosystem: Host-associated > Plants > Roots > Rhizosphere > Soil ... | reverse complement strand
GCCGAGCGCCACGAGTACGAGGATGAACGCGACGAGGCCGACGATCAGCTTCGCGAGCCGTGTCGAAATCCGTCGAATTCGGCGAAGCCGAGCCACCTCGTAAGAAGCTTATCAACGCGCGTGCCCGATGGTGCGGCGGGGTTTCCGCGTTGGTGCGATCCTGGCGGGGCTAGCTCGAGTGGCAGTAGGTCCGCACCAGCGAGAGCAGGCGGTCGAAATCCAGCGGTTTCTTCAGGAAGGCCGTCGCATCGAGGTTCGATGCGCGGTTCTGGTCGAGCGCCGACAGCACGATCACCGGGACCGGCGCGATCGCCGGGTCGGCCTGCTGTTGGCGGCGGAATTCCCATCCGTCCATCACCGGCATCATCAGATCGAGCAGGATGACATCGGGTGTCGAGGCGTTGTGGAGGTACTCGAGCGCTTCGCGGCCGTTGGCCACCGTCGCGGTTTCAAATCCTTCGAGCGTGAGCAGCTGCGCCATCATCTCGCGCAGGTCTTCGTCGTCTTCTACAATCAGCACCGGGCAGTGCTTGACTAGTCGCGCCATCATGTAAGCTCTACGGGGCCGCCGCCGTTACTTATCGGTCATCCAGCCGGGCGATTATATAGTCCGCCCCCATTACTCATGCGAAAGGTTTCGATGCACGACGCCGGGATCGGCGTCCTGGGCGCGGCGCTGCTGTTCGTCGTCCTGTTCTGGCGATTGGGTACGCCCACGTTCTGGGATCCGGACGAGGCCCACTATGCCGAGACGTCGCGCGAGATGATCGCGACCGGCGACTGGTGGGCGCCGCATTTCAACGAGCAGCCGTTCTTCGACAAACCCGTCCTGTTCCACCAGTTGCAAGCGGCGGCGATGCGCACCATCAGCGACCCTGAGCTGGGTGCACGTGCGGTCCCGGCGCTCGCCGCGCTGGGGCTGGTGGCGGTCACCTACTGGTTCGCGGCCGCACTCATCTCGCGCGATGTCGCCGCGGTGGCGGCGCTGATGATCGCGGCGAGCCCCGGGCTGTTCGCGTTGTCGCGCTACGCGATCCTCGACACGCTGTTCACGCTGTTCACCTTCGGCGGCGCGGCGGTGCTCGCGGTCGCGGCGCTGCGCGATCGGCCGCGCCTGCAGTGGGCCGGGTATGTCGCGCTCGCCCTCGGGATCATGGTCAAGGGACCGATCGCGCTCGTCCTCACCGCGCTGACGATGATCGTGCTGATCGCGGCGTCGGCCGATCTCCGCCGGCGCCTGCTCGGGCTCAACTGGTTCGCCGGCCTGCTGGTGATCGTCGCGCTGTCGGCGCCGTGGTTCGGCTACATGTACCTCCGGTTCCGGCAGGACTTCGTCAACGGCTACGTGTTGGACGAAAACCTGCGGCTGTTCGCGGCGAGCCGCTTCGCGAACCAGCCAGGGTTCTGGTTCTACTTTCAGATCCTCGCCACCGGCTTGCTGCCGTGGACGGGCCTGCTGGTCGGGCGCATGATCGACGATCTGCGGTGCGTCTGGCGCGGCGAACGGGTCGATCACGTCGAGGCCATGTTGTGGGCGTGGACGGGAGTGATCGTCGGCTTCTTCACCGCGTCGACTTTCAAGCTCGATCATTACGTGTTCCCGGCCGCGCCGGCGCTGTGCATCCTGTGCGCCCGCGCGTGGACCGACGTGCGGCTGCACCACCGCGACCGCTCGACGGCGGCGTCGCGCCTCGGCCTGTATCTCATCGGCCCATTTCTCGTTGCCGTCGGCATCGGCTGCGGCTACTTCGTGATCGCACGCCTCGCCTTGCCGCGTGAGGCATTGATCGTGCCCATTGTGGTGACGATCCTCGGGATGGCGTTGACGGTGCTGGCCAACCTACGCGGCGCGCTGCCGCCGCGGGTTCCGTGGCTGGTAACGACCGCGCTGCTCGTCATCTACGGTGGAATCATCGCGTTCGTGCTGCCCGCGCTCGAGCAGCGAAAGGTCGTGGCGCAGATGGCCGAATGGGTGGCGGCGCATGCGCGGCCGACTGACCACATGTGCAGCTTCCGGATGAACCGATGGGCGCCCGCCTACCGCTTCTATGTCGGGCGCCACGTACACATGCTCGAGGACGCAGCGGAGGCCGCGGCGTTCATGAGACGAGCTGAGCCCTTCTACTGTGTGATGCGCCACAACGCCTACGAGGAATTCGTCAGCCAGGGCGCGAAGCTGCACGTCGTGCTCGAGCGTGAAGGCATGGCCGTCACCTCCGGTCGCGCGCTGTTCCGCACGCCGCAGCCGCCGGCGCGGTACGTCGTCGTCACGCAGGCGCGGTAAAATCGCCGGATGCGACGAATTGCCCGGGCGTCATGTGTTCTGCTTCTCCTCACAACGGTGGCGGTGGAGGCGCAGCGCGGCGGCGGCGCCGCGCCGCCCGAAAGCGCCGGGCCGTTTGGCGCGCTGCGCTGGCGCAGCCTTGGTCCGCCGCGCGGCGGCCGATCGCTCGGTGTCGCCGGCAGCGTCGCGCGGCCGTACGAGTACTACATGGGCGCCACCGGCGGCGGTCTGTGGAAGACCACCGACGGCGGCGTGACGTGGCGGCCGGTCACCGACGGGCAGATCCATAGTTCATCGGTCGGCGCCGTGGCCGTCGCGCCCTCCAATCCCGACGTCGTCTACATCGGTACCGGAGAACCGGACATCCGCGGCAACATCATTCAGGGTGACGGCGCCTACAAGACCACCGACGGCGGCAAGACGTGGACGCACATCGGCCTCGTCGACACCCAGAACATCTCACGGATTCGCGTTGATCCCACGAACCCCGATGTCGTCTACGTCGCGGCGTTCGGACACCATGCGGCGCCCAACCCGGACCGCGGCGTCTTCCGGTCGAAAGACGGCGGCAAGACGTGGGACAAGGTGCTCTTCCGCGACACCAGAACCGGCGCGATTGATCTCGTTCTCGACCCGAACAGCCCGCAAGTGATCTACGCCGCCCTGTGGGAGGCGTACCGGAATTCCTGGGAGATGTCGAGCGGCGGACCCGGCAGCGGCATCTTCAAGTCGACCGACGGCGGCGATCACTGGACGGAGATCTCGCGCAACCCCGGCCTGCCGAAGGCCATGCTCGGCAAGATCGGCTTGAGCGTATCAGGCGCCGACTCCAATCGTGTCTACGCGCAGATCGAAGCCGAGGACGGCGGCTTCTTCCGCAGCGACGATGCCGGCGCCACCTGGACGAAGGTGACCGATCGCCGCGATCTGCGGCAGCGCGCGTTCTACTACACGCGCGTCTTCGCCGATCCGAAGACGAAGGACACCGTCTACGAGCTGAACGTCAACTTCCACAAGTCGACCGACGGCGGCAAGACGTGGACGACGCTGCGGCCGCCCCACGGCGACAACCACGATATGTGGATCGCCGCCGACGATCCGAAGCGGATGATCGAGGCCAACGACGGCGGCGCGAATGTTTCGGTGACCGGGGGCGAGACGTGGACGCAGGAAACGATGCCCACGGCGCAGTTCTACCACGTGATCACGACCAAACACGTTCCGTATCACGTTTGCGGGGCGCAGCAGGACAACAGCACGGCATGCGTGTCGAGCCAGCCGCCGCAGGGCGGCCCCGGTGGATCGGGCGGCGGCGCCGATCAGGTGTTCTACTCGGTGGGCGGCGGTGAGAGCGGCTACATCGCGAGCGATCCGCGCACGCCGGACATCTTTTACGCCGGCAGCTACGGCGGCCTGATCACGCGCCTCGATCGCCGGACCGGTCAGGAACGCGAGATCAACCCGTATCCGGACAACCCGATGGGCTATGCGTCTGCCGACATCGCCGAACGTTTCCAGTGGACGTTCCCGATCGTCATCGCGCCGACCGATCCGAACGTGATCTACGTCGGCTCCCAGCACGTGTGGAAGTCGACCAACGAAGGGCAAAGCTGGACGAAGATCAGTCCGGATCTCACGCGCCACGATCCGAAGACGATGGGCGCGTCGGGCGGTCCGATCACCAAGGACAACACCGGCGTCGAGACCTACGCGACCGTGTTCACGATCGCGCCATCGGCGAAGGACGGCAACGTGATCTGGGCCGGATCGGACGACGGCTACGTGCACGTGACGCGCAACGGCGGCACCAACTGGAAGAACGTGACGCCGAAAGGCATCGCCGACTACGCCCGCATCAGCCTGATCGAAGCGTCGCCGTTCCGCGCTGGCACCGCCTACGTCGCCGCGAACCGCTACCAGCAGGACGACTTCAAGCCGTATGTCTTCCGCACCGACGACTACGGCGAAACCTGGACGCCGATCACGAGCGGCGTCGAGGCGAACGATTTCGCGCGCGCGATCCGCGAAGACACGAAACGCGAAAAGCTGCTCTACCTCGGCACTGAGCACGGCATCTACGTGTCGTTCGACGACGGCGGCAAATGGGAGTCGCTGCGGCAGAACCTGGCCGATACGCCGGTCCACGACATCGCGGTCGAGGAGCGCGACCTCGTGATCGCGACGCACGGCCGCGGGTTCTACGTGATGGACAACATCGCGGCGCTTCGCCAGGGCGGCATTCAGACGACGGAGAACCTGCACCTCTACAAGCCGGAAGACGCGTTGCGCGGCCTCGATCGAAACATCGCGGTCGACTATTACCTGAAGCAGGCGGCGCAGAAGGTGACGATGGAGTTCGTCGACGGACAGGGGAAGGTGATCCGCACTTTCACCGGCACACCCGCCGACGCGGAACGCAAGCCGCCGCAGCCCGGCGACGACGACGGCGGCTTTCGTCGTCCGCCGGAACCGCACCCGGCGGTCGCAGCGGGCCTGCATCGCCTCACATGGGATCTCCGGTATCCGGGCGCCACCGAATTCCCGGGCCTCATCATGTGGGCGGCGAACTCGCGCGGGCCGATCGCGCCGCCGGGCACCTACCAGGTGCGCATCAACGCGGACGGGCAGACCGCGTCACAGCCCTTTACGATCCGCCGCGAGCCGCACCTGCTGAAGGACGTCTCGGATCAGGACCTGCGCGAGCAGTTCGATCTCGCGATGAAAGTCCGCGACAAGGCCAGCCAGGCCAACGAGGCGGTGCTGCTGATTCGCGGCATCAAGCAGCAGATCACCGACCGGCGCAGCAAGGTGAAGGACCCGGCGGCGACGCGCGCGCTCGACGATTTCGAGAAGCAGTTGAGCGGCATCGAGGAGGAAATCTATCAGGTCCGCCTGCAGAGCAGCCAGGATCCGCTGAATTTCCCGATCAAGTTGAACAACAAGATCGCGGCGCTGCAGGGCGTCATCGAGAGCGCCGACGTCAAGCCCACCGAGCAGGCCTACTCGGTCTTCCGCACGCTGTCCAACTCGCTCGACGAACATCTCGGCCGGCTCGACACGGCCACGAAGACACGCATGCCGTCGGTGAACCAGTTGCTCCAGCGGCAGAAGGTAGAACCGATCAAGGCCGAGCCGTTGAAGACAGAGACGGGGAATACGAATGCTTCGCAGCCTTAGAGCAAGGTAGAAGGTAAAAGGCGGTAAGGCAGCAAGGAAAGGTAGAAGGTAGAGGGTAGAAGGTAGAGGTCGCAACAACTGCGCTGCTGGTTGTTGTCACCGGCGCAGTTTCTGCGATGTTTCTTGCTCGAAGCAGCGATATTGCTCGTGAAACTCGGAACGGTGCTGGAAGAGGCCGACGAAGCGGCGGAGTGCATGGCGCTCATTCGCGACGGCAAGCTCGCGACCAGTGACGACGTGCGTCGTCTGTCAGAGGAATCGCACGAACTCCGTTTGATCTTCGCCAAGGCCACACGCACGGCAAGAGCCAACGAAGAGCGCCAGGCGCGCGAGCGCGAGATCGAGCGTCGCAAGACGCGTAAGCGGACGTGAGCGCGAGCGTGCCGTTCTACGATGACCTTCTACCTTTCACCGTCTACCTTCTACCTTGCCTTTCTGCCTTTCTGCCTTTTACCTTCTACCTTGCTCTACTGATATGATCTCGCCTGCGTGCGCGTAGCCCGCAGGTTCCTCATCTCCGGCCGGGTACAGGGCGTGGGCTTCCGCTGGTTTGCGGAATCGGCGGCCGCGCGCGAGGGGCTGCACGGCTGGGTTCGCAATCTGCCTGACGGCCGCGTCGAGGCGCAGGCCGAAGGCGACGCCGAGGCGCTCGATCGCTTCGAGCGGGCGCTGCGGCATGGGCCGCCGGCGGCGGACGTCGAGACCGTCGACGTCGATGCGATCATGCCCACCGGCCGCGACACCGGATTCTCAGTCAGCTGACCATGGACCAACTCAAAGCCAAGATTCGCCACGTTCCCGATTTCCCTAAAGCCGGCATCCTGTTCTACGACATCACGACGCTGCTCCAGGACGCGGCCGGCCTGCGCGCCGCGATCGATGCGCTGTCGATGCCGTTCAAAGATCAGGGCATCGATCTCGTCGTCGGCATCGAGAGCCGCGGCTTCATTTTCGGAGCCGCCGTCGCCGATCGCATCGGGGCTGGCTTCTCGCCGGTGCGTAAGCCGGGCAAGCTGCCGTCGGCGTGCGTCCGCACCACCTACGATCTCGAGTACGGTTCCGACACGCTCGAGATGCACGAAGATGCGGTCACGCGTGGCCAGCGGGTTCTCATCGTCGACGATCTGCTCGCGACCGGCGGGACCGCGCGCGCCACCACCGACATGGTGAAGCGCCTCGGCGGGCGCGTGCACGCGCTGGCGTTCCTGATCGAGCTGGTCGCGCTCAACGGCCGCGCCCGCCTCGAAGGCGAGCATGTGCATTCGGTGCTCAAGTACTAAGTGGTTCTCCTCGCCTCGTTGATCGTGGCCGGCGCGATCGCGTGGGGCGCGCTGCAGATCGCCGCTGAACTGCGCGCCGCCCGGGACGCGCGCGCCGCCGCGCGGGCTCTGTCCCTGCTTGAACTGTTCGCGCCGGCCATCGCCGCCGCGCAACAGGATCCGCGGCTCTACCTGGTGTGGCAGCCGATCGCGAAGCTCGCGCGGCAGCTGCTGCCGGCCGAGACCGCGGCGATCGATCGCGCCGCCGGCGCAACCTTTCCGTTCAGCGCCGCTGATCTGCAGGCGGCCCACGCGCAATGGACCACCGACTGGCTGGCGTGGGAACGCGCGCACGACGCCGAGTTCAAGCTGAAGGCGACGATCGCGGCCGCGGAGGTGGCCGCATCGGGCAATTCCGACGTCGCGCGCGGCAAGCTCGATGCGGTGGAGAACGACAAGCTCGATCGATATCAGCGCCGCTATGCCGAGTACGTCCGCGTCGCGAAGGCGCTGCAGGCGCTCCAGCCGTAACCCTCCAGGCCGTCTGATCCGACCTCGCCGCGTGTGTCACGCGTGATCGATTTCGCGGCATGTCGCGAAACGGATCACAGCCGGCATTTCGTCAGCAATTCCAAACCGTTATCGCGTCTGTCGACGAACGCCGCTGTGTGCGGTGTGCTTTTGCGGTACGTGCGTGCAAGCGCGTGCAGCGGGACAGCGATCACGAAACCCGCACCGGTTGAACAGTTTAGTGATGGTTGGACCGGTGATCGGCGGTTGGCCATGCGCTTGCTTTTAAGACGCACTAACGTCCAAACATGTCTTTCGTGTCTCTGACGCATATGAAAAACAATTACAGGATCGTCGCGGTCGTCGGCATCTTCTGCGTTTCCGGGTTGAGTCTTCGTGGCGCGCCGCGCGACCATCGGGCGCATCTCTCCGACGATCTTCTCAGCCACGTCGGGCGGAAGACGTCGGCGCGCGCCCGCGTGCTGGTGCACGGCGACGCGGCGACGATTGATGCGCTCGCTGCCCGCTATCACCTGCAGGTCCTCCGCCGCCTCGAACACGCCGCCGTCGTCGCCGCGAACAGCGCGGAGATCGATGCGCTCGGCAGCGACGCCGCGGTCGATCACCTGTCCGGCGACATCCCGGTGAAGACCTGGATGTCGGTCTCCAATCAATCGACAGCCGCCGATCAGGTGCGCGCGGGCACGTCGGGGCTGCTCGGCATTGGCGGCATTCCCGGGGTCACCGGTCAGGGCATCGGCGTCGCGGTGATCGATTCGGGCATCTCGGCACACAAGGCGTTGACCAACCGGGTGGTCGCGAACATCAGCTTCGTCACCGGCGATCCCAGCGTCGCTGATGCCTACGGCCATGGGACGCACGTCGCCGGGATCATCACTGGCGCGGGAAGCGCGGCCAGCGGCGTGACGGCGCTCTACACCGGTGGCATCGCACCGGCCGCCAACCTGGTCAACGTCCGCGTTCTCGGCGCCGACGGCACCGGCCTCACCAGTGACGCGATTGCCGGTATCGAATGGGCGATCGCGAACAAGTCGAAATACAACATCCGTGTGATCAACATCTCGTTCGGTCACCCTGTGATGGAGCCGTCGGCAACCGATCCGCTGTGCGAAGCCGTCGCCGACGCCGTTGCCAAGGGCATCGTGGTGGTCGCCTCGGCGGGGAACTCGGGTAAGTCGGCCGACGGCCACATGGTCCTCGGCAGCATCACGTCGCCCGGCAACTCGCCGCTGGCGCTGACCGTCGGCGCCCTGAACACGTTCGGAACGGTGAAGCGGAACGACGACGGCGTTGCCAGCTACAGCTCGCGCGGCCCGACCCGGTTCGACCTCGCCGTGAAGCCTGACGTCGCCGCGCCAGGCAACAAGATCGTGTCGCTGCAGGCGAACGGTTCGTACTTGCCGACCTTCTATCCGATGCTGCATCTCGCGGGTTCGAGCACGAACGCCTACATGACGCTGAGCGGCACGAGCATGGCGGCACCAATGGTCAGCGGCGGTATCGCACTGCTGCTGCAGGGCACGCCGGGGCTCTCGCCGTCGCAGGTGAAGCTGGCGATCCAGAACGGCGCCACCTACGTGTCGAACGGCGGCCTGATGGGCGCCGGTGCCGGCAGCGTGAACTTCTGGGCGTCGCGGAAGCTGGCGTCGAGCGGCCTGCTGTCGTCGCTGCTCAACACGGTCGTCGGCAGCCTCGGCGTGACGTCGAGCGGCGTGTCGTTCTGGGATGCCGGCACGCTGAGCAACCGGTTGTACGGCGGCCTCGGCATCCGGCTGTTGTCGGTCCTCGAAGCGCCGCTCGTCTGGCTGAACCCGTCGCTGCTGAAGTACGGCGACCTCAACCTGCTCGGCCTGCTCAACCCGCTCGCCTCGGTCGCGCCGAAGAACCTGCAGTACGGGCAGATCGGCAACTGGACGAGCAGCAAGGCGATCTTGTGGGGCGATACGATTTACGACCCGCAGGGCCAGGCCATTCTGTGGGGCGATACGACCAACGACAGCGACGCGATTCTCTGGGGCGATTCGACGACCCCGGACGAGAGCGCGCAGTAGGACGACCGTGAGCACTCCCCGCCAGACGGCGCCGATGCGGCCGGCGATGCGCACCTATCTGCAGGTGATCGCCGCCGCCGGCGTCGTCGTGCTGGCCGACGCCGCGGTGTCGACGGCGCACATGCCGAAGCCGATGGCGTGGCTGCTGCTCACCGCGGCGACGATTCTCGCCGGCTGCTTTCGCGTCCATTTCTCGACCGTGTCGGCCAACATGGCGGTCGACGACACGTTCTTCATCAGCACGACGCTGCTGTTCGGTCCCGGCCCCGGCACGCTGACCATTGCGACATCGTGCCTGCTGTTCTCGTTGCACCGGCGGCAGCGGCCGCGGCAGATCGTGTTCAACACCGCGGCACTGGCGACGTCGATGGCGGTCGCGTCGCGGGTGTTCTTCGCGCTCGCCGGCGTCCGGCCGCTCGCCATCGGCAGCGATCCGATTGCGCCGCTCGCCATCCCGCTCGTCGCCTACGTGATCGTCTACTTCGCGCTGAATTCCGCGTTCACCGCGGTGGCGATCGGTCTCGACGTGGACGTCTCGCCGGTCGAGGTCTGGCGCAAGAATTTCCGCTGGTTGTGGATCGGCTATCTCGGTTCCGCGTCGATCGCTTTTTGCCTGGTCCTCCTGCTGCAGCAGCGGAGCCTGGCCGCGGCGGCGATGATCCTGCCGCTGTTTGCGGTGTTCTACCTGACGCTGCGCGCCACGTTCGGGCGGCTCGAGGATGCGAAGAAGCACCTCGGCGACATGGATCGGCTGTACCTGTCGACGGTCGAAACGCTGGCGATGGCGATCGACGCCAAGGACGACTGCACGCACAGCCACGTCCGCCGCGTCCAGGCATATGCCGTCGGCCTCGCGCGCGCCCTCGGCATCGCCGACGAGCCGTCGTTGAAAGCGATGGAGGCGGCGGCGCTGCTCCATGACACCGGCAAGCTGGCGGTGCCCGAGCACATCCTCAACAAGCCGGGCAAGCTCACCGAATCGGAATTCGAGAAGATGAAGCAGCACGTGGATGTCGGCGCCGACATCCT
>Ga0070666_10002921_pt1 | contig 10337 bp, 5 predicted proteins | sample KBSS23metaG_FD_64677 | JGI IMG/M metagenome (GOLD analysis project Ga0070666, IMG submission 64677) | Switchgrass rhizosphere microbial communities from Kellogg Biological Station, Michigan, USA - KBS S2-3 metaG | ecosystem: Host-associated > Plants > Roots > Rhizosphere > Soil ... | reverse complement strand
ACGACGTAAACAAACGTGCCTTGCTGGCCATTCTGAACGGCTACGTTGGGAACCACCAGTTGATTGCCCAGCGTGTCCACCAGCAAGCGTATGTTGACGAACTGCTGCGGGAAGAGCGCGTTGTCTTTGTTGTCAAAAACCGCTTTCAGTTTTGAAGTCCCGGTAGTGCTGTCGATCTGATTATCCAGTGTGACCAGCCTGCCCGACGCGATCTTTTTGGAATTGTCGCGGTTATAGGCGTCCGTAGGCAGATGGGCACCCGCGCGCAGCTTTTGCACCACCTGCGGGAGGGCGTCCTCGGGGATCGTAAAGAGCACCGAGATCGGCTGCAACTGCGTGAGCACCACCATGCCATTCGCATCGGAAGCGTGAACGATGTTGCCGGGGTCGACCAGACGCAGCCCAGCCACGCCGGTGATCGGGGCAACGACCTTGGCGTAAGTCAGTTGTAGCTTGGCACTGTTGATGTTGGCGTTATCCTGCTTGATGGTCCCTTCGTATTGCGCCACCAGCGCGGTCTGCGTATCCAGTTGCTGTTTCGGAATCGCATCCGTCGCCAGCAACATTTTGTAACGCTCCAGATCCAGCTTGGCGTTGTTCAGCAGCGCCTCGTCCCGCGCCAGCGTGCCTTGCGCCAACTCAAGTTGAACTTGATAAGGCCGCGGATCGATTTCAATGAGGAGCTGGCCTTCCTTGACTAGGTCGCCCTCGTTGAAATCTACTTTCATGATCTGGCCGTCGACGCGCGACTTCACCGTAACCGTGTAGTAGGCGGTCACGTTGCCGAGCCCATTCAGATAAACCGGAATGCTGGAGCGACCAACCTTGGACAGCACCACCGGCACCGGACCCAGCGGACCACGCCCGCCGCCTCCGCCGCCACGTCCTCCACCCCCGCCGCCTTGGCCGCGCACGGGAGCAACCGGATGACCGGCGCGCCACACCGCGTAGCCCGCCACGCCCGCGATAATCAGGAGGAAAACTACCCAAATGAGGCCGCGTTTCTTGGGCTTTCGCGAGCTGGGCGGCGCTGCGCCGGGTTGGCCCGGGGTATTCACACGGTCTCCTTCCGGCAGCGTTGTCAACTCAGATGGGTTCGTTTTTGTCGTCATTCAAAAGGGCCTAATCTAAATGACTGATTCGAAGGCCTCCAGGTAACGCCTGCACGCTAAGAGAGGATCGGATCATCATTGCCGAAGCAGGCGCAAGTTCGCGCGAAGCATCGGGCTTATTGAAGCCGCGGAAGTATCATATAGTAACAGACCGCATCGACCTATTGTACTTCTGAACGGCTTACAGCGCGTACGGTCTTAACTCAATTTATATGAAGGGATTAGGTTCCGTTAACATGCGCGATTAGCTTCCGCTATGCCGTTCGGCTAGAACAGGCGCGTTGTAAGATTGGACCATGAAGGCGCATACTTTGTTTCGCTCTCTTATTCTAATTTTTGTTGTGGCCGCGCCGGCTCTGCTCGCTGCCTCTGCCGAACGGCACACGGCGCAAGCGCAGGTGCTCGATCATGCCGAAGAGCTTTGTGATAATTGCTTTTTTGGGCCGAGCTACTACTATTACTGCTTCGCGGTGGATAAGCAGGTTCTGATCGGCTATCAAAGAACTCAAGTTTTGAATTGGGAAGACAAGACCAAGAATTACCTAACGCGCGCGCATCCTGCCTGGAAGGTGTGGGACGCGCCCGGCGAAACCGTACCGCTCAGCTACGATGACAAGCATATCTGGGTGTCCCGGCCGGACGGCAAGAAACAAGTGAAGCTGCACCGGATTTCCTCGGGGGACGTTTTCCTCAACAACAACCAGTGCCGCGACGCCGGCAAGCCTTCAAGTTCTCCAAAAAATTAGGATCGCGCTCGACAGGCGGATAACGCCGGAGCGCATGCGGATCAATGCTTCAAAGTCCTTCCCTGAGGGATTCAGGCCGGTGCGCGGCGCCAGAGGCTGCGGGACTCGGATGTCCCACGGCTTCGGATGAATTGACGCTCTTCCGGAAGCCGAGATAATCGTCTCCAGCGTGATGCCCAAGAACGTGACGTTCTTGGTTCGAGTGAGTGTGGTGATGCGGCCCTCCACCGTCGCCCCTTTTGCGAACAGCACGGAGCCGTTGCTTTTGATGTCGCTATCGAGCGTGGTCCGAATCGGATCGCCCACGGCGCGGTCCGTTAGATCGAAACCCTCCACCAGCCGAACTTGAAAATAGAGCCCCGCGGGTACGGTGATCTCACGCACGGGCGCGCTGGCGGGAGTGGAGGGGGGCGTAAAGGGATCGTCGAACTTCAACACCGAATCGCCAGTGAACTGGCGGCAGGATGTGAATTCGATGTGGTTGAGAAATTCAACATTGTCGAGGCGGGTCGCGCGGACATCGGCCGATTGCGGTAGCAGGAAGTCGCTTGCGCCGATGGGGACGCGGGCCAGGTTTAGCTGCTTGCTGGCGGCGCTGAGGCCGTGTCCCGGTTGCACCTCCACGACAATCTGGATACGGCGCGGGTCGAGACTGGCCGGATCTATAAACAGCTCGCCACGGTAGGCGGCGCCTTGTTGGCTTTGATTGACGGTGAGTCCGCTACGCTCGGCGGGGACGGCGAAATCGAAGCGGGTAAAAACCGAGGTGCCGATTTGCTCCTCTGAAAGATTGGAAAACGTCGCGCTTTTTCCATCGAACAGCTCGCGCAATTCTGTGGCAAAATCGCCGGTGTCTCTCAATCCGCGCGACAGCATGGTGGATAGGTCGGTGGCTTCGAATTTTTGGGCGCCGGGCCAAGCGAAGGTTTCCTTGCCGTCGACGAGCGCCACTTCGAAGCGCACGCGGTCCTGCAGCGCCGGCTTGCCTTTCTTGGGCGTAATCCATCGCTCCACCGTTTCGACGCAAGTGTAGTTAGGCTGTACGGCGAGAGTCTGCGCCATGTGCTCCAAAATGCGCTTCAACAGAATGTCAGGGCTTTGCGAGCGTGCCGTGGTCTGCGCCACTAGCAGCAACGCGGCAAGGACCGGCGGTCGCATGGCCTGTCATTTTCCTAATGACCGCCGCCGGAGAGTTTGCGGTAGTACTCGGCGACTGACTCCTGATAGCCGGCGGGGATCTTGGTGGGGTCCGTGTTGCGGATGGTGCCGCCGCGGTTTTCGTCGAGCTGGTGGCGTAGTTGCAGTTCCAGCATGTCCACTTCGCTGACGAGCTGCTGATGCATCTGCTCGACCAGCGCGGGATTCCCGGGGAAGCGGCTGGGATCGAGATTGCGCATTTGCTCGATTAGGGCTTGTAACTCTTGACGGATTTCGGGACTGTCTTGCACCGCGGCGCGTACCTGGTTGAGAAGGTTCAAGCCCTGATCAATCTGGCGCTGGGTGTCGGCCGGGTTGGGACCCTGCTGGGGCGCGACGGCCCGGCCCGTGATGCGGGTATTCCCGGTGTCGACGCCGCCGATTACGCTGCCATCGCGATTGGTTCCGCCACCGGCGTTGCCTCCGCCGGCGACACGGTTGCCTACTTGACCGGCTTGGCCTCCGCCGGCTTGACCGCCTTGCGCGGAGGGACTCTGTTGCTGTCCGCCTTGGCCGGGTTGCCCGTTGCGCGACAACGGTCCGGTTTGAAATTGTTGAGCGCCCGGTTGACCCTGCTTGCCTGGAGGGTTGCCGAGTCCGGCCAGTTGGTCGCGCAGACGCGCGAGGTCATCCATGGCCCGGTTCAGCGACGCGTCTTTCGAAGTGGGCTGGCCGTTACCCAAGGCACGAGCCGCTTCCCGGACTTGTTGCCCTAGCTTTTGCAGATCGTTGGTGAGGGCGGTCTCAGCCGGATCGGAAAAGTTGCCGCTGCGTAACCAATCCGAGCTGCGCTGCATGCGCGTGCCGAGGTCATTTTCGTCCATGCCAGTGAGAGCGCCGCGCAACTTGGTGGAGGCCGCGGGCTGCGTGGTGGAGAGCTCGCGCGCTGTGCTGCGCAATTGTTGAGTGAGGCGTCCTAGGTCATCGCTCACCTGTTGACGATCGTTGACCATCTTGTCGATTTCGCGCGCGGAAGGGTTGTTCGGCTGTTTGCCGGTGGTACGCGCCGCATTCTGCTGCGCTACTAAGTCGCGCACGCGATCCGCTTGCTGCTTTTGCTGAGCCGCCAATTGATCGGCGGTTTGCGCCATGGAGTTGAGGCGTCCGGCGGCGTCCTGCTGCTGCGTGCGGCCCAGCAGATCGGTGGCTTCACGCAAGCGTTCGGCGGCGCGGCGGGAATCGGCTGCGCTGGCACTCTGCGAGGCGGCGCGCCGCATGTCTTCGTTGGCTTGGCGCAGGCGGTCGAGCGCCTGTTGCGCGGCCTGCTGACGGTCGCCGGCGGCTTGGGCACTTTGGGAATTATTCGGCTGCCCGCCGCTTTGGCCTGATTGTCCGCCGCCTTGCCCGGAAGCGGAACCTTTCTGGCCACCCTGTTGGCCTTGCTGACCTTGCTGCTGCTCCATCTGCCGCTGGAGTTGCTCGGCCTCGCGCTGCAACATTTCTTGTTGCCACTTTTGTTCGGCGGTCTGAGTGCCGTTGCGTTGCTGCTGGGCGAGGTCTTCTTCGCGCCGGGCCAGTTCGTCGAGCTTCTTCAGCGCGTCGTCGATTTCCTGCGCTCTTTGTTCGGCGGTGGACGCCGGAGGCTGGCGGGTCTCGTACTGATTCTTCTCGGTATCGAGCTCGAGATCGAAGAGGCTCGCTAAATCGCGCGCGGCTCCGCCTCCGCCTCCTCCTCCACCGCCGGCCGCTCCGAATGCGATTTGAATTTGCCGGAAAGTGGCTTCGGCGCGCAGGAGAAATTGCAGGGCTTTCTGCTCGTTGGGGATGGCGTCCTTCCACTTCTGCTGCTGCAATTGCTGCGCGGCGGGCTGCATGGCGGCGGAGGCGGCGAGCATATCCTTCTGGAAATCGCTGATGGCCTGCACTTCATTGGTCAGCTCGCGCGCCTCCAAGCGCCCGGAAAGTGTGACCGCTTGATCGTGCAACGTGGATTGCGATTGGTAGAGCAGCTTGGCGATGTCGGTGGCCTGCTGCTGGGTCGCGTGCTTGTCTCCCTGCTGTTTGAAAGTGGCGGCGATGATTTCTTTCTCGCGCTGCGAGATCTGCTCGGAGGTGTCGCCACCACCGCCGCCCCCGCCTCCACCACCGCCGCCCGACTGTTGCGACTGCGAAAACTCGCGCTCAAACGGTTCGGCCTGGATGAACACCATGTCGGTGTGCGCTTCGGCGTTGCCGTCTTTAGCGGTAGCGTAGACACTTACTAAATCGCCCGGAACGAGTTTAAAAGTTTCCAACGAAAGTGTGGTCGAGCCGTCGGCTTGTTTGGCGCCTTTTTGGCGGAGCAGATCTACCGTGGTCTCGGGCCCGCCGTTCACCGAATAGTGCAGGGCGACTCCGTTGAGTCCGTACTCGCCGACGGCTTTGGCGGCGAGCGTCACCTCCTCGATAGGACTGGCGCGATAGTCACCGCGGCTGGGTCGTGTCATCGAAATCTGCGGCGGGTCGGCTTTGCGGGCCTCGATGAAAAAGTCTTCGCTGATGCGAACCGGTTGTCCTTTATCGACGCCGGCAACGTGATACACGCCGTCGCGATCCATCTTGACGGTGCCGTGATAAATGTTATTTTGGCCGCCGGTGAGCCGGATCTGCTGTCCGCTGTCGAGTTGGAGTTGGCTGCCTTGCAAGGGGCGGTCAGTCGAGACATCAAGCTCGGCCTCGGTGCCGATGACTGCACGCAGGTCGCCGCCGCGTTCTTCGATGTCGGACGGTATGCCGGTCCAGGCGGGGTAATGATAGGTGACGCGAATCTGCTTCACTGAGGGTAGATCAGAGACGCGAATGTTAAAGTGCTTCGACGTCATTGCTCCCGCGGTGACGTAGTATTCAACGTCCTCCGGCAGCCCGGCAAACAAAAATTGATAACCGCCCGCGAAACTGCCGGCAGCCTGCGCCTGCATCGCAATCTCTTCCCACTTGGAGGAACTCTGAAAGCGCGCATACAATTTCACCTTGGGCGAACTCAGGCCGAGGGGGAGCGCCGAAACTAACTGATCGGCGTGGCGGCGCACGACGGCGTCGCCCGGAGTCACGCGCAGATCGTAAAGGGCGGGCTTGCCGGTGTGCGGACCGGTCCACAGGAGCGATGCGCCGTAGCCGAGAAATCCGGGCCCGGCCGCGATCATCCAAATCAAAACAAGTAGCGCGCCGACGGCGGTGCCTAGCGAGAACTGAAGGCGGCGGTCGGTTACGAGTAGCTGGGGCTCGGCGGATTGCGCGACGTTGAGTGTGTCCGCGGCTAACAGTTCAATGAACGGATCTTGACCGTCGCGTTCAGCGAAGGTGGTGAGGCGTTGTTCGAATTGCGGGAAGGTCGCTTCGGCGGTTCCCACGGCGCGGCGGCGGGTGAGGCGGCGCAAGGGCAGCGCCAACCCGGCGGCTGCCGCAATCGCCAGAATCAGGATCAATCCGAAGCGTGCGGCGGTCACGCTGCCTTGCGAAAACGCGAGCGCATTGGCGATCGTCACCAGCACTAGCGTCGCCACCAAAGCGCTGCCGGTGAAAATCGCCAAGCCGCGCAGCCAGGTGTTCCAGCGCAGACGTTCTTCCAGTCGCGCAATGTATGCGTGAAGTTCTTCGCGGAGACTCATGGAACCTCCCACGGCGTGGCCACTTTAACATTTAAAGCATATCGCAATGGCCGGGACGGCGGACTTGCCAATTGGCGCGCTGGAAAATCCAGTTGCCAGAATTCGGTGACCTGAATAAAATAGACGAAAACTGTGCCCGGAATTGCCAAGAGTAAATGTTTATCGGCGCTGGGAACAGGTAAATAGGATGGAGCAAAACGCATGAACCTACGGTTACTTTTCACTGCCACTATTTTCGCGGCGGCGCTACCGGCGCTTGCTGCTCCCACCTGCAACCCGCCTCAGACTGTCGTGGGAAACAATTGTGTACTCACGGTGGCCCTGGGCTGGGGCATCGCCGGCTTAGGAACCGATAGCATCATTACGATCTACGTGCCGCCCAGCGCGACAGGTCCCGTGGATATCGAAGTAACGGGGCTGTACTCCAACCTGGGTAGCGCTTATACCGGGTATTTGGGATTTAGAGCCAACGATGTTGGACAATCGGACAGTGGGATCGTGACGCTCTCCGATATCGTCGCCGGTGCTCCGGACTCCATCGGCCTCGTCGCTCCGCGGCAACAGATTCAGTTCCAGATCACGCAAGTGTGCTGGGACCCCACATGCACGGCAGCCGCGCCCGCTGGGGCAGTGCCCAACATGTTCAGCCTGGTGCTCACCTTATCGTCCCCCAATACCACCGACATTAACTCCAATGAAGTTCAATTGACCGCACGGTTTCTCGACGGCAGCGGCCATGTCACTTCCCAGGAACAAGAGCCTTCCCTGCATACCAACTCGGTGGTTTCCATCATCCCCGGTATCAGCCTGGGAGCTACACCACAGACGCGCTACGTCCTAAACGGCAGTGCTTATGTCTATCCTTTCGACGTGCTCTCGATTTCCAACTTCAGCAATCCTAACCCGATTAGCGGAAACGCGATCCTCTTGGATGGTGACGGTCATACCGTGGCCACCACGCCGATCCGAGCGATACCCTCTAATGGCGCGGCCGGCTTTCTCGTAATCGGCCAGTCGGCCACGGATCCGAGCGCCTTGTTTCCCTCCAGCATCATACTTCCCGCGGGCGCTGACGGCGTGTTTCACGGGACTCTCGTCGTGAGCCTGACCGGGCTGACCGGGACCGGGATGAACATTGTTCTGTCGCAGGAATTCATCGGGAATTCGCTGCTCAACATGTTCGTTTTCCATTCGCCGATTCCGTAGGCGCTAATTCGATAACGATTCCTCGCGTTGTGTCCCCAGGTAGCGGCTCGCCAGGATCGATTCGGCGACGGCGGCGGCGAGTACAAAAAGCATGACGTACCACCACAGGGTTTGTGGCGTCTTGTTGGGCGTTGACTGACTGGGCGCCGCCGCGTCTTGTGGAGGCTTACCATTGCCTTGCCACAGAGCCAGGACATCGTTGGGGATCACGTCGAGGTTCGATTCCTTGGGGTCGGGGTTGACGCCGACTTCGTTCTGTCTTCCATTGGCGAGGCGGAGCTGGTAGTAGCCGGCCTCGGTGAGCTGGAACGATTGCGCGGAGGCGGCTTCGCCCAGGGTGAGCGGACGTTTGCCTTCGGGGTCGGTGACTTCGACGCCTTGGGCTTGCTCCTTGGCGTTGCGGAGTTCGAGAAAGGCGTCTACGGGGCGCGCGCCGCCCTGGCGTTCGCTGCCGGCGAGATAGCGCGCGGTCTGCTCAATGAAGGGGACGAAGGCGGGAGCGAGCGGAAAATCGTTGGTGAGGTTGTCGAGTCCGGAGGTGAGGAGCATGACGCGGCCTTCGCCGAGGCGTTTCTCGAGCAGGAGCGGTGTCTGGTCACCAAGGCGAACGATCACTCTGGAGTCGCCGGGATCGACATCGAGCGCGTAGAAAAATTTTACCCCGGGCCAACCGTTGGCTTTGGCGACCGCAGGATAGGACGAGTCGCCGGAGCCGACTGCCATATAGCGATCGGGGACGCGGCTGTAGTCGCGCGTCTGGGTGATGTGCGCGCCGAAAATCGGAATTTGCGAGCGCGCTCCGGCGGAGGTGCCTGCGGCGATGAACAGACTGCCGCCGGCGCGGACGTATTGCGTCAGCGAATTTTCCAGCAGCGAGGGCAGGGAGTTGAGATCGGAGAGAACGATGAAGGCGTAGTTTGATGGTTGACGGTCGGCCGCTTCATTTACATTGATCGATTCGAGAAGGAAGGCTGATTGCGCGGCTGCCGAGAGTGCGGCGCCTACGTACAGGGGCGAGCGGTTGTCGCCGTAGCTGTGGATCAGCAAGACTTTTTGCGGGTCCGAGCGTTCGACGGCGAAGCGGCGTAGATCGTCGGCTGCGAAGCCGTCGGCGGAATCGATCTTGACTTCGCAGCGGCTGAAACCGTAGGGCACTTCGAGGGCGGGGAAGTCGACGGTGGCGCGTCCGTTGGCGGGAACGGCAACGGTCTTGGTGGCGGTAGTTTTGCCGTTCACGACCAGTGAGACAGCGCGCTGCGCGGAGGAGGTGCCGTAGCCGGCGATCACGGCTTGGACGTGAACCGGCTTGGCGTCTTTGCCCCAGACCTGGCCGGGCGCGTCCACCGATTCGACGGTCCAGTTGGGTTGGGCTTTGGAGACTACGGCGTGCGTCACCACTTTTACGTTGCCGGGGAGGGCCATGTCGGAGAAGGTTGCGGCCAAGTCGCCGCGCTGCATATCGCTGAACACGTGTAGCTCAACGGGAGTGTGGACCGCCTCGGCCGTTGCTCGCACGGCACGCGCCAGTTCGCCGAAGGTTCCGTGGCCATCGCCGGGCTGAACGGATTGCACCGCCGCACGTAACGCCGACTGATCTTCGATGGGTTGCGTCATCAGGCGCAGTTGCGAGCCGAACGTCGCCACTTGCGCGCGCGCCGCTCCTTTTCCGGCGACAACACTCATGGCGGCGTCTTTGGCGTCGGCTAACCGCGTTCCGGCGCGCATGCTGAAAGAATTATCGATCACCAGGAGCACCAGACGGTTGCTGGCGAGCGCCGCCGCGTCGCGATTGATGAAGGGGTTGGCGAAGGCGAGAATTAGGAGCGTCAGCAAGAGCAGGCGCAGGGTGAGCAGCAAAATGTGATCGAGCCGTCGATGCTTGGTCGAACTCACCACGCGCGATTCGTAAAGCATCAACGACGGCACCGGCTTGGGCGGCCGGTTATGCTTTTTCAGCAAATGCAGGTAGAGCGGAAGGGCCACTCCGGCTAACGCGGCTAAGAACCAGGGGGCGAAGAGTCCCATCTAGACGATCCCCCATTTGCGCCGCAGCCACCATTCGGAGAAGCGCAAGAGCAGCAGCACGAGAAAGACTAGCGGCAGGTTCCACAAGTCCTTGGTCTCGCGCATGGTCACGCCGGCTTCGGAAAAAGGAATGCTGCTCGCGAGCTTGTTGAGATCGGCGGACTTCCAATACTGTCCTCCAGTTTGGGAAGCGAGGTGCTCCAGCAGATCACGATTCTGTTCGGTGTGGAAGTTTTCGGCCACGCCGTCCATGCGCTGAAAGGTGATCACGTCGCGGCCTAATTCTTTGACGGCGCCGGTGCTGGCATCGGCGTGCTGCGCGGTGACTTCTGTCAGATATGCGCCGGCCTTGAGAGCGGACCATGCGGCTTGGAACTGGCCGTGATGGTCGGGCACCGGCGTCATTTCGACCAGGGCGCTGACCCCGCTTGGGCCCAGGATGTGGGCCTCGACTTTGGCGTCGG
>Ga0070666_10002918_pt1 | contig 10342 bp, 3 predicted proteins | sample KBSS23metaG_FD_64677 | JGI IMG/M metagenome (GOLD analysis project Ga0070666, IMG submission 64677) | Switchgrass rhizosphere microbial communities from Kellogg Biological Station, Michigan, USA - KBS S2-3 metaG | ecosystem: Host-associated > Plants > Roots > Rhizosphere > Soil ... | reverse complement strand
TGACGCGTCAGCCGCAATACCGCGCGGACGGTCTTTTCGTACTCCCCCCGAATTTGATCGAAAACACGCGCGCGCAATTCCGTATCGAGCACAAGTTCCGAATATAGCCTGGCGATCGACATATCCGACTTCGCCAGTCCAATCTCCACGTTGCGAATGAGGTTCCCAAACATTGGGAATTTCTCCAGCATCTCCGGCAACAGGCCCTGATCGGAAAAGCGTTCGAGCGCATACCCAACACCAAACCAGCCTGGCAATCCGTGACGGCTCTGCATCCATCCAAAGACCCATGGGATTGCTCGCAGATCGGCGAGTCCAATCGCCTGTGTCCGTCGCGACGGCCGTGAACCGATTCGCGCAAGGTCAAACTCCCGTGCCGGCGTCGCCTGTTCGAAATAAATCAGAATGTCCGGGTTGTCGCGAATAGCCTGCTGATAGAACGCATACGCATCGGCGGACATCGACTCCATTGCCGCAAGCCATTCCGACTGCCGGGGCGGCGCATTGGGTCTCAATAGGGCTTCCAGCGAGGCGGCGATCATCAGCTCCAGGTTCCGCACCGCGAGAACCGGATCCGAATATTTCCAGTTCAGCACCTCTCCCTGTTCCGTGATTCGGATGCGGCCGGAAAACGAATCCCTGGGCTGCGCGACAATGGCGTCATATGTCGGACCACCGCCGCGGCCGACTGTTCCTCCACGGCCATGAATGAAGTGGAGTTCCACCTTGAACTCCCGCGCGCATTGGTGAAGGGCGGACTGCGCCTTGAACAGTTCCCACGTGCTGGTCAGCATTCCTCCGTCTTTATTCGAATCCGAATAACCCAGCATGATCTCCTGAGTACGGCCATGGGCATCCAGCAGCACCGAGTATTGCGAATCGTTCCAGATCGTCCGGCAGATTTCCGGGCTATTGCGAAGGTCGGAAATCGATTCGAACAAAGGAACCGTACGAATCCGTTCCAGATCGATGCCGGTAATTTCGGCCAAACGAAGAAGGGCCTTCAGGTCCTCTGCAGAAGTCGTTCCACTGATGATGAAAGCGGGTAGCGCCTCGGATGGATACTGTTTCTGCAGTCGCGCCAGTCCCATAAAGTCGTCAAGAATCGCGCGGGCGGCGTCGGGGGCTTTGCGTTCGCCGGATAGCGACTGCAATGCGTGTTCATGGGTTCGCGCATTTTGCCGGACGTCGAGTTCATGCGTTTGAAAACGAAACGTTCGCGCCTGAATCATCAGCGGATTCAGAAGCATTTCCGCCAGCCGTCCGCCGCCGCCAATGAGACTGCGCCGGATCATTTCGAGGTCATCAAGAAATTCGTCCGCTGTCGCATACCCCTTCGCATCGTCGGGACGCGATAATCCCAGCGAGAGCCGGTACAACATGCACGTCAGGAACCTTCGGTATGGCTCGTCGGCCCGGTCGGTAATCGCCGTCTCCAGCTGCCCGGTGTATTCCTGCAGCCGCTTAAGCAATTCTTCGGACACAGCAACACGTTTAATTGATGAACTGGATTTCCGTCTCAACTCGCGAATGCGCCGCGCATAGAATTCCAGAATCGTTCGGCGCGCGGATGACAATGCGTATTCGGTGCATTGCCAGGTGACGTGGGGATTGCCATCGCGATCTCCGCCGATCCACGATCCGAATTTCACCATCACTGGCGCATCGAGAATTTCAAAGGCGGCCGAATAGACGAGGTTCAGATCATCCACGAGACCGGTGTAGAGTTCTGGTATCGCCTCGAACAGGACACCCGCATAGTCGAGGCCCATTTTGATCTCATCAAATACGGTTGGAGCCGCCCTGCGGACTTCGTCGGTCTGCCACAGGAGCGTGATCTCTCCGGTAATTTCAGTCTCAATTTTCGCCGCATGTGAATTCGAAAGAGGAAGCACATCGAGAGCTTCCAGCAACCGTGCGATGCGCTGCCTGGACCAGAGTATCGTTCGCCTGGCTACCTCCGTCGGGTGCGCAGTGAACACTGGAGTGACTTCAATGTGGCGCAAAGTTTCCAGGACGGATTCCAGGTGAATGCCAGCCGCCTTAAGCCGCTGGAGGGTTCCATGAAAGGTTCCAGGCTGGACGCCAACCTCCGGATTCAGCTGCAATGCGCGGCGGCGCCGTTTGCGATGATTGGTTTCGGCCAGATTCGTTAGTTCGAAATACGTCGCGAATGCCTTGGCGATTTTTGCCGAATCCGTTGTGGAAATTTTTCCAAGAAGTTCTCGAATAACACCCGAAGATGTTCCGGCGCGATCGGAAATCGAAAGCTTCCGGATGGATTCCACGGTTTCGAAGAAACCATTGCCTTCCTGTTCGCGAATAACCAGGCCCAGCAACCGTCCGAGCGATCGCACGTCACGGCGTAACGGTTCTTCCCGGGAGGCCGGCTCAATGCCAAGAAGTTCCTCCAATCGCCGGTGCTGGTCGTCCGCATGCCAGAGTGGTTCATCAGTCATGATTCAGGCGCGGCGCGAGGCTCACTCGCTCGGCATCGTGCTCGATGTGCCTCCCGCTGCGGGGATGTAGCACTTCAACGTGTAGTCTTTCACCATCCGGTCGGCATTGAACCGCCAGCCGAGCGTTCGGATGGTGCGTTTCATTCGCCTGATCCAACCGCGAGGCAGCCCGTCGGGATCGCGCATGTAATACAGCGGAATGACTTCGTCGAGCAACACGCGATACAGCGAGGCGCCGTCGCGCGCGTCGTGAATGCTTTCATTGGTGTGTGTTCGGCCATTACCGATGGCGAATCCATTCAGACCGTCATAGGCTTCAGCCCACCACCCGTCGAGAATGGAAAGATTCAGTCCTCCGTTAAGAACCACCTTCTGACCGCTCGTCCCCGAAGCTTCCAGCGGGCGCCTCGGCGTATTCAACCAGACATCGACACCCTGCACGAGATGCCGCCCCACATTGATGTCGTAGTCTTCGACAAAAACAAACTTATCGGCAAAGCGATGATTGCGCATCAACTCCGCAATCTGGCGCAGCACATCCTTGCCTGGACCGTCGTGGGGATGTGCTTTTCCGGCAAACACAAACTGTACCGGGCGTTTTGGATCATTCACCATCGACGCGAGAACTTCCAGGTCCGCCAGAATCATATTGGCGCGCTTGTATGTCGCAAATCGGCGTGCGAATCCTATCGTGAGCGCATCGGGGCTCAGAGTGCGGGAAAGTTTCTGCGTCACCGAAGCGGGTTCGCCGCGCCGCTTGCTCTGCTCGACCGCGCGTGCCCGCACGAACTCCAGAAGCTGAGACTTCAGCGAAAGGTGAGTTTCCCACAATTCCCCGTCATCAACGTTTTCGATGGGCTCCCAAGTTGTGGCTCTGCTGCTGCGCTGCCGCCATTCTGTTCCAAAGTGGGTATCGTAAAGACGTGCCATCTGCGGGGCGAGCCAGGTCGGCACATGAACACCATTGGTGATATGACCGATCGGAATGGCGTCTTGCATTTTTCCTGGATACAGCTCGGTCCACATCGCGCGCGACACTTCGCCATGCAGCGAAGAAACAGCATTGGCGCGCCGCGACATGTTCAATCCCACAACGGTCATACAAAACATCTCGTTGTTATCGGACGGTCTGACACGACCAAACTCCATCATCCTTCCCGGCGGAAGCCCCAGACTTTCGCCGAGCGGTCCGAGATGCTCCTCGATCAACTCGCTGTTGAACCTGTCGTGACCCGCCGGGACCGGCGTGTGCGTTGTAAAGACCACTCCACGGGCGACTCGGCCTACGGCGTCATCGAAGCTGATGCCTTCATCCTGCATCCGGGTTCGAACTGCCTCAAACACGGCGAACGCGCTGTGACCCTCATTTAAATGCAGAACCGACGGCTGGATGCCCATCGCCTGGAGCGCGCGGAACCCTCCAACACCGAGAAGCAGTTCCTGCCGAATTCGGACGCGCCCGTCGCCCCCATATAGCCGCGAGGTCAGTTCACGGTCTTCCGGTGCGTTTCCTTCCACATTCGAGTCGAGCAGGAACAAATCGCATCGTCCCACGCTCACTCGCCAGACTCTGGCACGGATTACTCCACTGCGCGTTTCGACCTGGACGACAACCGGCTCTCCACCTTCACCGATGGCGATTTCCATCGGCAACATTCCAGCATCGTTTTCGATGTATTCTTCCTGTTGCCATCCGGCACCATCCAGCCGCTGCTTGAAATATCCCTGGCCATAGAACAACCCAATTCCAACCAGGGGGATCCCGAGATCCGATGCGCTCTTGATGTGATCTCCGGCAAGAATGCCCAGGCCGCCGGAATAAATCGGCATCGATTCGTGAAGCCCGAACTCCGCGGAAAAATAGGCTACCGGCTGTGCGCGCAAGACACCGGCATGAGTCTCTCCCCAGGTGTGGTCGCCCAACAGATATTCACGCTGGCGCCGGTAAGCGTAATTGATTCGGCTGTGCAGCACCAATTGTGTGGCGCGACGATCGATCTCGGGCAGAGCCAGCGAGGCCAGCAGAACAATCGGATTGTGGTTGAGCTTCCTCCATTGATCGGGATCGAGGTCGTGAAACAGGCTCGTGGAGTTGTGATCCCAACTCCACCACAGATTACGAGCCAGGGCCCAGAGACGCTCCTGTGAGGGAGCAATGAATCGATCGAGCGTTCTCGCCTCGCTGACAACAGGTGCGACTTCCGACGCCGCATCCATAAGCATGCGCACTTCGTCGTCTTCGAAAACTCTGGCATCAACGGTCTGCACGACGAGAACGCCTTGAAGCACACCGCGATCGACAAGAGGGACTCCAAGAAATGATTGATAGGCGTCTTCGCCGGCATCGACGAAATATTTGAAACGTGGATGCTTCTGCGCCTGTGGAACGTTTACCGGCCGCACCATTTCGGCTACCAGTCCTGCAAGGCCTTCGTTCAGGCTGAGTCGGAGCGTGCCGATACAGGAGCGGCGCAGCCCAAGCGATGCTGCGAGTACCAGATTGGCGCGATCGGGCTCGAGCAGATACGCCGAACAGACGTCGGTTTTGAATCTCCGCGCAATCAACTCCACAACGTTCATCAGTGTCTCGGCAGGCTTGCCTGCTTCCCTTGCGAGATTGGCGATCTCCTCCAGCGTCAATACGTGCAGAGCATCACGCTCATGTATCGGATGATTCATAACCTTGATTACTCCTTATCGATGAATCCTGACTTGTATCGATACCGGAAGGCCGGGTTTCCTGAAATCGAACAACTGCGACATGACACCTGCTCTGTAGAGCGATCGATGACCGCCCAATTACATTTAAATCGAGACATCGTGGGCTGTCATAGACGTCCCCGCATTGAAGTTGAGAATTTTACCTTAAGGACAGCAGCGTCAGGGTTGGAGATACGTCGATGTATCCTGCACCTTTTTGTAAACCCTCGACAGAACAGTGTCAAGCGCTTTCCCGGCGGCGAAAGCATGGAACAACGGCAACGGCGCGGTGTCCAATGTTTGAGAACAGAAATCCTGCGCAGGACAACGTTCGAAAAAGGAGACCATCATGTTTGAAAGCGGCCTTTTCGAATCGCGTCCGGATCCTGACCCTGGTGGTGGCCGAAAGAAACCAGCCACGCTCGCCATGGCCACGCTCGTTCATGTATTGATTGCCAGCGTCCTGGTTCTGATTCCACTGTTACAGACACAGGCCGTACCTCCTGTTGCTCTGCCTCCGCCCGTCGTAAATCCGGGCCCGCCTGTGCGAGTGATCAAGCTTGCGGCTGCGAGTTCGTCCACAACACATACAACACCACGACCTCTACCATCCGCATTGACGAATCCTCTCACTGAGCCAACTTCAGTTCCAGATAAGATCCCGTACGTTGTCGACGCCATCGACATTTCTTCGCTGGAGTCATTCCATCCCGGAGCTTCCACCGGACCCGGAGGATTGCAAGGCCCGGCGAACATTATAGGAATGCTCGCGACGTGGGCGCCGCCCGTGAGTGCAGCGCCTCCGCAGCCGCCCGATCCTCCAACTCCTCCGCCAGCGCCGAAGATTCCGAGGGTAGCGCCGACCCGCGTCGCGTCGACCGTGCAGGCTTCTCGCCTGATATTGAAGGTGGACCCCGCCTACCCGCAACTGGCGAGGATCGCGCACATCGAGGGAACGGTCATTGCGGAAGCACGCATCACAGCTTCCGGCACCATCGACAGCCTTCGGATCATTTCCGGAAATCCACTTTTCTTCCAATCGGTGATGGACGCAGTCCGACAATGGCGCTACGAACCAACCTTGTTAAGCGGAGAGCCGATCGACGTGATCACAACGATCACTGTGAATTTCAAACTGAACTGAACCAGCTGAAAGATCGGGAATCTGGATCGAAGGTAGCTTCAAAACTGGATTTAAGGTATTAAATCTGCCGGATCGAATTGCTTACGTATGCTCCACCATGGCGTCAGTATCGAGAGAGCATTAGTAATTGCCGGAGATACCTTACCGTGACGAAGACCTGCGTCGCCCAGCGATTCAATATAAAAGCCATTACCATCCTTGCGTTTACGTTCATGGCGTTGATTGGTGGCGCGGTCAAAGATGCTCGCAGTCAAATCCGGGTGAATTCGGAAATTGTGGTCGTGCCGGTAACGGTTAGGGATGCGGACGGTGAATTTGTTCAAGGATTGACCAAAGACGATTTCACGGTTCTGGAGGACGGGAAGGTACAGGAGATTTCCTCCTTCGACAATGAGCCGCAGCCGATGTCCGCGGCAATCGTGATCGATGACGGCATTGGCGGCATCGCGATACATCGGGTCGCATCGCAACTGCAGGTGCTTGCGGCCGGCTTTACATCAAAGGACGAGGTCAGTGTTTTTCGATACAGCGGAGTCGTTGACCGCCTCTCCGATTTCAGCACCGATCCCAAATTGATGCTGCAAAGCTTCGTCGTGATTTCAAAGATTGCCGAGGGGCGAGAAGAGGAACAGGGTGAACTCATCACTGGTGGCCCGGGCTGGCTGCGATCGGTGCTTGGAATTTTTCCCGATGGATCAAAGGGCACTGCGAAGAACCATGTTCTTCACAATGCCATCTATGAAGCAGCGACCGCGCTTCAAAATCGTCCTCGCGGTACGCGGAGAGTCATCTTTATTGTGTCCGACGGAGTAGCCTCCGGCCACGCGAACACGCACTCTCTCAAAGACAACACGGAAATTCTGCTGAAGAACGACATTCAGGTTTTTGCGGTGTCCACCGCCTATGCCAGCTTTGGCTCCTATGGAGCCTTGAGTTCCTACGCCAGCGCGACTGGAGGCGATGTCCATAACGGAGCAACGGACGAAGCGATGGAACACGCCTTCAACAGGGTCACCGAACAGGCACGCCGACAGTACATTCTCGGTTACGCGTCGACGAATACGTCCACCAAACCCGGGGTCTTCCGAAAGATAGAAGTGCGGACGCCCCAGAAGAATCTGAAGTTGACATACCGCAGCGGCTACACCCGGTACACAGCGGAGAAATGAGGGTGTTGTTATAGCGGGCAGTAATAGCCCGTGCCTGGTCACGCGATAAGAAGTTCGACGGGTTGTCCAGCAAGCGGACTTATTCGCGCACCCGGCACGATGATGCCTGCAAGATTCAACGGATCAGCCGCTGCAATACGCAGCGTGTGATCCTCGGACTTTCGCCGGAGAGCCCGCAACAGATCCACTGCTTCGGGGCGTGCAAATTGTTCGCCGGGAAATCCACTCACGAAGCGGCCTCCGCGAATTTCACCCTTCGCCTCCATGCGCCGCAATTCCAGCAGGAGATCGCGCCACGGCGGGGCCAAAGTCTCCCGCGCCAGCAAGTCTCGAAATACAACTCCCCAACGATCCAGCAACTGACGAGCAAATGCGACGTTTCGCTCGCCGGATTTCGTCGAGTCCGGTAACGTGATCAATGCCCATCGACCCGGGGCATGGCGCGCCCGCCCATGAGTGCGGCTGGTACTACTGCGCCGCTTTGGATCGACGAGTGCGCGCAGATTTTCGTAGCCATCCGCAGTGACGAGTCCCGCAGCCGCAAGTTCCCACAGTCCGTCTTCCACTTCGCTGGCGAGACGCCCGGTCGCCTTCACAAGTTCAGGCAGAAATGATGCGCCTCGGCGGCCCAGGGATTCGAAGACCTCGCGTGCGGGATGGGACAGGGTGATATCGGAGTTCGCCGGTGGCTGAAGCAACCATGCGGCATCCTCTCGCAGGAAAATTGAAACAGGGGCCACGCGCGTGGGGCGCACGCGCCGCCCGCGAGCCGACGTCTCCACCGTGACGGCAAATGCCGGATGCGGCGACAGCCTTCCCCACATGATTTCGCCGGAGATGCACAGCTGATCCAGCATCTCCGGCGAATATCGCGCGATGCGCCGTGGCAACACCTCGGTTTCCCAGGACGATGCGGACACCTCGTAGCCTTGAAGCTGTTTAAGGATCTGAAACAGTCCGTCCACTCCGTGAAGCTGCGTGCCCTGGCTGACATGCTGCCACGAGAAGAGAAACCGGATGAAGTCTGCAGACGACACCGGTTCGATCTCCCGTCTCAATCGGCCAATGGTCATGCGATGAATGCGCGCCAGAATCCGGCGATTGCACCATTCCAGTTCTGCATTCGCCACGCGCGCCTCGGGACTAAATCGTCCGCGGAGGACTTCACCTGTGGCTTCGAGACGTCCGAATGCGACGTCGACGAGTTCCTGGGAAATCGCAAGTCGCCTGGTCACTTGCTTGGCGGTCATCGGACCCGTGGATTCCATCCAGCCGCGCACGACTTCGACCGCCGCAGACTCGCGGTCGTCAGGACCGCCGATCTCGAAGGATTCGATGGAAGGTACGAATATGGCATCCGGATAGAGTCGCTTCACCGTTGTCAGGCGTTCGGCCGGGATCCAGAATCTTTCGGAACCAGTACGCATGGTCGTGGCACGGTGAGATTCCACCAGTTCGTCGAAGTACGATTGCCATTCCGAATCCGGAGGAACCGCAAACAGCGTCAGCAGGGCGTCGTGAAGTTCGTCGGCATTGCGGACGACCGGCCAGGACTCACTTCGAACCTCTTCGATCGCCAGGGGATCGAGCGCGCCGATCTCGCCCGAATCCACGCCAAGCGAACGCCGCATTTGGACGGCTCGTGTCCGTCGTTCTTCCAGCGGAGCATCATCGAGAAATGCGTACGGATTCGCATTCAGAATTTCGTGCGAGAACGGAGACGGTTCCGCGGTCTCAATCGCCAGCGCCCGAATATCCCCACTACGAAGTCCCGCCAGTACGGCCTTTAGTCCATCCAGGTCCATTGCTTCGTGCAGGCAATCGCGCATGGTCTCATTCACCAGGGGATGGTCCGGTATTCGAATATCTCCCACAATGTTTTCACCGCACGCGGCCTGATCCGGGAATACGGCCGCCAGCAGGTCGTCGGATCGCATGCGTTGAATCGGCGGTGGAGTTTTACGCCCACCGGAGAATCGCAGTACGGCCAGGGCCCGAGACGCATTCCAACGCCATCTTGCCGTGAACATCGGGGCGGCCAGAAGAGCCTGAATCAGGATGTCCTCCACGCTGTAGGTGTCGAGGAATTCGAAGATGGCATCCAGGGGAAAGCTGTGTTGCTCGCCGAGCGAAATCACGATCCCGTTCTCGGTGGCTGCCGCCTGAAGTTCGAAATTGAATGTGCGGCATAACCTTTTGCGCAGCGAGAGGCCCCACGCCCGATTGATGCGCGAACCGAAGGGAGCATGCACGACCAGCTGCATGCCGCCGGCTTCATCAAAGAAGCGTTCCGCGATGACTGTCTTCGCATCCGGAAGCGCTCCGAGTGCCGCGGCTCCCGCGCGCACATAAAGCACAAGCTGTTCGGCGCCGAAACGATCGAGGCCGCACTCCCGAATGATCCAGTCGACGGCATCGGAATCGTCAATCACCGCGTTACGCACTGCAGAGACTTCCGCGGATAATTCCGTCGTGCGTCCCGGCGCCTCGCCGAGCCAGAAAGGAATCGACGGCGCGGCACCCTTTGCATCCTCGACTCGCACGCGGCCCGCCTCCACTCGCCGAATGCGCCACGACGTGGTTCCGAGCAGGAAGATGTCGCCGGCCATGCTCTCCACCGCGAAATCTTCGTCGATGGTTCCAACGACGGTTCCTTCGGGCTCGGCCACAACAAAATAGTTCGCATTGTCCGGAATTGCCCCGCCGGATGTAATGGCGGCAAGCCTGGCGCCACGCCTCCCTCGGACCATTCGGTTGACGCGATCACGGTGAAGGAAAGCACCGCTTCTGCCGCGTTGTGTTGCGATGCCCTCCGCCAGCATTTCCAGCACCGCATCGAAATCGCGCCGGGGAAGGTTGCGATACGGATA
>Ga0070666_10002917_pt1 | contig 10343 bp, 11 predicted proteins | sample KBSS23metaG_FD_64677 | JGI IMG/M metagenome (GOLD analysis project Ga0070666, IMG submission 64677) | Switchgrass rhizosphere microbial communities from Kellogg Biological Station, Michigan, USA - KBS S2-3 metaG | ecosystem: Host-associated > Plants > Roots > Rhizosphere > Soil ... | reverse complement strand
CTCTCCTTCAGCTCCTCTGTCTCCGCGGCGAAGCCAACGACAAGGCAATCGTGTGGACTATTCGTTAGGCTAGCAAGGATGTCCCGCGTCGGCTCAAGCGCGAGGGAAAATGGCCGCTGCTTTTTTTTTGTTTTCTGCGACGTGTACCGCATCGGCTTGTAGTCGCAAACCGCGGCGCACATGACGAAGACATCGCAGCACGCGAAGTGCACTGCGGCCGCCTCGAACATTTCCTCGCCCGTTGTGACGCGCACCACGTCCGCGCCTGGCGGCGCGGATAGCGCGACCGGTCCCGAGATCAGTATCACCTCGTGCTTCATTTCGAGTGCGGCCGCCGCGATCGCGTAGCCCATTTTCCCGGAGGAGCGGTTGCTCAGGTAACGCACCGGATCGAGCGGTTCGCGCGTCGGACCGGCGGTGACGACGAACTTCACGCGATCAATTTTTCCTGGCGCGCGAGCAGGAACTCGGCGCGGAAGGCGATGTCGTCTACTTTCCACAGGCGGCCGATGCCTTCATATCCGCAGGCCAGCATGCCGGCTTCCGGGCCGATGAACTCGACCCCGCGCGCACTTAACGTCGCCACGTTTTCTTTTGTCGCCGGATGCTCCCACATTTTCCCGTTCATGGCCGGCGCGAGCAGAATCGGCGCCCGGGTCGCGAGGGCTATCGCAGCCAACGGGTGACCAGCGAATCCGTGCGCCAGCTCCGCGATGATGTGCGCCGTCGCAGGCGCGATGACGAGCAGATTCGCGCGGTCAGCGAGCGCGATGTGCCCTGGATGCCAGCTTTGTTTTTCGTCGTAGAAACTGGTCGTTACGGGATTCTTCGAGAGAGTCTGCAAAGTGAGTGGCGTGATGAATTCAGTCGCGTCCCTGGTCATCACCACCGAGACGTCATGGCCCTGCTTGACCAGGAGACTCGCCAGCTCGGCCGCCTTGTAAGCGGCGATCGAACCGGTGATACCTAGGACGACGGATCGTTTCCGTTGTTTCATCGTTAGGCTAAAATCATTCGGTTGCTCAGGTAGCGTTCGGCCCCCATGATGTGACGAAATTTGAGCAGGTCCTCCTCGACCGATCGACTGATGATGGTGTAGCGATAATCGCGCCAGTGCTCCATCTCGCGTGCCGCGGTCTGGAGGCGCGCCTCGATTTGCGCGGCTGTTTCGGTGCCGCGTTTGGTCAAGCGGCGGCGCAGCTCCTCTAGGTCCGGCGGCATAATGAAAACGTCGGCCAGCGCCTGGCGCACAAAAGCGTCGTCGAACTGACGGATGGCAGCTGCGCCCTGCGTGTCGATGTCGATCAGGACGTCCACCCCCTTGTGCAAGTTGCTCAGGATCGGCTCACGCAGCGTGCCGTAATACTTTCCATGGACCTCGGCTTGCTCCAAAAACTCTCCGGCTTTGACGCGCTCGAGAAAATCCGGTCTGGAAAGAAAGTGATAATCTTCGCCATCGATCTCGCCGGCGCGCGGCGGGCGAGTTGTGCAGGAAACGGAATAAACGAAATCGGGAGTTTGGCGGAGTGCGTCACAGAGCGTCGATTTCCCCGCGCCGGATGGAGCAGAGACGACGAAAAGAATGCCGTAGCGGCTGAATTCCTTACTCAAGATTTTGAATTTGTTCGCGTATCTTCTCCACTTCGGACTTGCAAGCCACGACGTGGCGGGAGATTTCGGCGTCGCCCGCTTTCGCGCCTAACGTATTCAGCTCACGGGAAATTTCCTGAACAATAAATTCCAGAGTGCGGCCGACTGGTTCGTCGTTGCGCAGGTGATGGGCGAACTGTGCGAGATGACTTTCGAGCCGGGTCAGCTCTTCCGAAACGTCGGAACGATCGGCAAAGAATGCGACTTCCTTGAGGAGCCGCTCGTCGTTAGGCTCCAGGTTGAAGCCGGCCTTCCTGATCCGTTCGAGGAGAGTTTCTCGATATTTCTCCGTCACAACGGGATACATTTTTCTCACTTCCTTGAGAGATTGGCGGACGATCTTGAGACGCTGAATCAAATCTTTCGCGAGGTGTTTTCCCTCCCGCTCCCGCATTTTGATCAGCTCGCCCAGCGCATCCCCGAGCGCTTTCTCGAGGGCCGGCCAGACTTCGTCGGGCTTGATTCCGTTCTCGGAAAAGCGCATCACGCCCGGGGCCTGCAGGATCATCCCGATATTGATTTCCCCGGGCACGCTTAGTTCCGCCTGCAACGCACGCATATCCTGGTGGTAGGAACGGGCCAAAGCGCGGTCGAGCCCCAGCTTGCGCGGCGCGCTCGCGTCGGGCGCAAACCCGACCACCACGTTGGTCCGCCCGCGAGTCAATCGGTCCGCCACCGTCTGCCGGACACGCGGCTCGAGCACGCTCAGATCTCGCGGGAGATTGATCACGATGTCGCTCTGCCGGCGATTGACCGAATTGAGCTCGACGCTGATTTTTGCGCCGCCGCTCTCGCTCTCGCCGCGGCCATATCCGGTCATGCTTCTCATTGGGTTGCAGCTTGGAAACTAGCGCGGGAATAACAAATGGAAATGTGCGGCCGATCAAGGCGACGATGTTTCTTCTCCGTGGGTAGGATCGCGCAGCGGGACGCCTTGCTGATAGAGACCGAGATCACCCTGCAGGAGGCTAGCGCTGGCCAACTGGCCACTGGCTTCCGCACGCTGCTCGGCTTTCTGCACCACCTGGATCGCTTCCGGAAAGCGGCCATTTTCCGCATAGGCGGCGGCCAGGACGCGGGAGATCATCAAGTTACGACCGCCTGAAGTTTGATAGGCGCGCAGCGCGAGATCGAGCGCTCGGGTCCCATCGCGAATCGACGGCTCCGGCGCCGTCGACAGAATCCAGGCCAGAGTGATGGTCACACTGATCTTGTCGGGATGCAGGCGGACCGTTTCCCGCCACTCGGCCACGGCGGCGGCTATCTGGCCGTCGCGGAGCAGGGCAACGGCGAGGTTATTGTGCAGCTCAGGGTTGTTCGGCTGGATCTGCAGTGCTTTCCGTCCGTGGTCAATCGCGCCTTGGACCTCACCTTTTTTCAAGAGAGCCAGGGTGAGATTGTTTTGGGCGCCGGCGTGCTGTGGTTGGAGCTGGATGGTTGTTTCGAACTCGGCAATCGCCTGAACGAACTGACCTTTCCGGCTGAGCGCGATCCCGAGGTTGTAATGCGCGCCGATGTTTTTCGGATCCGAGGCGATTGCCTTTCGGAAATACGAGATCGCCTCGTCCAGGTTATCCTGTTCCAGCAGTATGTTACCCAGGCTGTAGGCGGCATCCGAGCTGCTAGGGCGAATTCGGAGAGCGGCCCGAAACTGCTCGATTGCTTCCTGCGGCGCGCCGTTTTTCGCCAAGGCTTTAGCGAGATTGCAGCGCAATTCGCTGTCGTTAGGGCTAAGCCGAACCACTTCCCGATAATGTTCGATCGCCTCGGGCAGCTCCTTGTTTTGCAGCAGCGCGTTGGCCAGGTTGGTCAGGCCGAGAGGATCGTGAGGATGAATTCGGAGCGCGGCGCGGTCGTGTGCGATCGCTTCCTCGATTCGCCCGACCTTGAGCAGGGCGGTGCCGATCCCGCGCTCCGCGACATCGTTGTTCTGCGTAACCGCGAGGGTGTGCGCCCAGAATCGCACCGGACGAGACCAATATCCGGTCTGCCGCCAGGCGACAATCATGAGCATCACGATAATAGCGGTGGCGAGGCCGCCAAGGATGAGTCGATACGACTTCCGGGCGGCGAATAGCTCCGCCACGCCCCAGGTGACGAGGATGTAGATGCCGATCTGGGGCAAATAGGTGTAACGGTCGGCGTGGGCCTGCAATCCCACCTGAACCAGGCCGATTACGGGGACAAGCATGCCCACATACCAAAACCAACCGGTGAAGAGATAGGGATACTTCTTGCGCCAGAGAAAGACGACAACCGAGACAGCGAGGAAGAAGAACAGAGCTAGGATAACGATCCAGAGGAGAATGGATCCCTTCGGGTGGGGATAGAAAACGGCGAGATGAACCGGCCAAACCATCTCACGCAGATAGATCCAGATTGTGACCAAAGCGTTCTCGACCCGCCAGCGCATCGGCCAAGAACTGGCCGATGCCAGCGCCTGCTCTTGGGAGAGGATGGTGGCGATGGATGTCGCGACAACAAGGACGAGGAGCGGCAGCTTTTCCAGAATCAGCCAGCTCACGGAAGCAGGCGGGCGAGCCCGCGCATCGACAGCCGTTTCGGCAACCACCGCAAACCGTCGCAGCGGCCAGTAATCCAAAAGCAAAAGCAGAAAAGGCAGCGTCACCAACATCGCCTTGGCGAGCAGACCGAGGATAAAGCAAGCCGTCAGAACCAGGTAGGCACTAATGCCTGGTTTCCGCACATAACGAACATAGGCGAGCAGAGCTAGAAAAAAGAAAACTCCGCTGAGCACGTCTTTGCGTTCGGAAATCCAGACGACCGACTCTGCCCGCAAAGGATGTATCGCAAAGAGCGCCGCGACAAAGGCGCTCCGCCAGGTCGCGCCCGTCATCTGCCGAAGGGCAAAGAAAAGGAGAAGAACGCCAATCGTGTGCAGGAGCACATTTACGAAATGATAGCCGCCGGGGTTAAGACCAAAGATCTGGGCGTCGAGCATGAGCGAGATCGAAGTCAACGGGTGCCAGTTACCGACCAGCGAATGTGTGAGGGCCCGCTTCAGTCCCTCCAATGTAAGGCCATTACTGATTGAGGGATTTTGGTAAACGTAGGAACTGTCGTCGTAGTTGATGAAGTCAAAGCCGAGGGTTTGACCAAAGACGATCCAGGTAATCGCAACCAGGCCAAGGCAGATGACGGCTGTCGTCCAGCTTTTTGTTAAGACCGCGGACGCGGTTGCTTTCGGGGCGGACCGGAGGCGCCGGGGCGCGGAACGGGCGCGCTTTTTTTTCATACTCGATTCGGGCGCAGCAAGGGCAATACAATCCCAACCAGCTTCAGGAGTCGAAGGTCACCGCTCGCGTTCACAAACGAGGATATCGAGCGGAATTCCAACGAGACGAAGCTAATCGTGACTGATGCGATAACTGCGAGGTCGAAGACGACCCGCCAAAAGATCCCACAGTTTTCCCATTTTCCGAGCCCCCCATGTTCTTGCCCGCCGGCTTACGGTTCCTCGAGAGACAAGGACACGCCGCCCGTGCGCCGCCTTCGCGCCGCGCTGCGATAGTGAAATGCCGTCCTGAGGCAACCCAGGCCATAATGTACGCTGGCGCGGAAGCCAATCGAAGAGGCTTCGGGAAAATACCGGGTTGGGCAGCTGACCTCCCCAATTGGATAACCGAGTCCGATGACTTGTGCGAGTATCTGGTTATCAAAAAGGAAATCATCCGAATTTTCTTCCAACGGTAGGCGTTCGAGAAGGGAACGGGCGAAAGCGCGGTAGCCGCTGTGATACTCCGACAGTTTGGCGCCGAGCAGAAGATTCTCAATTAGGGTGAGAACTCGGTTCGAGACATATTTCCACCAGGGCATCCCGCCGCGCAGCGCGCTCCCGCCAAGGATGCGCGAGGCAATGACGCAGGGATAAAGACCGCTCGCGATGAGCGACGCCATCGCGGGGATGAGCGCCGGAGTGTATTGGTAGTCGGGGTGGATCATGATCACGATGTCCGCGCCGGCGGCGAGGGCGAGTCTGTAACAGGTCTTTTGATTGCCGCCGTAGCCGCGGTTGCGAGGGTGGACTTCGACCTGTACTTGCGGCAAGGCGCGCGCCATTGCCGCAGTCGCATCTTTGCTGGCGTCGTCGACCAGAATAATGCGATCGACAATCCCGTGCGCCATGACTTCTTCATAGGTTTGGCGCAAAGTCCGGGCCGCATTATAGGCGGGCATTACGACTACGATTTTCTGACCTTGCAGCATGTTACTGAGAGAGTCGCAATGAGCCGTTGCTCTGTGGAAGCAGTTGTGCGAGCGCGCGACGATGCGGCGAGGGAACCGGCAGGCGGTCGAGCGCGCGGAGCGGGAACCACTGCTGATGGTTCTTAGGCAGTTTTGGTCCCGATTGAGCGAAAACTGCCAGTGTAATGCGATGATGGGTGAAAGGAAAATGGAGCTGGAGGAGTGGACGGCGCCGTGGCGTCGTGGACAGGCGGGGCAGAGTCCACATGCCGCGCCAACGTTCGCGGGATTGCTCCAGGAGCACGCGGTTGCGCCGCCGCATAAGGGCGTGCGATTCCGACAGGTAAACTGTAGCCGGTCGCTTTTTCTTGGCCGGCAATATCGCAGGGCGGTCGGCGCGGCAAAAGGAGCGAACCGGACATTCGGCACAACGCGGCTGACGCGGCAGACAGATCATCGCGCCAAGATCCATCAACGCGGAGTTGTGTTCGCGCACGCCGGTAGTTGGGAGGAGCGTGGTCGCAGTTTGCCAGAGATGAGCGCGACCGACAGAGGTATCAATCGGTATTTTCAAGTTCGTTAGGCGCGCCAGAACGCGCGCAATGTTGGCATCAACGATCGGCTCCGGAAGATCGAAGGCAAAACTGGCGATCGCGCCGGCGCTGTAGCGACCGATGCCCGGGAGTTGCGCAATTCTTGCGACATCAGCGGGGAGTTCGCCTCCGAAGTTTTCCCTGACGAATTTCCCGGTTGCGTGGAGATGGCGAGCGCGGGCGTAATAGCCCAGCCCCTGCCAGGCGTGGAGGACATCCGATTCCTTTGCCCGCGCGAGCGCGGCAAAGTCGGGGAAGCGATCGAGCCAGCGCTGATAGTAGGAAATAACGCTCGCGACCTGGGTTTGCTGGAGCATGAATTCCGAGACCAGAATCGCGTAGGGGTCCTGGGTGCGACGCCATGGAAGATCCCGACCCCGGAGCCTGAACCATCTGTGCAGGCTGCGTCGAAATTGTCGGTGGTTTGAAAGCGATCCGGTAGATTCAGCGTGTCGCGACATGCGTGCGGGAATGATGCCACGAGTAGACGATTCCCCAAGCCGCGAACAAGAGAATCGAGGCCACAAGAAGCCAGCCAAAGAGGCGCTCGCTAAGCAAGAATTGTCCGACGAGAAGGATAAGCGCGCCAAAAAACATCAAACGCCCGCCTAGCCGATGCGTTGCCTGCCACGTCTCGGGATTCTCGAGTGTCCACGGCGTGCGGACGCCGACAAAATAATTCGGGCGGACATTGCCAAGATAATTTCCCAGGACCATAAAGAAGAGAAGCACCGCGGAGACGATAATCCGGCCGCCGGGAACGGTAATTCCTAACGACACCGCGATTTGGACGAAAAAAATCGTGTCGAGTAGAAGCAGAACGGCGAGCCGAACAATCGGGAGGACGGCAGGCATCAGGCTTTCGTCGCCCAAGGTGCGTCGGAGCCTGGGGTCGAACCAAGGAAGAACGCGCAGAAGCGCGGTCATTCCGAGCGCAGTCAGCGGGATAATGAAAATTCCAAGCGTCTTCGCTCCCCAACCGTCGATCTGGCCGTGAAAATTCCAGTGGATGGGAACCCGGGCGGGCAGGTCATTCCAATAGATCGCGAGCACGGCAAAGGGCGCGGTGAGCAGGACGGTCTCCAACCAACTTAGTTTTGCTTTCATTTTCGTTTCCCTTTTTTCATTAAATCCAAAATCCAGCCGAGCGAGTCATCCAGGACAGTGGTTTCGAGCGAGTAAGTCACGAACTGACCATTCTTGCGGGAGGAGACGAGCTGGGCGTGTTTCAATAAATCGAGATGATAAGAAATGCTCGGTGCGGACATGGAGAAGGCTTCGGCGATTTGGCCTGCGGTCAGATCGCGCTGCTTGAGCATCTCGAGGATGCGGCGGCGGGTTGGATCGCGGAGAGCTTTAAACAGAAGGTTCAATGAATGAATAGATAATTAGACAATTATCTAATTAATCCAGAACTTTTTAAGATGTTTCCTTCTCGGTCGGCACGATCGCCTCAAGCTGGTTTGCAAAAATTCTCGCCTCCATCGGCGAGCGATGTTCTCGTTGGACCAAGCCGCAATGCCTGCTCCACCACTAACAACCTACACTGCGCCTCTCACGGGCGAACAGGTCACGGCGTTGCGAAAACTGCTCGAGAGCGCCGGTTTCGAATTCTCACCGAAGCCCTACACGATCTATTATGCGCAGAAGAACAAACTGAGCGCGGCAGTTTACGAAAAAGGCCCGAAGATTCTCCTGCAAGGAAAAGGGGTAGAGGATTTCGTTAGTTTTGAATTGGAGCCAAAGATTCTGGGCGAAGCGCGTCTTGGTTACGAGGAGGTGCATGTGCCGGAAATGTTCGAGCCGCATTTCGGGATCGACGAAAGCGGCAAGGGCGACTTCTTCGGACCACTCGTGATCGCCGGTGCTTTTACCAATCGGGTGATCGCGCGGAGTTTCTTGGAGCATGGAATCCAGGACAGCAAGCGGATCGGATCGGACGCAAAGATTCGGTCGCTCGCGAAGTTGATTCGGCAAACGCCGGGCGTCGCGATCGAGGTTGTGCAGATCGGCCCGGAGCGGTACAACGATCTTTATCAAAAATTTGGCAATCTCAACAGCCTCCTCGGCTGGGGTCACGCGCGGGTGATCGAAAATCTCCTCGCTAAAAAACCGGACTGCCCGCGCGCGCTGTCGGATAAGTTCGCCGATGCCCGCGTTATTGAGAGGGCGCTCCTGGAACACGGGCGGCACATCCAACTCGAGCAGCGGACCAAAGCGGAATCCGATTTGGCAGTCGCGGCGGCCTCGGTCCTGGCGCGTGAGGCCTTCATCGACTGGCTCGAGCGCAATGGAAGACGAGTCGGATTCACGCTCGGACGAGGTGTTTCCAGCTCGGTGAAGGAGACCGCGCGCAAGGTCGTCGAGAAGGAAGGTCCAGACGGATTGCGGCGTTTCGCCAAGATCCACTTCCGCACGGCGCACGAGATTGCGCCGGCTCACTATCCTGCGCCCCCGCCACGGCGCGCGTGGCGGAAGTAAGCCACACGAAAGGCCTCCCGAAATAGGCCGAGTTCCGGCGCGACTCGCGGCAAGCTTCCTGCTTCTTAGCGCATCCATCGCTTGTGGAAACAAGACTGCTCATCCTCAACTTCGATCCGGTCTTCCAGGACAGAGCGCTGGCCATGTTTGATGCGATGCGGAAAGTTGAAACCCGCATTGTCCGCACCCTGGCTGAAGCCGTTTACATTCTCATGCGGGAAGACTTCGACCTCTTCATTGTGGAAGGTGACGCGGCGGTCGCAATCGAACAAACGATCCATACCCGGCAGCATTTTCCCTCGCTCAAAATCATCTGCCTGCCGCAGGATGCCGTGAATGAAACGCTGGTCAATCAGGCGAGCGAACAGAATATTTTATTGATCACGACCGACTGTAGCGATCGCCGGCTTCGCCGCCGCCTGCGTGCAGCCGTATGCGCTTTTGACCGAACCGCCGGCCCGGCCGCCGAGGGGATTGACCCTTGCCATTCCTTGGTTGGCAACCTCAACGAATTCCCCGCAGCGGAGGTTCTGCAGATGAGCTGCCTGAGCCAGCGAAGCGGGCGCTTTACATTCAAATCGGGACGCGGGAACAGCGAAATTTACCTTCACCACGGACTGGTGCGACATGCCGTTTACGGTCCGGTCGAAGGGGAGCCTGCGATCGCTGAGGTCTTCCGGTGGCGGCAGGGCCGGTTCTATTTTGAAGAAGGAATCATCAGCCAGGTGCAAACCGTCACTCGACCTTGGGCGCATCTCTTGATCGATAACTTGCAAAAGCTGGACGAGACTCTGCAATTGGTCAGCGTCGCGGGACAGCGATGAGAGATACAACCCTGGAAACCCAGCTCCGTTTGCTCATTCTGCAGACGGAAAGCTGGAAGAAACTGCACGACTTCATCACCTACGCGCTGGACAAGTCGAAGCCGATCATCTCTGCCGAACAGGAACACCAATTCACCGAGATCCGGTCCATCCTTCTGCAGGAAATCGGGCACGCTTTCAAGGAACTGGATCTCGTCGCGGAGTTATCCGGCAAAGCGATGAATGTGCTGCAGCGCGCCTCGTCGGTTCGCGGCGTGCGAGAACTTTCCGGCGAGGAAACACGCCGGCTTGAGTCAGATTGGAACGCGGTTTTCACCAGGGTTGGCGTCGTCCAGGGCCAGCTTAAAGCACGCCGGCGGGAGCTACTTAGACGCAGTGCCCTGAGGCAAATTTTTCTTCGAATATTTGGACGCAAAGCGACCGTCCGTTAAGCCTTCCTTTTTCGAACTCACTTCCGGAGAAGCATTTCCGAATGCCACTCTTCACAAAAAACGTTGTCGAAAAGTTTGCGCAAATGATCCGATCATCTGATGGTTGGCAGACGATTCCTTTATACCATGAGTAAGCTCACAAAACGCGACATCGTTGT
>Ga0070666_10002913_pt1 | contig 10348 bp, 12 predicted proteins | sample KBSS23metaG_FD_64677 | JGI IMG/M metagenome (GOLD analysis project Ga0070666, IMG submission 64677) | Switchgrass rhizosphere microbial communities from Kellogg Biological Station, Michigan, USA - KBS S2-3 metaG | ecosystem: Host-associated > Plants > Roots > Rhizosphere > Soil ... | reverse complement strand
GCACGCGCCGCATTGATTGGCGCGGCCGCATACGGCCTCGAGAGCGTCAACCGACCAGTAGGAGCAATACGCGCATGAGCCAGACTTTTCCGATCGTTTACCTGGCCAGGCACGGCGAAACGGCCTGGACGATTACCGGTCAACACACAGGGCGCACCGACCTCCCACTGACCGAGCGCGGAGCGGACATGGCGCGGCGGCTTGGTGAGCGGCTGAACGGAAGCGCATACGCGAAGGTGTTCACGAGTCCTTGTCTTCGTGCCGTGCAGACCTGCAACCTGGCGGGGTTCGGCGCAGTGGCTGAAGTCGATCGCGACCTGGTCGAGTGGGATTACGGCGAGTACGAGGGCCGCCTGTCGGTTGACATCCTCACCGAGCGCCCGGGCTGGCTGTTGTTCCGCGACGGCTGTCCCGGCGGCGAATCGCCGGACGATGTGGCCGTGCGGGCAGATCGAGTGGTAGAGCGGGTGCGCCGAGTCGGCGCAGACGTTTTGCTGTTCTCCAGTGGCCACTTTCTGCGCATGCTGGCCGCGCGTTGGATTGGGGCGGAACCAATTGTCGGCCGGTCGTTGATGCTGAGCACGGCGAGCCTGAGCAGCCTGAGCCATGAGCACAGTGCGGACCCCGCGATTCGCCTGTGGAACGACACCGCTCATATTGCGACGTCACATGGGCACGAGCGTCGTGCGCTCCGTTCGAGCGCCGGGTAGACAGATACCAGCCCGTCAGCGCGCCAAGAAGATCATCCAGGTGTAAATTCACTGAGACCGATCGTAGAAACTGAATTCGCGCACTTCGATTGATGATCGCGTGTCTCGCATGCTGACAACCGGGTACGCGCCCATAGAAGACTACGGCGTCATCGGCGACCTTCACACAGTCGCGCTGGTGGGCAAGAGCGGCTCGATCGACTTCCTCTGCCTTCCGTCGTTTGATTCACCCTCGGTGTTTGCGGCCCTCCTCGACGTTGATCGCGGCGGCCGCTTCCTGATTGCGCCGCGGCTCGACGACGCAGTGCACCGCCAGCTTTACCTGCCCGACACGAACGTGCTGCTCACCAGGTTTCTGTCCGACAGCGGCGTCGCCGAGGTGTCTGACTTCATGCCGGTGGAGGACGCCGGAGTTGCGCACAACCTCGTGCGTCGCGCCAAGACCGTCCGCGGCGAAATACGTTTCGCCATGCGCTGCGATCCACGCTTCGATTATGCCCGCGCTACACACACCGTGGAGCGGCGCGGCGTGAGCGACATCGTGTTCATCGGCCGCTCTGGCGCGCGCGAGCTGGTGCTGCGGCTGCGCTCGTCGGTCGCGCTGGAGATCAAGGAGGGAGCCGCCGTGGCCGAGTTCACGCTCGGCGCCGACGAATCAGCATGGTTCGTCCTCGAGGTGGTAACAGGAAACGAGCCGTCGCCCTGCGAGAACCCCGACTACGCGCAGGACGCGTTCAAGGCGACCGTGAACTTCTGGCGCGGCTGGATCGGCCGCAGCACGTATAAGAACCGCTGGCGGGAGATGGTGAACCGGTCCGCGCTCGTGCTGAAGCTGCTGACGTCGAGAGAGCACGGGTCGACTGTGGCCGCACCCACGTTTGGGTTGCCGGAGACGATCGGCGGCGTGCGCAACTGGGATTATCGCTACTGCTGGATCCGGGACTCATCATTCTCGCTCTACGGAATGATGCGTCTTGGCTACACCGGCGAGGCCGAGTCGTTCATGCGCTGGATGCTGGCGCGCGCCGAGGAGTTGGAGCCGGACGGATCGCTCCAGATCATGTATGCGGTCGACGGGCGTCCCGTGATGGGCGAGGAGACGCTGGACCACTTCGAAGGCTACCTGGGCTCTCGCCCGGTTCGTATCGGCAACGACGCCCGTACCCATCTCCAGCTCGACATCTACGGCGAGTTGATGGACTCCGTGTACCTGTATGACAAGTATGGCCGCGCAATCGGGTACGACGCATGGATCAACGTCGTCCGGCTGATTGATTGGGTGTGCGATCACTGGCGGGAGAAGGACGAGAGCATCTGGGAGGTGCGAGGAGGCCGCCGGGAGTTCCTGTACTCGCGGGTGATGTGCTGGGTGGCCATCGACCGGGCCCTCCGCCTCGCGAACAGACGCTCGCTCCCGGCTCCCTTCTCTCGCTGGTACGAGACACGGGATACCATCTACCGCGACGTCTTCGAGCGCTTCTGGGACCCGGTGCGCCGCGGCTTTGTCCAGCACCCAGGCGCGACCACGTTCGATGCCGCAGCGCTGCTCATGCCGTTGGTTCGCTTCGTGTCGCCGACCGACCCGCGGTGGATCTCCACGCTGCGCGGCATCGAGCAGGAGCTCGTGAGCGACTCGCTGGTGTATCGCTATCGTCTCGGGGACGCGTTCTCTGACGGCCTTACCGGTCAGGAGGGTACGTTCTCGATGTGTTCCTTCTGGTACGTCGAGTGCCTGTCCCGCATGGGGGATCTCCCGAAAGCGCGCTTCTTCTTCGAGAAGATGCTTGGCTATGCGAATCACCTGGGGCTGTACGGTGAGGAACTGGGTCCGCGGGCGCAGCACCTGGGCAACTTCCCGCAGGCCTTCACGCACCTCGCGCTGATCAGCGCTGCCTACGATCTGGATCGACGGCTTTCGGCCGCTGGCCACACCGGCTGATGATCACGCGATCTTGTGAAGCGCGAGACGCGTCTCGGAGTCTGGTGGCAGTCCGCAACCCTTTGAGCGCGATTGCCAGTGTTGCTACCCTACCCGCACGAATTCGCCGAAACCGATTGTGCGGAACTTGGCGGGCGGGATATCTCTTGTGCGCCGCGCGTCCTCGAGCGCCCGCAAGGGTTCGTCGATGCCCTCGGTGGTCATCTGAAACGTGCCGAAATGCATGCCGACGCTCTCGGATGCCTCGAGGTCCGCGTGCGCTTGTACCGCTTCCGCCGGATTCATGTGCACGGACTGCATGAACCAGCGCGGCTCGTACGCACCGATGGGCAGGAGCGCCAGATCGATCGAGCCAAGCCGCTCTCGGACGTCGCGGAAGAACGAAGCGTAGGCCGTATCGCCAGCGAAGAATATGCGCGCGCCGCCAGCCACGAGCGCAAACCCGCCCCACAGGGCTCGGTTTCGATCGAGCGGATTTCGTGCGGAGAAGTGCTGCGCCGGCGTCAGCGTGATCGGCAGTGCGGAGGTCTTCGCTTCCTGCCACCAATCGAGTTCCTCGACGCGCCGAATACCGCAGGAGCGCACAAGCGCGCCGTTTCCAAGCGGCGTCAGCACGAGAGGGTCGAAGCGCTCCGCGAGCCTGCCGAGAGTACGTCGATCGCAGTGATCGTAGTGATTGTGACTCAGCAACACCGTCGAGATCGGCGGCAGGTCATAGAACTGCACGGCGGGCTGCCGAACGCGATGCGGTCCGAGAAGGTTCAGGGGACCCGCACGCTGGGAATACATCGGGTCCGTGAGGATGTTTCCTGCTGCGGTCTGGATCAGAAAGGTGGCGTGACCAATGAACGTGACGACCGCCCTCGCACCATCCAGTCGCGGTGGCAGGCGAGCAGGTTCGTCAATTCTCGAAGGCCACGGAGTTCGTCTCTCGAGCAGCATCCGCGGAGCGGCCGAGAAGGGCTGTCCGGCGAGGCCGGTGGGATTGAAGAATCGCCTGCCATCAAAATGGTCGCTCTTTGGGATCCGCATGGCCGTGTCGCTAATTTAGTCGATTCGCTCTTCACCGGCGCCGTCAGTCTCGCTCCCGTTGCTTTCACGGCTCTACGTCTTTCCGGGCGTGGTCGTCCTTCGCGGCCTGAGTGACGCGATAATCGTCACACTGAGTACCAGAGCAATGACGCCCACCGACAGGCCGGGACTGATGTCGACCCATCCACTGCCGATCATCTTCGTGCCGGTAAAGACCAGGACCACCGCGAGGCCCTGCCGCAGGAACGTCAACCGCTCCAGCGCGTCAGATACGACGAAATAAAGCGAGCGAAGACCGAACATCGCCAAGACGTTCGAGCTGTACACGATCAGCGGATTCCGAGTGACGGCTAGCACAGCAGGAACCGAGTCCAGCGCGAAAACGATATCAGTCGTCTCGATCAACGCGAGCGCCACAAACAGTGGTGTTGCGGTGAGGCGCGCGCCTTCGCGGCGCCAGAAGTCGTGGCCGTGAAGCACTGGACTGACAGGAATCACGCGCGCAATCCAAGTCGAGCAGACATCACAGGCCCGCTCGACGACGCGTCGTTCGCGCTCTTCCGCGAACAGCATCCGCCATGCCGCAAGCAGGATAAGAGCCGCAAATGGGTACGTGATCCAGTGAAAGCGCTGGACGAGGGCGATCCCAGCGGTGATCATCAAGGCCCTGAAGACGAGCGCGCCCGCGATGCCCCACGCAAGGACTCGCCGCTGGTGTTCGGCGGGAACGTGAAGCTCGGAAAACACGATCACAAAGACAAAGATGTTGTCGACCGACAACGAGAACTCGAGGAGGTACGCCGCGTAATATTCGGCCGCGGCAGTCGGACCCTTCGCGGTTGCGACCCAGACGCCGAAAGCAAGCGCGACGGCTATCCAGAAAACGACGCGCGTCACATGCCGGGGCGTTGGGGACCTCCTGAACGCGTTCTCACTACTTCAATCTAGCATTGTGAAACCGTTGCGGGCGGCTTCTCACGCCTGGCCTGCGTGGAATATGTTCTTCTGCGGCACACGCCCGCGGATCATTTGGCCACCGTTCATGACAAAGGTTTGACCCGTGACGTGCGACCGATATGTCGAGATTCTCCTCGTTCACTCCGTAATTGGCGGTCATGAAATCAGACCGCTGCGCGGTTCGCTATCAGACGTTGGTATCGATCGATACCAAGGTGTGATGGACGGTCAGCCGACAGAAGAGCATCCTTCACGTAAGGAGCATGTATGTCCACGATCCATCTCCATCAAACGATGACCTCCACACCCGAGCAGTTCATCGCCGGGCTAACCGACTTCGGTCCGGGCCGCGCGAAGCTCTTTGGCAACAGTACCGACGAGTACCTCAAGGTGCATCGTCAGGGCCCCAAAGAAGCGGACGTCACCGAGGGCTCGGGCGGCATCTGGGAACGCCTGCACTACGACTGGTCCGATCCCAACCGTGTCGTCATGACGACAACCGACTCCAACCTCTGGGGCGGTCGTTCCGGCCACATCTACACTTTTACGCGTCGGCCCGACGGAAAGACCGACCTGGACGCCGTCGTGGTTCGCGACGGCAAGAACATCAGGGGATGGCTGCTTGGGTTCGTGCTCCGCTTTTTCGGCAAACGCGTCCTGGGAAACGCGCTCGCCAAGACTGTCGAGGTTATCGACGCTCGGAGCGCGGGAACGCGATCGGCGAAGCTTGCTTAATCCATACGACCTCGATCGCTGAACGCCAAATCGAGAGGTGCTCGACGTGACGACGAGTATCCGCGTCAACGACACGCTCCACGAACTCACGCTGGACTCGCGAGTGACCTTTTGGGTGTCGATACCTTCGTCCAATGGATTCGTCCTGAGGCCTCTGGGTAAATTGGTTCCGTGGGGCGCCGAGCGCACCAACGGGCCGGCGGAGGCAGGAGCGATGTCCAGCAGCACAAGCCAACGAATGACGATCGACGACTTCCCGCTTCGCCGTCTCGAGCTGCTGCAGCTTCGTCGCGCTCACACGTACTCGGGACGCTGGGGCAGGGAGATCATCTATGCCGACGATTACAACGAATGACGGGATGACGATTTTCTACAAGGATTGGGGCCCTCAGGGGGCGAAACCGATCGTATTTCACCATGGCTGGCCACTGAGCGGCGACGACTGGGATACCCAGATGCTCTACTTTCTGGGAAAGGGCTTTCGCGTGATCGCTCATGACCGCCGTGGCCACGGTCGATCAACTCAGGGAAGCGACGGCCACGACATGGACCATTACGCCGCGGATGTCGCTGCGGTGGTCTCACATCTCGATCTGCGAAATGCCGTACACGTCGGCCATTCGACCGGGGGCGGAGAAGCCGCACACTATGCCGCACGACATGGCCAGGGCCGGGTAGCCAAGCTCGTGCTGATCGGCGCGGTCCCGCCAATCATGCTGAAGACACCCGCTAATCCTGGCGGTCTGCCGATCGAGGTGTTCAACGGTCTCCGCCAACAGCTCGCCGCCAATCGCGCGGAGTTCTATCGAGATTTCGCGGGCGGCCCGTTCTACGGATTCAACCGCCCCGGGGCCAAGGTGTCGCAACCCGTGATCGACAACTGGTGGCGCCAGGGCATGATGGGCGGCGCCAAAGCGCATTACGACGGCATCAAGGCGTTCTCGGAGACCGATTTCACCGAGGATCTCAAGACGATCGGCGTTCCTGCGCTGGTGATGCATGGGGATGACGATCAGATCGTTCCGTTCGCCGATTCGGCTCCTCTTTCGGCAAAACTCCTGAAGAACGGGACGCTGAAGGTGTACGAGAAGTTGCCGCACGGGATGTGCACGACGCACGCCGACGTGATCAACCCCGACCTGTTGGCATTCGTCAGCAGCTGACCGCGCGTGAGCGATCCATACGTACACCTCATTTGCCTGCGATGAACTTGGTGATGATGGCGACGGCCTGTTGCGGCTGTTCTTCCATGATCCAATGCCCGGAGTCGGTGATGACGGCCCCCTGGACATCGCTCGCGACGAATTCCAGTTCCGACTTCATCGACGCTCCATATGAATGGTCGCCGCCGATCGCGAGGACGGGCATGCGAAGCTTCCCCACTTTCGCAAACAGCGCTTTGTTCTCTTCGGCATCTCCCGCGAAGGCGGCAAACTGACCGCCGAAGGCGTTGTGAATAGCGCCCGGCCGCGCATACAGCGCGGCGTAATGGCGTCGCGTGTCCTCATCGATCCCCGCAGGCTCTGCCGAGAGCTCGTTGTAGAAACGATCGAGCAGAATACGTTCCCGACCGGCCACCAGACGCTCGACATCAGGCCCGCGAAAGTTGAAATGCCAGACCAACGGGTTGACCAATTGCTTCTCCCAGGTCCCCAGTCCTGGTAGAGGCGCGTCCATGACGACCCACTTCGTAACACGATGCGGAAACTGCGCCGCAAACGCGTAGCCCACCATAATGCCGATGTCGTGCGTCACCAGGATCACCCGGTCAACTGTCAGGCGATCGAGAATCGATGCGAGGTCACGCGCTTGGCTGGTCTTCTCGTATCCGTCCTCCGGATGGCTCGAGAGCCCCATGCCGCGCAAGTCAGGCACGATCACCATGTGATCGGCCACGAGAACCTCAGCCAGCGGCTGCCACATGTCTCCGGTGTCGCCAAATCCGTGAAGTAACAACACAGCCGGGCCGGATCCTCCGGTTCGCACGTATTGCTCTGCGCTTCCGACGTGGATCATGGAGGCTTTAAACCGCGACGAGAATGGCACGATGCTCATGCAACACCTTTCTGGCCGGCCACGTGTCCGGCGCTCGGCCTTCCGAACTCCGTGCATTTTCTTCGATCGCGACAGACGCCAGTTGGTAACGTGAGGATGCAATGAGCGCTGATCTCATCTTGTCGACGGCTACGGCACCAGCGCGAGGCCGCGTAGATGCTGCGGGGATGTGGCATAGCCGACCGCGCGGCGCCAACTCTTCCCGCCATCATCCGAACGATGCACGCCGCGCTCATCCGCGGCCCACAACTCTCCGCCTTTCGCGCCGGTGCAGAGCAGAGGCGCGATGGTGCTCGCTGGTTCCGGCCAGCCGTCGTGGACGCGCTCCCAACGCTCTCGAGTGAGACGGCGATACAACCGGCCATCCGAGCGGCCTGCCACGTACGCGGAGTACGGTCCGGCCGACGCTGATACCACGACGATCTCCGGTTGCTCGACATCGATCGCCACACTGCGCAAGTAACCGACCTCGAGGCCGTGGGTTGGCGAACGCCACGTGGCACCCGCATCGTCACTCTCGAAATATCCATCCCCAGCAGAAACACGCAACGTGTCAGGAGCCTTGTAGTGAATGGCGAGCTCGTGTGTGTCCCACGGTCCACCCGGCACGCGGTCACTCCATGTGCGGCCGCCATCGATCGTGGACACGAGCGCTCCGGCCTCGATCGCGACCCACAATCGTTCCGGTTCGAGCGGATGGCACGCAATCCAGCGAACGTGATGAGTATCCGGTCTTGGCGGAAAAGACCATTCGGACGACGACGACAGTGTCTCCAACGTGCTGGTCTGCTCCCACGTGTTCCCAGCGTCCCCCGAGCGCCACACCTCGCTCGGCTCGGTGCCCACCCAGACCACGTCCTGGTCCACCGGGCTCGCAGTCACCGCCATGATCAGCCGGCCCGCGAGGCCGACCGACTGCCAGGACCTGCCGCCATCATCGCTCCTGAACATGCCGTCGCGGTGGGTGCCACACCACGCGCGCCCTGTGAACCAGCGGATCGGCGGTCAGGCATGTGGGGCGGCCACCGATTCCGTGCGCTGCCGCGCCGGCACCGCGTTCAACGTCAATAACGACGACCTCACGATCTGTCGCAACCAGTATCAGCATGACCGCGTCCCCTTCTGATCAATTGTGCTCCCTACGGCGGTACCAACGCCTCACACTGCCGGGCTTCGATCCTCCCGTCGCATCCGACGTTGTTGACAACCGTCCATGCATTATTTAGAATTCTAACTATTGTGACGAAAGCCCGACAGCGGCCTGCACCCGCCACGGATGGCGATCGGGCTGCGACGCTGCAATTGATCATCGCTCTTGCGCGCGCGCTCCAAGCGATCGAGCGAGCGGTGCGACCGCATCTTGTTGAGTCCGGATTGAGCTTGACCGAGTTCGCGGTGCTGGAGGTGCTGTACCACAAGGGCGCCCTGCCACTCGGCGAGATTCGCGACCGGATTCTCGTGACCGGTGCCAGCACGACCTATGTCGTGAACAAGCTCGAGGAGCGTGGACTGATACGCCGGCGCGCGTGCGCTGAGGACCAGCGAATCGTGTTCGGCGAGCTGACCGCGAAAGGACGGGCGTTGATCGACGAGGTGTTTCCAGCTCACGTGGAGCGGCTTCGCCACGTCACGGCCGGTCTGTCGGTGTCGCAGAAGCGCGACGTCAGCCGACTGCTACGCGCCCTCAGCCTGCACGCGCGCCGCACGACTGGGGAAAGAATCACGGAAGACGACTGAGGCGCGAGTCGCAAAAAATTTTGCGCCGATTGTTAGATTTCTAACTGTTTACAGGAGGTCGATCATGTCTCTCGCACCATCACTCACCCAGGCATCGCCGCTCCGCCGTGGTCGCACTGGATTCGTTGCGCTCTGGGCCATCCAAATCGCGCTCGCCGGAATGTTCCTGCTCGCCGGCGGCTCAAAGCTCCTCGGCGCACCCGCCATGGTGGGCTTGTTCGACGCTATCGGCATCGGCCAGTGGTTCCGCTACCTCACAGGGTTCATCGAAGTCGGTTCGGCGCTTGCGCTGCTGGTGCCCTCGTTCGCGGTGTTCGGTGCCTTGGCACTCGTGCCGACGATGGTCGGTGCGGTCGCCACGCACCTCTTCATCGTCGGAGGCTCGCCTGTCTTGCCGGCGATCCTGTTGATCGGGTCAGCGGGCGTCCTCTGGGCTCGCCGGCATCAACTCCTCGGCGACCGGCCGACCGTGCGCTGACGATCTGAACCGTGACCTGAATAGGAGATAGCAAGTGAAACCATCAGCGTCTCAATCGTTCACCCGGAAAGTCGTGCATCGCACCCGTGGATATCGCCATGGTCCGATCACTCGTCTGATGAGCCCATCCGACCTCGGCGAGCGGCTCAAGCCGTTCGTCTTTCTCGACCTCTTCGAGGCGGACATGCGAGGCCTGGCGGGAAGTATGCCCGTGCATCCCCATTCGGGCATCGCGACCGTGACCGTGTTTACCCGAGGCGACGTGACCTTCGATGATCCGATCGCGGGACACGGCACGATCGGCTACGGCGGCCTGGAATGGGCGCGTGCCGGAATCGGCATGTGGCACGGCAAAGAACTGTCCGCGGGATCATCGCCTACCGTGCAGGGCTTCCAGCTGTGGATCGCCCTTCCGCCTGACTTGGAGCGCGCCGAACCAGAAGCTCAGTACATCGGCAGCGAGCAGGTGCCGAGCATTGGTCCGGCCCGCCTCATCGTCGGTACGTACGAAACCGCAACGAGCCCGGCGCGGGCTCCACGCGGGATCAACTACCTGTTGGTCACGCTCAAGCCCGGTGAGCGATGGACGTATGAACCTCCTGGAGGTCACACCGTTGCGTGGGTCGCGGTGGGCGAGGGCGCCCTCAGCAGCAGCGAGCGGCTGTCGAACGGAGAGCTCGTGATCTTCGAGCCAGGCGAGGCACC
>Ga0070666_10002910_pt1 | contig 10351 bp, 7 predicted proteins | sample KBSS23metaG_FD_64677 | JGI IMG/M metagenome (GOLD analysis project Ga0070666, IMG submission 64677) | Switchgrass rhizosphere microbial communities from Kellogg Biological Station, Michigan, USA - KBS S2-3 metaG | ecosystem: Host-associated > Plants > Roots > Rhizosphere > Soil ... | reverse complement strand
GCCGCCATTTCTGGCGCCTGACTCGGAGCCGAAAATCTCTCCGTCTCCGAAATCCCGCGAACCTCTAAGCTTGGGGCAACGGACTGTCCGCTGAGAGACGGCTCCGGAGACCGCGACGTCGGCGAGGACGCGAGAGGTTTTCCAGGCAATTCCGCAGGAGACGCGATGTTCGGTGTCGCGATCGTTTCGGATCGAACCTCGGGCTGCACAGCCGGGCGGATCTCGCCAAGGACTTCCGCTCTGGGAATCGACGCTGGGACCGAAGGGGCAGTACGCGCTCTAACTCCTTCCGTCACCTCCCGCGGCGGGATCGATTCAGATTGAGCGGTGCTCGTCTCTCGACTTGCCGAAACCGGAGTCGCCCCGCGAGGGGTGAGCGATGCGCTCTCCGGCCCGGACGGCTCTACAGATATGGAACGATCCGCCGCCGGGACCTGCGGAAGAACCCGAGGAGCCATCCGATCAGAAGCGGCCATCTCCTGCGCCAGGCTCGGAGCGGATACTACCTCCGCCTCCGAAACCCCGCGAGCCTCAGAGGATGGCGCGACCGACCGGCCGCTCAGTGACGGCTCGGGAGACCACGGCGCCGGCGCGGACGCTAGAGGTTCTCCAGGCGGTTCCGCAGGAGACGCGACGTTCGGTGTCGCCGTCAGTTCGGACGGAATCTCAGGACGTGCAGCCGGGTGGACGCCAAGGAATTCCGTTTCAGGGATTGGCGCCGCAGGCATCGGAGGAGCAATACGCGATCCAGCTCGTTCCGGGGAAGGCTGCGTAGAAACACCACCCCGGCTGGGCACTGGAGCCGTTCGGCTTTCCGAAACCGGAGTCATCGAAATAGGAGCGGGCGATGACTCCGGGGCTCGCTGCGCGATCCCTGACCCGGAGGTCTCTACGCGTGGAGGTGTGGAACGATCCATCGCAGGGACCTGCGAAGGAACCCGAGGAGCTCCCAGGCGATCAGAAACCGGTGTGTCGGACGTCAGGCGCGGAGCGGAAAACGTCTCCATCTCCGAGATCTCGCGCACCTCCGGGGGTGGATCGACGAACCGAGCGCTCGGCAAACGCTCCGTACTCTCCGGAGAGGACATCTCCGGGAAGCGTTGGGCCGGCGAGGCTTCGGGCGCCGGGATCGAATCCGAAGCGGGAGCTTCGAAGACCGGGGCCGGCACCGCTCGTTCCGACGCGCGCGGAGGTTGCGGAAGCGCGACGGCCCGCGCGTTGTGGCCCGGCGTGGCCTGCTCTTCCGGTCCCTCGTCCAGACCCAGCTCCGCCAGGTCGGGCTCCGGGGACTGCGGCGCCGCGCTCGGGCCCGCGGGGGCCGGCGCGGATTTCGAGGCGCTCCGGGCGGGCGGCGCGGCCGTGGGCGGCGCCGCGCTCTCCTCCGGCGACGCGTCCTGGAGGATGGGGATGATCTCTTCCTGGCGCGACCGCGGAGTCTCCGAGGGCAGCTCGAACTGTTCGTCCGCGCCCTCGGCGAAACGGGAGTAGATGCGCGGCTGGGCCACCGGGATGAGCCCCAGTGCCCGCCAGGCCAGCCGGGTCAGGTAATCCGCCATGATCGGTTCTCAGCGGGCCGGGGGGCGCTTCGCCGGGGCCGCCTGAGCCGCGGGCTGCTGGGGAATCTGCTGCAGGTAGAACCTGCGCCGCGCGTCACTCATGCCGAGGATCTCGGACTCGCTCCAGCCGTAGGCCGTGGCCAGGGTATGGACGTCCTGGAGCAGGCGCTCGGCGGAGACGGAGATCTCCTGCCAGAGCATCGTCCCGATGTCGAGCAGGACGAGCCACTGGTGGTGACACCGGGCGCAGTCGATGGACAACGGCAGGTAGGCCAGGGGATCGAGCTCCTCCATGGCCGCGCCGAGCCGTTCGAGGACGGTATCCGGCAGCTCCCAGGCCGAGGCCGGCCGTCCATCCCGCTCCGCCGAAAGGATGCAGCGCTCCGCCAGGAAGCGGCGCGCGGCCTCGGGCTCGGGAAACATGGAGATCTCGCTCAGGTCCGAGCCGTCCGGCAACCGGAAGCGGATCTCGAAGCCCTCGGCGGAGAGCGCGCCGGTGGATACCCGGCGACGGAGGTTGCTCTCTACGTCGTAACCGCGGAGGTCGAGGGGGAACTCGAGGCGGGTGTTGCACTGCGGGCACTGCGAAAATCCTTTGACGACGCTGCCGAACGTGCGTTCCCGCAGGCGCATCAGGAGGGCGTCCCGGCGGCCGATCGGGAGACGCGCCAGGCGTTCCCGCTCGACCTCGGGCAAGGCCGCGGCCAGCAGGGCCAACGCCCGATCGGAGAGATCGGAACGCTGGCCCTGCTCCCAGGCTTCGAGAGCCTTTCCTGCGGTAAGCGGACGCATTCAACAGCTCTACGAAGGCGGCGAGACCCCGGCGATGGTCGGCGTCGTCGGCTCGAGGACACTGGGGTACTTGCTGGTGTCGGTCGCCACGTAGGAGGAGACCCAGCCCTCGTTCTGCAGGGTCAGCGTCTCCAGCGCCACGGTGGCGCCGTCCTGCGCGTTCAGCTCGGGCATGGCCTGGTACTTCGAGGGCCAGCAGTTGAAGACGAAGTAGCTCATCATGATCTGACCGGCCTGGTTGCACATGTCGATCTTGAGCGTCTTCCGGAAGTCCTTGAGGGAGACCAGGTTTCCGAGTGCGGCGGAGTTCTGGTAGTACCACATCTGGTTCGCCCACTGGTCGAAGGCGATGTCGAGGATGATCCCCCGCTCGAGGGTGATCTCGTCGTACTTCGTCTGTCCGGGGATGACGCGCGTGTGCTGCGACGCGCCGCCCTCGCGGTACTCCACCTTTTCCGTGCTGCGCGACAGGGGGCCGATCTTGCTCACCCCCGCCACCACCGTGAGGTTGCCGCCGGAGGAGGGGCCCCAGCTCACGATGAAGCGGTAGTTCAGCAGCGGATCCATGATCGAGGAGCGAATGGACTGGGGATCTGCCATGACGATCTTCCTTTTTTGACTTGGCCGTCAGGAAATCCGATCAGGCACTGGCCTGGCCGGCGATCTGCTGGAACGAGAGGACGACGAACTCGGCCGGTTTGACCGGGGCCACGCCCACGAGCACGTTGACCACGCCGAGGTCGATGTCCAGGGGCGTGGTGGTCTTGCCGTCGCACTGCACGAAGTAGGAGGCGGCGGGAGTGGCGCCCTGGAAGGCGCCGTCCCCGTACAGGCCGGACAGGAAGCCGTTGATCTGCAGCCGGATCTTCGTCCAGAGGGTCTCGTTGTTGGGCTCGAAGACCGCCCACTTGAGGCTCTGGTAGATGCTCTCCTCGATGTAGTTCATCAGCCGCCGGACGTTGATGTACTTGTACTCGCTGCTCAGCGGGTCGGCGCCGGCCAGGGTGCGGGCGCCCCAGGCGATGTTGCCGTAGATGGGGAAGGAGCGCAGCACGTTGACGCCCAGCGGGTTGAGCTGGCCGTTGAGGTCGTCGTTGAGCTTGACGGCCACCTCGGCCCCCTGCAGCACGGCGTCGATGCCGGCCGGGGCCTTCCAGACCCCCCGGGAGGTGTCGGTGCGGGCGTAGATGCCCGCCATCGTGCCGCTCGCCGCCACGTTGCGCGGGCGGTAGTCGTTGAGCTGATCCGGGATGATCAGGCGCGGGAAGTACGTGGCCATGGCGTAGGCCTGGGCGTTGCCGTACCTGGCCTGCCAGGTCAGCATCTTGGCGACCGAGTCGACGCTCGCCGGGATGTCGGCGATGAAGAAGGCCCGCTTCTTCTTGCAATAGTCCTGGGCGGAGGGGATGACCGCGAACGCGTGCGAGTCGTCCATGTTGCCCACCGCCGGGATGCAGAGGATGTTGAAGATCGCCGGCTCGATGGTGTCCAGGGTGTTCATCGCGTCGAGGATCTGAGAGGGGCTGGCCAGCCCGCCGTTGATGCCGCCGGAGAGGACGGAGCCGGTGTTGTCCGGATAGGCGCCCTGGATCTTCGGTCCCTTCTGGCTGAGCCGCACCAGCTTCGAGTCGTTGTTGACCTTGGCGAGCGCCTGCGGGGCCGTGGTCACGCTCTCATCGATGGTGAGGGTGGGGTAGCTCTCGTTCGCCACGTCCCGGGTGACGCCGTTCTGCGTCACGCTCTCGGTGACGCGCAGCGAGAAGATGGTGCCGGAGCCGTCGAGGCTGATCTTCAGGTTGTTGCCCCACTCGCCCTCGTTGATGGCCTCGATGGTGAGGATGGGATCGAGGTTGGCTTCCTGGTTGGCCAACACGGCGGCCTCGGCGGCCTGGGCCGCCGCGTCCGCCGAGCCCGCGGCCTGGACCGACACGGCCGAGGTCTGCACCGCGGCGCTGCCGACCAGTTGGGCGACCGCCGCCACGTTGTTGGCGCAGTTGAGCGCGGCCTGGGAGGTCTTGAGAGCGGTCGTGACCCCGTCCTTGCCGGTGGGGTTCTTGCCCGCGGCCGCGATCGCGTCCTTGGCCGGCTGCACGGAGGTCATCGCCGTCTGGTTGGCCTGGGCGATCTGCAGGCGAACCGCCTTGGCCTGAACGATGGCGGCATCGGTGTTCTGGGAAGCGAGACCGGCGGCGCTGGTGGCCGAGCGCGCCGCGAACGTCGGATCGCCCGACGACACGCTGTTGGCTGCCACGGTGGCGTCGTTGGCCGCGCCCTTGGCCTGGAGGGCTGCCGCGTTCGCGGCGGTGATGGCCCGGTTGATGGCGTCGACCGTGGCCTTCGTGACCCCCGAGGAGGTGCCCGGCTCATTGGCGACGGTGCCGACGAGGCCCGAAGCCGTCGTCGCCGCCGTGCTGGCGTTCGTCAACACGGTGCTGAGCAAGGTATTCACCAGCGACGTCACCGTCGCCCCCGCCGTGGCTCCGCCCCCGGCGGGGGCCGGAGTCGTACCGCCATCCGCCGGTGCCGGCGCTGGGGTCGTACCGCCATCCGCGGGCGCCGGCGCTGGAGTCGTGCCGCCACCCGCGGGCGCCGGAGTCGTGCCGCCGCCCGCCGCGGGCGCGGAAGTGATGCCGGCAACTCCGGCGGCCTGGTCCGCGGCCGCCTGAGCGGCGGCTGACGCGGCCTTGGCGTCCTTGAGGGTGAGCGCGATCTGAACCGACCAGTCGGCGTCGGACGCGGCCTGCACGGCCTTCAGGGCGTTCTGGAGCACGCCGTCGGCCTGGGCAGGCAGATCCTTGGCGTCCGCCGCCGGGAGCTTCTGGACGGCGTTGACGACGCTCTCGGCCGCCGCCTGGGTCTGGGCCGCGGCGAGGATCGCCTGGGCCGAGGCCGTGGCCATGGACTGCTGGACATCCGGCGGCACCGGGACCGTCGATTCGTCCTCGCCGTCCTTGACCTTCGCCTGCTGAACCAGACTGTTCGCGGCGGCCGCGGCCTTCTGAGCGGCCGTCACGGTGTCGAGAGCCGTCAGGGCGTTCTGCAGGTCGGTGGCCATGGAGCTGGCGGTGCTCGCCGACTGCCCGGCCTTGAGGGCCTGGTCGGCGAGGGTCGCGGCGGTCTGGGCCGCGCTCGCGATGTTGTTGGTGGCTCCCGCGGCCTCGCTCGACTGATTGGCCGCGTTGGCCGACTTCTGGGCCGCCTGGGCCGTGCGCGCGGCGGTCGGGCCCGAGGCGGCCTCCGACTGGGCGATGGCGACGGCCAGCTCCTGGCTGGCGGCCGCGGCCTGATCCGCGGCCTGGCGAGTCAGGTTGGCCGCCTGCTCGGTGGCGGCGGCGGCGGCGGTGGCCTGGTCCTGCAGGGTCTGCGTGCCCTGCTCGGTCTGCTGCGCCGTGGTGGCCGTGTTCAGGTCGTTGAGGGCGGTCTGGGCGGCGGCGGCGGCGGCCTGGGCGTCCTTCGCGGCCTGCTGGGCCGCCATGAAGTCGTCCAGCGACGCCTGGACGCGCGCCGGCAGCCCGGGGGTCCGGATCTTGATCTTGATCGCGGCCTTGGTCGCCGTCCCGTCCCCGGTGCGGACGATCCAGGCCTCCTGGCCGCCGTTGAGGAAGTACTGATAGATGCCGTAGCTCGCCTCGCTCAGCTTGTGCAGGCCGCCGAACTGGCGGTCGAATTCCTGCGTGCTGGCCACCCGCGTCGGCTGCCCCATCGGGCCGCGGGCGAAGAAGTCGACGAAGGCTGTGCTGGCGGTGCTGACCCCCGCGACGGCCGGCTGGCCGCCTGGGATCTCCTGGACGTAGACGCCTGGGTACGTGACTTGAATCGGCATGACCCCTCCTAGGCCTTATGACTTCAGGGCGGCATTCTGAGGGCGTCCGGCGGGCGCTCTACCTCGATCGACACCGGCCCGAAGGTGCAACGAACTCGGGTGCTCCCGGCACCATGAATCTCGTGGGCTTGCGGCCTTGGCGGCCCGCGTCGTCCAACTTCTACGGAGATTTGAGAAGCATTATACTTTCCTCTCTCACCATGGCAAGAGTGGAGATGTCTTGGCAAGCAAGTTCGCGCTGCTGTTCGACCGCAAGTCCGGCGTCCTGACCGCCCTCACCCTGGGCGCGATCAGCCTGCTGATCTTCGCCGCCGGCTGCGTGGTGGGCGCCAACGTCGACTGGTATCAGGTGGCCGAGCATCTCGGGCTCCAACCCCTTGCGGAGGAGACGGCTCCGCCGGAGCCCGCTCACCCGGCCCAGGCCGCGGTGAAGAAACCCTCCTCGTGAAGTCGCGAATGGAGCGCCGATGACCAGGACCCGCATTCAGCGCGCGCCCGCCAAGAAGGAAGAAGGACCCGCGGGCCAGCTCACCCCCTACCTGAACCAACGCGGCCAGGCCCGCTCGGTCCCCCCGCGCGGCGCCGAAGGCTCTCCGGAATCCCTCCGCGACGTCCTGCAGACCAAGCCGCTCGACGCCCGCCTGGCCCGAGCCCGCGCGTTGGGCCACCGGCCCCCCTCGTCCGGGGAAACCTAGCGTCTCAGGAACTTGCCGACATCCCGGGCGGCCGTCCAGAGGGGGTCGATCACGTCGGAGGGACCCGGCGGCCGGGTTGCGAGGAGTCGTTGGAGGAGGTGGAGCTCGGTGCAGCCGAAGAGGAATCCCCCCACCTCGTAGCGCGCCGCCAGGGAGTCGATCCAGTCCAGGCAGTCCTCGCCGGGGGAGCCGGCCTTCAGCCGGTAGATCCAGGCATGGAGCGCGCGCTGGTCCTCCTCGCCGGGGAAGACCACCCAGCGCTCGAGCTGGCTCCAGCGCTCGTGGGACTCGAAGATGCGGGCGGTCCGCGTGCCGATGGTGGCGAGGAGGAGACGGCGGCGGGGCGAGGCGAGGATCTCGTCCGCGATCAGGTCGAGCAGGGAGATCACCTTCCGCCGCAGGGGCTCGGGGACGCCGGGGAGGACGTGGTGGAGGGTCACGCAGGCGATGACGATCCGGTCGGCCCCCTGGTCGAGGAGAGCCCGCAGGGCCTGCTCGAGCCGCTCGGTGAGGACTTCGGTCGAGCCGGCGAGGATCGCCTCCGTCCGGTCGGGAAAGGTCGGATCGGAGAGCAGCAGGCAGGCGGGGGTCTCCTGCTCGGGCTCCACGAGGTTGAGGCGGTAGAGGGTCCCCAGGAATTCTGCGGAGGCGAGCGGCCCCATGCCTCCCAGGATGCCGAGTCTCCCTTGCATAACCGCCCGGCGAGCCGAAGCGAGATCCCCAGCCGGGGCGGTGCCTGCGTCGGCCATCTTCGATTTCCCCTTCGATCGCCCGTTGCGGTCCGGAAATCGAGGATACACCTCGCTCCGGCGAGGTTCAACCGGAGGCCGCCCGGTCTCGATTGCCCGGTCTGGAGCCCATCTTGTATCATCCGCCAGAGCGGCCAAGCATCCTCTGAAGCAGAGCCCAAGCCCAAGGGAGTAAAGCAAATGGAGATGATGTGGCGGGACCTGATCTATACCCTGCGGACCCTCAAGAGGAGCCCCGGGTTTACGGCGGTCGTGGTGTTCATCCTGGCCCTCGGAATCGGCGCGAACACAGCGATCTACAGCGTGGTCAACGCCGTCATTCTCCGGCCTCTCCCCTTCTCCTCCCCGGATCGCCTGGTCGTGCTTCCGGCGGCCCACCGGCCGAACGACATGGGAGCCGAGGTCGCCCCGGCCAACTTCCTCGACTGGCGGCGGGAAAGCCGCTCGTTCTCTCATCTCGGCGCCTATACCGTCTCCTCGGTGAACGCCACCGGTGAAGGGACGCCGGAGCGTCTGCAGGCGGCGCTGGTCACGCCCGGCACGCTCGACGCGCTCGGCACCAAGCCGCTGCTGGGCCGCCTCTTCCTGCCGGACGAGGAGAAGGCCGACTCGCGGCTGGCGATCCTCAGCTACGGTCTCTGGAAAGGGCACTTCGGCAGCGATCCGAACGTCCTCGGCAAAATCATCCGCCTGGGCGGCACCGCCTATCCCATCATCGGCGTCATGCCGCCGCAGTTCCACTTCCCGGCCAGCGACGTCCAGATCTGGATGCCGGTGCGGATGACGGAGGATCGCATCAAGGACCGGCAGAGCCGCTGGCTCTACGTCATCGGACGATTGAAGGACGGAGTCTCGCTGCGGACGGCGCAGTTGGAGATGGATGGGCTGACCAACGCCCTCGCCCAGCAGTTCCCCGCCGACAACAAGGACTGGGGGGTGCGGCTGACGCCTCTGCACGAGAGCATGGTGGGGAAGGTCCGGCCCGCGCTGCTGATCCTGCTGACGACCGTGCTCATGGTGCTGATCATCGCCTGCGCCAATATCGCCAACCTCCAGCTCGCGCGCGCCGCCAGCCGCCGGATGGAGATGGCGGTGCGCTCCGCCATGGGGGCCCCCGCCAAGGCCGTCCTCCGCCAGCTCTTCGTGGAAGGCCTCACCCTGGCGTTGCTCGGCGGCCTGCTGGGCCTGCTGCTGGCGCAGTGGGGCCTGCGCCTGCTGATCACGCTGAACCCGAAGTACATCCCGCGTCTCGACGAGGTCGGCATCGACGGCAGGGTCCTGCTCTTCACGCTGGCCGTGGCGATCCTGACGGGTCTGATCTTCGGCCTGGTGCCGGCGCTGTCGGCGCTCAAGCCGGACCTGGTCAGCGACCTGCGCGAGGGGGGGCGCGGCGCCTCCTCGGGCCTCGGCCACATCCGCTTCCGCCGCCTGCTGACCGTGGCCGAGGTGGCCACGGCGCTGGTGCTGCTGATCAGCGCCGGCCTGCTGCTGTCGAGCCTGACCCGCCTGCAGCGGGTCGAGCCAGGATTCAATCCGAACGACGTGCTCACCATGGAGGTGGTGCTGTCGCCGGCCCGCTACACCGAAGGTGCCCAGCAGTCGGCCTTCTTCCGCCAGTTGACGGAGAGGGTGGCCGCCCTGCCGGGCGTGGAGGCCGCGGGCGGCGTTACCAACCTCCCCCTGGGCGGGGGCAACCAGACCTCGAGCTACGCCATCGAGGGACAGCCGCCCGAGGACCCCAACGATCTCCCCGAGGCGGGATACCGCGGAGTCACGCCGGGCTACCTCCAGGCGATGCAGATCCCCCTTCTCCAGGGGCGCGACTTCTCCCCCCGGGACACGGCGACCTCCCCGAAGGTGGTCATCGTCAACAAGACCTTCGCGAGCCGCTACTGGCCGCAGGAGAACCCGGTCGGCAAGCGGGTCCTGCTCGAGGGGAAGGAGCCGCACGAGGTGATCGGCGTCGTCGGCGACATCCGGCACTCCGGGCTCGACGTCCCGACCGTCCCCGAGATCTACGTCTGCTACGAGCAGCACCCCTATGACGACATCGTGCTGGCGGTGCGGTCGAAGGCCGACTTCAAGAGCCTCAGCTCGCAAATGCGCGCGCAGGTGGCGAGCATCGACCCCGAGTTGCCGGTGTTCAACGTCAGGACGATGAACCAGGTGCTCGCGGAGTCGACCTCAGAGCCGAAGTTCTATACCGTCCTGCTGGCGGTCTTCGCCGTGCTGGCGCTCGTCCTCTCCACGCTCGGCATCTACAGCATCATCTCCTACTCGGTGGCGCAGAGACGGCACGAGTTGGGGATCCGCGTCGCCCTCGGGGCGCAGCGCAGCAACGTGCTGAAGCTGGTGCTGGGTGAAGGGATGGTGCTCGCGGCCATCGGCATCCTGGCCGGCCTCTTCGTCGCCTGGGCGGCCACGCGCGGGCTGTCGAGCCTGCTCTTCGGCGTCCAACCCGACGATCCGCTGATCTTCGTGCTGACCGCCGTGCTGCTGGGAATCGTCGCCCTGACGGCGAGCTTCATTCCGGCGATGCGGGCCTCGCGGGTCAGCCCGATGGTCGCCTTCCGTCCCCAGTAGTCCTCTACAGACTCGGGCGCCGCCGGCAGTTCGCCGGCCGGCGCCCGCCGTCGCTCACGCCTCGCTCAGCACCCGCACCCGGGGGGCGTTCACGACCTCGGACTCGATCTTCCCCGAATCCAGCTTGATCACCCGGTCGGCCGCGTCGTAGTA
>Ga0070666_10002900_pt1 | contig 10361 bp, 6 predicted proteins | sample KBSS23metaG_FD_64677 | JGI IMG/M metagenome (GOLD analysis project Ga0070666, IMG submission 64677) | Switchgrass rhizosphere microbial communities from Kellogg Biological Station, Michigan, USA - KBS S2-3 metaG | ecosystem: Host-associated > Plants > Roots > Rhizosphere > Soil ... | reverse complement strand
CGCCGCCGCTTTTGACCCAAGGCTGTTCGTTGTCCCATTCAGAGAATGCCGCCGCCGAAGTCCCGGCGTCGGAGTGGATCGGCATCCTGAGCCGCTATCGCAATCCCAACGCGGCGCGCAGCACGCTTGAGCTGGTCATCACCGCGGTGCCGTTCGTCGCGCTGTGGCTGGTGAATTGGGCGGCGTGGGAATTCGGCTATGGCTGGGTGTCGCTGCTGCTGACGTTGCCGGCGGCGTTCTTCCTGGTGCGGCTGTTCATGATCCAGCACGATTGCGGCCATGGCTCGTTCTTCCGCCAGCGTGCGGTGAACGACTGGGTCGGACGGGTCATCGGCGTGCTGACGCTGACGCCTTACGACGCGTGGAAGCGGTCGCATGCGATCCATCACGGCACGTCGGGCAATCTGGACAAGCGCGGCATCGGCGACCTGGAGACGCTGACGGTCGACGAATATCGCGCGCGTTCGTTCCTGGGCCGGTTCGGCTATCGCCTCTACCGCAATCCGCTGGTGCTGTTCGGCGTTGGGCCGGTGTACCTGTTCGGCCTGCGGCATCGTTTGCCGCTGGGCGCGCCGCTGGCGAATTGGCGCGCCTGGATCAGCCCGATGGCGACCAATCTGGGCATCGCGGCCGTCGTGGCTGGCATGATGTACGTGGTCGGCGTGAAGCACTTCCTGCTGATCCAGATTCCGATCACGCTGATCGCCGGGTCCATCGGCGTGTGGCTGTTCTTCATCCAGCACCAGTTCGAGGACACGGTGTGGGCCGCGGGCGGCGACTGGAACGTGCACGACGCGGCGCTGCTCGGCAGCTCGTACTATGTGCTTCCCGGCGTGCTGCGCTGGTTCACGGCCAACATCGGCATCCATCACGTGCATCACCTATATGCGCGCATCCCGTTCTACCGGCTGCCGCAGGTTCTGCGCGAGCAGGTCCGGCTGGCGGACGTGTCGCGCGTGTCGCTGCTGGAGAGCCTGCGCTGCGCCCGGCTGGCGCTGTGGGACGACTGCCAGAAGCGCCTGATCACCTTCCGAGAGGCCCGGCGCCTGCCGCGCTGAACGGCGGGCACTCTACCCTCGCCCCCACGAAGTGGGGGAGAGGGCGAGGGTGAGGGGGCGATGCCGCCCCGTCGCTGCTGCAATCGGCGCTCGGTATCGACGTTTCACCGCACCTGCGACATCACGAACGACATCAGCACCCCCTCACCCTCGCCCTCTCCCCCGCTTCGCGGGGGCGAGGGAATTGCTGGGTGGGGTTTGGCGTGGCAAAACTCATCAACACTATTCAAAACACACAGGAAACGTTCATGGCTCTTCCCGCCGGCTGGCCCGCCATTTCGCTCAAAGAGGCTCACGACATTCTCACCGCGCCGGGCTCGCGGTTCGAGACCGCGATGGAGACCATTCGCGGCATTCCGACCAAGGTTTGGAAGAACGCGCCGCCGACCAACCGCGAGGTGTTCCTGGCGGGGCGGCAATACGGCACCAGAGAATTCCTGATCTACGAGGACGACCGCTGCACCTATGAGAGCTTCGCACGGGCGACGTTGAAGCTGGCGGCGCAGTTGCTGGCCGACGGCGTCAAGAAGGGCGACCGGATCGCCATCGTCATGCGCAACATTCCTGAGTGGGTGGTGTGCTTCTATGCGGCGGAGATCATCGGCGCGATCGTGACGCCGCTGAACGCGTGGTGGACGGGGCCGGAGCTGGAATACGGCCTGGTCGATTCCGGCACCAAGATCGCGTTCGTGGACAGCGAGCGGCTGGAGCGCATCAACGAGCACCTGGTGAACTGTCCGGCGCTGACGAAGATCTATGTCTCGCGGTATGCCGACGAGATGCCGAGCCCGATCGTGCATGCGCTGGAAGATGTGATCGGCAAGGTGAACGACTGGGGCAAGCTGCCGGCGGGCACGATGCCCGACGTGCAGATCGGCGCCGACGACGACGCGACGATCCTCTATACCTCGGGCACGACGGGCAAGCCGAAGGGCGCGCTGGGCACGCATCGCAACATGACCTCGAACATCATCGCGGCCGGGTTCTCGGCGGCGCGCAATTTCCTGCGCAAGGGCGAGGCCATCCCGGTGGTCGCCAATCCGCTGGACGCGCCGCAGCGCGCGACGCTCCTGTCGGTGCCGTTCTTCCATGCGACGGGATGCTTCGCGGTGCTGGGGCCGACGGTGGTTTCTGGCGGCAAGATCGTTCTCATGCGCCGCTTCGAGGCGGAGAAGGCGATGGCGCTGATCGAGAAGGAGAAGATCAACGGCGCCGGCGGCGTGCCGACGATCGCGTGGCAAATTCTCGAACACCCGAACCGGCACAAATACGACCTGTCGTCTTTGGAGAGCATGGCCTATGGCGGCGCGCCGTCGGCGCCGGAGCTGGTGCGCCAGATCAAGGAGGTGTGGCCGAAGTCGGCGCCCGGCAATGGCTGGGGCATGACCGAGACCTCGGCGACCTGCACCACGCATTCGGGTGAGGATTACGAGAACCGTCCGTCATCGTGCGGCCCGGCGGTCGGCGCCTGCGAGATCAAGATCATGGACCTCGAAGGCAAGAAAGAGCTGGCGCGCGGCGAGGTCGGCGAGCTGTGGGCGCGCGGACCGAACATCGTGAAGGGCTATTGGAACAAGCCGGAAGCGACGGCGAAGACATTCGTCGACGGCTGGGTGATCACCGGCGACCTGGCGCGCATCGACGAGGACGGTTTCTGCTTCATCATCGACCGCGCCAAGGACATGCTGATTCGCGGCGGCGAGAACATCTACTGCATCGAGGTCGAGAACGTGCTGTACGACCACCCGGCGGTGATGGACGCGGCGCTGGTGGCGGTGCCGCACAAGCAGCTTGGCGAGGAGCCGGGCGCCGTGGTGCATCTGAAGCCCGGCATGCACACGACCGAAGACGAGCTGCGCCAGTTCGTGGCGGGGAAGCTCGCCGCGTTCAAGGTGCCGGTGAAGGTGGTGTTCTGGCCCGAAACCCTGCCGCGCAACGCCAACGGCAAGATCCTCAAGACCGAACTGAAGAAGATCTTCGCGGAGCCGCAGTAGCCGACAGGAGGGCTGGGTGCTGACGATCTACCACGTTCCAGGCACCCGCTCCCTGCGGCCCATCTGGCTGTGTTACGAGCTCGGCCTGCCCGTCGAGGTCGCGGCAATCGATTTTTCTCCGGCCTATCGCAATTCGGCGGAATGGCGCGCGATCAGTCCGGGCGGCAAGGTGCCGGTGTTGCGCGACGGCGACCTGACGATGTTCGAGTCCGGGGCGATGGTTGAATACATCCTGGAGCGCTACGGCAACGGACGGCTGCGGCCGGCGCCGGGCACGGCGGAGAGCGCCTTGCACCATCAATGGTGCTGGTTCGCCGAAGCCACATTGATCCGCCCCCTTGGGACAAACCGCTTCGCCCGAAGCAAGGGTGAAAGTGGAGAGCAGCTAGTGGCCGAAGCTATCGAGAAGACGCGGGCGTCGCTCGGTGTCGTCGAGGGCGCGCTTGCCGGTCGGGATTATCTCCTCGGTTCGGCGTTTGGCGCGGCGGACATCATGATGGGGTACTCGCTGGAACTGCTCGCGAGCCTGAAGCTGCTTGATGAGCGCTATCCGGCGAGCCTGGGGTATTTGAACCGTTTGCGTGCGCGAGATGCTTTCCAGCGTGCGATGAGCGCCTAAAGAACGCACGGTCCCCCACCCGAAAAAATCGCTTCGCTTCGCTGCGCTTCGCGATTTTGTCGACCTCCCCACAGAGGGGGAGGTAATGGTTACGCCCACACCCCGCCCTTGTCGCTCTTGCACCCGATGGCGCGGTACGCCGCGTCGACCAGCGACTGGCCGCGGTCGTTGAGCAGGATGCCCGGGCCCATCTGGTTCATGGCATAGCCGAAGCTCATGCGGGCCGGCGGGTCGGCGAAGCCGATGGAGCCGCCGGCGCCGACATGGCCGAAGGCGGCGTCCGACAGGACGACGGAGCAACTGGCGGTGTTTTCCAGCTTGCGGTTGTCCATCGACTTCATGAAGCCCAAGGAGAAGCGCGTCGGGATCATCAGCGTTGCGTCCTCGTGCGTCGCCACGCTGACCGTGCCCATGCGGGTCAAGGTGTCGGCGCCGACATAGCGCTTGCCGTTTAGCGCGCCGCCATTGGCGAGCGGCGAATAGAGCGTGGCGAGGCCGCGGCCGTTGGAAATGCCAGTGGCGGAGCCGATCTCCGCGGCTCGCGCCTCGCGCGTGTTGGGATTGAAACCGCCGCCATTCAGCAGGAAGCGGCCCGTCGGGCCCATCGGGTCGGCCATCATCGCCAGCGCGATGCGCGAGCCCGCGGCGCGCGCGTCAGGCGGGAAGGGGATGATGAGCGCGACCTTGCTCTCGTGCTCTTCGGGCAGGCCCATCCAGAATTCGGCGCCGAGCGGGCCGGTGATCTCCTGCGCGAGATATTTGCCCATGCGGGTCTTGGTGGAGCGGTGCACCATTTCGCCCACCGTCCACGCCGATGTGACGCCGTGATAGCCGTTGCGGGTGCCGGGCTTCCAGAACGGCGCCTCGGCCGCGAGGCGGGCACACATATAGTCGTAGTCGTAATAGGCACCCTGCTTCAGCTCCTCGCGCAGTCCGGGCACGCCGACCGAATGGTCGAGCATCATCGAGACGAGAGCGTTTTCCTTTCCGTTGGTGGCGAATTCCGGCCACACCGTCGCCACCTTGGCGTCGAGGTCCAGCAGGCCGCGGTCGGCCGCCATATGGGCACAAAAGGCGGACGCGCCCTTGGTGCAGGAATAGACGACGCAGACGGTGTCGCGTTCCCAGGCGGGACCGCCGGCGGATTTCTGCCCGCCCCACAGGTCGACCACGGTCTTGCCGTCGAGCGTGATGGAGACGGCAGCGCCGACCTCGCCGCGTTTGTCGAAATTCTCGACGAAGGTGTCGAGCACGCCGTTGAACCTGGCATCGCAGGTGCCGTGCACCAGGCCGCGCGAGGTCTTCTTCTCGATTGTCGTCATGTTCCGCCCTTCGTTTGCACCGAGCTTTCCGGCATTGGACGGCGCTGTCAAACCGGGCTAGACCGCGCGCATGCCGGAATTGCGCATCACGTCGTCCATCGTCATTCCCGAAGGCGAGCTTTCGGAAAGCTTCATCCTGTCGTCGGGTGCGGGCGGACAGAACGTCAACAAGGTGGCCAGCGCGGTGCAGCTGCGTTTCGACGCGCTGCATTCGCCGAGCCTGCCCGATAGTGTGCGCGTGCGGCTGATGCAGATCGCGGGACACCGCCTGACCAAGGACGGTGTCGTGATCGTCGCGGCGCGCGAAAGCCGCGACCAGGCGCGCAACCGCGAGATCGCGCGCGAAAGGCTGGCCGAGCTGGTTCGCCGCGCGGCCTTCGTACCCAAGAAGCGCAAGCCCACCAAGCTGAGCCGCGCGGTCAAGGAGCGGCGGTTCGAGAGCAAGCAGCGTCACAGCCGGACGAAACGGCTACGCGCCGCGAAGCCGGACGACTAGGCACTGACCGCGACACCGCGCCGGAACGTTCTGGGCGGCGCAAACATTCTTAAAGCGTGCAAGTGGCGGCGAGTACCCTAATATGAGTAGGTCGGAGCTGTACCGCGATTCCGGCGCCGCTTAAACAGGCGGAGTGCGGTGCGTTCGGACCAAAGCAGCGGGCGGGGCATCGAGGGGCGCATGGCGTCACCGGAGGGGCAGACATCCAATCAGACTGCGGCGAGCGCAGGGAACGTCCGTACGCTCAATCTGACCTTTATCGCCGCGGCGGCGCTTCTATTCGCGAGCGGTGCCGCGCTCGTGTTGTTCCCGGTCATCCGGACGCCGACGCTTCACACCATTCTCGACACCAGTATCTTCCAGACCAGCGCGATCCTGGCGCTGCTCCTGTGGCAAATCGGTTTACGCGCCGACCAGGTGTCGGCGCGTCTGCTGGCCATCAGCTTCACCGTGATTGCTGTTGCGGAACTCGTACACACGCTCACGGCGGTGCGATGGTCGGCGTCGGCAGGCGTGGACCCGGCGATCGTCGCGCGGCTGACAGGCACCTGGGGACCGTCGACCTATCTGTTGCCGCTCGGCCTGTTCCTGCTCGTGGCGGTTCAGCGCCTGGAGTCAAAGCACGTCGTCTGGATTTTCGCGGCCACGCTGATCGTGGCCGCGGCGGGATTGTTCTGGCTGTTCGACATGCTGCCCCGGTTCGCGCCGGGTGGGCTGTTCGGCATCACGCGGCCGTCGCTCGCATTCGCGCCGCTCCTGTGGCTGGGGGCGGGACTTCTGTTCTGGCGCTATCGCGAGCGGAACGATGTGACCCGTGCGCTGGCGCTGATGGCGGCGCTGCTGGTCGCGCCGTATGTGGTCATCCTGTTCTCGACCGGTCCCTATGATGCGCCGGCGCTGTTCGCCCATATGGGCAAGCTGGTGGGCCGGCTGTTCCTGCTGTTGAGCATGACGCAGCTGGGCGCCCGCAGCTCGGCCCAGCTGGTCATCTCGGAGCGCGATTTGCAGGCGTTCAACGCCGATCTGGAGCAGCGGATTCGCGAGCGCACCGCCGCCCTGGTCGCGGAAGCGCGGGTGCGCCGCGACGCGGAACTGAAGCTCTCGATCCAAGTCGACCGCTTGCGTTTGCTGCACCAGATCACGCGGGCGATCGGCGAGCGGCTCGACCTGGGCAGCATCTTCCAGGTGGTGGTGCGGAGCCTGGAAGACCGGCTTCCCGTCGACTTCGCGTGCGTGTGCCGCTACGACGCGGCGCGCCACCTTCTGCTGGTCAGCAACGTCGGCATCGCGAGCCTCTCGCTGGCGCGCGAACTCGCCATGACCGAACAGGCAGAGATTGGCATCGACAACAACGGCCTGTCGCGCTGCGTCGGTGGCGAGCTGGTCTACGAGCCCGACATCGCCTTGGTGCGTTTTCCGTTTCCGGAGCGGCTGGCGAAGAGCGGCCTGGGTTCGCTGGTGATCGCACCGCTGCTGGTGGAGGGCAAGACGTTCGGTGTCCTGGTCGCCGCCCGCCGGGCGGTCGAGAGCTTCTCGAGCCCGGATTGCGAATTTGTCCGGCAATTATGCGAGCACGTGGCGGTGGCCATCCACCAGGCACAGCTGCACGGCACCTTGCAGAGGGCCTATGACGATCTGCGCGCCACGCAGCAGGCGGCCATGCGGCAGGAGCGCCTGAACGCCATCGGCCAGATGGCGAGCGGCATCGCGCACGACATCAACAACGCAATCTCGCCGGTCGCGATCTATACGCAGTCGCTGCTGGAGCGCGACACAACCCTGTCGCCGGATATCCGCCGCTATCTGGAGACTGTGCGCCGGGTGACCAACGATGTCGCCGCCACTGTCGGGCGGATGCGCGAATTCTATCGCGCGCGTGAGGACGACAGCGCGCTTGAGCCCGTGGATATCAACGAGCTGGTGATGCAGACGGTCGACCTGACGCGCGCGCGCTGGAGCGACGTGGCGCAGGAACGCGGCGTCGTCGTCTCCGTGAAGGCCGACCTGGCGTCGAACCTGCCGGCAGTGCCCGGAATCGCGTCCGAGATACGTGAGGCGCTGACCAATCTGGTGTTCAACGCGGTCGATGCGATGCCCCAGGGCGGGACGCTGTCGCTGTCGACCAGCCTGCGCGCAGGACCAGATGCGCGCGTCGAAGTGAGCGTGATGGATACCGGCGTCGGCATGGACGAGGAGACCCGCCGGCGGTGCCTGGAGCCGTTCTTCACCACCAAGGGCGAGCGCGGCACGGGGCTTGGCCTGGCCATGGTCTACGGCATGGCGCAACGCCACAACGCCGGCGTCGAGATCGAGAGCGAGCCGGGCCACGGCACGACGTTCCACCTGCTGTTCCCGCAGACCGTGGCGCGGGCCGAGGAAGCTCCGGCTGCCACGCCCGCGGGCAGGACCGCGCGGCCGTTGCGGATCCTCCTGATCGACGACGATCCGTTCGTCCTCGATTCCATGCGGTCGGTCTTGACGCTCGACGGCCATGACGTGACCGAGGCCAACGGCGGACGCTCGGGCATCGACACCTTCGACCGGGAGCAGGGTGGTGGCGCGCCGTTCGATGTGGTGATCACCGATCTCGGTATGCCGGAGGTCGGCGGTAACAAGGTGATCGCAGCGGTGAAGGCCGCGTCGCCGCAGACGCCGGTGATCCTGATGACGGGGTGGGGCCAGCGGCTTGAAGGGGCGGACGATACCGCGCCACCACCCGACTTCGTCGTGCCCAAGCCGCCCGACCTCGACTCATTGCGCGAGGTCTTCCGCAAGATCGCTGCGCGGGAGCAGGACAGCGTTCCGGCCGTTTCGTAGGCAGCTATTTCTTCTCCTGCGCCTCCACCCTGCGCTGGGCTTCGGCCCATTGGGCGCTGCCCTGGCGTTGCGGCGCGGGCGGTTCCTGGCCCGCGGCGCGCATGCGTTCGGCGATCTGGCGGCCCAGCGCGACGATCTTCGGGATGTCGCCGTCGGCGAGCGCGGGCATGTACTTTTTGCGCGCCATCGCCTTCTCGATGTAAGGCGCGAGTTCTTCGGCCTTCTTCGCGACCCGCTCGGCCTCGCGTTCCTTGAACTCCGGCATCACGTCGCGCGCGAAGAGTTCGAGCGCCTCGCAGATGTGCTCGTGCTTGTTCTTGCCGCCCTGCTGGATGAAGGCGACCTGGTCGACGCCGGACTCCACGAAGCCGCGCAGGTGGTTGCGCAGGTGTTCGGGCGTGCCGATGCCGCCTTCGCCGCCGGTGGCGGGCGCGTTGGGGCCGGCGGCGGCCTGCGCTTTCTGGAACGCGTCCCAGATGTTGGTGCGGCCGGGCGTGTGCTCGCCGAAGCCGTAATGATGGCCGAGCGCATAGCCGAAGAAGCGGAAGCCTTCGAGGCCGCGGCGGCGCGCTTCCTCGGCGTCCTTGTGCACCGAGAAGCTCGACACCATGCAGATGTTCGGATTCACGGCGTGGCCGATCGGCACGCATTCCTCCTTGAAGATGCGATAGTAGTCGTCGACCCACTGCTTGGCCTCGCGCGGATCGACGAACGCGAAGGTCAGCGCGCCGATGCCGAGACGCGCCGCCAGCTTGATGGTTTCGCGGTTGGAGCACGCGACCCAGAGCGGCGGATGCGGCCGCTGCACGGGCTTGGGCACCACATTGCGGCAGGGCATTTCGAAATATTCGCCCTTGAAGCCGGGATAGGGGTCCATCGCCATCATGTTGGCGCACTGCTCGACCGCTTCCAGCCACTGGTTGCGCTTCTGCTCGACCGGCACGCGATAGCCGCCGAGTTCGAGCAGCGCCGAGCTTTCGCCCGTGCCCCATTCGACGCGCCCGTTCGAGACGAGATCGAGCGTTGCGATGCGTTCGGCGACGCGGGCGGGATGGTTGTAGTTGGGCGGCATCAGCGTGATGCCGTGGCCGAGGCGGATGTTCTTGGTACGCTGCGAGCAGGCGGCCAGGAACACCTCCGGCGCGGAGGAGTGCGAGTATTCCTCCAGGAAGTGGTGCTCGACCTCCCAGGCATTGTCGATACCGAGCTTGTCGGCGAGTTCGACCTGGTCGAGCGCGTTCTGGAAGAGCTTCAACTCGTCGCCGGGGCCCCAGGGACGGGGGAGCTGGTGTTCGTAGAAGATTCCAAAACGCATTGGGTGCTCTCCCTAGTTCGGTTTTGTCCCCGCCGGCGCCTGCATGGCGGCGCGTTGCTGCATGCGGCGGGCCTGTTCTTCCGGGTCCCAGGCGTGGCGCGGGCCGGTGGTCATGCCGCCGTCGACCACGATGTGCGTGCCGGTGACGAATTCGGAATCGTCGGAGGCGAAATAGAGGCACGCCTTGGCGATGTCCGCCGGAAGGCCGCCCTTGGGGATCGGCTGCGCGTCGGGGGCGCCCTTGGTCATGTTCTCGCGGATCATGTCAAGCATCGCGTCCGGCGCGCCCATCGCCCTGGCGCCGCTGGTGAAGATGTCGGTCAGGATCAAACCGGGGCAGATCGCGTTGACGCGGATTTTCGAGCGGCCGAGTTGCGCGGCACTGACGGTGGTGAGATGGATCACGCCGGCCTTGGCGACGGAATACGCCACCGGGCCTGCGCCCGCCTGCAACGCGGCGACCGACGCTGTGTTGATGATCGATCCGCCGCCGCGCGCCTTCATGTGCGGGATGGCATAGCGGGTGCCGAGCGCGACGGAGCGCAGCAAAAGGTTCATCGAACGGTCCCAGGCTTCGCCGGTCATGTCCTCGATCGTGTTGGGGCTGCCGCCGGCGCCGGCATTGTTGAACAGGATGTCCATGCCGCCAAAGGTGTCGACGGCCGCCTGCATCGTGGCCTTGATATTTTCCTCGCCGGTGACGTCGCAGTGGAAGAACTTCACCTGGCCGTTGAAGCAGC
>Ga0070666_10002897_pt1 | contig 10362 bp, 8 predicted proteins | sample KBSS23metaG_FD_64677 | JGI IMG/M metagenome (GOLD analysis project Ga0070666, IMG submission 64677) | Switchgrass rhizosphere microbial communities from Kellogg Biological Station, Michigan, USA - KBS S2-3 metaG | ecosystem: Host-associated > Plants > Roots > Rhizosphere > Soil ... | reverse complement strand
CCGAACCACCGGCCGCGGCAAAGATCACATCGGCACCGGCGTCGTAAATGCCGTTGGCCGAGGTCTCACCCTTGGTCGGGTCGTTGAAGCCTCCGAAGTCCGGCGGCTGCGTCAGGTACTTGTTCTCGATCTTGACCTGAGGGTCGGCCGCCTTTGCTCCGGCGTCGAAGCCCGCCTGAAATTTCTGGATGAGCTCGACGTTGACTCCACCGATGAAGCCCACATGGTGCTTCTTGCTCTTGAGAGCGGCGATGACGCCAACCAGGTAGGAACCCTGCTCTTCGGCGAAGGTCAGGTCGGCCAGGTTCGGCGCCTGTACCGAGTTGTCGTCGATGATCGCGAACTTGACGTTCGGGTACTTCGGGACGACAGCCTTGACCGCGTTGGCGTAGGCGAATCCGACGGCGATGATGCTGGTGAATCCGTTATCGGCCAGCTGAGTCAGCCGAGCTTGTTTGTCGGCATCAGATTCCCCCTGGGCGGCTTCCAGCTCCTTGACGTCGCCGGCGCCGAGGTTGTACTTGCTCTTGGCCGCGTCCAGACCGGCAGCGGCGGCGTCGTTGAAGGACTTGTCGCCCCGGCCGCCGATGTCATAGGCCATACCGATCTTGAGGCCGCTGTTGCCGGCGGCCGAGGTGGTGCCGCCGCTCGATCCACTGGAACCCGGCGTATTGGATTTGTCGCTACCGCAAGCGGCCAGCGTCAGCGCCACGGCCGAAATGCCGGCCACAACAGCGACGCGGTACGACTTAGATATGAGGCGCAATGCTGTCTCCCATCAATTCCTGCTTACAAGGCTGGTACCAACAGCCACCAACGGATGCCGCCGCATCGCCGGTGTCGGCGCTACGGTAGTCCGCGAATATTGCCGGATATGGTCGACAGCAAGCTTTCGTCACCACATTGTTGTGAGGTCGAGTCTGTCCTGACGCGGCGCGGATGCTTTCGTCAAATCTTTGCCGAAAATGCCGGCAACGATCGGCAGATTCAGCCAAACGAGTCCTTAAGAAGCCAGCGAACCGGCCGTTAGGGTGGCGGAATGAGATCGATGATGGCGCTGGTAATCATCGTTGGCCTCTGTTTCGTAGCCGGCTCTCCGGCCGGCTCTCCGGCCAGCTCTCCGGCCAGCTCTCCGGCTGGTGTCGCGTACGCAACACCAGCGACATCCGAGATCCCGGCTTCCCCTCTACTTGCGCTCCCGGCCCCGAAGCCGACATCGACCGCCCGCTCCCCCAGCGCACCTGACCCGCGCCCACCCGCTGGGTTCAGGGCGCCGGATGGAACCGTCCCGGGCGGAGATCGAATGGGCTCGCGCGGCCTCATCACGCCGGTCGGCGCGGCGAAGCTCCCAGCCAACCTGACTGCGCGTAGTTGGGTGCTCGTTGATCTGGACAGTGGCACCGTCCTGGCCGCTCGTGATCCGCATGGCCGCTACCAGCCGGCCAGCATTCTCAAATGCCTGACCGCGCTGACCGTCCTGCCCAACCTGCCCGCCAAACGGTTGGTCACAGTGTCCGGGACGGCGGCCAGCACCGAAGGTTCCGCGGTGGGTCTGCTGGCCGGAGCGAAATATACGGTCGATGACCTGTTTCGAGCTCTGTTGCTGGTGTCCGGCAATGACGCGGCGGTTGCCCTGGCCGAGGCCAACGGCGGCGTGGCCACAACGGTGCGGGAGATGAACATCGAGGCTCGTGCACTCGGCGCCTATGACACCTATGTCGAGACACCCTCGGGCCTGGATGGCTGGCAACAATTGACCAGCGCCTACGACATGGCACTCATTTTGCGCTCCGCGGTCGACAACAGCCGGCTGGTGGCCTACGACAAGACGATGAGCGCGACATATCCGCCCAAGAGCAGCAGGTACGGCCAGGTCGGGCCCTACCAGTTCGAGAACCAGACGATGGACTTCTTCCAACATGTTCCCGGCGCGATATTTGCCAAAACCGGGTTCACCGACGCCGCGGCTCATACGTTCCTGGCCGCGGCGCAACGTCACGGACGACGCCTCGGAGTTGTTTTCCTGCGCAATCAGCGCACCCCGATTGACCAGTGGCAGCAGGCGGCGGCCTTGTTCAACTGGGGTTATTCGCTGCCGGCTTCGGTTACTCCGATCGGGGTGTTGGCCGGTCCGATCGGGGCGAGCGACGGCGATCATCGGGAGGCGGGCGCCTCCCAGGTCCCGAAACCAACGACGGACGAATCCCAACCCGCTTCTCGCCCTCCGCGACCACTGCAAGCGGCCGCGGGTGAATTCAACCGAGCCCGGTCCATCCTCGGGCTCAGCGCGGCCGCCCTCGCGATCCTCGGCGCCGTCGTCGCAATACGGCGACTGATCCGGCGCCCAGCGCCGCGCCGGCGCTGATCAGGCCGGCCGCCACGCTGAGCGGCGACAACGCCGCACCGGCTGCCCTGCCGTCGGCATCGCTGCCTGGAAGGCGAGATCGTGGCGGCGATGGCTGCGTAGCAGGCCCGGCGGCCCGGCCTCGCTCGGCTGCCTCGCTTGCCGGCTCAGCCAGCCCAGCCGCCTCGGCCACCGCTGCCCACGCCACGCAATACAGCAGATAACGCGAGATCAAGTCGATCAGGATGAGCACACCTACGACCGCGCCCAACGCGGCGGCCGTGGGCGATTGAGCAATACGAGCCAGGTAGAACGTGGCTAGCACTTTGAGGATCTCGAACCCTACGGCTGCTAGCAGAGTCGTCCGCAGGGCGACGCGGGGTGATGGACTCACCTGCGGCAACCGGATCAACATCCAGCCGAACACCAGCATGTCCCCGATCAAAGCCAGCACAATACCGATCACTTTTACCGCGACCCCGGCCACCGGATTGCTGGCCAATCCGACCCAGTCGACGACGCGATGGCTGGCCGCCGAGCCGAGGACCGTGAGGCTCAGGGAGAGCAACACACCGAGTCCGAGACCGAGCAGAACCAGCGCGTCCAGAGCCTTGGCCGTGATGAAGTTGCGCTTCACCTTCTCCGAGCCCCACACCGCGTCGATGGCCTGGCGCAGATTGGCGACCCAGCCCAGGCCGGCGAAGGCGACACCGACCAAACCGATGACGCCCACTCCGGCCCGGGAGCTGATCGCCGTGTCTATGGCCGAGACCAGGGTGTTGCCGAAATCCCCTGGCACATTGCGGTGGATCGCGTCGACCAGATCACCCTTGAGGCTCGGATGGCTGTTGAGGATGAAACCCGTAGCCGAAACGGCAAGGAAGATCAGCGGAAAAATCGCCAGGAAGCTGAAGTAGGTGATCGCCGCCGCGAGGTGATCTCCGTTGTGGCTTTTGTAGTGCTGGTACGCGTCCACAACATGAGCCAGCCCGGGCCGGCGTTCCTTCTGCCGCCGCCAGACATCCGAGGCCCGCCGCTTGACCGATTTTGCTGCGTCGATCGCCGACATCGGACTACGGGCCGGTCAGCGGGAACTCACGCCGGACATGCCAGGTGCCACTGTGGTCCTGGGTGTACATCGTGAAGTGATCGACCGAGAACTGCGCGACGAAATCCCGTAGACCGTCAAAGGCTTCGTCCAGCCGGGACTGGTCGATGTCGTGACCGACCGTGACGTGCGGGTGGTACGGGAACTCCAGCTTGCGGTCGATCGGCTCGGCCCGAACCGCCCGTTCCAACAGCTCACACTCAGCGATGCCGGAGGAAACCTGGACGAACACCACCTCTGAGATGGGCCGGAACGTGCCGGTGCCCAGCAATCGCATCGTGAACGGAACCACCGTGGTAGCTGCCTGTTGTAAGTGCTTTTCGACCAGGTCGAGCTGGTCGGCCTCCACGACGGTCGGCGGCAACAACGTGACGTGCGGCGGGACCTTGTCCGCCTCCGGATCACCGACGCGCCGTCGCCACCCAGACAGCACCGCCGCGTGCGGTTGCGGAATACCGATCGAGACTCCGACGGTCAGCTGGGCTGTCATTGAGATCAGCCTACGAGCAGTCAGTCCCGGGCGCCAAGAATCCCACCTTGGCGTAGGTGTCGGCCAGGGTCCGGCTGGCCACGGCTCGGGCCTTGGAAGCACCGGCGGCCAGTAACCGGTCGAGTTCGGCCGGGTCGGTCAGGAGCTCTTGGGTCCGCTCGGCGAACGGAACCGCGAACTCGATCACCGCGTCCGCCGTACGGGTCTTGAGGCTTCCGTAGCCCTCCCCCACGAACTCGGCCTCGGCCTCGACCGGGGACTGATCGGTGAACGCGGCGTAGATCGCCAGCAGGTTCGACACACCCGGTTTCTTGTCCGGATCGAAGCTGACTTCACTGCCGGTGTCGGTGACCGCGCGCTTGAACTTGCGGCTGATCACGTCCGCGGAGTCGGACAGGTACACCGTGCCCGAATCCGGACGGGACTTCGACATCTTCGCGCCCGGTTCCTGCAGATCGAGAATCTTGGCCGCCGACTTGGGAATGAATGCATCCGGGACGGTGAAGGTTTGGCCGTACTGGGCGTTGAATCGCTGGGCCAGATCGCGAGTCAGCTCCAGATGCTGGCGTTGATCCTCGCCGATCGGAACCAGGTCGCTCTGATAGAGCAGGATGTCAGCCGCCATCAGGATCGGGTATGTGAACAGGCCCACTCCTTGGCGATCAGTCCCGGATTTGGCCGACTTGTCCTTGAACTGCGTCATCCGGCTGGCCTCGCCGAACCCCGTAATGCATTCCAGCACCCAGGTCAGCTGCGGGTGCTCGGCCAGATGCGACTGGACGAACAGGGCACAGCGCTCAGGGTCCAGACCGGCAGCCAGCAGCTGAGCGGCCACGATTCGAGTCCGCTGGCGCAGCACGGCCGGCTCGGGCGGGTCGACGGTGATCGAATGAAGATCGACCACACAGTAGAAGGCGTCATAGCCATCCTGCATCGCGACCCAGTTCTTCACAGCACCCAGGTAGTTGCCGAGTTGCATGGACTCGCCGGTGGGCTGGATGCCGGACAGGACGCGTGGAACGGTAGTCACAGCTACCCATCATTCCATCCAGCGACCAGCCAATTGCGCGGCTATGGACTGGACGAGCCGGTGCCGGCGGTGCTGCCGGACTGGGAGCCCGAAGCGGAAGAGGTCGGTTCAGGCGATGAGTCCGTCGATGCCGCTGCCGATGACGTTGTGGATGAGGTTGCCGATGACGTTGTGGATGACGCTGCCGATGAGGTTGTGGATGCTGTTGTGGATGAGGTTGCCGACGACGTTGTCGATGACGCTGCCGTTGTCGATGACGCTGAGCTTGTCGATGCGGGCCCGCTTGTCGAGCCGGAACCCGTGGCCGAGTCCGAGCCGGTAGCCGACGCCGATGTCGAACCGGCGGAAGTCGTCGGTGGGGTCAACGGCGGGCGCACCTTGGTCACGTCGGGCACGACGGGCAACGGACTGCCGGCGGTTGCCACGGCTCGATCGCGATAGGCGACCGCCCAGGCCAACACCGTTTGGTAATAGGACTCGGAGTGGTTGTAGCTCAGGATTGCCGCCTTCAGGCCGGCCGCCGTGGACAGGTCTCGGTCGTCCGCACACAGATAGTGGCCGGCCGCGAGGGTGGCATCGAAGATGTTGTTCGGGTCGGCCTTGCCGTCAGCATTGCCGTCCACCCCCCAGATCCGCCAGGTGCTGGGGATGAACTGCATCGGCCCGACCGCCCGGTCATAGACCGAATCACCGTCGTACTGGCCGTGATCGGTGTCGGTGATGACCGCGTCGCCCACGATGCCACCGTTGAGCCGAGGGCCGAGGATGCGACCGCGCGTCGTCCCGTCGGCGTACAACCGGCCGGCCTCGGCGTGACCCGACTCGGTGTGCCCTATTCCCGCCAACAGCCACCACGGCAGATGGCAGGCCGGGTCCTCGGCGCCCAGGACCCGCTCACCGTTCTTGTAGGCCTGAAAGACCAGCAGCGGAATGCCCATCTCGCCCTCGGCCCCGGGGGGCCCGAATGGAGCGGCGGCCGCCGCGGGGTCTGTGGCCGCAGGGGCCGAAGCGGTGGTGATGTCGGAGGGCCGAATGTCCAGACTGCCGATCGGCATGGGCGAATCGGTGGCCGGTCCGCCCTGGGCGACGGCCGAGCTGAGGTCAGCGGTAGAACTGGCCGCTGACTGACCCGAGTACAGCGTGACGCTGCAGGTCAGACCGGCCGCGGCCAGCGCAGCACTCAAGAGGATTTTGGTTCGGCGAGCCAAGGTGACTGGTGAAGACATAAGCGCTTTCGAGACGGTCGCGGCGAGTAACGGACAGCTGGTTCTGCCTTCATGATCGACCGGGATCGGCGGCTACCTGAGCGATTTGGCGAAATGGTCACCGAATCGTCAACTGGGCTCCTTGACCTGCTCATCGCGGCGTTCATCTTCGGACCGCGGTTCGGGTATCGGCTCGACCCGCAGGCGAGCCGCCCGGCGCCCGTCCACCTCCAGAACCTGCACCCGGTGTCGGTCGATCTCTACGACATCGCCCACCTGCGGCAGCTTGCCGAGCCGGGCCATGACGAACCCGCCGGCCGTTTCGTACGGCCCGTCAGGCAGTTCGAAACCCGAGAACTCAGCGAATTCATCGAGATTGCAGCGCCCGTCGACCTCGACCACGCCGCCCGTGAGACGGCGAATCGATGACGACTGGGCGTCATACTCATCACGAATGTCGCCGATGACCTCTTCGATCAGGTCTTCAAGAGTCACGATGCCGTCGGTGCCGCCGTACTCATCGACGACGATGGCCAGATGATGGCCCTCCCGACGCATCTCGCTCAGCGCCGCCAGCACGTTCTTGGAGCCGGGCAGAGCTTTGATATCCCGGACGAAGTCAGCGACCACCCGCGTCCGGTCGGTTCCGGGGTCGATGCCGGGTGCGCCCAGGATCAGGTCACGGATGTGAACGAAACCCAGGACGTCGTCGTTGCTTTCCCCGACCACGGGGTAGCGCGAGTGCGGGGCGTCGGAGGCCACCTTGACCGCGCGGCTCACCGTCTGACTGCCCTCGAGAAACGTCACCTCGGTACGCGAAATCATGACCTCGCTCACCGAGCGGTTTCCCGCTGCGAACACATCGTCGATAAGCCGGCGTTCGTCCGTTGTCAGCGACTCGTGGGCGGCCACCAGACCGCGCAGTTCCTCTTCACTGATCATGTCGCGCCCCGCCGTCGGATCCCCGCCGAGCAGCCGCACCACGCCGTTGGTGCAGGCTGACAACAGCCAGATCACCGGACGCAACACGGTCGCCATCCGGTCCAGCGTCGGGCCGAAAAGCTTCGACGCCGCTTCGGGTCGTTGCAGCGCCAGTCGCTTGGGAGTCAGCTCACCGAGCACGAGAGTGACGAACGAGATCAACAGCGTCACACCGACGATTCCGATGACGCCGGCCAAGGTCTCACCCATGCCGTGCGAGATCAGTGCGTCCTTGGCCGCTTCGGACAGCGTCACGGCACCGAAGGCCGACGACAGCAGTGCGGTGGACGTGACGCCGATCTGGACCGCGGCCAGGAACCGGTTGGGATCAGACAGCAGCCGGGCCACGGCCTGACCCCGGCGCCCAGACTCGGCCAGGGATTTGGCCTGGCCTTCCCGAAGTGACACCAAGGCGATCTCGGCCGCGACGAACAACGCCTCAACCAGGATCAAGCCCAGGACGATGGCGATGTTGAGAACGGTGCCGTTCATCTGGTGCGGTGATCCCCGATCTTTGGCTGGTGGGTCTCTTGAGTGGGTCCAGTGTAGGGTCGGCCGAATCGGTAACGCTTCGCTTGGATCGAATTCCACGTCCGCGGCAGGTGGTGTGATGCGCGTCTTGGTCACCGGCGGTGCCGGCTACATCGGCAGCGTCGTGACCGCCGAACTCATCCGCCGCGGCCACCAGGTCACCGTCCTGGATGACTTGTCGACGGGGCACCGCGACGCGGTGCACCCCCAGGCTCGCTTCGTCCGAGGCTCGATCGCCGACGCTGACGCGGTATTCGCCCTCGATGCGGTCGATGTAGTGATCCACTTCGCGGCCAAATCTCTGGTGGCCGAATCCGTGGCCGCTCCCCAGCTCTACTGGGCCAACAACGTCGCCGGAACGCTGGCGCTGCTGGAATCGATGCGGGCCCACGACGTCCGTTCGATCGTGTTCTCTTCCTCGGCGGCCACCTATGGCGACGTGGGCCGTGAGCCGATCGCGGAATCGGCGGCGGCGGCACCGACCAATCCGTACGGCGCCAGCAAGCTGGCCGTCGATCAGATGCTGCGCAGCTACGCCGATGCCTACGGATTCCGGGCGGTCAGCCTGCGCTACTTCAACGTGGCCGGGGCGCTGATCGGCGAGGGGGAACGGTTCGGTGAAAGGCACACGCACGAAACCCACCTGATCCCGATTGCCCTGCAAGCAGCGGCGGGAACCCGTTCGGCCCTGACCGTGTACGGCACCGACTACCCCACCCCGGACGGCACCTGCATTCGCGACTACATACACGTCCTGGACCTCAGCGATGCCCACTTGCAAGCGGCGGAATGGACGCTGACAGCAGCCGAAACCGGTTCCGGTGTGAGCTCGGGTCAGCACCTGATCTGCAACCTTGGTTCCGGACGTGGCTCGTCGGTGCGCGAGGTCGTGGACTCCGTGCGGCGGGTCACCGGGCGGTCGACTCCGACCGTCGATGCCGAGCATCGAAGTGGTGATCCGGCCGTGCTGGTGGCCTCCTACGAACGGGCGACGGCCGAATTCGGGTGGCGGCCCCGGCGGAATCTGGATGAGATGGTGAGCGATGCCTGGGCCTTCGCCCAGTCCCAACCGACGGAGCTCGCCGCGGGGTCGGCCGGCTGATCATGCGCACCTGGCGGTCGCCCGGCCGGGTGAATCTGATCGGTGAACACACCGACTACAACGAGGGATTCTGCCTACCGCTGGCCATCGCCCAAGGCTGCAACGCGACCGTCAGCGTCCTGGATGAGCCGGTGCTGGAGGTGAGCTCGACCCAGCGAGATAGGCATGTGGAGGTGTCCTGGAACGAACTCCGGCCCGGCGCACTGGCCGACACTGATGCCTGGGCCGGCTATGCCCTCGGGGTGCCGTGGTCGCTGGTTCAACGTGGTTTCACCCTTCCCGGCTTGAGCATTGCTCTCGACAGCGACGTGCCGCCTGGAGCCGGCCTGTCGTCCTCGGCCGCGTTGGCCTGCTCGGTGGCCGGGGCCATCAACGATGTCACTGAGCTCGGGCTCGAACGGGCCGAGCTCGTATCGATCAGTCGCCAGGCCGAGAACGACTTCGTGGGTGCGCCGACGGGCGGCTTGGACCAGCTGGTTTCGGTATTCGGCCAAGCCGACGCTGTCCTGCTGTGCGACATGCGGTCCCTGACGGTCGAGCCGCTGGCCTTTGATCTGAACGCCGCCGGCCTGAGCCTGCTGGTCACTGATTCCCGTACGCCGCATCAACTGAGCGATGGCCGCTACGCCGAGCGGCGCGCGGCCTGCCAAGAGGCGGCCCGGATTCTCGGGGTTGCGGCCTTGCGTGAGCTGAGCCTCGAGGATCTGGACGACGCCCTGTCTCGCCTGAGTTCGCCAGTGCTGCGCCGGCGGGTACGGCACGTGATCACGGAGAACGATCGCACCGTGGCGTGCGCTGAGCTGCTGCGCACGGGGCAACTCAGCGCCGTGGGGCCGTTGCTCACCGCCTCGCACGTAAGCCTGCGCGATGACTACGAAGTGTCCGTGCCGCCGATCGACCTGGCCGTCGAGGTGATGCTCGCCTTCGGCGCTTGCGGCGCTCGGATCACCGGCGGCGGGTTCGGTGGCTGCGCTATCGGCCTGATTGATCCGGGTCAGGCGCGAGCGGCCGCCTTGAGTATCAAGAGCGCCTACTCCGGTCGCGGATATGAGCCTCCCCGCAGCTTCCAGGCGATTCCCTCGGCGGGCCTGCACCGCATTATGTGATCGAGTACCGGCCGCGCTCGATCGCTCGCGCCTTGCGGGTTGCGCTGCCCGGGTCCGCATGCGTGTTATTGCCGAGTTCTGTCGGAGGCCACTTGTAGTTTTTGGGCATGCGGTTCTTGCACACCTCCGACTGGCATCTGGGCCGGACGCTGCACGGCGTCGACCTGATCGATGCCCAGCGAGCTGTGCTCGATCAGGTCTGTCAGATCGCGGTCACCGAGGCCGTCGACGCGGTCCTGATCTCTGGCGATGTGTATGACCGAGCCGTCCCTCCGGTCGAGGCGGTCAGCCTCTTCGAGGACGTTCTGGCCACGCTGGCTCGGGTCACCACCGTGATCGTGACCGGTGGTAACCACGATTCGGCGATCCGGCTCGGTTTCGGTTCGAGCCTGTTCACCGATCGCGTCCACGTCCGCACCTCGCTGGATTCGATCGCTGAACCGGTCATGGTGGGTGATGTGGCGG
>Ga0070666_10002895_pt1 | contig 10362 bp, 8 predicted proteins | sample KBSS23metaG_FD_64677 | JGI IMG/M metagenome (GOLD analysis project Ga0070666, IMG submission 64677) | Switchgrass rhizosphere microbial communities from Kellogg Biological Station, Michigan, USA - KBS S2-3 metaG | ecosystem: Host-associated > Plants > Roots > Rhizosphere > Soil ... | reverse complement strand
GCGCCAGGTTCCAGCACAAGGAAATAGGAGAGAGAGAAAACGGTTGACTCAACACTTTTCAAAAGACCGCTAGCCGCCTGTTTCTGACACACCCCGGTGGGCTGCTTTCGAAGGCAGCCCGCCGCGAAACGACTCGTTCATTAGTTAGTACGGCAGGCGTCCACGCCTGCCTTCGCCCTTCAGCCGAAGTGTCTTCACGGTTTTTGCTATGCTAACCATTCCACATGGAACTGGTCACCGGAAACATCGGCTGGATCGAAGTGATCTGCGGACCCATGTTCTCCGGCAAAAGCGAAGAACTCATCCGCCGCCTCCGCCGCGCCCGCATCGCCCGCAAACGCGTCCAGGTCTTCAAACCCGCCCTAGACAACCGCTATTCCGCCGACGAAATCGTTTCCCACGGCGATCAGCGCATGGATTCCGAAGTCGTCTCGAACGCCAAAGAGATGCTCACGAAACTCGACTGGCGCACCCAAGTCATCGGCGTCGATGAATCCAACTTCTTCGGCCCCGACCTGGTCGACATCACCGCCCAGCTAGCCGACACCGGCAAGCAAGTCATCATCGCCGGCCTCGACACGGATTTCCTCGGCCGCCCCTTCTCCCCTATGCCGGACTTACTGTGTTTAGCCGAGTCCATCACCAAGACCCTGGCCATCTGCATGCGCTGCGGCAACCCCGCCAAACACACCCAGCGCCTGGTCGAATCCGACGACCTGATCGTCGTCGGAGCCGCCGGCATGTACGAAGCCCGCTGCCGCCGCTGCTTCGAGCCCGGCGTTCCCAAGCAAGAGACGCTCGACTTCGCCCGCCCCGCGGCATCCACCGCCCGGAAGGGATGAACGATGCAGAAAACATTGCTGCCGCCCGATGTAATATAGACTGCCCGATGTAATATACACTGAAGGAAAGGAGAGTCCCCTTGTTTTCAATCCGTGGAGATTCAAACCCGAGCGATCCTAACGCACCGCCGCCACCCGTGGTGGTCCAGAGTTCTTCTGGTCCCAAGGTGTCCGTCATGCTGGTTCTCGTGATCGTCCTGATTGCGGCAACGGGCTACCTGTTTTATCTCGTCAGCCAAACCCGCGCCGAATTGACGCAGGTGCGCGATCAACTGCTGGATGAGATTTCGAAGATTCATGAGACGACGGCCGTCACCACGCAAACCAGCCGCCGCTCCGTCGATTCCCTGAAGACCGAAGTGGATGCCGCACGCCGCCAAGCCAATCAGCTCGCCGGCCAAGCCAGGGTGGACGCTGAGAAACACGCCGATGAACTAGCGGCCAATCTGCAGAAGGTGCAGCAGGAGCAAGCCCAGCGCGTAACCGCCGTATCCACCGAAGTCGGTCAGGTGAAGGAGCAAGCCGTCGCCGCCAACACTAGAATCGGCGAAGTCTCCACCGACGTCGGCAATGTCAAAAACGACGTAGCCGCCACCCGCTCCGAGTTGGAAAAGACCATCGCCACCCTGAAAGCCACGCAAGGCGATTTAGGCGTGCAGAGCGGCCTGATCGCCACCAATGGCAAAGAGCTAGCCGCACTGAAAGCCCTAGGCGAACGCAACTACACCGAATTCAAGTTGGCCAAGACCAAAGCTCCGCAAAAAGTAGGCGACATCGCCGTGCTGCTCGAAAAGGCCGACCCCAAGAATAACCGCTACACAATCCGCGTAATCGCCGACGACAAAACCGTCCAGAAGAAAGACAAGACCATCAACGAGCCCGTGCAGTTCCTATTGTCGAAAGCCACCCAGCCCTACGAGCTAGTGGTCAACGACATCAAGAAGGATCTCATCAGCGGCTACGTCTCCGCGCCCAAGGTCCAGCAAACCCGCAGCAACTAGAGCTAGGCCACCACAAATCCGCTCTCAATGGCGTGGTTCACGATGCGAGTCCAAACCACTCGCGCGCGCCCTCGCGCCTCCACATGCGCGAACTCCACATATTGCCCCGCCGTGAGCCCCGCGCACTGGTGAGCCATGCGAAACCCGCTATCGCTCACATCCACCAGCTTCCCTTGAATATCCCGCGACCCCGGCGCCTCCGGCCGCACCAGCACGTTTCCGGAGCCCGGATGCCGCGCCTCCCGCCGTTTTTCAGCAATAGAAACCGAGATACTCATGCCGAAACTCGTGCCCCCATTGCCTCCGGCCGATACACTTTCAATTTCCGGTTCAACGTCCGCCGCGAGATCCCCAGTTGCGCCGCCGCTCTCTGCTGATGCCCGCCGCTAGCCGTGAGCGCCTCAAGAATCGCGCGCTTCTCCATAGATTCCAAATTGTTGGTCTTCGCCGTCACCCCGGAATCGTGCGCTGCAACCGTAAACGCCAGATCGCCCGCGGAAATTTCGTCCCTCGGCGCCAGGACCGCCGTCTTCGTGATCACATTACGCAACTCACGAATGTTGCCCGGCCATTGCTGCGCTTCCAGCACCGCAATCGCCGACGCCGCAAAGCTCAACTGCGGATCCTGTTGCGCCAGGAAATACCGCGCCAGCGGCGCAATATCCGCCACCCGCTCCCGCAACGGTGGAACCTGCAAAGTGAACTGCGCCAGGCGATGATACAAATCGCCGCGGAAGCGCCCCTCCGCCACCGCCTTTTCCAAATCCTGATTCGTCGCCGCCACCACGCGCACATCCACCAATACTTTTTTCGTGCCGCCCAACCGGTAATACGCCACCGAATCCAGCACACGCAGCAGCTTCACCTGCATGCGCGGATCCAGCTCCCCGATCTCATCCAGGAAAATCGTTCCGCCGGTGGCCATCTCAAACAAGCCGGGCTTCGCAGTATCGGCGCCGCTGAACGCGCCTTTTTCGTAACCGAACAGCTCGCTTTCAATCAGGTGCTCGGGAAGCGCCGCGCAACTCAGATCCACCCAAGGCTTGTGCGAGCGCGCCGAATAATGATGTACCGCGCGCGCGATCAGCTCCTTGCCGCTGCCGCTTTCTCCGGTGATTAAAACCGTGGCCTGCGAGCGCGCCACGCGTTCGATGGTCCCGAGCAGCACACGGATCTGCTCGCTCTCGATCACCGCTTCCATTCCCAGGAACGTTGTGGTCTGCATGGCTCCGATTCCATTTGGCCAGCAATAGCGTCGTAGTGCCCTCGACCAAACACCTTAGTCCACCTGAGAAATCCACCCCTGAAGTTGGGACACTTTGTCGCATGACGTGCTCCCGCCCCTGCCACTTTGTCCAACCAAGGCCAGGACCGCTCCGCCAACTGATTGAAATATAAGCCCCTATTCTTCGGTACTCGTGGCTACCCACGTGCATCCGCAGCACTAGTGGATATGACTGCCGAAGAACCGCGCCTCCCTAATCGAGTGCGCTTCTATATCGGGTTCCTGTTCCTGCTGGGCGCCGCCGCGCTCGGCCAGGCGGCAGTTGGCTGGAACTCGCCGGACCTCTTCAAATTCGGCGGCTTCCTGGCGATCGCCATTTTGTCCTGCGGGATTCGCTTCACGGTTCCCGCGGTAGCCAGCCCGCTCTCGCTGAGTCTTTTGTTCGCGCTCTTCGGCGTAGTGGAGCTCACGGCATCGGAGACGGTGGTTCTGGCGTCAACCGTCGCGCTAGTCCAGTGTTTCTGGAATCAGCAGCGCCGCCCCGGCCTGGAGCAGATTGCCTTCAATGTCGCCACCATGGCGCTGGCCGCCGCGACGGCCACGTGGATTTACCACTCGCCGTGGATGCTGGCGAATCACGCACAGGAGGCGATCCGGCTGGCTCTTGCCGCGAGCGCCTTCTTCATATTGAATACGGTTCCTGTCGCTGTGGCCGTGTCGATGGCCGAGGAAATTTCAGTTTGGTCGGTATGGCGCGAAGGCTACTTCTGGTCGCTGCCCTATTATTTGGGAGGAGCCGCCGTGGCTCAGCTCGCCAGTTTTGCGGTGCAACTGGCAGGCTGGCCCACGGTGCTTTTGACCGGTCCCGTCTTGTACTTGGTGTTCCGCTCGTACCGCCTTTACGCCGCACGCGTGGATAATGAGCGCGATCACTTGGAAGCCGTGTCGGCGCTGCACCTGCGCACCATCGAAGCGCTGGCGCTGGCCATCGAAGCCAAGGACGACACCACGCACGATCACCTGGCGCGCGTCCAGGTTTACGCGCGCGAGCTCGCCCGCGAACTGGGCCTTACGCCGGAAGAACAGCAGGCGCTGCAAGCCGCTTCGATTCTGCACGACATCGGCAAGCTGGCCGTGCCCGAACACATCATTTCCAAACCCGGCCGCCTGACCCCGGAAGAGTTCGACAAGATGAAGATTCATCCCATCGTCGGCGCCGAAATTCTGGAGCGCGTGCAGTTCCCCTATCCGGTGGTGCCCATCGTGCGCGCGCATCACGAAAAATGGGACGGCAGCGGCTATCCGCACGGCCTCAAAGGCGAGGACATTCCCATCGGCGCGCGCATTCTGGCGGCCGTCGATTGCCTGGACGCGTTAGCATCGGACCGCCAATACCGGCGCGCCTTGCCGCTCGACGAAGCCATGAAAGTGGTGCAAAAGGAGTCTGGCACCTCGTTCGATCCGCGCGTGGTGGAAGCACTCTCAAAGCACTACGTGGCGCTCGAGAAAAAAGCCAAGGCCCCCCGCGACAACGATCCCGCCAAGCTCTCGAAAGACATTAAAGTGGAGCGCGGCCTGGCCCCGGCAGCCGGGTTTGAAGCCGCCGCGCCCAGCACCCCAGCACCTGCCGCTCCCGGCGCTCCGGCGGGGCAACGCAGCGACTTCCTGAGCCTGATCGGCGCGGCGCGGCAAGAAGTCCAAGCGCTGTTTGAGATTTCTCAGGATTTGGGCAATTCGCTCAGCTTGGACGAAACATTATCACTGCTGGGCGTGCGCCTGCGCCGCATCGTGCCGCATCACGGCCTCGCGATCTGGGTTCAGCGCGGCGGAATTTTGATGCCCGAATTCGTGTCGGGCGATGACTTCCGCTTGTTCTCTTCCCTGCAGATTCCAGTGGGCCAAGGATTGTCCGGTTGGGTGGCGGAAAACCGCAAAGCGATTCTCAACGGGAATCCATCGGTCGAGTCCGGATATCTGAGCGATCCCACAAAGTTTTCGGCGCTGCGCTCGGCACTGGCCGTACCGCTCGAAGGAAGTGGAGGCGTTGTAGGAGTGCTGACTCTGTATCACTCCGACCGCGATGCCTTCACCAAAGATCACCTGCGCATTCTGCTGGCGATCAACGCCAAGATTGCGCTGTCGATTGAGAACGCGCTGCGCTACCGGCAGGCCGAGACTTCGGCCACCACCGACTATCTCACCGGATTGCCGAACGCCCGCTCCTTGTTCCTGCAACTGGATGCCGAGTTATCGCGCAGCCGCCGCAGCAAGCAGCCGATGACGGTGCTGACCATGGATCTCGATGGCTTCAAACAAGTCAACGACCGCTTTGGGCACCTCGAAGGCAACCGCGTTCTGCGCGCCATCGGCGCCGGACTGAAATCAGTGTGCCGCGAATACGACTTGGTGGCCCGCATGGGCGGCGATGAATTCGTATTGGTTATGCCGGGCGCACGCGCGGGCGAACTCAGCGCCAGATTCGAACAATTGCGCACCGTGATCTCTCAGGTGTCACATGAAATGTTTTCGGGCGATCTCTTGAGCATCAGCATCGGCACCGCGTATTACCCCGAAGACGGCGCCGACGCCGAAGAACTTCTTTCGGTGGCGGACCGCCGCATGTATTCCGAAAAGCATTCGCACCGCGAGCAAGCGAGCGCATCTTCGCGAGTAGTGCGCGAGCGCGAACACACCACCAACGTGCTGGTCAATTGAGTTTTTCCGCGGTGGATCACTTCATATCCTGAATATCGCGCAGGTAGCGGGCCAGGTTGTCGATCCGCACACGCCCCAAGTCCACGTCGCTTGTTACCCGCGAGAAAATGGGTCCCCACACCGGCATCTCGCTCGAGCCGTGTCCGGTCGTCAATTCCTCCCCCGCGATGATCTTCTCCACGCGCATCAGGGGGAAGGTGTCGTGATTACGGATCGAAATGCGCCGCAGATCGGACGGCGGAACTCTAAGCGACCCCGCCATCGGACCCTTGCCCTTGGCATCCAGCCCGTGGCAGGAAGCGCAGTAGGACTTAAACAAATCCTTGCCCTGGATGGAAACAATCAGTTTCACTTCCGCGGGCCTTTTCGTAGTGTCCTGCGCCCACGACGGGGCGCCGCAGAATGCTACTGCCGCGAACCAAACGCCAACCTTGAACATGTGCTTTGCCTCTTGCTGCAAGTATACGTGCATGCGAACGGCCCTTCCATTGCACTAGCGCAGGTGTATGCGGAGAACCAATATGACTGCCACTATCAACATCACCTCGAAATTCTTGAATATGGACGATCTTAAGCTGCTCGCGCGGCACACCGGACCTTGCGTAACCGTAAGCATTCCGGGATATCAACCGGGAGCGGGTGGCGGGAGCCGTCATGCGCATCTGCGGCATCTGGCGCAAACCGCCGCCGATCAACTGGGTCATTTGAACCGTCCGGAGACCGGCGAAATGGCCGCAGCTTTGGACCTGATTGCCGGCACTTTGGACAACGGGCACGGCGGCCCGGGCGTCACCCTGTTCTGCGCCCCGGGTTTTACGGCCTCTTACGAGACCCCGGGTGTGCGCGCCGATGCCGTCATAGTCGGGGACCGCTTCGATCTGCTGCCACTCTTGACCGCCGCGATGATCCCCAGCCGGTTTTTCGTTCTGGGGGTGAGCCGGAACCGACTTCGCTTGTTCCGCTACGCGGACGGACGCGTCGAAGAGCTGGCGCTGCCGGCCGCGGTGCCGCCGAGTCTCGAAGCGGCGAGTGCGTTTGACGAGCCCGAGCACACGATGGACAGCCACTCCGCGGCTGGCCCTTCGGTAGGCGGGCTACGCGGAGTACGCTTCGCCAGCTCCGGCGATCGCGACTCGGACGCCGTCCATCTGCGGCACTTCTTCGGATTGGTGGATCGCGGTCTCAAGGAGACGCTGAACGGCGAGCCGCTGTTCCTGGCGGGCGTACAGGAGGAGTTGTCGCTTTACCGCAAGACGGCCAAGTATTCGCACATTTTCGAGTCGGAATGCCACGGCAACGCGGAGCACGCCTCGCTCGATCAAGTGGCGAGGCACGCCGCCGCCGGAGCGCTGCGGGAGTATCGTTTGGCCGCGGAGCGCGCGCTGAAAGCGTTGCCCGAAATCCGCGACAAAATCGCCGGAGACGCAGATGGAGTTTTCATAGCGGCCAATGAAGGCCGCGTGCGGCAAATCTTCGTGGCTGAAGAAGGCGCTCCGGAGGAAAACATCAACGCCGCTGTAGTCGAAGGTTTGCGCACCGGCGCCGATGTATTCGCCTATCCAGGAAAAGAATTGCCGGGCTTCGGAGCCATCGCCGCGGTGCTGCGCTATTAGGCTACTTTGAAGGGACGCTTGCGGGGCGTTGTGAATGCAATTGAGTGAGTGCGCCGATCTATTTTAGTTCGTGAGTCCCTCCAAACGATCGAGCAGACTGAGAAGCGGCTGGTCCTTCGGGAGGAACCACATTATCTTTTCGCGACCGTATTCCTTGTCTTTGGAGTCCTAACTATTGTTGATGTTGCGGTGCAAACACAGTTGAAATTTGAAGGAACGTGGAGTTTTGTTGTCTTCTCTGTGTGCGCTCTTTTCCTATGTTTCGCACTGTACGGTTCGACGGAATCTACAATTAACATGCACAGTGAATCGGACGTGCTCGAAGTCAAGCGGAGGCTCGGTCCACTTGTCTTCGCGAAACATTATCGGGTGCGGGAAATATCCAGAATTTTCGAGTGGAAAACGCGCAAAGGAAATGCGCTGAGACTTCAACTATCCACGGGAAAGAAAAAGAACTTAACCCTATTTACTGAGTACTCGCATCTTAGCGACCAAGCGAGGTTATTGAACCGCCTGATCATGGATGCTCAAAATACACCGCCCCAGTAGCTCGCTTCAGGCCGCTTTAAATTCGGGCTCGCGGAGGAGTTCTAGGAACGCCTGCGCGGCGGCGTGGAAGCGTTTTTTCTTGCGATGAATGATGCCTAGCGGGCGGTAGAGTTCGGACGCTGCTAGGGGAATCGCGGCTAACCGGCCCTGCGACACTTCGTCGCGCAAGATGCGGGCGGGCAGGATGCTGACGCCGGTGCGGTGCGCTACGGCTTCCTTGATCATTTGCAGGTTGTCGAAATGCAGGGTTTGCGTCACCTCGATTTCGTGCTCGCGGAGGAAGCGGTCGACTTCGCGGCGGATGGGCAGGTCTTCATCGAAACCGATGAAATCGACGCCGTTGAGATCTTCCAGTTTCACGCGGCCGCGCTTGGCTAGCGGATGATCGGGCGCGGCGGCGAGCACCATTTCTTCTTGGCGCCAGGGGATCACGGTGATTTCGCGGCTAGGCTCGGGATAGCTGACTAGGCCGAGATCGGCTTGATCGGCCAGAACGGCGGAATATACTTTTTCGGGGCGCAAGTATTCCACTTCGAGATGCGCTTTTGGCTGGCGGCGGGAGAACTCGTCCTCTAGCTGCGCCATCTCGCTTAAGCCTACCGAATAGATAGCGGCGATCTTCACGGTGCCGTCGACATCGTGCTTTAACTGATGCAGCGCGACCTCGAATTCTTCTTTGCGGCGCAGCACGTCACGGCAGAAATCGCTGTACAACTGACCGGCCGAATTGACCACCAGTGGTCGGGTTGACCGGTCGAGTAGAATAATACCAAGCGTCCGTTCCAGGTCCTGGACGTGCTGGCTGGCGGCCGACTGGCTGACCTGATTCATGGCGGCGGCGCGGCTGAAGCTCCTCGTTTGAGCGATATCTCTGAAGAGTTTTAGGTTCTCGTAGTCCACTGGAAGCTATCGTAACATCACCTTGGCTAATATTGCAAGGCTATAAATTCTGTTGACGTGATATTGTCGTCTAAGGTATTCTGAACCATGCCCTACCCTCCCGAAAAACAGGGACTCTATGACCCGCGTCATGAGCACGATGCCTGTGGCATGGGCTTCGTGGTGAATCTGGATGGCCGCAAAACCCACGAAATCGTGCAAAAAGGCATCCAGATTCTGATCAATCTGACGCATCGCGGGGCTTGCGGATGCGATCCGGAAACGGGCGATGGCGCGGGCGTGTTGATCCAGATCCCGCATGATTTTTTTGCGCGGGAGTGTGCGAAGTTGGGCTTCACGCTGCCGGAGCCGGGCGAGTACGGCGTGGGCATGATGTTTCTGCCGGTGGAAAATGCCCAGCGGCTGCTGTGCGAGGGGATTGTCGAACGCATTGCTCGCGAAGAAGGCCTGACGGTTCTGGGGTGGCGTGACACGCCGCTGCACGGCGATGCCATTGGGCGCCAGGCGCGCGCGACGCAACCTTATATCGAGCAGATTTTCATTCAAAAGGGCGAGGGCGCGGACGGCCAGCCCCTGACGCAGGACGAATTCGAGCGGAAACTGTATGTAGTCCGCCGGCGCGCTGAGATGGAAGTGGCGGCGAGCGAGTTCGACGGCAACGAATTTTTCTACGTGCCGTCGATGTCCTCGCGGGTCATCATCTATAAAGGGCTGCTGCTGGCGCCGCAGATTTCCGACTTCTATCTGGAATTGGCCGATCCGCTGGCCAAGAGCTCGCTGTGCATGGTGCACCAGCGCTTTTCGACGAACACTTTTCCCACTTGGAAGCTGGCGCATCCTTACCGCATGATCTGCCATAACGGGGAGATCAATACTGTTCGCGGCAACGTGAACTGGATGAACGCGCGGGAGTCGGTGTTGCGGTCGGATCTGTTTGGCGAAGATTTGTCCAAAACGTTCCCGGTGATTCGTCCGGGCGGCAGCGACACCGCTTCACTCGATAACGCGGTCGAGATGCTGACGCTGGCGGGGCGCGAGCTGCCGCATGTGATGGCGATGCTGATCCCGGAAGCTTGGGACGCCGACACGACGATGCCCGACGACAAGCGGGCGTTCTACGAATATCACGCGTCGCTGATGGAGCCGTGGGATGGACCTGCTGCCGTGGCGTTCACGGACGGCAAGTGGCTGGGAGCGACGCTTGATCGCAATGGGCTGCGTCCGGCGCGGTACTTGGTGACCACCAGCAATGAATTGATCCTGGCCTCGGAAACCGGCGTGCTGCCGATTAAGCCGGAGGAAGTGCAGTACAAAGGCCGGCTGCAGCCGGGACGCATGCTACTGGTGAATCTGGAAGAGCATCGCATTGTGCCCGACGAAGAGATCAAGCACATGCTGGCTTCGCGGCAGCCTTACGGCGAGTGGTTGAAGGAAAAGCAGCTCACACTCGAGCAACTGCCGCAGCCGCCGCGGGTTTACGGATTCGATCCGGAGACGGTGCTGACCAGGCAGCGGGC
>Ga0070666_10002894_pt1 | contig 10363 bp, 10 predicted proteins | sample KBSS23metaG_FD_64677 | JGI IMG/M metagenome (GOLD analysis project Ga0070666, IMG submission 64677) | Switchgrass rhizosphere microbial communities from Kellogg Biological Station, Michigan, USA - KBS S2-3 metaG | ecosystem: Host-associated > Plants > Roots > Rhizosphere > Soil ... | reverse complement strand
GAATGCCGAGCCGCCGGAACGCCTCGGGATGCTTGAGCGGCAGCTCCACGCCCTCCTTCAGCCGATCCCGCGCATCGTCGAGCCCGCCGATGTCGTCCCAGGTGATTCGGGGGGCTTCGACCATCACCTCGCGCATCGCCGAGGGCTGGACCCGCTTCAGGGCATTGTCGAAGTCGCGCAGCTCGACCGACAGCGCGTCGAGGATCTCGGTCGGAATCGTCTCCTCGGCGAGGTTGAGCCGCGGCATGATCCGGCGCACGGCCTCGAGCGCCGCTTCGCGCGTCAAAGCGGCAAGGTCGGCGCCGACGAAGCCGTAGGTGCGCCGCGACAATTCATCGAGATTGACGTCGGGAGCGAGCGGCATGCCGCGAGTATGGATGCCGAGGATCTCGCGCCGGCCCGGCTCGTCGGGCACGCCGACGACGATTTCACGGTCGAAGCGGCCGGGGCGGCGAAGCGCCTCGTCGATCGCTTCGGGCCGGTTGGTCGCGGCGATCACCACCGTGTTCTGGCGCGGCTCCATGCCGTCGAGCAGGGTCAGCAGCTGGGCAACGAGCCGCTTTTCGGCCTCGCCGGTCACCTGGCCGCGCTTCGGCGCAATCGAATCGATCTCGTCGATGAAGATGATCGACGGGGCAGCCTGCGCCGCCTGCTCGAAAATCTCGCGGAGGCGGCGTTCGCTCTCGCCATAGGCGGAGCCCATGATCTCGGGGCCGGCGATGCTGAAGAACCGGGCGGCGCTCTCGTTGGCGACGGCGCGGGCGAGCAATGTCTTGCCGGTGCCGGGCGGGCCGTGGAGCAGGACACCGCGCGGCGGATCGACTCCGAGACGCTGGAACAGCTCGGGATGGCGCAGCGGCAACTCGACCATCTCGCGCAGCGCATCGATCGTGTCGCGCATGCCGCCGAGATCGTCGTACGTGACGTCGGCGCGGCGCTCGCCGTCCTTGGCCGAGAATTCGGGAAGCAGCTCGACCGCGGTCTTGGCGTCGATGTGGACGATGCCCTTGGGCGAGGCCGAGACGACGACCAGACGCAGCTCCTGCAGCGCGAAGGCCGGTGCGTTGAGCATCTGGCGAATCGGCTCTGGAACGTCGGAATTGACGCGCTGATGACCGACGGTCGAGACGGTATCGCCCTCGACCAGCGGACGCCCGGCGAAGGTGCGCTTCAGCGCGTCGGCCGAGCCTTGCAGCCGGACGTTGGGCTGCGCCGGCGCGAACACGACTCGCGTCGCGGCTTTCGACTCGGCCTTGCGGACTTCGACATAATCGCCCGAGCCGACGCCTGCGTTGGCGCGCTGGAGGCCGTCGAGCCGGATGATGTCGATGCCTTCGTCCTCGCCGTAGGGGCGGATTGCTCGGGCCGCGGTCGAGCGCCGGCCGACGATCTCGATCACGTCGCCTTCGGCCAGCTCGAGCGCTTCCATCAGCGTCTCGGGCAGGCGAGCGAAGCCGCGGCCGCTGTCAGCCGGCGGCAGGCTCGCCACTTGCACCTTGCGCGATGTCACTCGATCGATCGTGTCGGTCTCAGCCATGTCTTCTCCTGGTGGAGCCCCTCATGCCGGAAGCGTAACAGTTTCTTGCCGCCTCGGTTCAATATTTGATCGCTCCCGCGATTTTGCGAACGACCGAGCGAGGAGCGAAGCGGGTGCTCGTCGCGCCGATCTTGTTGACCAGACCCGGAACCACCACCGCGCGGTTTTTCTCCAGGCCCTCAATTCCAGCCGTGACGACCTCGGGCGCGTCCATCGCGGTGCGGTCGAATAGGCTGTTCCCGCCGAACCCGGCGACATTGCCGAACTCGGTCCGGGTCGGTCCAGGGCACAGGCAGCTGACCTTCACCTTGTGCGGCTTCAATTCCTCGTGAAGCGCTTCGGTGAATGACAGGACGAACGCCTTGGTGGCGAAATAGACCGCCATGTTCGGCCCGGGCTGGAAAGCCGCGGTCGAGGCGACGTTGAGGATCGCGCCCGACCTGCGCTCGATCATCGCCGGAGCGGCAGCGCGGCATAGGTCCATCAGCACGCCGACGTTGAGGTCCACCATCTGCCGCTCGCGCTTCGCGTCGAGCTCGGCGAAGCGGCCGATCAGCCCGAAGCCGGCATTGTTGACCAACAGATCGACCTCCTCGCCGGCCGCCGCCACGTCGGCGAGCAGCTTCGCTGCGGCATTCGGCTTCGACAGGTCGATTGCGATCGCCCGGGCATTGCCGAGCTCCTTCGCCAGTTGGTCGAGCCGATCCTTGCGCCGGGCGGCGAGCACCAGCCGGTGCCCGCGCTTGGACAGCTGGCGGGCGAACTCGACTCCGAGCCCCGCCGACGCCCCGGTGATCAGCGCGACTGTGTTCAACCGACGGTTGCCTTGATGATCTTGCCCGGCTCGCGCGGCGGTTCGCCGGTGGGGAGCGCATCGACATGCTCCATGCCGCTCTCGACCTGGCCCCAGACGGTATATTGGCCGTCGAGGAAGCTCGCGTCGTCGAACACGATGAAGAACTGGCTGTTGGCGCTGTTCGGATCGTTGGAGCGGGCCATGGAGGCGGTTCCGCGCACGTGCGGCTCGCGGCTGAATTCCGCTTTGAGGTTGGGCAGGTCGGAACCGTGATAGCCGGTCCCGGTCGGGTCGCCGCCCTGAGCCATGAAGCCGGGAATCACGCGATGGAAGGCGACGCCGTCGTAGAAACCGCTGTTGGCGAGATCGGTGATGCGCTGCACGTGCTGCGGCGCCAGATCGGGCCGGAGCTTGATGACGACATCGCCGCCGGTTGAAAGCTTCAGGGTCAGGCGCTCGGCATCGGCCATCAGTCATTCCTCAAATAATAGGTTCGAAAGGCGGCGATTTAGGTGCCCCGGCCTGCTTGCGCCAGTGGAGCCCCGCCAATAGGAGGGCGGCTCGGGACAGCCAGTCAGTTTTCGGGGGTTGGAATGAGCGAGCGCGAGATCATCGCCACCGCCGCCCCGGAAGAGGAGCAGGGCTCGGCCATCGACGAAGAGGACCGGCTGCGTCCGGAGTTCGTCGACAAGGTCCTCGACGCCGTCGAGACCGGCGACGACGAGACCGCCCGCAAGCTGGTCCAGCCGCTCCACCCGGCCGATGTCGCCGACCTCATCGAGCTCGCCCGTCGCGACGAGCGCGAAGGGCTGGTCAAGGCGCTTGCCGGGATCATCAGCCCCGACGTGCTTGCCGAGCTCAACGACTATGTCCGCGAAGACCTGCTCGACGAGATGGAGCCGCAGCAGGTCGCGGACATCGCCGGCCAGCTCGACACCGACGACGCCGTCGCGCTGATCGAGGACCTCGATCGCGACGAACAGCAGGCGGTCCTCGAGCGGATGGAGCCGGACGATCGCGCCGCGGTCGAAGAAGCGCTCAGCTTCCCGGAGGAATCCGCCGGCCGACTCATGCAGCGCGACCTGTGCGCGGTGCCGGAGCACTGGAACGTCGGCCAGGTCATCGATTACCTGCGCTCGACCAAGGACCTGCCCGACGACTTCTGGGAGGTGTTCGTCGTTACGCCGAACCACCATCCCGTCGGCACCTGCAAGCTGTCGTTGATCCTGCGCATGCCGCGCAAGACGCTGGTGAGCGACATCATGCAGCGCGAGCAGACACTGATCCCGGTCGACATGGACCAGGAAGACGTCGCGCTGCGCTTTCAGAAATACGCGTTGGTCTCGGCGGCGGTGACCGACGATTCGGGCCGGCTGGTCGGCATGATCACGGTCGACGACATCGTCCACATCATCCAGCAGGAAGCGGGCGAGGACATCACCCTGCTGTCCGGCGCAGGCGAGGGGGATATCAACGAGCCGATCGGGATGACCGTGCGCACCCGCGTCGTGTGGCTGATCATTAACCTCGCCGCCACGATCTGCTCGGCCTCGGTGGTCGGCCTGTTCCAGGGCGAGATCCGCAAATATGCTTTGCTCGCTGCGCTGATGCCGATGGTCTCGGCGCTCGGCGGCAATGCCGGGACGCAGACGCTGGCGGTGGTCGTCCGCGCGCTCGCGACCAACCAGCTGACCAGTTCCAACACGGCGTGGATGCTGCTGCGCGAATTTCGCATCGCCATCGCCAACGGGATCGCGCTTGGCGTGGTCGGCGCGCTCGGCACGTTCGTCGTGCTTCGCGACGTCAAATTGTCGGCGGTGTTCGCTGTCGCGCTGATCATCAACAGCCTCGTCGCCGGCCTCGTTGGGGTGCTGGTGCCGGTGACCCTCGACAAAGCGCGGATTGACCCGGCCGTCTCCTCCGCGGTGTTCGTAACGACCATGACGGACGTGATGGGCTTCTTCAGCTTCCTCGGCCTCGCGGCGATCTTCCTCACCCGCTAAGCGCTTGAATCACCGCTGGTTCGCGGCCAGATCGAACCTGTGCCGAACCTGCATCTGACCAAGGTCGCCTTCGGGTGCCGAACCATTGACGCGCTTCAGAAGCGCGTCGCTTCGCGAGCGTCGGGCGGTGAAGTGCGCGTGGTCACCCGGATGCGGCCGAAGCGGGCGGACGAACTGATCGGCGGGTCGATCTATTGGATCGTCAAGCACCGGCTGATCGGCCGGCAGGAGATCCTCCGCTTCGAAGAGCGCAAGGACGGCCGGATCGACATCGTCCTTTCGGCCGAGCTCGAGCTGATCGCGCCGCACCCCAAGCGCGCGCATCAGGGCTGGCGCTATCTCGAAGCGGGCAATGTGCCTGGCGGGGAAAGCGACGACAGCGGTCTCTCCGAGCTTCCCCCGTTGCTCTACACGCGGCTGGCGGCGCTGGCGCTGGTTTAGTCATCTTGCCGACTCTTCAGAGCGCCGGTATCGCCGCCGAAACGGCAAAATGGAGGCAGGCATGACGGTATCCGCGGCGATTGACGGCAAGGTGGCGGAGCGGGCGATGCTGAGGCATCCCTTCTACCAGGCGTGGACCGAAGGCCGCCTGCCGCTCGACACGCTACGCGATTATGCGCGGCAATATTTCCACCATGTCGACGCCTTCCCGCGCGCGGTCAGCGCAGTGCACAGCGCCTGTCCCGACCGCGACGGTCGCCGGATGCTGGCTGAGAACCTCGCCGAAGAAGAGGGCATCGACGCTGGCAAACAAGACCATGCGAGCCTGTGGCTCATGTTCGCCGCCGGGCTCGGCGAGAGCGAGGACGCGGTACGCGCCCAGCAGCTCAACGGCGAAACCCAGGCGCTGATCGACACCTTCCGCAAGCTCTCGCGGCAATCCTATGCCGCAGGTCTCGGCGCGCTCTATGCCTACGAAAGCCAGTTCCCGGATGTCGCGAGCGCCAAGATCGAGGGGCTGATCGACCGCTACGGCATTGCCGACGAGGAGACCCTGCGGTTCTTCCGGGTCCATGAAAGCGCCGACGTGGAGCATAGCGCGGTCTGCCGCCAGCTGCTCGATCGCCTGTCCGAGGCAGAGAAAGCGGAAGCCGTGGCTGCGGGCGAGGAGCTCGCCGGAGCCCTGTGGAACTTCCTGTCGGGCGTCGAGGCGCGCGCCTCGGTTCAGTAACCGGCCGGACCCGCGCCCTTGCAGCCGGTGACGGTCGCCGAGCCGACGGCGTGCACCGTGCACGACGGCGCGCCGGCGAGGGTGACCGACGCCGTCCCGAGACTGTCGATCGTCGCTTCGTTGGTGACCTGCGCCTTGACCGTTGCGCCGCCTTCCGCGCCGATGGTCGCATCGGTCGCGGTAAGGCCGGTGGCATCGAGCGACGACAGACCGCGAACCATTGCGGTGAACTTGCCGGCGCGGCCGCTCAACGCCGCATTGGCGGTGCCGACGACATTCACGCGGAGCTGATCGACGTCGGCATTGCCGATCGTCGCTCCGCCCGATCCTTCGACCGACAGGTCGAACTTCAGGCCTTTTACCCGGTCGATGTCCAGGCTGCCCGAGCCGTTGAGCCACGCCGAGCTCAGCTCATGGGTGCCGACGGTGACTTCGACCGGCCCGGCAGACTGGCCGGGATAGCCGCCCCAGCTCGACGGGTTGGTGCGGACGATCAGAGTCTGGCCTTGGACCTCGACCGAAACGCCGTCGACGGCGCGGCTCGAGCCGGTCGCCTGGGCGAAGGGGGCGACTCCGGTCGAAAGGCGGACCCGGTAGGGCCCGTCGACTCTGATCTTCTCGAAGCCGCTGACTCCGAAGTTGCGGGTGGCCGCGGCGGCTGGGGCCGCGAGCGCGGAAGCGATCAGCAGTGCGGTGGCGAAGGTGCGCATGACCGCACCTTCCTACAGCAGGATTAAAGCCGCTTTAAGAGCGTGCCGTCACGAGCAGCGGACGTCGCCCGATCCGGCCTTGCTGATGCTGCACTTGGCACCGCCCGTCACGTCGACGTCGCCCGAGCCCATGATGCTGACATCGGCGGTGCCGGTCGCGCGGGTCGAGACGCTGCCCGATCCGGCGATGGAGACCTTGGCGTCCTGCGCCTGTATGCCCTTGGCGTCGATGTCGCCCGATCCGGCGATGTCGAAGCTTGCGGCTCTGGTCCGGCCCCCGCCCGCCTTGGCCGCACCTGATCCGGCGATCGCCAGCTTCAGTTCCTGTACGTCGAGCGTCGCGACGTTGAGCGCGCCCGATCCGGCGACGGTGCCGTCGAAGCGCTCGCCGCGCACCTGGTCGACCTGGACGTCGCCCGAGCCGGCGATGGTGGCGCCGCGCAGCTGCGGCACGGTGACTGCGAGCTGGACCTTGCCGTGGAAATGCCAGCCGGTGTGGAACCAGCCGTTCTGCCGCTCGGGATGGATCGACAATTCCCCGTCTTTGACCTCGACCACCATATGCTCGATCATCTTTTGCGGACCGCGCGCCGAGACGCTCGGTCCCGAGCCGGTGCGGACGGTCACGTCATAGGGGCCGGCGACCTCGATCCGGTCGAACCCGCCGACCTGATAGTTGCGGGCGATGGCCGGGCCGCCGTCTTCGTCGCGGGTATGGCCGCAGGCCGAGGTGGCGGCGGACGCGGCGATGACGGCCGCAGCGATGGACTTGCGCATGGTCGCTCCTATCGTGTGTGTTATCGAAGCAATACACTGGCTGGCACGCTGTCGCAAGGCAAAAGAAAAGGGCGCCCGGTGAGGGGCGCCCTTCCTGGTTTCGTCAAGAAGCCCGAGGCTCAGGCGTCTTCCTTGGCCTTGTGATGGATGACCGCGGCCTTGTTGAGGATCTCGAGGATCTTAGCCAGCGCCGACTTCTCATCGGTCTGCTCCATCGCCCCGAGCTCGCGCGCCAGGCGCGACGAGGCAGCTTCGAAAATCTGCCGCTCGGAATAGCTCTGCTCCGGTGCGTCGTCGGGACGGAACAGGTCGCGAGTCACCTCGGCGATCGAGGTCAGATCGCCCGAATTGATCTTCGCTTCATATTCCTGGGCGCGGCGCGACCACATGGTGCGCTTGACCTTGGGCTTGCCCTTGAGGGTCTCGAGCGCGTCCTTCATCGTCTTGTCCGACGACAGCTTGCGCATGCCCACCGAGTCCGCCTTGTTGACCGGAACTCGGAGCGTCATCTTTTCCTTCTCGAAGCGAAGGACGTAGAGATCGAGACGGCATCCGGCGATTTCGGTGCTTTGCAGCTCGACGACACGGCCAACGCCATGCTTGGGGTAAACAACATAATCGCCGACGTCGAAGCTAAGCGCCTTTGTAGCCATTATACACCTTTCCAAATGCGGCAGACGAGCCAGCACCGAAGTGCCGCCCCCCGAAGCGACCGATGGTCGTGGCTCCCCGGCCAGGTTCCTAAGGCTTTCCCTTATGAATTTAAGGCCGCAGCTGAATCGCTCGCGGCCCCGCAAGACAGTTTTATAACAGAACTCGCCTCAAATTGCGAGTCCGAGTTGGCGAGGCTCGGCGCCCTGCTCTTCACATAGGTTATGGAGCCCCAGGCCGAGCAGCCGGATGCCCTTGGACAGCGGGTGGAGGGCGGCGAGGAGCGCCTGACCAGTGGTCGTGAACGCCGCCAGGTCGGGCACGTTCGAGGCGAAGCTCTTCGACCGCGTGATAATGGTGAAATCGCCGAACTTGACCTTGAGCGTCACCGTTCGCCCGGCGACCTCGGCGCGCTCGACCCGCGCCCAGGCGTACCCGGCGATGCGCTCGAGCTCGGCCGCGAGGCGGTCGGGGTCACTCAGATCCTCGTCGAAGGTGCGTTCGGCGCTGACCGACTTGTACGGCCTGTCGGGCCTGACCTCGCGCTCGTCGATTCCGCGGCAAATGCGCCAGTACCATTCGGCTGAGCTGCCGAACTTCGCCTGGAGCGCAGGGATCGACCATTCGCGCAGGTCCGCGCCGGTCATGATCCCGAGCCGCTCCATCTTCTTCGCGGTGACCGGGCCGACGCCATGGAAGCGGGCGACCGGGAGCGAGGCGACGAAGTCCGGCCCGCGCTCGGGGGTCACGACCGTGAGGCCATCCGGCTTGCGATAGTCGGAAGCGAGCTTGGCGATGAACTTGCAATAGCTGACGCCGGCCGATGCAGTGAGGGCGGTCTCCCCGCGGATCCGGCGGCGGATGTCTTCGGCGATGGCCCGCGCCGTGCCGAGGCCGTGGCGGTCCTCGGTCACGTCGAGATAGGCCTCGTCGAGGCTCAGCGGTTCGACCAGGTCGGTATAGTCGAAGAAGATCGCGCGGATCTGCTGCGACACCGCGCGATAGACGTCGAAGTTCGACTTGACGAAGATCAGCTCGGGGCAGCGGCGCTTGGCCGTGACCGAGGGCATGGCCGAGCGGACTCCGAACTTCCGCGCTTCGTAGCTCGCCGCCATGACCACCCCGCGATGCTGCCCGCCGACTGCGACGGGCTTGCCGCGGAGCTCGGGATGGTCGCGCTGCTCGACCGACGCATAGAAGGCGTCCATGTCGACATGGATGATCTTGCGCGTGGGGCGGTCGTCACTTTGCATCGCGGGCGCGTTCTGATTAAGGCGCGCGGCCATGAACATCCACGAATATCAGGCGAAAGAGCTGCTCGCGAAATATGGCGTACCGGTCCCCGCCGGCTTCGCCGCGATGAGCGCCGACGAAGCGGTTGAGGCGGCCAACAAGCTGCCCGGGCCTTTGTGGGTCGTGAAGGCGCAGATCCACGCCGGCGGCCGCGGCAAGGGCAAATTCAAGGAGCTCGAACCGGACGCCAAGGGCGGGGTCCGCCTCGCCCATTCGGTCGACGAAGTGCGCGAGCACGCCGCCGAGATGCTCGGCAAGACCTTGGTCACGGTCCAGACTGGGCCCGCGGGCAAGCAGGTGCAGCGCCTCTACATCACCGACGGCGTCGACATCGCCAAGGAATTCTACCTCGCGTTGCTGGTCGACCGCGAGACCGGGCGCATCGCCGTCGTCGCCTCCACCGAAGGCGGCATGGACATCGAGACGGTCGCTCACGACACGCCCGAGAAGATCACCACCATCACCATCGACCCCGCGACCGGCCTGATGCCGCACCACGGCCGCGAAGTGGCGGCTGCGCTTGGGCTCAGCGGCGACCTCGCCAAGCAGGCGGGCAAGGTGCTCGGCAGCCTCTATCAGGCATTCATCGGCACCGACGCCTCGCAGATCGAGATCAACCCGCTGGCGATCAGCGACCAGGGCCAGCTGTTGGTACTCGACGCCAAGGTCGGGTTCGACAACAATGCCGAGTTCCGCCACCCCGACCTCCAGCAGCTGCGCGACCTCTCGGAAGAGGATCCGATGGAAATCGAGGCGTCGAAATATGACCTCGCCTACATCAAGCTCGACGGCAACATCGGCTGCATGGTGAACGGTGCCGGGCTCGCCATGGCGACGATGGACATCATCAAGCTGAACGGCGCCTTCCCGGCCAACTTCCTCGACGTCGGCGGCGGCGCCTCGAAGGAAAAGGTCACCGCGGCGTTCAAGATCATCCTGTCCGACCCCGCAGTGAAAGGCATCCTCGTCAACATCTTCGGCGGCATCATGCGCTGCGACATCATCGCCGAAGGCATCGTCGCAGCGGCGCGCGAGGTCGATCTGCGCGTCCCGCTGGTCGTCCGGCTCGAAGGCACCAATGTGCAGCAGGGCAAGGACATCCTCGCCTCATCAGGCTTGCCGATCATTCCGGCCAACGACCTCGGCGACGCGGCAAGGAAGATCGTAGCGGAAGTAAAGAGCCCGGTTGCTGCTTAGTCCCGTCACCCCCGCGAAGGCGGGGGTTCCGCTTTCTCTTGGGCGGGTTGAAGAAAAGCGGGATTCCCGCTTTCGCGGGAATGACAAATTGGAGAAACGCAGATGAAGGTACTCGTCGCGGTCAAGCGCGTCATCGATTTCAACGTGAAGCCGCGGGTCAAGATGGACGGCTCCGGAGTCGATCTCGCCAACGTCAAGATGAGCATGAACCCGTTCGACGAGATCGCG
>Ga0070666_10002891_pt1 | contig 10367 bp, 11 predicted proteins | sample KBSS23metaG_FD_64677 | JGI IMG/M metagenome (GOLD analysis project Ga0070666, IMG submission 64677) | Switchgrass rhizosphere microbial communities from Kellogg Biological Station, Michigan, USA - KBS S2-3 metaG | ecosystem: Host-associated > Plants > Roots > Rhizosphere > Soil ... | reverse complement strand
TTCAACTGCGGCGCGATCTCGCCGACGCTGATCGAGAGCGAGCTGTTCGGCCACGAGCGCGGGAGCTTCACCGGCGCCCAGCGCCGCCACAAGGGGTACTTCGAGCGCGCCCACACCGGCACCCTGTTTCTCGACGAGATCACCGAGATGCCGATCGAGCTGCAGGTCAAGCTGCTGCGCGCCCTGGAGACCGGCCAGGTGGTGCGGATCGGCGGCGACACCGCGGTGGACGTCGACGTGCGGGTGATCGCCGCCACCAACCGCGACCCCCACAAGGCGGTGCAGGACGGCAAGATGCGCGAGGACCTGCTCTACCGGCTGCAGGTCTTCCCGGTGCACATGCCCCCCCTGCGCGAGCGGGGCGAGGACATCCAGCTCCTGGCCGAGTACTTCCTGGGCCAGCTCAACGAGCGGCAGGGGACCAGCAAGGCCTGGACCGAGGACTCGCTCGAGCGGCTGCGGACCCACATCTGGCCTGGCAACGTGCGCGAGCTCAAGAACGTGGTCCACCGGGCCTTCATCATGGCCGACCACGAGATCTCCCCCCGCTGCCTCCCCCGGGAGGTCGGCGGCGACTCCGGATCGGTGCGCAGCCTGAACTTCCAGGTCGGCACCTCGATCGAGGACGTGGAGCGCCGGCTGATCATGGCGACGCTCGACGCCTACGGTGGCAACAAGCGGAAAACCGCCGACATCCTGGGAGTCAGCCTCAAGACGTTGTACAATCGCCTCAACACCTACCGCGAAGGCGAAGACTGACCGCGCGGCGGGACATGCAGATCGAACCTTGCAAGCGGCTCGGGCCCTCACCCCTTGAGGTGCTCCTCGGGAGGTTGTATACTCCCGTGCCGTCCGACGACTCATCGAAGACCTGGGATAGGGAGGCTGTGGCACAAATTCTGCTTCAGAGGAACTCTGATAGGCGTGGAATCTGAAGCCACGGGCTCCCAACAACGAAAGGTCAACGTGAGGAGGAGGATGCAATGAACCGTAACCCTTGGATGCTGCGCATACCGGTCGTCTTGCTAACGCTGGTACTTGCGATTTCGCTGAGCGCTTGCAGCTCGACCAAGTCGGCTGGAACGCAGGTTGATGACGCGGCGATCACCGCCAAGATCAAGGCGAAGCTCGCCGCGGACGGCGACATCAACCCGTTCAACATCGACGTGGATACGAATCAGGGAGAAGTCGTCCTGCAGGGAGTCGTCAAGAAGGACGACACCCGCAGGAAAGCCGAACAGTACGCCCGTGACACCGAGGGCGTGAAGAGAGTCAGAAACCTGATCAAGGTGGAAGGCGCTGGCTAGGCGTCAACCTCCTCGTCTTAATCAGTTCCATTTAACAAGGGAGAAAACAAAATGAAGAAGCTGTCCGTTCGCCTTTCGCTTCTCTGCCTGCTCGCCATCCTTCTGATCCCGTTCGCCGGGTGCAAGAAGGAGGAGACGGAGGTCGAGGAGACCCCCGCGACCACGACCGACACCACGACTTCGACCTCGACCAGCACCGAGACCTCGACGTCGATGGGAACCGACACGACGGGCACCACCTCGACGGACATGGGCACCATGGGCACGGACATGACCACGTCCTCGCCGATGGGCTCCGACACGACCCAGCCCCCGGCTGGCAAGTAAGTCGAAAGTCGCGATCGCGATCGAAAAGTCGCTTAGGGGGCGTCCGCGAGCCGGGCGCCCTTTTTGTTTGCCCCGCCTGTAAGAATTCCCCTCGGAAGTGGAAACGGGGCGCTACGACGCCCTCTGGAAGACCTCTTCGAGGAAGCGGCCGGCCGCGGCGCGGAACTCTTCCGTCCACTCATGGCCGCCCTCGAAGATGCAGGGCCGGACGTCGATCCTCTTGCCCCGCAGGAGCTCGACGTCGTGCTCCATCTTGGCGGCGTCGTACCACTCCTCGCTGGAGCCGCGCCCCAGCAGGACCGGCGGGAACCCGCCCAGCTCTCGGGCCTCGATCTCCGGCGGAACGTCCCCGCCCAGCACGACCACGCCGCTGCAGGCGTGGCCGGAGCCGGCCGCCGCCCGGTAGGCCATGGCCGCTCCCTGGGAGAAACCGGCGAAGGCCAGCCGCTCCGAGACCGGGACCTCCCGCCGGACCTCCGCGACCACCCCGGCCACGTAGCGCACGTTGTCCAGGATCGCCCGCTCGCGCTGCTGCCGGGTCATCCAGCTCGCGATGACCTGGCCCGTGCGATTGTAGAAAGGATGCAAGGCCTGCACGGCGCAGAGCACCCAGCGCGAGGCGCCGGGGATGCGCCGCAGCTCCTCCAGGTGGAGATCGGCGTTCTCGCCATAGCCGTGGAAACCCACCAGGAGCGGCGCCCCCTCCGGCTCCGCGGGGATGTCGAGGAGATAGCGGCCATGGACCAGCGTCGCGATCTCCCGCTCCTCCCGGCGGCGTTCGCTCACGCCCGCCGCCTCTCGCCGCGCTGCCGCAAGGGGGCCGAGAGCTCGCGCACCCGCCCTTCCAGGAGAGCCGGAAGGGAGGAGTCCCCTCCCTTCTCCTCGATCAGCCGCACCAGAGCGCTGCCGACCACCACCCCGTCCGCGATCTCCCCCACCGCCGCCACCTGCTCCGGGGTGGAGATGCCGAAGCCCACGGCCAGCGGCGGGTCGAGCCGCTTGCGCAGCCGCTTGACGTCCCGCACCAGGTCGGTGGCCAGGGCCGTACGCTCGCCGGTCACCCCGGTGCGCGACACGTAGTAGACGAAGCCGGTGGAGGCGCCGTTCACCTTGGTCACCCGGTCGCGGGTGCTGGTGGGCGAGAGCAGGAAGATGGTGTCCACCCCCTGCTCGCGCAGGGCGGGGATGAAGTCCCGCTCCCCCTCCTCGGGGGGGAGGTCGACGCAGAGCACGCCGTCCACGCCGGAGGCGGCGGCCTGCTCGGCGAAGCGCTCGACGCCGCGGGCGTGGATGGGGTTGAAGTAGGTGAAGAGGACGATCGGCACGCCCAGCTTGTCGCGGTGGCGGGCCACGATCTGCAGGATGCCGGACATCTTGGTCCCCGCCTCCAGGGCGCGCGTGGCCGCCCGCTGGTTCACCGGGCCGTCGGCGATCGGGTCGCTGAACGGCACCCCCAGCTCGATGATGTCGGCGCCGCCGGCCGCCAGCGCCTCCAGATGGTCGGCGGTGGCCGCCAGGCTGGGATCGCCAGCCATGATGAACGGGATGAAGGCCGGCCGGCCCTCGTGGAGGCAGTTGAAGAAGACTTCGTCGATCGCGCTCATCGCGTCTCTCCCCGCCGGGCCGCGGCCTCGGCGAACGATTCCACGTTGCCTTCGACGGCATGCTCCCGGTCCCAGGCGAGCACCGATTCCACGTCCTTGTCCCCCCGGCCCGAGAGGTTAACCACGATCACCCGCTTGCGCGAGAGCCGGGGGGCGCGCTGGATCGCCTCGGCGATCGCGTGCGAGCTCTCCAGGGCCGGCAGGATCCCCTCGGTGCGGGCCATGCGGTGGAAGGCGGCGATCGCCTCCTCGTCGGTGGCCGAGGTGTACTCGACCCGCCCCTCGTCGTGCAGCCAGACGTGCTCGGGACCGATCGCCGGATAGTCGAGCCCGGCGGAGACCGAGTGGGTGGGGGCGATCTGCCCCTCCTCGTCCTGCAGCACGAAGGTGCGCGTGCCGTGCAGCACGCCCAGCGACCCGCCGGCGAAGCGGGCCGCGTGCTCCCCCCGCTGGCCGCCGCGGCCGCCCGCCTCGACGCCGATCAGCCTCACCCGGCGGTCCTCCAGGAAGGCGGTGAACAGGCCGATCGAGTTGCTGCCGCCGCCGACGCAGGCGATCGCGAGATCGGGCGCGTCGGTGCCCGCCTGCCGCCGGAGCTGGATCTTCGCCTCGTCGCCGATGACGCGATGGAAGTCGCGCACCATGCGGGGGAAGGGATCGGGCCCGAGCACCGAGCCCAGCACGTAGTGGGTGGTGCGCACGTTGGTCACCCAGTCCCGCATGGCCTCGTTGATGGCGTCCTTTAGGGTGCGGCTGCCCGAGTCGACGGGCACCACCTCGGCCCCCAGCAGGCGCATGCGGTCGACGTTGAGCCGCTGGCGGCGCATGTCCTCGCTGCCCATGTAGACCACGCAGGAGAGGCCGAGCGCCGCGGCGGCGGTGGCGGTGGCCACGCCATGCTGGCCGGCGCCGGTCTCGGCGACCACCCGCTCCTTCTCCATCACCCGGGTGAGGAGGCACTGGCCGAGGGCGTTGTTGATCTTGTGGGCGCCGGTGTGGAGAAGGTCCTCGCGCTTGAAGAAGATCCGCGCCCCGTCCAGCTCCTCGGAGAGCCGCTCGGCGTAGTAGAGCGGCGTGGGCCGGCCGGCGAAGTCGTTGAGCAGGGCGGTCAGCTCGCGGCGGAAGGCCCGGGAGCGGTGCGCGCGGTCGTAGGCGCGGGTCAGCTCGGCCAGCGGCGTCATGAGCGTCTCGGGGACGAAGCGGCCGCCATAGGGGCCGAAGTAACCCTCCTCATTCGGAAGGGGTCGGGTTCTCGCCATGCCTCACCTCCTCGAAGAGCCGCCGGAGCAGCTCCAGATCCTTGATCCCTGGGGCGGACTCCACCCGCGAACAGACGTCGATCGCGTAGGGGGCCGCCGCCATCGCCCGGCGGGCGTTGCCGGGGCCGATGCCGCCGGCCAGGAAGAGCCGCCGGTTCTCGATCCCCACGGCCGTTCCATAGTCCCAGGCCTCTCCGGTGCCGCCGTAGAGCGTGCCGTGCGGGGCGTCGATCAGCACGCCCCAGACCTCGCCGTACGCCTCCAGATCCTCCCGCGGGGGGAGCCCGCCGGTGCGGAAGGCCTTGATCGCCCGGGCTGCGAACGGGGCCACGAATTCCGGCCCCTCGCCGCCGCTGAGCTGGACGAGGTCGAGCCCCACCCGCCCGGCGATCTCCTCGACCTCGGGCGCCGGAGCGTCCACGAACACGCCCACCAGCGGGGCCCGGCCCGCCACCTCGGCGGCGATCTCCAGCGCCCGCTGGACCGTCACGAATCTCGGACTGCCCGGATAGAAGTTTAACCCCAGATAATCCGCGCCCATTTCCACCGCCGCCCGCGCGTTGGCGGGATCGGTGACGCCGCAGATCTTCACCTTGACGGCCATCAGACCTCCGTCCCGATCAGCAAGCCGCGCAGCGTGTCCGCGGGATCGTCCGCCAGGAGCAGGGTCTCGCCGATCAGGAAGGCGTCGAAGCCGCTCTCGACCAGGAGCGCCACGTCGAGCGCGTCGCGGATGCCGCTCTCCGCCACCTTCACCGCCTCCGCCGGCAGGCCGGCCAGGAGGGAGATGGAATTCTGGAGGTCGACCTCGAAGGTGCGCAGGTTGCGGTTGTTGATGCCGACCATCTCCCAGGGCTCGCCGCCCAGCTTGGCGATGTCCGCCGCGTCGTGGGTTTCGACCAGCGGGACCAGCCCCAGACCGCGGGCGAGGCGGGCGTAGCGCGCCATCTCCCCGGCCTCGTAAAGGGCGGCGATCAGCAGGATGGCGTCCGCCCCGGCGTCCCGCGCCCAGAGGAGCTGGACCGGGTCGACGATGAAGTCCTTGGCGATCGCCGGCAGCCCCGAGGCCTCCCGGCAGGCGGCGAGCAGGTCGTAGCCGCCGTGGAAGAAGTCGGGCTCGACCACCACCGACAGCGCCGCCGCGCCGTTCTCGGCGTAGAGCCGGGCCTGGACGACCGGATCGACCCGGCCGTGCAAGGAGCCGAGCCGGGGGGAGCCCATCTTGACCTCGGCGATGATCGCCGGATCGCGCCGCCGCGCCCGCAGATGCCCCAGGAAGGCGCTGTTGGAAGGGGTGCGCGGGATGCCCTCCTCCCAGCCGGCGGCGTCCGCGCCGCCCGCCTCGGCGATCCGCCGCCGCCGCTGCTCGCAGATCCGCAGGAGAATGTCCGGAGGCGCGCTCATCCCGAAAAGCTCCGCAGGTCCTCGAGCTTGCGGGCCGCCGCCCCCGAGGCCAGGATCTCGCGGGCCCGCTCGACCCCCTCCTCCAGGCTCCCGGCCGCGCCGCCCACGTAGAGGGCGGCCCCGGCGTTGAGGGCGGTCACCTCCGCCAGCGGCCCGGTCTCGCCGCCGAAGACCCGGCGGACGGCGGCGGCGTTCTCCTCGGGCGTGCCGCCGGCCAGCTCCTCCAGGCGGGCGCGGCGGAGGCCGAAGCGCTCGGGCTCCAGCTCCAGCATCCGCACCTCGCCGCCGCGCACCTCGGCGACCCGGGTGGAGCCGGTGGTGGTGATCTCGTCCAGGCCATCGCCGTGGACCACCAGGGCGTGCTCGGCCCCGAGATCGCGCAGCACGTGACCGATCGGCTCGACCAGGCTCTCGGCGTAGACCCCCATCACCTGCCGCCGGGCCCCCGCCGGGTTGGTCAGCGGCCCCAGGACGTTGAAGATGGTGCGCATCCCCAGCTCCCGGCGCACCGGCATGACCTCGCGCATGGCGGGGTGGAGCAGCGGGGCGAAGAGGAAGGCGATGCCCACCGAGTCGAGCGTGCGGCCGGCGGTCTCGGGGTCGATCTCGATCTTCACTCCCAGGGCGGCCAGCACGTCGGCGCTGCCCGACTTGCTGGAGACCGAGCGGTTGCCGTGCTTGGCCACCGGCACCCCGGCCGCCGCCGCCACCAGCGCCGCGGCGGTCGAGATGTTGAAGGTCCCGCGGCCGTCGCCGCCGGTGCCGCAGGTGTCGACCAGCCCCTCGGTGCGATGCGGGATGGCGATCGCCCGGCGGCGCATGGCGGCGGCGGCGCCGGAGATCTCCGGCACCGTCTCCCCCTTCATGCGCAGGGCGATCAGCAGGGCCGCCTTGAAGACCTCGGACATCTGGCCGTCCATGAGCTGGCCGAAGAGGTCCTCGGTCTCCTCGCGGGTGAGGCTCTCCCCCCCCGTCAGGCGGACCAGCGCGGCGCGGACCTCAAGCGGCATCGGCGCCCTCCACGGCCCGGCCCTTCCGGCAGATCTCGAGGAAGTTGCCCAGCAGGTGGGGGCCGGAGGCGGTCAGCACCGACTCGGGGTGGAACTGCACCCCCCAGTAGGGGAGCTCGCGGTGGCGCATCCCCATCAGGGTGCCGTCGTCGGCCCAGGCGACCGGCTCCAGCTCCCTGGGGAGCGTCCCCTCCTTGACCTCCAGGCTGTGGTAGCGGGTCGCCTCGAACGGGTTGGGCAGGCCGGCGAACACCCCCACGTCCTGGTGGCGGACGGGGGAGGTCTTGCCGTGCATCAGCCTCGGCGCCCGGTCCACCGTAGCCCCGAAGGCCATCCCCAGCGCCTGGTGGCCCAGGCAGACGCCCAGCAGCGGCACCGGCGCCTTGCGGCGGAGCAGCTCGAGGCAGACCCCGGCGTCCTCGGGGCGACCCGGCCCAGGGGAGAGCACGATCCCCTCGGGCCCGCGCGCCAGCAGCGCCTTGACGTTCATCGCGTCGTTGCGGACCACCTCCACCCGCGCCCCCGCCGCCGACAGCATCTGCACGAGGTTGTAGGTGAACGAGTCGTAGTTGTCGATCATCAGGATCACGATCGTCTCTCCAGCTCTTCGGCGAGCGCCACGGCGGTGAGCAGAGCGGCCGCCTTGTTCTTGGTCTCCCGCTCCTCGGCGGCGGGGTCGGAGTCGGCCACGATGCCGGCGCCGGCGGTGATCGAGGTCTCCCCCTCGCGCACCACCAGGGTACGGATGGCGATGCAGGTGTCGAGGTCCCCGGAGAAGGAAAGGTACCCCACCGCGCCCGCGTACGGCCCCCGGGACTCGGGCTCCAGCTGGTCGATGATCTGCATCGCCCGGATCTTGGGGGCCCCCGAGACGGTGCCGGCCGGGAAGCAGGCGAGCAGGGCGTCGAGCGCGTCCTTGCCCGTGGCCAGCTCGGCCTCGACGCTCGAGACCAGATGCATGACGTGGCTGTAGTGCTCGATCTCCATGAAGGTCGGCACCCGCACCGAGCCGGATTCAGCCACCCGGCCGAGGTCGTTGCGGCCGAGGTCGACCAGCATCACGTGCTCGGCCCGCTCCTTGGGATCGGCCAGCAGGTCCTCGGCCAGGCGCTTGTCGCCGTCGGCGTCCATGCCGCGCGGCCGGGTGCCGGCGATCGGGCGGGTCTCGATGTGCCGCCCCTGCTTGCGCACCAGCATCTCCGGCGAGGCGCCGACCAGCGAGACGTCCGGGGACTCGAGCAGCACCATGTAGGGGCTCGGGTTGACCATGCGCAGGGCGCGGTAGAGGGCGAGCGGCTCGATCCGCCGCGGCACCCGCCAGCGGCGGGCGAGCACCACCTGGAAGATGTCGCCGGCGGCGATGTGCTCCTTGGCCATCAGCACGGCGCGGCGATAGGCGCCGCTGTCCAGGCTCGGCAGGTCGGTGGCCGCCGGCCCGGGAGGCTGCCCGGGCATGGACACGCCGCCTCCCCCGGCCTCTTCGGTGAGCAGCTTGGACAGGCGGGCCAGATCCTTCTCGGCGGCCTCGACGCTGACCTCCCCCTCGATCTCGTTGGCGATCGCCAGCACCCGCTGATGGGCGTGATCGAAGACGATCAGGGTGTCGAAGCGGGCGAGCAGCGCCACCGGGAGATCGAACGGGTCCGCGGGGCGGTCCGGCAGGCGCTCGACCAGGCGGATCAGGTCGTACCCGAAGTAGCCCACAAAGCCGCCGGTGAACGGGATGGAGCCGGACTCGGAGCCGATCGACTGCACCACCTGATGAAGCGCTTCGAGCGGCTCCCCCGGCAGGCGCTTGCGCTTCCCCTTCTTCTCCAGTTCCAGGTGGTCCGGGTAGAGGCGGTAGATCTCCCGGGGCTCGGCGCCCAGGAAGCTGAAGCGGGAGACCCGCTCGCCGCCGGACACGCTCTCGAACAGGAAGCGGTAGGGCGAGATCGCGGCGAGCCGGCGATAGACGGCGAGCGGGGTCAGGCTGTCGGCGAGAAACTCGCGAATGTGCGGCACGGCCCGTCGCGGCCGGCGCGGTACCCCCTCAGACATGAGATGGCCTCCAGAACAGCAAAAAAGAGATTTGATTCGAGCTTCGCATACCTAGTGCTCCGTCCGGGCAAAACCGTGGCGGTCGAGGAGAACCTTTCGGATTTCCGCCGGATCGACGCCGCTCGCCTGGAGGAGGACCAGCAGGTGATAGAGCAGGTCGGCGGCCTCGCCGGTCAGGGCCGTCCGGCGTTCCCCGTCTCCCTCGCCCCGGGTGATGAGGGAGACCGCGGCGATGGCGGTCTCCACACCCTCCTCCCCCACCTTCTGGGCGATCCGCTCGATGCCGCGGGCAAGGAGCCGCGCCGTGTAGCTGGTCTCGGGATCGGCGTCGCGCCGGGATTCCAGCACCGCGGCGAGCCACCCCAGCTCCAGCCGGGCCGGGTTGGGCTCGAAGCAGCTCCGGGTCCCCCGGTGGCAGGTGGGCCCGGCGGGGAGGGCGCGCACCAGCAGGGAGTCGCCGTCGCAGTCGGCGGTGACGTCGACCACCTGGAGGGTGTTGCCGGAGGTCTCCCCCTTTTTCCAGAGGGATTGGCGGGAACGGCTCCAGAAGTGCGCCTGCCCCGTCTCCAGGGTCTTCTCGACCGCCTCGCGATCCGCGTACGCGAGCATCAGCACCGCGCCGCTGCCCACGTCCTGGACCACGACCGGGATCAGGCCGCGGTCGTCGAAGCGGAGCTCCTCGAGCTTCATCCTTCCTCCTCCCGCACCGGGAACCCGGCCTCGGCGATCGCCCGCTTGACCTCCCCCACCGTGTACGTCCCCTCGTGGAAGATGGATGCCGCCAGCACGGCCGCCGCCCCGGCCCCCAGCGCCTGGGCGAGGTGCTCCGCGGTGCCCGCGCCGCCGGAGGCGATCACCGGCACGGGCACGGCCCCGGAGACCTCGGCGATCAGGTCCAGGTCGTAGCCCCCCTGGGTGCCGTCGCGGTCGATGCTGGTGAGCAGGATCTCCCCGGCGCCGCGTTCCACCCCCTGGCGAATCCATTTCAGGGCGTCCAGCCCGGTGGCGTTCCGGCCGCCGCGGGTGACCACCTCCCAGCCTCCTACCCCCAGGCGCCGACGCCGGGCGTCCACCGACAGCACCACGCACTGGCTGCCGAAGCGGCGGGCCAGCTCGCCGATCAGCTCGGGCCTCGCGACCGCCGCCGAGTTGATCCCCACCTTGTCCGCCCCGGAGCGCAGCAGCCGGCGGGCGTCCGCCTCGCTACGCACGCCGCCGCCCACGGTCAGGGGGATGAACACCTGCTCGGCCGCGCGGCGCACCCATTCGACGTCCGTGTCCCGCTCCTCGGGGGCGGCGCCAATGTCGAGGAAGACGATCTCGTCCGCCCCCTGCTCCGCGTAGCGCAGGGCCGACTCGGCGGGGTCCCCCTGGTCGCGCAGGTTCTCGAAGCGGACCCCCTTCACCACCCGGCCG
>Ga0070666_10002888_pt1 | contig 10373 bp, 11 predicted proteins | sample KBSS23metaG_FD_64677 | JGI IMG/M metagenome (GOLD analysis project Ga0070666, IMG submission 64677) | Switchgrass rhizosphere microbial communities from Kellogg Biological Station, Michigan, USA - KBS S2-3 metaG | ecosystem: Host-associated > Plants > Roots > Rhizosphere > Soil ... | reverse complement strand
GCCATCCCGTTACGGAGAGCCTGGGCCGGCTCTCGATCCCTCCCTACAGACACCTCCAAAGTGGGCGCCTGATTCTCCAGGCGCTTCATCCGGAGGGGTCGTCCTATGCATGCGTATGGCCTGTCGTCGAGTCGTGCTCCCCGCAGGAAACGCAGCTCTCTCGCCGTCGCCCTTCTCCTGGGGCTCCTGTTCCCCCTCGCCGCCCGCGCCGTCCAGTACGACGACTGCGACGCCCGGTTCATCGCCTTCCAGGGGGCGGACACCTATCAGTTTTCCCCCACCCTGCCGGGGAGCCTGGGAACGGTCCGCCTGTACACCGTCCTCTCCTACCAGGGAGCGGCGGCGCAGCAGGACCTCGGGCGCGCGTTCTGGAAGCTGGAGATCCGCGGCGCCGATCGACCCGAGCGTGTGGTGCGTGAGGCCGCGGGCGTCGCCGCGATCGACTCTTCCGGTCAGGCCACGGCGGAATTCACCTGGGACGGCCGCGACGGCCAGGGGCGGCTGGTGCCGCCGGGCACCTACGAGTACACCTTCCGCGGCCGGTTCCTCCCCGACCGGATCCGCCCCGACAAGGCGGCGGCCCGTTATGACGACCTCGCCGGCCAGCCCGGAATCACCGAGGCCAAGGCCTCGACCTTCGAGGTGATCGTCGACTACCGGCTGCGGGAGGACGAGGTGATCCGCCTGCGCCAGAGCAAGGCGATCAGCGCCTGCTCCAAGCAGCAGAACACCCCGATCGAGACCGGTTTCGGCTACAACTACTACTATGGCTCCGGCCACAGCCATTCCAACTGGTCGGACGGCGGCCTGCCGACCACCTCCTGCGCCTCCGGCAACAACGGCGGCGGCACCTTCGACCCGGCGGCCATCTACAACTATGCCCGGAGCTCCGCCGGGCTCGACTACTGGATCATCAACGAGCACAACCACCTGTTCGACGACGCGATGGCCGTCAACAGCCCGCCGGTCAGCGAGAGCAAGATCCGCCAGCGCTACGCGTCGGGTCTGGCCGCGGCCAACACCGCGACGGTCAACGACGCCTTCGTCGGTCTCTACGGCATGGAGTGGGGCGTGCTCACCAACACGGACCAGGGGCACGTGACCCTGATCGAGACGCCCAAGCTGTTCGGCTGGGAGACCTGCTCGACCTGCAACGGCCCGTCGGCCGAGTGCACGGCGGGCACCAACTGCTACTTCGACGTCTTCACGCCGAAGCGCTTCGGCTATCTGACGATGTACAAGACCTCGGTCGCCAACCCGTCGGCCGGCGGCTCCCTCGGCATCCTCTGCCATCCCGAAACCGGGCAGTTCGACAACTACGCCTTCAACTCCGACGCCGACCAGGCGCTCCAGGGGATCGCCGTCCGTAGCGGCCTGGCCTTCAACACGGCCACCACCTGCGCGGCGGCCAACATCGCCTCCACCGACTACTCCTCCTTCTGGCAGCAGGCGCTGAACAAGGGCTTCCACCTCGGCCCCACGGCCGATCACGACGCCCACTGCAACAACTACGGCCTGGGGCTGCCCGACCGTACGGTCTACCTGCTGCACAACAACACCTCGCCGGTGCTCACCAAGCTCGCCCTGCTGCAGGCCCACAAGGCGCGGCACTTCTTCGCCAGCGAGGACGCCAACGCCCAGCTCGTCTTCGCCACCAGCGACGCCGCCCACGTCATGGGAGACATCTTCACCTCCACCGGCGCCGGCCTGCGGGCGGCGGTCTACGATCCGGACGGCGAGTCGGTCTCGCGGGTCGAGATCTGGCGCGGCCAGATCGGCGGCGGCGTCCCCACGGCCGCCTACCGCACCGCCAACGCCTCCACGATCAGCCTGACCGAGACCCTGACCTCCGGCACCTACTACTACTACGTCCACGCCGTCCAGTCCGACGGCAACAATCTCTGGTCGGCGCCGATGTGGATCACCTACGGCTCGGGAGGGGGCGGCGGCGTCAGCGTCAACGTCGGCGGCTGGACGATCACCCAGGCCAACGCCTCCTTCACCTATACGATCCCCACCGGCACCACCATCCCGGCGGGCGGCTACCTGGTGATCGGCCGCAGCGCCACCCAGAGCGCCTTCCAGACCTTCTGGGGAAGAACGCTGTCGTCGAGCACCGTCTACCTCAACTCCAACGGGGCCATGCCGGTGATCAACGGCAGCGAGACCTACGTGCTCAAGAACGCCTCCGGAACGGTGGTGGACGGCACCACGATCGCCATGCCGTCGGCTGCCGCCAGCACGGTGCAGCGCAAGGACCCGTGCCTCGCGGCCGGCTCCAGCGCGAGCTGGACGATCTCGGCGACCACCGCCGCCACCCCGGGCAGCGGCGCCGGCGCCGGCTGCGCCAAGGGGGTGGTGATCAACGAGTTCTCCGACGCCGACGGCACCAACAACTTCGTCTACGAGTTCATCGAGCTGCACAACGACCAGTAGGAAGGACCGAAGGGACCCAAGGGACAGCAGGGACTTCAGGGACGGCAGAGAAGGATCTTTGTCCCTGCTGTCTCTGCTGTCCCTTAGGTCTCTGTCTCCGGGAGGATCGCGTCCGCCTCGATCTCGACCAGCATCGCGGGCGAGATCAGGCGGCTGACCTCCACCATCGTGCTGGCCGGGCGGATGTCGCGGAAGATATCGCCGTGCGCCCGGCCGATCTCCTCCCAGCGGGAGATGTCGGTGGTGAAGACGCGGGTGCGCACCACGTCCTCCATCCTCGCCCCGGCCTTCTCGAGGGCGGCCGCGATGTTCTTCAGCGTCTGCACCGTCTGCGCGTAGAGGTCCCCCTCTCCCACGATCCTGCCTTCGGAGTCGATGCCCGTGGTGCCGGCCACGTGGATGTAGGGTCCCACCCGCACCGCCCGGGAGTAGCCCACGACCGGCTCATAGGGGGAGCCGCTCGAAAAAATCCGCCGTTCGTTTTTCATTCCTCGATTTTGGCACATCTATTGCTCTTTGATATTTCGAACGCGATGACCTTGACGTTGGAGGTCAGTGCTTCTCCTCAAGGGTTTCCAAGCACAGCGGGCCGTAAACACATCAGAAGGAGAGGTCACGATGGCAAAACGAACGATGGATGAAGGAACCGGCCTGGGCACGGCCACCCCCAACCTCGATCCCACCCACGAGCTGCCGCCGGCGGGCGCCGTCCAGGAGACCCTGGGGCAGGCGAAGGATCAGGTCAAGAACCTGGCGAGCGAAGCCAGGGAACAGGCCAAGGACCTCGCGGGCCAGGCCAAGGACCAGGCCAAGGAGGTCGCCAACCAGGCTCGCGATCACGTGCAGACGCTGGTCGGGGAGCAGAAGAACCAGGCGGCGGACCGACTCGGCTCGCTGGCCGAGGCGCTGCGCGAGGCCGGCCGCAAGCTCAACGAAGGTCAGCAGGCCGGCGATTTCGGCCAGTACGCCGACCGCGCCGCCCAGCAGGTGGAGCGGCTCTCGACCTACCTGCGGGACCACGAGCTGCGCGACTTCGTGCGCGACACCGAGACTTTCGCGCGCCGCCGTCCCGAGGTCTTCCTCGGCGGCACGCTGATCGCGGGGCTGATGCTGGCCCGCTTCCTCAAGGCGTCCAGCCCGGACCAGGGCTATGACGGCCGCGATCGCGGCGGCGCCTGGACCGGCTATCCCCAGTCCTCCCGGCAGTCTTTCCGGAGCCCTTACCAGGGGACGTCGACGGCGGCCCGTCCGGTCTCTTCGCCGCTGGCGACGCCGGAGCGCGACACCACGACCCGTCAAGGCGACCTGGCCCAGGCCGGCACGACCCTCCACAACGATCCGATCGGAGTGTGAGGTGAGCCATGGCAGTGCCCGGTGAACGCAAGGAAGAACGGTCCATTGGCCAACTGCTGAAGGAGCTGACGCACGAGTCCAGCACGCTCCTGAAGCAGGAGGTGAACCTCGCCAAGACGGAGATGTCCGAGAAGGCCTCGCGGGTCGGGACCAACCTCGGCTCGGTCGCCGTCGGCGGCGCCGTCGCCTTCCTGGGGGCCATCGCCCTGCTGCTGGCGGCGGTCTACGGCCTGACGTCGATCCTCAACAAGCTCATGTCGTTGGGGGTCGCGGTCTGGCTGGCGCCGTTCATCATCGGCGCGGTCCTCGCCCTGGTCGGCTACTCCCTCATCAAGAAGGCGCTCGAGACCCTCAAGCGAGAGAGCATCACTCCCCAGAGAACCACCCAAAGCTTGCAGGAGAACAAAGAATGGCTCAAACAGAAGATTTCGTGACGCGCAATAAGGACCTGGGTACAGGCGACCTGGATGCGAGCGGCGGGCGGAGCTCGAGAGAGATCCGGTCCGAGATCGATCGCACCCGTTCCGATATGGACGAGACCTTCGCGGCGCTCGACGCGAAGCTGACCCCCAAGGAGATCGGCCTGGAGCTCTGGAACCTCTTCAAGGGGGGCTCCAGCACCGGCGCCAACAAGCTGTGGCAGGTCACCCGCGAGCATCCGATGCCGGCGGCCGTGATCGGCCTCGGCCTCGGCTGGCTGATGGTCGAGAGCTCCCGCAAGTCGGAGTCCGACCGATATTCCGATCAATACGACGGCCGCTACCGCGACTATGGCCGCGGTTCGTACCGTCAGGGCTATGCCTCCTCCCGGGAGGGCTTCTACACCGGCTCCGACTTCGATGAGGAGACGGGTCCGGGCGCTCTCTCGGCCGCCAAGGACAAGGTCCTGGGCGTGGCGGACAGCGCGAAGGACAAGGTCAAGGACGTGGCGGGCAGCGCCCGGCACGCCCTTTCCAACGCCGGCGACAAGGTGAGCGACGCCACCGACTGGACCAAGGAGCACGCCTCCGAGCTGGGCAACCAGGTCTCGGCCAAGGCCACCGACCTCAAGTACACGGCCAAGCGCCAGGTCCGCCGCGCCAAGACCGGCTTCTGGCAGACCATGGAGGCCAACCCCCTGATGGTCGGCGCGGCGACGCTGGCCCTCGGCGTCATCGCCGGCCTCGCCATCCCGTCGACCGACAAGGAAGACGAGCTGATGGGCGAGACCCGCGACCACCTCTTCGAGGAGGTCAAGGAGGCCGGGCAGCAGGCCCTCGACAAGGGCAAGCACGTGGCCGAGGCCGTGGCCGACAAGGTCAAGGAGGAGGCGCGCAACCAGGGTCTCACCGCCGAAGGCGTGGCCGACAAGGTGAAGAACGTCGCCAAGGAGGCCACCAACACCGTCAAGGAAGAGGCCAAGCGCCAGAACCTTGTTCCAGAGGCCCTGGCTGGGAAGCCGGACCAGCCGGGCCAGCAGGCCCAGGGGCAGCCGCAGCCGTTCCAGCCGGGTCAGCCGGCCGGACAGCAGCAGCAGCCTCAGCCGGCTCACCAGAACGAGCCGGAGCTGGTCAAGCGGTAAGCGTTTCCGGACCGGGGCGCGGCATGCCGCGCCCCGCGTCTTCTCCCGCTTTTCTCCGATATCCTCCCGGGCATGACGACGCCGCCCATGGAGCCCGCCCCTCGCCAGGAATCCGTCGGGGACTACCCGTGCCCCCCCGCGATGGAGGACTCCTCGCGGCACGTCGAGGTCCGCTTCAACGGCGTGACTATCGCCGACACCCGCCGGGCCAAGCGGGTCCTGGAGACCGGCCGCCCTCCCCTCTACTACATTCCGCCGGAGGACGTCCGCATGGAGCTCCTCCACGAGAACCCCAAGGCGACCTGGTGCGACTGGAAGGGGCTCGCCCGCTACTACGACGTCGAGGTGAACGGCCGGCGAGCCGAGTCGGCGGCGTGGTACCACCCCCTGCCCACCCGCATCTACGAACCCATGATGGGCTACGTGGCCTTCTACCCCCACGCCATGGAGGCCTGCCTGGTGGACGGCGAACAGGTGCAGGTCCGGGAGGGGGACTCCTACGGCGGCTGGATCACCCGCGAGATCGTGGGACCCTGGTGATCTACAGCAGGTGAAACTCCGGAATCGCCTCTCCCTCCGCGAACCGCTCCGGCCGCAGCTCGTGCACGTCGGCCGCCTTCGCCTCGCCGTCCAGGATCATCTCCGCCACGAGCTGGCCGAGGATGGGGGAGTGCATCACCCCGTGCCCTGAGGAGCCGTTGATCAGCCAGAGGTTCTCCAGCCTCGGAGCCCGGCCCAGGATGGCGTGCTTGTCCGGCGACATCTCGTAGAGCCCGCCCCAGCAGCCGGCGCGGTCCACCGGCACGCCCCGCAGACAGGGGAGCCGCCGGTGGGCTTTTTCCAGGAGGCCCGGGAGCCAGCTCTCATCGAAACCGGCATCGAAGGGATCGGCGGATGCCGGAGGCTGTGGCCAGAGGAGGAGGACGCGGCCGTCGCGCACCCGCAGGTGGAATCCATCCTCCAGGAAGATGGTCATAGGCATCTCCTCCGGCAGGGCGGTGGTCGGGACGGTCGGCGCCACCTGCCGGCGGAGCGGGGTGACCGGGATCTCCACCCCGGCCAGCTTTCCCAGCTCTCCGGCCCAGGCCCCCGCCGCATTGACCACGTGGTCCGCCGAAACCGGACCGGCGGCGGTCTGGACCGCCATCACCCGGCCGGGAAGGCGCTTGGCGACCGCGAAGCCGGTCGCCTCGACGCCGTACTCGAACCTCACCCCCAGCCGTTTCGCCGCCTCCACGTAGCCGTCGAGGATGTTGAGCGGCCGGATGAAGCCGTCGATCGAACAGAAGGAGCCGCCCACGACGCCCTCCAGGCTCACCGCCGGGTTGAGCCGCCGGACGTCCTCCGGGCCGACCTCCTCGACCGGCACTCCGAGCCCCCGCTGGAGCGGCCGGATCGACCGCAGGGCCTCCATCTGCTCCTCGGCGCTCGCCAGGAAGAGATAGCCATACGGCCGGTATCCCGAATCGACGCCGATCTCCTCGGGGAAGCGGAGCAGCTTCTCGCGGGAGAGGAGCGCGAGACGGATGTTCACCTCGGTGGCGAACTGGGCGCGGAAGCCGCCGGTGGCCCGCCCCGTGCTCCCCTGGCCCGAGGCGGGAGCGCGGTCGAGCACCAGCACGTCGCGGCATCCTCGCGACGCCAGGTGCCAGGCGACGCTGGCGCCCATGACGCCGCCGCCGACGATGACGACCTCAGGCATTCTCAGATGTCCTTGGCCAGTCGGATGCCGCTGAACTGGAAACGGGTGTCGGGAGCCCAGAAGTTGCGGTAACTGGCCCGGATGTGGTTCGCGGGGGTGGCGCAGGAGCCGCCGCGGAGCACCCGCACGTTGTCCATGAACTTCCCGTTGTACTCCATCAGGGGGCCTTCGAAGGGGCGGTATCCGGGATAGGGCTCGTAGTGGCTGGTGGTCCACTCCCAGAGATCGCCGCCCATCTGCAGCAGCCCTCCTCCGTCCTCGCCCGCGGGCGCCGGATGGAGAGCGCCGCTGTCCAGGTAGTTCGAGCCCGGCAGCCCGGAGACTCGGGCGGCGTGCTCCCACTCGCGCTCGGTGGGGAGGCGGGCCCCCTGCCAGCGGGCGTAGGCGTCCGCCTCGTAGAAGCTGACGTGGCAAACCGGCTCGTCCGGATCGACGTCGCGCACGCCCGAGAGGGTCCACAGCCGCCAGCGGCCGCCGTCCTCCTCCCAGTAGAAGGGGGCGTTCCACCCCTGCTCCTTGACCTTGGCCCAGCCGTTGGAGAGCCAGAGCAGGGGGTTGCGGTAGCCGCCGTCCGCCATGAACTCCAGGTACTCGCGGTTGGTCGCTAGGCGGTTCATCAGGGAGAAGCCTTCGAGCCAGGCCTTGTGGACCGGCATCTCGTTGTCCCAGCACCAGCCCCCCTCGACGTTGCCGATCTCCTGGAGACCGCCCTCGAACGCCACCCAGCGCGCGGGCGGCGCGACATGGCCGTTCCTGCCCGGAGCGGCGCGGTAGGCCTCGCGCAGCTCGGGGACGTTGCTCCCCAGGATGTGCTTCAGCTCGGTGACCAGCAGCTCCTGGTGCTGCTGCTCGTGCTGGACGCCGGTGTAGACCAGGAAGCGGAGGCGCTCGAGATCCTCCTCCGAGGCCTCCTGGATCAGCGTCTCGACCCGGGAGTCCACCGACCGGCGGAACTCGTAGACCTCGTCGTTGGTCGGCCGGGTCACCAGGCCGCGATGGTCGCGGCGGATGCGGGGTCCCAGCGACTCGTAGTACGAGTTCATGACGAACTCGAGGCGGGCGTCCTCGGCGGAGTAGAGGCCGAAGGGCTCCAGAATGTTCTTGGCGAAGAACCAGGTGGTATGCCCGAGGTTCCACCACGGCGGGCTGACGTCAGGCATCGACTGGATGCGGTAGTCCTCGGGGTGCAGGGGCTCGCACAGCTTCACGCTCAGCGCGCGAGTCTCCTGGTAGCGGCTCAGCAATTCGTTTCGGTCCACGTTTCACCCTCCCGGGGCATTGTAAGGCAGGGACCTCAGGGACAGCAGAGACAGCAGGGACAGGGGAGGAGCTTCTTTGTCCCTGCTGTCTCTGCTGTCCCTGAGGTCCCTGTTTTCAGGTCTTCTGGCGCTAAGATGACTCCTCCACGACCGACAGGGAGGGGAGAGGTCATGCCGAAAGCCATCTGGAACGGAAAGGTCATCGCGGAGAGCGACACCTACGAGACCGTCGAGGGGAACGTCTATTTCCCACCCGGAGCGGTGAAGAGCGAGTACTTCAAGCCGAGCGACACCCACAGCGTCTGCCCCTGGAAGGGAACGGCGAGCTATTACACGGTCGCGGTCGACGGCCAGGAGAACCGCGACGCGGCCTGGTACTACCCGGAGCCCAAGCCGGCGGCGGCCAACATCAAGGACCATGTGGCCTTCTGGCGCGGCGTCACGGTGGAGAAGTAATCCCGTGTCCCTGCTCAATACCCTGCTCGACACCCCGCTCACCCGGCAGCTCGGCATCGAGGTGCCGCTGATCTGCGGTGCCATGTATCCGTGCAGCAACCCGGAGCTGGTGGCGGCGGTCTCCGAGGCGGGAGGCATCGGCGTGATCCAGCCCCTCTCCATGGTCTACGTGCACGGCCACGAGTTCGGCGAGGGGATGAAGCTCATCCGGCGCCTCACCTCGAAGCCGGTGGGGATGAACGTGATCGTCGAGCGCTCGTCCAAGGTCTACCAGGAGCGGATGCAGCGCTACGTGGACCAGGCGATCGCCGAGGGGGTCCGCTTCTTCGTCACCTCGCTCGGCAATCCCCGCTGGGTGGTGGAGAAGGCCCACGCGGCCGGCGGTTTCGTCTACCACGACGTGACCGACCGGAGATGGGCGATGAAGGGGATGGAGGCCGGGGTGGACGGCCTGATTGCGGTGAACAACTGGGCCGGCGGCCACGCGGGCCCGAAGAGCGCCGAGGCGTTGATCCACGAGTTGGGGGACCTCGGGGTGCCGGTGGTCTGCGCCGGCGGCATCGGCGACGAGGAGGGCTTCGTCCGCGCCTTGGCGATGGGCTACGCCGGGGTGCAGATGGGTACCCGCTTCATCGCCACCACGGAGTGCACCGCGCACCCGGACTACAAGGCCGCCATCCTGAAGGCGGAGGCGGACGACATCGTGCTCACCGAGCGGATCACCGGCGTGCCGGTCGCCGTGATCCGCACCCCCTACATCGAGAAGGCGGGCACCAAGGCCGGCCCCATCGCCCGCTGGATGCTGCGCGGCCGCAAGACCAAGCACTGGGTGCGGACGATCTACGCCCTGCAGTCGGTCTGGAAGTTGAAGCGCTCCTCCGCGCGCGCGTTCTCCTACAAGGACTACCTCCAGGCGGGCAAGAGCGTGGCCGGGGTCGAGAAGATCGAGCCCGCAGGGGAGATCGTGAGGCGGTTCCGGGAGGCCGCCACCCGGTCCCTGGCGCAGAGGACCGGGACCTCGTAGCCTCCAGGCCGCCAGCGATTCATGGCTCGCGTTCGGGCGGGCTCAGGTTCAACGTTAAATCTTCGGAGCTTGACATTCCTTGATTTATATTCAAGAATGTAGAGGCTCGAGCGCTGAAAAAAATTCCCTCAGGGGAACGGGATCCCGGAAGAGAAACCATGCTTCTGGAAGGAGTCGAACCATCATGAAGTTCCGTCTTTTCGGCCTCGCCCTGGTGCTGCTGAGCGTCGTCGCCCTGAACAACAAGGCCGAGGCCGCGCAGGACTGTCCCACCAAGCATTACAACGGCGTGTGCACCCAGGTCATCACCTACGCCATCAACCCGACGACCGGCACCTGCTGCGTCTATCCGAACCCCTGCGTGGTTCCGGACGGCTGGCAGACCTCCACGTCCGGCTGCCCGCTGTAAGCCTCCACACGGGCCGGCGGGGATGATTCCCCGTCGGCCCACCTTGCGTTATTCCGCAACTGCAAATAAGATCGATCCAGCGCTCTCGGATAACCCGGTTCCGTCCCAAGGAGGAAACCCCATGTCCAAGCTCAAGCTGCGTCTGGCCGGTTTGACCTTCATTCTCCTCAGCC
>Ga0070666_10002885_pt1 | contig 10383 bp, 8 predicted proteins | sample KBSS23metaG_FD_64677 | JGI IMG/M metagenome (GOLD analysis project Ga0070666, IMG submission 64677) | Switchgrass rhizosphere microbial communities from Kellogg Biological Station, Michigan, USA - KBS S2-3 metaG | ecosystem: Host-associated > Plants > Roots > Rhizosphere > Soil ... | reverse complement strand
CCGGCGATCTGCCAGAAGATCGGCTCCTCCTCGCGCGCGGTCGGGCCGAGCGCGGTCGAGTCGACCTGGTTCTCGCGCTCGGCGAGGATGCGGAAGCCGCCCTCGGCGAGCAGCTCGCGGGCGTCGTGCCGGATCTGCTCCACGTTCTGGGAGCGCTCGATGAAGATGTGGGCGACGGCGAAGGCGTCGTCGAGCGTCAGCGCCGGGTCGTGGCCGCCGACGCGGACCTCCTCGGCCCAGATCTTCCGCGGCAGGTCGAGCAGCAGGCCGCAGCCGTCACCCTCGCCGTCGACGTTGCCGGCGCGGTGGAGCATCTTCTGCAGCGCCGGGATCGCCAGCTCGATCGGTTCGTGGCTGGGCGTGGCGTCTTTGCGCACGGACGCGTAGATCGCGCAGGCATCGTTCTCTTCGACGCTCTGGGGCGACACCACCGGCTTCCAGGCACGATCCCACGCGTAGTGCTCGGGCTGGGGACGCTCGACGCGGCGGGCGTCGGACTGACGACTGGGCATTTCTACCTCCCGGGTTCCGCGCCTTCTTCGAGCGGGCGCGCGACGGGTTTGCAGGGCCACCGGAGTATAGGGGGCCTATGAACCCCCGCCGCTCAACCGCCCCAGGACGGCAGGTAACCCCCTGGAACGAGCACCTTTTCGGGACCGCCACCCCATGGGACGGTGACGACCTTCGGCTGGTGGGCGGGCCCGAAACCAAGGCCGACGGCGCCGAGGACCGTCGAGCCGTCGGGCGAGAGGGCGGCGCCCTGGAAGCCGGTCTCGAAGTTCTTCGTCAGCTTCTTTTCGGACCCGGTGACGGTGCTGACCGCGACCGCGTAGCTCTCGTCCTCGCCGGCGAACTCGGCCAACAGACGGGCGCCGTTTTCAGACCAGTCGAGCGGGATCAGGCCCACGGCCAGCGGGCTGACCTTGGTGTGCGTCACCTGGCTGACCCGTTCTCCTTCCGGATTCATCACGAAGATCTGGCCGGACCGGAATTCGTTCGGCTTGTTGCTGCCGTTGAAGACGAGAAAGGCGATCTGGTCCTTCGGTCCCCAGAGCGGGTAGGCCGAGACCTTGTGGCTGGTCAGCGCCTTCGGGGCGGTGCCGCCAAGCGCGTAGCGGAAGATGTCGCTCTTCAGCGCGTTTTCGGTCTGGGACACCCCGTAGACGAGTTCGTCGCTTTCGGGGGAGAAGCTGACGCCGTTGAAGTAGCCTCTCGCGACTTTTTCGCGCTTCTGCGTTTTGATGTCGATCACGAGCAGGGTCCGCTTGCCGCGCACGCCGCCGGTGACCGCGGCGACCTTGGTCGAGTCGGGCGACCAAGCGAACACGACGCTTTCGTCCCAGGGGTTGAGCAACCGCTGGCTCTTGTGGATGCCCACCTGGTAGAGCCGCATTTCGCTGGTGCCACTACTAGATTCGCGTTCGTAGATGATCCATTCGCCGTCCGGGGAGACGTGCGAGTTGGTGCCGACGCCGACCTGCCGCGCGTTCTTGCCGTTGTCTTCGGCGACGTAGACGCGCGATTTCTGCAGCCCCTTGGTGTAGGAGAGCGTGGCGTTCGCGGCGGCCGGCAGTGCCAGCAGCGCGGCGAGCGCGAGGAGGACGCCGAGCGCCTTGCGCCTGATCATCGGATCAGCCTCCCCAGGACGGGTTGAAGCCGCCGGTCAGGATCACCTTCGGCTTGCCGCCCGTGTAGGGGACCGAGGCGATCTTCAACGTACCGGCGCTTTCCCAGCCACCGATGTAGCCAAGGGCCGTCTTGCCGTCCGGGGTCAGCGCGACTCCCGCGAAGCCGGTCTCGCTGTTGTCGGGGCTGAGGTTGGTTTCCTTGCCGGTCTTGGGATTGACCGCGACCGCGTAGCTCGTGTCCTGGCCGCCGAACTCCGCCAGCAGCTGGTTCCCGGAGGCCGACCAGGCGGTCGGGAACAGTCCCGAGACGAGGTCGCCGACCACCGTGTGGGTCAGCCGCTTCACGCCTTTTCCGTTCGCGTTCATCAGGAAGAGGTCGTTCTTCGGGCCGTACTTGCGCCCCTTCGCGTTCAGCTGCTTGACGAAGACGATCTGCCCCTGCGGCCCCCAGAGCGGCCAGCCGGAGATCCCGTCGTGGGTCAGCGTCGAGGTCGGCCCGCCGGTGACCGGGTCGCGGACGATGTTGATCTTGCCGCCGAATTCCTTGCTCGCGGTGCCGAAGACGACTTCCGAGCTGTCCGGGGAGAAGCTGACCGCGTTGAAATAACCGGTCGCGATCCGCGTCGCCTTGCCGGTTTCCACATTCACGACGAAGAGCGTCCGCGTCCCCAGCTCACCGCCCCGCAATGCCGCCACCATGGTCGAATCCGGGGACCAGGCGAAGGTGAAGCTTTCGCGCCAGGGCGTGAAGATCGTCTTCGTCTTCCCCGTCGCGACGTCGTAGAGCTTCATTTCCGGCGCCTTGCCGCTGCTGGTCGGTTCCCGTTCGAAGATGACCAGCTTCCCGTCCGGCGACACTTTCGGATTGGACCCCGCCCCGATCCGCTTGGCTCCCTTGCCGTTGTCCTGCGCCACGACCACGTGCGGGTGGAAGACGTTGGTGTTGTAGGCGAGCGTCGCCTGCGCGGCGGCCGGCACGGCCAACAGCGCGGCGAGCGCGAAGAGGGCAGGGATCAGCTTGAACTTCGACGAGATCGGCATCCGCCGACCCTAAAGCTCCGGGACGTCGACTCCAAGTGGTTCGAACGGGAGGCGCCTCACCTCGGCCCATCCCTCGCAGCGCTCTTTCAGTGCCGCGGCGACGCCGCCCGCTTCGTCCCAGGTCGTCCAGACGAGGACGGTCGGGCCGGCGCCGGAGATCGTCGCTCCGAGCGCACCCAGCTCCGCCGCCGTGTCGACGATCTCCATCGAGCGCGGGTAGAGCTCCCGCCGGCGGTCCTGGTGGATGCGGTCGTGGAGGCCGCGGGCGACGAGGTCGAGGTCGGCGCTCCGCAGTCCCAGGACCAGCAGGGCCGCGGCGGAGACGTTGGCGACCGCGTCGGCGAGCGGCAGCTCCGGCGGGATCGCCGTGCGCGCCAGCTCGGTCGAGACTTCCTCGCCGGGGATGACGACGATCCCCTCGAGGCCCTCCGGCGGGTCGAAGCGGGCCGCGAAGGCCTCTCCCCCGGCCGCGCAGACCACGAAGCCGCCATAGATCGCCGCCGCGACGTTGTCGGGATGGCCCTCGATCTCGGTAGCCCGCTCCAACAGCTCCTCCCGCGTCAACGCCAGCTCGAAGAGATGATCGGCGGCCGCCAGCCCGGCGACGATCGCCGCCGAGCTCGACCCGAGGCCCCGCGCAAGCGGAATCTCCGAACGCAACTTGAACGCGATCCCGTCGGCGGGATGCAACGCCTCAAAGGCCCGCACGATCAGGTTGTCCCGCCCCGTCGACACCTCGAGCCCACCCGGATCGAGCGAGAACTCCCCCGCCTCTTCGACCTCCAACTCCAGATGCAACGCCATCGCCGCCGCCAGCGAGTCGTACCCCGGGCCGAGGTTGGCCGAGGAGGCGGGGACGCGGACGAGTCGATGGCGGGCGGTCATCGGCCGTACGGTAATCCAGTGGTGGGTCGGGGGTCGCGCGTCCCTCACGATGCTCCCGGCCGCTCCGGCAGTCCTAGGTGGGTCCGGGCGGAGGTCGGTATCGGTCGACCTAAGGTCCGGTGGAGGGAGTGCGGTCGACCTGACGTCCGTCTTCCGGACCCTGGGTCGACCGCGCCCGGCGGGGCGGACGATAGGTCGACCGCGCCTCGCAAGGCTCCACGCGACACGCACGGAAGCGTGGACTTCCCACGTTCTCCGTCGCGACTTGCGAGTCTCGTCACGGAGGCGTGTCCCTCCCGTGACGAACCCTCCGCACCGCAGCGAGCTTCAGCCGCACTCCTCACATCCCCGGCCGTCTCGGCCACGGCCACAGCCAGCCAGGGCCGTGGACGAGACGGCCGCGCCCTTATCCCCGGGTGGCGGCCGGCGGCCGGGCCCCGGGGCGCCAGCTCGACCAGGCCCCGTCCCTAGTCCGCAAACACAGCCCGCTCGACCGAGGCCAGGTCGTTCTCGCAGGTGATCACGGCGGGGGCTTTGCCGAGGGCGGTGTCGGGGTCCTTGAGGCCGTGGCCGGTGAGGACGGCGACTACGGTCTCGGGCTTCGGCTCGCCCTCGACGGTGGGCAGGCCGTGGGCGAGGAGGCCGGCGACGGAGGCGGCCGAGGCGGGCTCGCAGAAGACGCCGACACAGCTGGCGAGGTAGTGGTAGGCGTCGATGATCTGGGCGTCGGTGACGGCGGCGATGCGGCCGTGCGAGGTGGTGACGGCGCCCATCGCCTCCTCCCAGCGGGCGGGGTTGCCGATGCGGATCGCGGAGGCGATCGTTTCCGGCTTCTCCACCGGTTTGCCGGTCACCAGCGGCGCCGCGCCGGCGGCCTGGAAGCCGTAGAGGATCGGCGAGGCGCCCATCTCCTGGAAGCCGCGCCAGTAGGCGGTGATGTTGCCGGCGTTGCCGACCGGGATCGCCAGCGCGTCGGGCGCCGTGCCGAGCTCCTCGATCAGCTCGAACGCGCCGGTCTTCTGGCCTTCGATCCGGTAGGGGTTGACCGAGTTGACGAGTTCGATCGGGTGCTTCTGGGTGAGCTCGCGAACGATCGTCAGCGCGTCGTCGAAGTTGCCTTTCAGCGCCACCACGCGGGCGCCGTGGATCAGCGCCTGGGCGAGCTTGCCGATCGCGATTTTCCCCTCCGGCACGATCACCGCGCCTCGCAGCCCGGCCCGCGCCGCGTAGGCGGCGCAGCTCGCCGCGGTGTTGCCGGTCGAGGCGCAGATCACGGCCTCCACCCCGCGCCCCTTGGCGCGGGAGACGGCGACGGTCATGCCGCGGTCCTTGAACGAGCCGGTCGGGTTCGCGCCCTCGAACTTGAGGAAGACCTCCGCCCCGACCCGGTCGGAGAGGTGCGGCGAGGGGATCAGCGGCGTCGTCCCCTCCTGGAGGCTGACGATCGGATCGTCGGGCTCCAGGTTCAGACGGTCCCGATAGCGTTCGATCAAGCCCCGTTCGGGCATCAGGTTCCTTCCTCGATGACGTGGATCGACCGGGCGGGTCCGCGCAGCTCCCCGAGCTCGTTCAGCGCCTCGACCGCCCGCGCGAAACGCGACTCGACGCACTCGTGGACGACCATCACCAGGCGCGCGTCCTCGCCGATGCCGCGCTGGACGACGCTCTTCACCGAGACCTGGTGATCGCCGAGCACCGTCGCGATCCGTGCCAGGACGCCGGGCTGATCGGCGACCTCGAGGTGCAGGTAGAAGCTCGACGGCACGTCGGCCATGATCGGCAGCTCGGTCCGCGTCTCGTGCACCGGGGTATCCCCGGCGAGGATCGAGACGACGTCGCCGAGCACCGCGCTGGCCGTCTGCAGGCCGCCCGCGCCGGGTCCCGAAAGCGTGACCTCGTTGATCGCCTCGGCCTGGATCATCACCGCGTTGAAGGCGCCTTCGATCGGCGCCAGCGGGTGGCCGGAGTAGAGGAAGCAGGGGAAGACGCGGACGCTGATCGTCTCGCCGCGCCGCTCCGCCACGCCGAGCAGCTTCAGCGAGAGGCCGAGCTCCTTGGCGAAGGCGAGGTCGTCGGGCGTGATCCCCTCGATGCCCTCGTAGGCGACCTCCGACAGCGTCACCGGAGTGTGGAAGGCGAGCCGCGCGAGGATCGCCATCTTCGCCGCCGCGTCGGCGCCGGAGACGTCGTCGGTCGGGTCGGCCTCGGCGTAGCCGAGCTCCTGGGCGCGCGCCAGCGTCTCCTCGTAGCCCGCCCCGCTCGCCGCCATCTCGCTGAGGATGAAGTTCGTGGTGCCGTTGACGATCCCGTAGACCTTCTCGATCTCGGTCGCCGCGAAGCCCTCCTGGATCGTGCGGACGATCGGGATCACCGCCGCGACCGCCGCCTCGAAGCGCAGCTGCACGCCGCTTTCGCGGGCGATCTGGAAGAGCTCGTCGCCGTGCTGGGCCAGCAGCTGCTTGTTGGCGGTGACGAAGGGACGCCCGGCGCGCATCGCGGCGATCGCGTATTCGCGCGCCGGCTCGGTGCCTCCCATCAGCTCGACGATCAGGTCGGACCCCTCGAGGATCTCCTCGAAGTCCCCGGCGCTGCGGGTCAACACCCCGGACAGCTCGGGACGACGGCCGGTCGCCGCCTCGACCGCCTCGGCGCGCTCGGCCAGGAGCTCGGCGAAGGCGGCACCGACGTTGCCGCGACCGAGCAGGCCGATGCGCACGGGTTTCGGCCCCTCGCCCGCCTCCACGGTCTCACCCGCCGCCACGGTCTCAGACATCGCGGGCCGTCAGGTCGTCGAAGGTCTCGCGGCGGACCACCAGGCGGGCGGCGCCGTCGCGGCAGAAGATCACCGGCGGCCGGGTCACGCCGTTGTAGTTGTTCGCCATCGCGTGGCCGTAGGCACCGGTCGCCGGGGTGACGAGGACGTCGCCGACGGCGGGCGCGGCCAGCGGCGCGTCGCGCACCAGCACGTCCCCGGACTCGCAGTGCATCCCGGCGACGGTGACCGTGGTGTCGGGCTCGGCCGCGGGGCGGTCGGCGATCAGCGCCTCGTAGCGGGAGCCATAGAGCATCGGCCGCAGGTTGTCGGACATGCCGCCATCGACGGCGATGTAGGTGCGCACCCCGGGGATCTCCTTCACCGTGCCGACGCGGTAGGCGGTGATGCCGGCGTTCGCCACCAGCGAGCGCCCGGGCTCGATCAGGATCCGGACCTCGTCGCCGAAGATCTCGCGCACGCCCGCTACCTTGGTGCCGACGTAGTCGTCGATCGCGGGTGGCCGATCGTCCTCGGTGTAGGCGACGCCGAGCCCGCCGCCGACGTCGACGACCTTGCACCAGTCCCCGGCCAGCTCGCCGAGCGCGGCGATCGCCAGGCGGTAGGGCTCGAGCTCGAAGATCTGGGACCCGATGTGGGCGTGCAGCCCGACCAGCTCCAGCTTCTCGGAGGCGAGGACGCGCTCGATCGCGCGAGCGGCGCCGCTCGCGTCGTCGGCCCCGAAGCCGAACTTCGAGTCGAGCTGCCCGGTGGTGATGAAGTCGTGGGTCGAGGGCTTGACCCCGGGCGTCACCCGGATCAGCACCTTCATCGGTTCGTCGAGCAGCCGCTCGGCGCGCTCGATCTCGTCGAAGGAATCGAGGATCAGGTGGCCGATCCCGGCCCGCGCCGCCATCAGGATCTCCTCGTCGGACTTGTTGTTGCCGTGCATGTGGATGCGGGACGGGTCGAAGCCCGCGGCGAGGGCGATGTGGAGCTCACCGCCGGAGGCGACGTCGACCGAGAGCCCCTCTTCGGCGAAGAGCTTGTAGGCGGCGGTGGCGGGGAAGGCCTTGGAGGCGAAGAGGACCTCGCCGTCGACCCCGCGGCGCTCGAAGGCCTCGCGGTAGGCGCGGGCGCGGGCGCGCAGATCGTCCTCGGCGTAGATGTAGGCGGGGGTGCCGTGCTCTTCGACCAGCTCGACCACGTCGCAGCCGCCGACCTCGAGCCGACCGTGCTCGTTCACCCGGCTGCCGATCGGCAGCACGAGAGAATCCGCGATCGGATCACGGGCGACTGCCCCAGACTGAACCTGCTCCGCCATCGGCGGCATTGTGACGGTTGACCGGCGCGCGGGTTTAGTGGCCGCTGCCGCCGACCAGGCCGCCGACGACTTCGCCCACTCCGTCGACGGTTTTGCCGACCACGGATTCGGGCCCGGCGACGCCTTCGACGACTTCTTCGGTGACTTTGGTGACGCCGGTTTCGCTGAGCGTCCCGCCGAGGGCTTCGTCGACCGTGCCGACGGTGCCGTTGACGGCTTCGGTGACCGTTTCGGAGGGCTTGGCGGTGGTGGTGGGCGTGGGCGGCGGCGCGGTCGTGGTGCCGCCACCGCTGGTGCCGGTCGACGGCGTGCCGGTGGAGCCGGAGGTCGTGGTCGGGGTGCCGTTGCCGGAGCCGCCGTTGTTGCCCGAGGTGCCGGAGCTCGAGTTATTGCCGCCGACCGAGCCCGGGTTCGACGCCGGCTGCGATTTGGTGCCGGAGGAAGGCTGGGAGTTGTTCGAGCCACCGTTGTTGCCGCCGCTGGTGGAGGACCCTTCGTCGCCACCGGTGCTGGTGGTCGGCGCGGTTTCGACGACTTCGGCAGGCCCGGTCGCGTCACGGGTCGGCGTCGCGTCGCCGGCCTGGCGGTTGCCCTGCGGCTGCGATTTGTTCGCACCGGCCTGGCCCGCCGGGGCGGGGGTCGCGTCGGCGAGCGCCTGGCTCGGCGACGCGCCGGTGGCGACCGCGCCGGTGTTGGGGGCGCCACGGTCAGGTGACCCGGTCAGAGCCTTGCCCTGGGATAGGGCCGCGGCCTTCTGGTCACTGGACGAAAGTGCCGGTATCGGCAGGTCGTGGAACACCTGGGCGGACACGAGTACGACGAATGCCGCGATCGCGATGCCGATGACGACCACGCCCGAGAGCGCGCCGACGAGATAGGTGTGTGCCTGGCGAATCAATTGGTTACCTAAAACTAGTTTGGTGCCTTACCAACTACTGCGAATCTGGCTTGTGGACTGGATTTGCGCCCACGTCTCTATCGACAGCTAGGTAACTAAAGATAACCCAACGGGTCCACGACTTCGCCATTTATACGAACCTCGAAGTGGACGTGAGGCCCAAGGCAGTAACCGGTACAGCCGGAGTACCCGATCACCTCACCCTGTTGCACCGCCTCGCCGGCGCTCACCGCGAAGGCGGATTGGTGGGCGTAACAGGTCGAGAGCCCGCCGCCGTGATCGATGCAGGTGTAGTTGCCGTAGCCGCCGCTGGAGGCCTCTGGCTCGGTGAAGGCGACGACTCCGGAGAGGGCGGCGCGGATCGGCGTGCCTTCCGGCACCGCGATGTCGATCCCCGGGTGGTACTCGTAGGAGCCTTCTATCGTGCGCGGCCCGAAGGGCGAAGCGATCGGCCCGTCGACCGGCCAGATCATCGACCCGCTGCCGGGTTTGATCGCGCCGAGCGGCAGCGGCATCGACCCGGTCGCGGCGAGCTCTTCGGCGATCTTGCCCTGGATCGCTTCGACGTCCCCGTCGAGCTCGGTTTCGTGGTGGCGCACCTGGGCGAGCGCAGCTTCGCGATCGCCCCGCGCCGAGACGAGCTCGGCCTGGCGCCCCTGCAGGGCGCCGCGGGTCACCACAAGTTCTTCGGCTTCTTCGGCGATCACGTTGCGGGCGTGTTCGATTTCGCCTTTCGCCGCGGCGCGCCGCTCGACCGTCAGCGCCACCCCGTCGCGCAGCTGGCGCACCCGGCCCGCCGCCGCCTCGTCCGCGGTGTGGATCGCGTCCAGGTATTCAGCCTGCGCTTCGACGTCTTCGAGGTCGCCTTCGCCGATGATCACGTCGAGCAGTTCCGGCCGCCCCGTCTCATACATCGCGACCAGCCGTTCGCGCAGCGACCCCAGCGCGACCCGCAGGTGGTCCCGCAGGCGCGCGAGGTGGTCGCGGCTCCGTTCCAGCATCTCGTTCGCCGTTTCCAGCCGTCCCTGTTCGGCGTCGAGCCGCTGCTGCGCCACCGCTTCCCGGTTCTGGATCGCTTCCACCGCCCCGGTCAGCCGCTGGATCCGCGCCTGATACGCGGTGATCGTCGAGGTCAGGACCCCCTTGCGTTCCTGCGTTTCTTCCAGCTGCGATTCTTTGCTTTCCAACTGGTTCGTCAGGTCTTCCGCCGACGCGACCGGAGCGGCCACGGCGACAAGACAAAATGCCGCCGCGAAAGCGGCGAGGACGATTGCAAAGGAACGGCTCACCGGCTCCGAGGCTAGCTAGGCCCCCATCCCGCTCCCGCCGCCAGATGAGCCCTGCAATCGGCCTTGCCCGACGCAAGCGCCGTTGCAGCCGAGGCATCAGCGGTCTTGGATGTTCTCCACCGTCAGGAGGCCGCCTTCGGCCTCTTCCTCCATCTGCAGGGTGGTGTGCTCGATGCCGAAGCTCTCGCCCAGTTCCATCTCCAGCTGCTGGCGGATGCGGTCGCGGTCGGCGCCGCGGGCGACGACGACGTGGGCGGCGAGAGCGGGGAAGCCGGCGGTCACGGTCCAGACGTGGAGGTCGTGGACGGAGCGGACGCCGGGGACCTCGCAGATGTGCGCGCCCATCGTGTCGACGTCGATGCCCTCGGGCGCCGACTCCATCAGCACGTCGAACGGTTCCTTGAGCAGGCGCCAGGAGGAGGCGAGGACGAGCAGCGAGATCAACAGGCCGACGATCGGGTCGACGATGTCCGAGCCGCCCGCGAGGACGACGGCTCCCGCGACGACGACGCCGAGCGAGCCGAGCGCGTCGGCGAAGGAGTGGCGGATGACGCCCTCGAGGTTGA
>Ga0070666_10002882_pt1 | contig 10384 bp, 6 predicted proteins | sample KBSS23metaG_FD_64677 | JGI IMG/M metagenome (GOLD analysis project Ga0070666, IMG submission 64677) | Switchgrass rhizosphere microbial communities from Kellogg Biological Station, Michigan, USA - KBS S2-3 metaG | ecosystem: Host-associated > Plants > Roots > Rhizosphere > Soil ... | reverse complement strand
ATGAACACGGGCTTGCCGCGCAGACTGCTCAGCTTTAGTTTCTTGCCTTCTAAATCTTCGACCGTGAAATCAGGGGCAGGGGAGCCGAATTCAACGGGAGGCTTCTCGTTCGAGAGATTGACAGCCGTCATGTCATCGATCTTCTTGCCGGCGGGGACTTCGACCTTGAACGCTTCCGCGGAGAAAGTTGGATTGACCTTAATCTCGGAATAGGTTTCCATCGTGGAAACGGTCGGCGGTTTCTTTTTGGAATTTGCTGAGTTGACTTGCGTCATTAGGGGTTCGCTGTCGTAAGTGATCGACTGCACCATCCCGGTTGTTTCGTCGATGAGCGCGGACGTGTGTCCGTAGTAGCCCGTCGCATAAAATTTGATGACCTTTCCTTTTCCTCCGTTGGGAAGCGTTTGCTCTCCGCCGTCCGTGATTGGGCCATTTGTTTGATCGGCAAGTTCATCCAGTTGCGACCCACCCGCGAAGAATTTGTAAAGGAGCGAGCCACAGAAATAGGGGTGTTGCATTTGCATCGACTGGGCATTGGCGATAGAGGTGGGCGCTTGATACGACTGTCCGCTGGCTCCGCGTGCGGTGGAGATGTCGACAAGAGTTGCCCCATCGCTGACGGATGTTTGCTTGGTGCCTTGAGAACTGTTAGACACGACGGAAAACAGATTAGGTGCTTGGTAAGAAATATCTCGGTCTGCGTGGAGGGTGAGGGGGCCGCTCTTCAAGTTCCATGAACACTTGGCGGAAAAGGAATGCAGGTCGTGATACTGATTCATGGACCAGGCGAGAAATCCACCGGGGGTCGACTTGTCGACGGAACCCTTCCCACAGGAGATGATGAGAAGGGCGGCGAGGAAAAGGCCGGTGGCGGCGGCTGGTCGTTGGCTCATAGCTCTCACTAGATAATGCGTGATTCTTGCCATATCCGTTGCCGAATAGCTTCAAATTACGATTTGACATCGTTCTGCCGGGCCCAATGCAGCCCAGCGGCCACGCCGTGCGTCTAATCTAGTGGCTCACAGGAATTACCAAATGAAATTGCCCTCACTCACTCGCAGTACGCGACTCGTTGCCTTTTCCGCTGTCCTTGGCGCTGCCGCGCTCTCCCATGCCGATGTCAAGATCATGTCGCACATGACGATGTCTGCGGCGATGATGGGCAATACGCCCAAGAACCAGACGATGACGACTTACTTCAAGAACGGAAAGATGCGGGTTGAGTCGATGGGCTCGATCATCCTCATGGATCCCAAGTCGAAGAAGAACATCATTCTTAATCCGACCGACAAGACTTATAGCGAACTCGGCATGGACATGATGACGCCTGAGCAGAAAAAGGCGATGAAGAACATGAAGATGACGATGTCCGCGCATCTTAAGCCGACGACTCAGACAAAAATGATCGCGGGTAAGAAAGCCCAAAAGTACATCATCACCATGGTGATGCACATGCAGTTGCCTGGTCAAACGCCGACGGCTCCTTCCATGGGCGCGATGGATATGAACATGGATATGGAGCAGTGGACGACCACCGCTCTTAAAGATCATTACTCGCCGCAGATGATGATGCAAAACGCGGGTCAGATGCTGAAGCAGCTTTCTATGATGGGCGACACGTCGTCGATGATGAAAGAGTTCGCCAAGATGAAGGGCTTTCCTCTCGATAACAACATGACGATGAAGATGACGATGAAGCCAGCTAAGGGCTCGCCGCAAGCCGGTCAAGCCCCGATGAGCTTCGACATGACGATGCAGACCAACGTCGATTCGATCAGCGAAGCACCTTTGAATGGCTCTCTCTTCGTCATTCCTGCCGGATATAAGAAGAGTTCCAAAACCGTGAACATGGGCAATCTCGGTCGCGGTCGAGGCTAAGAGTCCACTGCGCGGAGCTTGGAGGTAATTCCAAGCTCCGCTTTTCTTTGCATAATGGAGCCATGCTTTCGGCTCTCGCTCTTATTCTTTCCGCACGTCAAGACACAGCGGCTGATCCACTCCTATTGGCCATCGGCCGTTCTGGTCGACTAAAGGTTCAAACGGGGCAGATGGTCGATCTCGCAAATGGTCGGGCGGTGACTCCTCAGGACGTGGCAAAAGCGGCCCGGAATACGCGGTACGTGTATCTGGGCGAGGAGCATGGCAACTTGGAGCACCATCAAATGCAAGCGGCGATTATCCGGGCTTTGGCTGCGGATGGACGGCATGTGGTTGTCGGAATGGAGCAGTTCACGAGACCTGTCCAAGAGAACCTTGCGGCTTGGACATTGGGTTGGTATACGGACGAGCAATTCATCGCGAAGAGCGACTGGAAGAAGCAGTGGGGAATGGACTATTCGCTCTATAAGCCCGTGTTCGATGCGGCGAAGGATTTGCAGCTTCCGCTGGTTGCCCTAAACATTCCCCGCGATTGGGTGCATGGCGTTGGTCAGAAGGGGTTGGACGCCTTGACACCCGATGAGAAGAGTCAGTTGCCTGAGAAGATCAATCTCGGAAACAAATCTCACCGTTCGATTTTTAATTCGATGATGGGCGGTCATCCGATGGCGGGAATGGACAACATGTATGCGGCTCAAGTGTTGTGGGACGAGGGAATGGGCGACACGGCCGTCAAGTACATGGCGACTCGACCTTCCGATAAAACGGTCATGGTTGTCATCGCGGGGGCAGGTCACGTGATGTATAAGCAGGGATTGAATTGGAGAATCAAGGGTCGAACTGGCGACGATGGTGTAACTGTCGTCATGGGCGAGGATGAAGGTGCGCGAGAAGTTTCACGCGGTGTCGGAGATTTCTTCTATTTGACAGGATCGGTGAAGAAGGAAGCCTAGGTTCGCTCTCGGAACTCGGATGAGGTTCAAGGGGACATAATGTCAGGATATATGTGGCGCTTTCGTTCGACGGTTCGAGGATTCGTGGTCTTCGGAGTTTTAGGAGTGTGTTCGGCATTCGCCGCCGCTGACCTTAAAGTCATCACCGAGATGAAGATGAGCATGAACGGCGATTTCCGTCCCGTTCAGACATCGACCGTCTATTTCAAAGACAACTGGGTACGGATCGACTCGAATCATTCGACGACATTGATCGACTCGACAACGCAAAAGACGATCACGATCAACCATACGACGAAGACATATACCGTTGCGAAGGCAAACGACAATGAGGCAAGCCAAATGCTTGCGAGCATGCAGCCGAAATTGGACATCACGGTCAGTGCGACCGACGAGCATAAGGCGATTCTAGGATTGCAGGCGACCAAATACACCGGCGATCTGACCATGCAGATGACTCCTCCGATGGCGGGAGCCAAGCCCATCACGATCAAGGGAAATATCGAGTGTTGGACCACGACAGACATTCAAATGTCGGGGGCGACGATGGCGACGATGTCGTCCCAGCAGAACATGTGGATGGACCTGTTCAAATTCGACAGCATGGACAAGGTGAAGTCCGAAATGGCGAAGATGAAGGGCTATCCGCTCCACACGAAGATGACGATGAATGTCGACTCTCCGGAAATGCCGGCCGGTAGCGTAACGGTGGAAATCGAGTACAACGCGACCTGGCTCTCCCAAGCTAATTTGAACCTGGCACTTTTCCGCATACCAGCCGACTACAAAGCGGCCGGCGGCGACTGGAAGCCCGTAAAAGCAGGCTAAAGGAACGGATTGGCTTCCAGTTAGGTTCCATAATCTTGGACAGTCCAAGGACGCCAATCTATGACTTATTCTTATTCAACCCGCCGACTTCCTCGGATCGGCCTACTTTGCATTCTTGCGGCCAGTGTTGCAACGGCCCATGCCGATCTCAAGGTCGTCTCCAACGTTGTCGTAACCGGCAAGCGCGGTCCGAAGATGATTACTGCCATCTCCTATTTCAAGGGATCGCTGGTACGTATCGATAACGGTCCCATTTCGCGCATCAGCGACTCGAAGACGCACAAGACGATTCTCATGAATAACGAGAAGAAGGTTTTCGGGATCGCAAACTCGGCTGAGGCCATGAAGAAGGCAGCCGCATCGATCAAAGAGCAGGGAATGAAATTTACTGCCCACATCAAACCTACGGGCAAGACGAAGATGATTGCCGGTCGCATGGCACGCCAGTACGTTGGCGATTTGACGGCGAAGGGTAAGTATCCACCGATCCCCGGTTCTACCGCGACCGTCACGTTCCAGATCGACGAATGGACCACGACCGCTTCCGGAGTGACAGCGGGCCAGGGCGAAATGATGGGCACGATCTCGGAACTCATCCATACGCTCGGAGGAATGGAGGGGATGAAGCAAGCGACCCAAGAATTGAGCAAGATCAAGGGTATTCCCCTAGTCAGCAAACTCACGGGATCCGTAACGATTTTTGCTTCGAGCGGAGGAGCCCCGAAAACGAGGCCGCTCAGCTATGACACCGAGGCAATTGCTGCGACAGAAGGAACGCTGCCCATGAGCCTCTTTCAAGTACCGAAAGGCTACAAGCAAGAAGGCATGAACAGCAAAGCGCCGAAGAAGTAAGTCGGTTTAAGTAGGCGGCTGGCTTTGTGCCAGTCGCCTTTTTATTTCAAGACATCGAAGGTAAGACCGCGTTTTCGTGCCTGCTCAATGATCTCGGGTAGAGCTTTTAGCGTGTCTCCTACTCCTGCGTGAAGTTGAATCACGCATCCTGGCTGCAGATGGGTTAGGACACGACGTGCAATTTCTGGCGCGCCGGGGCGCTGATAATCGTAAGGATCAATTACGCTCAGTCCAAGATTTCCATGCGGTCCGACAATTTGTTCATGGCCGGGCGCACGATAGAGGTCGGCGTGAAATCCGGTGGTCGCGAGGATGGCTTGCTTGCATCTGTCGATTTGCGGGTCGGAAGCATCATGCTGCCACGCGTGGACTTCAAGCGAATTGCCTTCTTCAACGGTTCGTTTGGTGATGGCACCATGTGATGCAACGCGTGACCCAATGCAGAAGAACGTGGCGCGGACATTGTGTTGCCGTAAAACGTCGAGAAGGGCATCGTCATCCGAATGTAGTGAAGGGAAGTCGTCAAATGTCAAATAGATGGAACCGGCCGATTGCGTCGCGTTTAAGGCCGAGCGCGCTGCAGTTTCGACATCGTCACTCCGGATGACTCCGCTCGTTGCCCACCGAACGGTCCCGCTGGTATCAACAACGAACGTGTAGGGCACACGATTGACACCCATGCTCGCGGTCCAGGCACCACCGCTATCGGACAGGAACTTCATGCCTGCCTTGCGTAGCCCCAGCTCCGTCCATCGTCCGTCGACAGAGATGCCGACAAAGTCGATCGGCAATCCGTTGAGTGATTCTGCAACTGTGTGTAGGCGCGTCGTTTGCGTCTTCCAGGTGTCACACCAGAACGCACAAAACGTGACGATCGTTGTTCGACCGGGCTTCCACTTCGTCGCCACACCGCTTGACTCTCTCAGGAGAAACGGTTGCAGCCGATCTCCAGGCGCCGGAGGCGCTTTTTGAGTGAGCAAGAGTGCGGCGAGAAGGGGAATCATTTGGCAACGATCTTCAACGTTTGTGCGCTGCTTTGTCCGCGTCGCGAAGGGTTGCGTAAGAGTTCCGCAGTGGCGGGCAACGCTGTCACCGTGCCCGTTGATTCGGCGCGCAGATAGTATGTGAAGTGCAAGGGTTCGGAGCTTGTCATCACGTAGTGCTCGACCGACCCATCACGCACTTGTTCGAAGATTCCATCGTCGCCGCCTTCGTCCTGTACGTATTCGAAGCCCGCCGGGATAGGCTCGGATATTCGACTCGCTTGTTCTGGCCCTTCTCCCCATGCAAGAACAGTAGATCGAATTGGCTCGCCCGCTGTCACGGTTTCCGCAGGCGCGAGTTGATGCCAGACACCGTTAGCACTCATCGCTTCAAAGCGGCGAATCACCGCGATCCCGGTCTCTGAGGGGTCCAGTTGCGGTGAATAGTATTGAGCGCGCAGTTCATAGAACGCTTGTCCGCCACCACCTCGCTCGAGACTGATTGCGTTTTCTGACGTGAGCGATGTGCGTGGAACATTCGTGATCATCTCGTTCTTCAATTTCGATGCGGTGAAGACCAAGTCTGTGCCGTTGAATTTCGCACGGATGTCGCCTAAGTCCGTTGCATCCGGGTGGTCCTTGAGATAGGCGGCGAGGGCGATGACTACCATTGCCTTGTCGTTGCAGGGCATCCAACCATCTTCCGGTTGAGCAAGCTCTCTCGCCAACTTCGCTTGCAGATCTTCATTTGATCTGAGGGCATGGAGTGTAAGCAGAGCTTGTGCTGTCGTCTCGGTGTCGGTCGACATCCAACCGAGCCCTTCGCCAGCAGGAACCTTTGCTGAGCTTGGTCCGATTTCGGCATCGGTCAGGGCATCGGTAACTATCTTCTGCGCGTCGTCGGGGTTGCCACTCATGGCAAGCGCTTCGGCAACCCGAAGGCGTGCGTATGGCGACATCTTAATGCCTCGACGCATCACCTCGTCCAAGTGGTCACTTGCATGCGGAGCCTTTGATAGCACCAAAGCGGACGCGAGAGAGGCTTTCAGATCCCAAAGCTGGCTCTGGTTGTAAGCTTGCTCTGATGCGTTTTGCGCGGAGCGTTTCATTCGTTCTGACACTGCCGCGGGCGTATCGTTGGTGCGGGCTATCGCGGTGAGAACATGTTCCGTCACGCGAGGATTGCTTCGCGCACCTTCCCACCAACCCCATCCATCGTAGTTCTCCATGCGTGAAAGCATTGCGTGCGCCTCACGAATGGATCGATCATCGCTGGGCCTTTCGATTGCGGCCGCGGCCATCAATTGATCTGCCGCGATGGTTGCACCGTAGCGATACGAATCGAGAACTTCGAGCGCCTGGCTCTTCATGAGTGGTTGCAATCCGGCCCATACCTTTAATTGCACGGAAGACGCAGGCTCGATGCGATCCGATGGAAGGTTGAATTGCGCATCAACATGATTTGTGAACATGCCGCCACTCATAGACTTTTGGAGAACGCCCTTTGGAATGATTGGGAATCCAACTCTCAAGGCGTCCGAGAAATCTGCATTCTTGTCTGGCGGTTCCGTGGTCCCAAGGATGGATGCCATCCCGGTTTCCGGTAGTTTCGTCGCGCGGAAAATCCATGGCAGGTGACCTTCGGAGTTCGCACCGACGGTCAAGGTCTGCCCTTGCGAACCGTCGAGATCGATGCCGGTAGGCTCGATCATCGACTTGAAGTCGCGTGAAGTATTTGTGCGATTGTTCACGCTCGAGAGGATCGTCAACTCATCACCGACAACCATCTGCCTTGGGGTGGATAGCCGCATCATAACAGGGCGGTTCGCCACGACCATGCTCATCCCCATTCCCACCTGGGTAGAAAGAGTGACGCCTCGCGCCACCGCGCGCCAAGAAGTCAAGTTGTCAGGCATCTGGAAGTCGACGGTCGCCTCGCCGTTCTTGTCTGTTTGCACGGTCGGCCCCCAATAGGCAGTGTCTTCGAATCGCTGGCGCACAGGCGCTGCGGGATTCACACGCTGATAGGCGCCGCCGCTGACTTCCTCGGGAGCAGAGTATGTGGTGGAAACACGATTGCTGCGCGTGCCCCAATAGAATTTGGCGAGGTCTGGAGTTGTGTCACCTCGCACCGCGTAGATGGCTTCATCGACTACGGAGAGTGCTACCTCCGTCGACACGGGCTTACCTTCTTGATCGGTAGTAGTGATCTTGTAAGTTGCTGGTTCACCAGGTTTGTACTCCGCTTTGTTAGGAGTGGCTTTTACAACGAGCAATCGTTTGGGATCCGGCAAGGGAACGATTGCGTTGGCTGAGACCATCTGGCCCTTACTCCAACGAGTAGCGGTAACAAAGGCATTGGGCGACATGTTTGCGTTCGTCTTCACGCTCCAGTCGTCCGAGTTGGCCGGTAGGACCGCGTAGGAGAAAAGATCCTCGCCTTCGGCAGTGACGAGCACGGAAGAGCCTTTGAAATTGCTATTGATGTTTGCGCTTACAGTGTCGCCAGGTTTGTATGACTTCTTGTCGAGACGAATCTTCATCTCAGGGCCCTGATCTTCTTGTTCGCCCTTAGAGTTGGGTCCAGCAACGTACATTGTCATGAATGCTTTGGCAACGCGGCCCGTCTTGTCGGGAGCTGTCGCTCGGATTTCGAGGTCACCTTGTGCACGGGCGGGCAATTTGGCGAGAGCTTTGCCGGTTGCCGGCACCTTCACACTGGTCTTTGCGAGGAGAACTTCGTCGTACTTGTCGCTCTTCTTATTCCAAACGTGTTCGATCAATTGGAGGGTTACGTTGGCGGAAGTGGCTTTGCCGTCGAGATCTTTCGAGGAGACTTCGACCGGAATCAATCCTCCCAAGGGGACGTAGATCATTTGCGATCGAAGCCCGAGACGAATCGCGGCAGTGTAAACGGGAACGCTCGACCCTGAACTGACTTGCCGTCGCGATGCATCAGTGACGTCGATGGAAATCGAATAGGTCATGTCGGGCCGATTAGCCTCTGTCTTCACCTGGATAATTGCGTTGCCTTTTTCATCGGTTTGGGTGGTGTCTTCGGTGACGACATCATCGGAACCGTATTCGTCTTGCGCGTAAAGATTCCCGTCGCCGCTGTAGTACATCTCATCGTCCTCAGACGAGCCCCAATAACTGAGGGGGGAACGACGAACGACGTAGTGAACTTGGGCTTGCTGCAGGGGTGCTCCAAAATAGTAGGAGGTGTTCACATTGAAAGTGATGGGCTCGCCCGCAAGATAACGCTTGGTTGCGGGCTGAACGTCGACTTTATATTCCGGTTTGCGATAAGCGGCGACGGTGAAGGTCGCATAGCCATCCAACGTCATGTTGTGGATGACGATCGAATAGGGGCCGGTGGCGGCTTCAGAGGGAATCTGAAACTTGCCGTTGAGGGTTCCAATCGCGTTCGTGGTCAGCGTTTGTTTGTCGAGAACTTCATCCTTCGGATCGCGCATCTGAACACTGAATTCAGTGTTCGAAATGGATTCCCAATTCTGTCCCTTGCTCGTGCGAACAATCGCCTTGAATTGAACGGTTTGACCGGGGCGATATACCGGTCGATCAGTTTGAAAATGAACGCGGGGAGTTCCGTCAAGCATGGGACCTTGGAAAGGCATCATCGCCATGTCTTTGCCTCGGGTGACAATAAACTTTGCCTCCCTCGTGGGTTCCGTGAAAACGGCGAGTCCGTCGCGATCGGTCGTATGTTGCTTTGCGGGAACGCGGAGGCGATATTCATCGATGCGTGCGCCTTGCAAATTGTTTCCGTTTAGAGCATCGGTAACCCACAACAAGGTTCGATAGTTGGAGCGCTTTGCGACGATGGCAAGATGGGTCACGTTGACGACTGCCCACTTCGATTCGCCTCCGCCGCTCGCGTGAATTTTGTAAACGCCGGGCGGTAATGGTGGCAAGTTGACTTGTTTGCTGTAATAGCGATCCGATTGATAAGGCGTGGGCTTGTCGCCTTTGTTGAGCATCGACATCGGCCAATTTCCGACTACTTTGCCCGCCGCTGGCTCAGATCGGTGCGTGTCGAGAAACCACGCGATTGGATCGGAAACCTTTTGCGCGCTGATCTGGAGAGATGAAATGTTTCTTGTGTTGATGTTGAGGCGAATCTTCTGTGAAGGTGCAATGTCTTTTGCTACCCAGAGGCCAATGTTCTTGATTTCAAATGGCTTCGGGGAAGATTGTCGCGACTGCTGAGTGTAAGTGAGCAACGTCGCGTGCGCTTGTGGGCCGGGGCGAGGGGTGTAGGTGAGTAGGGTGGCGGCAGCGAGCGTAACGATCATGGGATTCTTATCCTCGTTCTCTTTCAGCGATCAAACGAAACAGGGAGACACTTGAGCCTTTCGAAACGCCGGCTTTCTTGTAGGCCCAATCCAAACGAATGTGGGGATCTTTTCCTTCCCACGGGAGCACGACTCCGGTCTTTTCGCCGCACTTGAGCACGAGGCCCTCGGAGGGAAGGAGGCCGTCCACGTTGGTGATCGGATCCGTCGCTTGCACGACCGTAACGGTCACGAGAAATCCAGTCAGCGATTTGAAATCGATTGGCTGATAGCGGGGGTCGTGGGCGGCGGCGCCTCTCGCGGCGCGAATCACCTCTGCCTCCAGGGTCTGTTCCAGGGGCACGAGGGAGCCTCGGCATCCGAGGATCTTGCCGTTTTTCTCGATGGTGACGAAAACCCCGTGCGAGGGAGAACTGGTGGACGACTTGGGCGCCGTAGCGCCGTTTGCCTCCGCAATAACCGCTTGGCGCGCGAGGGGTATCAGGCGTTTTGCCTCTTGGGCGGGTGACGATGCGGCGAGGGCGAAGACGAGAGATACGAAATAAGCTGACGGCCGCAATGCTCCTCCTGGTTC